>Ga0207868_1001120_pt1 | contig 21077 bp, 20 predicted proteins | sample Passage237B_FD_187370 | JGI IMG/M metagenome (GOLD analysis project Ga0207868, IMG submission 187370) | Cellulose adapted compost microbial communities from Newby Island Compost Facility, Milpitas, CA, USA - Passage2 37B (SPAdes) (version 3) ... | reverse complement strand
CCATCGTAGATCGTCAAGTGGTCCCAGCTGGCGGATTCGATCGTGCCGGCGGTGAAGGTGAGGCGCAGGGTACCGCTGCCACTGGCCACGTAGCCCCAGCTATGGTTGTCACTGTTCATATAACAGTAGCTGTCCTGGAAGGCGGGAGCGCCGCAGACGATGGGGACGGGACATTCGCCCGAATCAGTGATCGTTCCCAGCGCGAGGTTGCACAGTGGGTTGCTCTCATGCACCACGTTCACCGTCACCTGGCTGCCGATGGAGAACGGGCCCAAGGCGGTGTCGCCCACGGCCACATCCTCGATCACCTCGTCGGCACCGCCGTTCACGCTGTAGACGATGTCGACCGTGGCACCACTGCCCGTGCTGGTCACATCCAACTCGATCACGAACTCACTATCCTCGCAGCTCTCGAACACACCGACACCGACCACGGGCATCTCGCAATCCAAGCAGACCACGTTCCAGTTCCATTCGCTCTGGTTGCCGTCAGCGCAGCTGAACACACCATCGGAGCTCATGGTCATATAGATCGCCCCGGTCGTGGAATAGACCTGTAGACCGGCCAGTTGCAACTGTGTGGTCTGGGTATGGTTGAACAGCACGGGGCCGTTCGCGTCCAGCCCATCGTAGATCGTCAGGTGGTCCCAGTTCGACGATTCGATGGTACCGGCGGTGAAGGTGAGGCGAAGGGTACCGGAGCCTTGGCCCTCGTAGATCCAATGGGTGGCATCGTTGTTCTGGTAGCAATAGGACTGTTCCAAGGCTTCGTTGCCGCACACCACCGGGATGGGGCAATCGCTCAACGGGGCCAGCGCGCCGAGCTGCAGATCGCACAGGCCATCGGATTCGTGGTGTACCGTGACCACGGGCGCCGTGCCCAAGGGGAAGGGCCCGAGTGCCAATGGGCCCAAGCCCACACCGGTCAGCTCATCCACGGTACCGTTCACGTCCCACGAAACGTCCACCGAAGCGCCATCGCCCAGGGAGGTGATGTCCAACTGGATCATGAACGTGCCTGCCTCGCAATCTTCCGAGAAGCCGTAACCGGCCACCGGCTGATCGCAATCGAGCAGCAACTGGACCGTGGTGGTCACGCAAGTGGTGGCCGTGTTGCAGGCATCGTCCACTGTCCAATGCGGGAACAGGTCCTCGCCCGAGGCACCTGTAACCGTGACCGGCGAGAAGCCTTGTGCGACTACAGGCCCATTGAAGGTGCCCTCGCGCACGGTGATGTAGCCGCCCGAGCTCAGGGTGAACTCGTAGCTGCCACCGGCAAGGATCCCCGAGACCCTGCTGTGCTCCTCCTCGAAATTGCAGGTGCTGATGGTGGTCACCGTGCCGTTGGAGGCGGGTATGATGGCATTGTCAGGGTACTGGAAATCGGTCTGACAATCCCCCTGGCCTCGTGCCTGGCTCAGAAAGCCGAAGGCCGCGACCAAGAGAACCGCTGCGGTCTTGAGTTGATGTAATGTCATTTTCGAAAGGGTTTTGGGAGGCGATAAAGGTAGGTACCTCCCCATGGAAGCGAACCGGCTTGAGCCCGCTTTCTTGTATTCCTGCATCCCTTCATCACAAGGCAACCCTTGCGCGGATCGTGCGTCTCACATGGGACCCTACCGGTGGGCGTTGTTCAGCCGCTTCACCACCTGGTAGGCGGGCTTGGGGTTCCCCTCCACATCAATGATGCTCCAACTCGGGCCGGGCCAGGGATCGTTCAGTTGCCACAGCAAGGTGCCCATGCAATGTGGCCGAGCCGCGAAGTGGGCCGCTATGGCCATGCCATAGGCCTTGGCCTGCACCCGTTGGCTCGCTTCAATGAAAGCCCCCAGGGTCGTGGGACGTTCCTCACCCAACTCCCGCTCGATCGCTTCCCAAATGGGGCGGTCGGTCTTGTAACTGCGATGGAGCCGGGCCAGCGCCGGTGAGCCGAGGTACAGGCTGTCGGGATGGATGTACTTCGCGAGCAAGGCACTGTCGGGGTAGCTCTGGAACCCGTATTCGCTCACGAACCGGCCCACATTGTTCGCGAACGATGAGAAAGCCGAATCGCCATGCCATACCCCCCAATAGTGCAGATCGCCGGAACGAAGGCCCACCTCTGAACCCCAGTTGCTGAGTGGGGAGGTCGGCGTATATGGCCCCTGTAAACGAGCGGGCAAATAGGTGTGGAAGAACTCCCTGTTGTCCCGCTCCACGCGGACCGAGTCCTCAGCGTGCAGCCCGTATCGCTCCTGCCATCCCCAATGCTTCCATGCCACATCGAGCTCGTTGTTGCCGCACACGATCGCCAGGCACGGATGACCGCCCCATGACCGCTGCAACTCCTCCAACTCCCGGTCCACGTTCGCGAGGAACCCGGAGGTAGGCGCCACCATGTTGCCGAACATCAGGTCCTGCCACACCAGTATGCCGGCCGTGTCGCAGGCGTGATAAAATGCCTCGGACGGGTAGATCCCACCGGACCACACGCGCACCATGTTCATCCCGGCCGCTTGCATGTGCCTGACCTGGGCCACCCATGCACTATCGCTGATCGCCGACGGTATGATGTGCGGTGGTACCAGATTGCAGCCCTTCGCGAACACCGGAACACCGCCCACCTTCACGGTGAACGCCCTTCCGATACTGTCCTCCGCCTGATCAAGGGCCACATCGGCGAACCCGTACCACCTGCCCTCCACCGCTTCGCGTTTCCCCGCGATGAAGAGCTCCACCCGTACATCGTACAGGTACTGTTCACCAAGACCCACGGGCCACCAGAGCTTGATCGGCAGGTCGTCGATGGTGAACCAGACCGTGCCCGAGGAACGTATCCTGGTCGGGCAGGTCCCGACCTTGCGATCGGCCACCAACGTGTCGTTCATGAAGACCTTGATGCGCTTCCGATAGCAGCGGTCGGCCTTTGTGCGGAGGGAGACCGTCAGGGAGCGATCGCCTACCGGGTGCATGTCGATGCCGGTGATCCGCGCCTTGTTCCAACCGTGCAGCTCCACCTCCTTCCAGATCCCCATGGTGACCAGGCGAGGACAGAAGTCCCAGCCGAACTGGTAGGCCGCCTTGCGCATGTAGGGACTTACACCACTGGGGTCGCTGTCATGCGGAAGCTGTACACCGTAGGCATCACGCAGTTTCGCGCCTTCCATGATCGGGCTGCGAAAGACGACCTTGACCTCGTTCTCCCCCTGGCGCAACACCGCCTTCACCGGCCACACCCACGTGCGGAACATGTTGTCGGCCTTCCCGATCAGGGAGTCGTTCAGGTAGACCTCGGCGAACGTGTCCAACCCCTTGAACACAAGATCGAGGTGACGATGTCGCATCAACTTGCGATCGACCGTGATCGTGCGCCGGTAGGTCCAGTCCTCGTACTCGATCCATTGCACCTTGTCGATGTTGCCATCACGCATGAAGTCGGGAATCAGCCCGTGGCGCAACAGATCGGTGTGGACCACCCCGGGCACTTCCGCGCCGTACCATCGCTCCTTCCCGACTTGCGAAAAGGACCAGCCATCGTTCAGTGGGATATGTACTTCCTGGGCGCGGCCCGTGACGATCGGTAGGAGAAGCAGAAGAACAGCGCCCCACTTCATCGCAGCCCTGCTTTGATCAATGCGTTGAGCACGCCCTCGATCTTGGCCACATCCGGAATGGTGGCGCCACCAAGGTCCATGGGGCCTGTCGCCCCATCGGTCACGTGGGAACGCGCGGAGAAATGGACCTCCTCCACCCCCGTGCTCTCCACCAGACGAACCACGTTCGTGGGACCGACCCCGGCACCAGCGGCGATGGTCAAGCGCCCGGCAGCTTCCTCGAGCATCGTTCGGATGCGGTCGGTCCCTTCCATGGCCGTGACGGCCCCTCCTGAAGTGAGAATGCGCTGCATGCCTCCGTCCACGCATCGTGCGATCACCTCGGGCACCGGCCGTGCGAGGTCGATGGCCCGGTGAAAGGTGAGTTCCTTGTCAGAAGCAGCCATTCGCACCTCTTCCATGAAGCGTGCATGGGGCAGGTCGTCCGCATCGAGCGCCCCGACCACCAGGCCGTGCAGCGCATCGCATGAAGCGAACCGCTCCACATCGAGCAAGGCCGCACGCATCGCCGTATCATCATGGTGGAACCCGCCCGGTATCGGTCGTATCAGCACACGCACCCGGCACCTCGCACGCTCCAACACGGCCATCACCATTCCCAACGACGGTGTGATCCCCCCGCACTCCGGCCACGTGCACAACTCCACGGCATCGCAGCCCAAGGCATCGGCCGCGAAGGCCTCGGCCGGTGACGTCGCACACACCTCCACACGCACGCGCATGGGCCAAACATAGGCCGTGCGGGATCGCGTGCAACCAATCGGTCCGCCGTACGTAGGAAGGCGCCATGTCCGATGCGATCTTGACCGCTCTCCCGGTCCGGCGGCTATGGCCTGCACTGGCACTTGGCCTCGGGCTCTACCTCTTCGGCGGTGACATGGCCGCGATCGGCGCCCCATCGTCGGGCCGGAGTCCCTTCGAGCCCTTGCAAAGCGACCTGGCCGAGGCGGAAGATCAGAACGACCTGCAGGTACAGATCGATCTCCTTAGGGAACGATCGGCGATGGAGGCCGAAATGGGGATGCCCATCGCGTCCCTGCAAAGCGCCTTTCAACTCCTGGACCTGGCACAAGCCACGGGCGACCCACTCATCATCGCGCAGGCCCTGCAGTGCTCAAGCACGGCGCACCACGCCAATGCCAGGAACGACGAGGCCCTGGCCGCCGCCCGCAATGCCCTGGCCATCCTTGTGGCGGCCAAGCAGCAGGATGCCGCCGTCCGGGCCCAACACTTCCTTCTGGACATGCTGGGCCGGTGCGGCCGGTACCGCGAGGCCTTCGACATGGCCGATGAGATGCTCGCCCAGCTCGGTCCGGAGGAGAACACCATCGCACATGCCCGGATCTGGTGGGCCATGGCCAGGAACAGTCTGGCCCAAGGTCAATACACCAACGCCTCACATTTCCTTTTCCGCGCCCGCCCTGCTATCGCGACCGATGGCGAGATCGACGAACGGTTCGACTTCCACCTGGACAGGGCGCGCACGGCCATCGCCCTGCATCGTTCCGATGATGCGGCGGGCGCGCTGAACGAGGCCACCGCCTTGCTGCCGCAGGTAAAGAGCACCAATGCCGCGGCCCGGATCGACGAGGTGCGGTATGCGCACGCACAGGACCGCGAGCAATGGCGCGAGGCCTTGCTCCTGCTGCAGTCGATCCAGGCCAGGAAGGATTCGATCGACCGCGCCGCACAACGCATCATCGTCGGTAGGCTCCAGACCATGCACCACCTCGACGATGCGGAGGATCACGCATCGCCCCCGATCGGCGGTACAGAACACGAGCCATCGGTCGAGGATCGACGGGCGGGCGGAACGTACTTCATCCCGCTGGTCGGCGGGATCCTGTTCTGTGCGGTGGCGCTGTTCATCAGCATCCGGCACAATGTGCGCACGACGCGGCGATCGGCGGTCATGAACGCCTTGGTGCGCAAGCAACGGGACGAGATCCAACAGCTGAACATCGAACTGCAACGCCAGCACCTTCGGCTGGCCGAGGCCCTGCTGAACGAGGAGCAGCAGGAGATCACCATGAAGGAGATCCACCACCGCGTGAAGAACAACCTGCAGGTGGTGGACAGCCTGCTCACCGCACAAGCCATCGACAACAATGATCCGCGCGTGGAGCGCCTGCTGCGCGAAGCACAGAGCCGGATCCGCTCCATGGCGTCCGTGCATGAGCACATCTACCGCACGGGGTCGCGCATGCCAGGCACGCTCCAGGACTATCTGTCGCAACTGGTGCGCAACGTGATCGTGGCATATGGGGTGCACGACCGCATATCGGTCTCGGTGAACGCACACCTGCCGATGCTGGAGGAAAGCGCCTTGATGCCGCTGAGCCTGTTGCTCAACGAGCTGATCACGAATTCGGTGAAGTACGCCTTCATCGGCCGTGATACGGGGCACATCCGGATCGCGGTCCGCGCGGTGGGTGGTGCGTACGAACTGGTCTACACCGACAACGGCGCCGGCTTCACCGACGCTGCCGGGGAACGGCCGACCCACACCTTCGGCCTGGACCTGGTCCGTGCCCTGGCCGATCAGCTCAACGGCGAGATGGAGCCCGTCAGGAGCGGCGGCACCGGCTTCAAGCTGACCTTCCGGCCCGATGGCCCCGTGATGCGCGTGGCCTCCTGACCCGCCCGGTCCCACCGGCCTATCTTCGCGCCCCGGTGCCCCAGGCGCCGACCATACATGGACTTCAGAACACTCGGCATCAGCAAGGACCTGCTTCAAGGCCTCGACCACATGAATATCAGGGTCCCCACCCCGATCCAGCAACAAGCCATCCCGCTGGCATTGGAGGGACGGGACCTGATCGCCTGCGCCCAGACCGGCACGGGCAAGACCGCCGCGTTCCTGCTGCCGTTGATCGATGTGATCATCAACTACCGCCCCAAGGTGGAAGGATCCATCCGCGGGCTCGTGGTGGTGCCCACGCGCGAACTCGCACTACAGATCGACCAGCAGCTGCAGGCCATCGCCTACTTCACTCCGGTCACCTCGGTACCCGTTTATGGCGGCAGCGATGGATCCACCTTCGACCAGCAGAAGCAGGCCCTGACCAGCGGCGTGGAGGTGGTGATCGCCACCCCGGGCAAATTGATCAGCCACCTCAACCTGGGCTATGTCCCCTTGGAAGGCCTGGAGATCCTGGTACTCGACGAGGCCGACAGGATGCTGGACATGGGCTTCGTGGACGACATCCGCAAGATCATCGGCTTCCTGCCCAAGGAACGGCAGACCCTCATGTTCAGCGCCACCATGGCACCGGCGATCCGCGAACTGGCGAAGCAGGTGCTGTACGAGCCCGCCGAGATCACCATCGCCTTGAGCAAGCCCGCCGAGGGTGTGAAGCAGGAGGCATACGTGGTGTTCGACATGGACAAGGGGAAGGTGCTGGAGCATGTGTTGAACACCTCCGAGGCCACCAGCATCGTGATCTTCGCCGGCAGGAAGGTGGAGGTGCGCAACCTGGCCCGCCACCTGCAGAAACGCGGCTTCAACGCCAGCGCCATGCACAGCGACCTGGACCAGACCGAGCGCGAGGAGGTGATGCTGGCCTTCCGCAACCGCAAGCTCAGGATCCTGGTCGCCACCGACGTGGTGAGCCGCGGCATCGACATCGACGACATCGACCTGGTGGTGAACTACGATGTGCCGCACGATCCGGAGGATTATGTGCACCGCGTGGGCCGCACGGCACGCGCCTCGCGCACAGGCCGCGCCATGACCTTCATCAACGAGAAGCAGATGCGCGAGTTCGGAAGGATCGAGGCACTGATCGGCTATGAGGTGACCAAACTTCCGCTTCCCGAAGGCGCCCGTGGGCCGGTCTACGACCCGCGCAGCCGGGCCAAGGAGGAAGGTGGCGGCCGTGGTCGCGGCGGGGGTAGGTGGCGCGGCGGTGGCAACCGTCGCGGCGGCGGACGTCGATGAGCAGCAGCCCGGAATGAAAGCGGCGGGCCAGCCGGTCCGCCGCTCCTTTTTCGGGGTCGATCGGGATCACCGACGGCTCGGACCGAACTTGTCCTTGTTCGCTTCCAGAACCTGCATGTAGTCCCACGTCTTGGCCGCCTTGCCCACACGCTCGATGGTGATGCTCTCGATCACATCGCCCTGCTGGATCGCGTTCACCACGTCCTGGCCTTCGGTCACATAGCCGAACACGGCATGCTTGCCATCGAGCCATGGCGTGTCCTTGTGTGTAATGAAGAACTGGCTGCCGTTGGTGTTGGGGCCCGCATTGGCCATGCTCAACGTGCCGGCGCGGTGGTGTTTCAGATCGGGGTGGATCTCATCGGCGAAGGCATAACCCGGACCGCCCATGCCATTGCCCTGCGGATCGCCGCCCTGGATCATGAAGTCGGCGATCACGCGATGGAATTTGATGCCGTTGTAGTAAGGCGTGCCTTCTGGCTTGGCCGTGTTCTTCATCTTCCCTTCGGCCAGGGCAACGAAGTTGGCCACGGTCATGGGGGCCTTCTCGTATTCCAGTTGGACGACGATCGTGCCTTTGTTGGTCTTGATCCTCGCGAAAACGCCTTCGTTCTTTTCCACGGTCTTGTTGGTTTCTTGTTCAGCGGGTGCCTGGGCCACAACGGCCCCACCTCCATCGGAAGTACCGCAGGCCGACAAGGTGAACCCAATGAGCGCCGGGATGGCAATGGTCGAGAGCATGGTCATGGCTTTATCTCATTGGTCGCAAATGTAGCTGGCGTCCGCAGGCTCAGCGCAACAGTATTTCCTCGATGGCTTCGAGCTTGGCCTCGGCGAAGGCCCCTTCTGCCCGGTGGACGATGTTGCCTTGTGCATCGAGCACGAAGAAGTACGGCACGTCCTTGTTCTTCATCCCGAGCCCGGCCTGCAAAACCTCCAGCTCGGCCGTGGCGAAGAGCACGTGCTCCACGATCCCTGGGGCCGCGCTCTTGCGGAACTTGCGCATGCTTGGCTCGTACGCGGCCTTGTTCACCCCGACGAAGAGCGGCACGAAGAACACGTCGACATCGTAGGCACCGGCGAAGAGCCCATGTTTCGCCACGAAGCGCAGGTAGGCTGGCTCGAACCATTCCTCCAGGAGCGGCCCCGCCGCCTTGCCATAGGCCATGCCCACGATGGTGTAGGCTTTCGCGTTGGCCAACGGCAGGGTAACGGTCCGCCCCTCCACGGTCTCACCGCTCAACGCGGGGAACGCGGTCTGGGCGTTGGCGAAGTGAGGCAGGAAAAGAAGGGGAAGGAAGAACCTGTGCATGGTCCGCCGTGAACAAGGTTCGTACCGATCAACGAACGCCGTCTTCCGGGTTCTTTCCCTTGTGCGGACGGAACCAATCCTTCATGCGCTCGATGTCGGCCTCGGGATCGTTGGTGAGCGGGAACGGCTGCGTAAGGAGCACGAGCTTCTTCGGATAATCGAAGGTGGCCAGGATGATGGGCACGCCGGCCTGTGTGGCGATCCGATGGAAGCCCGTCTTCCATACCGGCTGATAGGAGCGCGTTCCCTCCGGCGTGATGGCGATCTTGGAGATCTCGCCCCTGTTGAACATGGCCACCACGCTGTCCACAAGGTTGTTGCTCTTGCTCCGATCCACGGGGTAGCCCCCCACCATGCGGAAGAACCAGCCCAGCGGCGGCTTGAACAACGAGGCCTTGGCCAGGTACTTCACGTCGCGCATCCGCGCGATGCTGCGCACGGCCAGGCCGACGAAGAAATCCCAATTGCTGGTGTGCGGTGCCACCACCACGATGTATCGATCAAGGTCCTTGGGACGGTCGTCCTGGATACGCCAACCGGCAAGGGTGCGGAAGAAGAAGTTGTAAAGCGCTCGCATGTGCCGGGCCGAAGATCGGCCATGGAGGGGGAAAACGAACGTTCACGATCCGTTCCGCGTAGAACACCTACCTTTGCACCGCCTTGAAAGGATCAAGGCACGCCCCAAGCGCCCAGCTTTTCGCTTTCAGCAACTGTCCAGGCGCAATCCCCAGCGGGATCCATTGCACGCCGGACACGATCACCGGGGCACATACAACAACACTTGAAAAGGTGTGTTCGGGGACAATGGCCTGGACCCACCACCCAACATCCCGCGCAGGGATCCCACTGCGCACATCGTAATGGAACGAACCACGTTCAACGACCTCGGGCTGATCGAGCCCATCCTGAAAGCCCTTCAACACGAGGGCTACACCCACCCGACCCCGATCCAACAGCAGGCCATCCCGCATCTGCTGCAAGGACGCGACCTGCTCGGTTGCGCACAAACGGGTACGGGCAAAACAGCGGCCTTCGCCATCCCCATCCTGCAGACCCGGCATGCCAAGGGACCGCAAGGGGCCAGGCGGAAGATCAAGACCCTGGTGCTGACACCGACGCGCGAACTGGCCATCCAGATCGGCGAGAGCTTCACCGCCTACGGTCGCAACCTGCAACAGAAACACACCGTGATCTTCGGTGGTGTGGGACAAAAACCCCAGACCGACGCCCTGCAACGCGGGGTGGACACCGTGATCGCCACGCCGGGCCGTCTGCTCGACCTGATGGGCCAGGGCCATGTTCACCTGGACGACCTGGAGATCTTCGTTCTCGATGAGGCCGACCGCATGCTCGACATGGGCTTCATCCACGATGTGAAGAAGGTGATCGCCAAGCTGCCCACGAAACGCCAGACGCTCTTCTTCAGCGCCACCATGCCGCCGGAGATCGCCAAGCTGGCCGACAGCATCCTCACCGATCCCGTGAAGGTGGAAGTGGCCCCGGTGAGCAGCACCGCCGACACGATCGATCAGAGCATCTACTTCGTGGATCGCACGGACAAGAACAAATTGCTGTTGCACCTGTTGCAGGGTGATGGCATCCGCGAGGCCCTGGTCTTCACCCGCACGAAGCACGGGGCCAACAAAGTGGCGAAGGTGCTGGACCAGGCGGGCCACGCCGCTGAGGCCATCCACGGCAACAAGAGCCAGAGCGCACGCCAGAACGCGCTGAAAGGCTTCAAGGAAGGCAAGCTGCGCGTGCTGGTGGCCACCGATATCGCCGCGCGCGGGATCGACATCGACGGGCTGACGCATGTGATCAACTTCGACCTGCCCAACATTCCCGAGACCTATGTGCACCGCATCGGTCGCACTGGCCGCGCAGGCGCGTTGGGCAAGGCCATCTCCTTCTGCGACCATGAAGAGAAGGAGTACCTGCGCGACATCACCCGCTTGATCAAACGCGAGATCCCCGTGGTGAACGATCATCCCTATGTATTGACCGGTGGCCCGAAGAAGGCCGAACCCGAGGTGCGCCAACCGCGCCAGCCGCGTGGGCCCGGGAAAGGACAAGGTCAACGCCGGTCCCAAGGTCGTGGCAATGCCCCGCAGGGTCAACGCACTGAAGCACCCGCACAGCCAATGGCCAAGCGAGTTGCAGCTCCCCAGCGATCCAACACTGGCGATCCCGGTCGCCGCACAGGTGGCGGACGCAACAGTCGTCGACGCGATGAACGCAACGGACGCCCGCAACAGGAAGGCCGCCCGCAGGGCCAACAGCAGGCACGGGCCGAACGCCCGGCCAGCCAGAAGGGTGACCAGCGCGGCCAGCGCCAAGGCGATCGGCCCCTTGGCCGCGCATCACGTGGCGATGGGAAACCGCGTGAACAGCGCACTTACGCCGGACAAGGCAGTGCAGCGCCCGACCGGAAGCACTCGCCCACCAAGCCCGATTACGCGGCCATGACGAAGGAGCTTTTCGGTGAGGAGAACACCCACGGGTCGAAGCAGGAAAGGAACGAGAAGAAGAAAGGCTTCCTTGATCGCCTGTTCGGGCGGTGATCCGCACGAGCGATGGAACGAACACGAAAGGCCGGGAAAGTCCCGGCCTTTTCGCTTTCGTTGGACATGGCCTATCTCTTCCCTTCCGTCAGTGCTTGGATGCGCGACCTCGCATACGCCGCGGCATCCTCGTCGCCCACTTCGATCAAGCGTTCATAGCAACGGATCGCCTCCTTGGGCTTCTCCTTCCGTTCATAGGCCTGGGCAAGGTTGGCGATGACGATCTCGTCGTTCGGGGCGAGCTTCTCCGCACGTTCAAGGCGAGCGATGCCTTTGTCCAGTTCACCGGTCATGATATGCACGGCTCCCAGGGTGGTCAGGTTCGGCACATCGTCCGGCTTGTGGATCAGCATTTCCTCGGCGACCCGGGCCATCAAGGGCAGCAGCGCGTTATCGCCGACACTGAAAAGTTCGTGCACGTAGCCTTGGACCGCATCGTACATGAACCCCTCCGCGTTCTCCACCGGTTCGTCCATCCCCCAGGTCCACCGGTAGTCGATGCTCGCACCATAGCGGATGGCGCCCACCACATCATCGGTGAACTTCTCATGGTCGCCCACCCTGCCCAGCATGTGGATCCGGCCGAACCGCATGTCGAGCCGCTGCGGGAATTTCGCGATGCCCGCATCGATGCAGGCGAACCCCTTGGCCATCAGCCCGGGCTCGAACTGCTCCCCACCGTACAGGTAGCCGGCAGGGCCCTGCGTACTGTCGGTGGCCTGTAGCACGATCGCCTCTTCCGTCCCTGGAGGCAGATCCCTGTTCAGGACCAACACCTCGCTTCGCGCGGCGTTGACGTAATGGTTGAAACAGGCAACGTACAGCTCGGGATCGTCGGGCGCACGTTCCTGCCATTCCGTAAGCAACCGCTGCCGGGCCTCCACATCCTGCTGTTCCAGCAGTTCAACGAAACGCGGCCAGTAGGCGGACGTCTGGGCGAAGAGTGGAACGGAACAGAGCAGCGCGAGCGATGCCAGATGGCGGGGGGAACGCATACCGCAATGTAAGCCCGTCACGTGCCTTTCCGGCCTGGCGGGCCGTTACGGAACGGCTCACGCCCGCACCGCCACCGGGTCGGCCTCCACCACCTCTTCACGAGGCAAACCGAACTTGCCTTGGACACGCAGCTCCTCCTGCAATTGTCGGCTGGTCTTGCCGGTGCCGTCGTGGCGCCAGCCGGGAGGCCCGAAGATGTACATCAGCTTGTTCCTGAACCCGGGGGCCTGCTTCACATCACGCCAGATCTCCTGGAACTCGAACAGGTTGTGGGTGACCGGGTTGGTGGTACCGGGATCGTGGCTGATCCCGAACTTGGGCACGATGCCCTCGATGGGCTTCTGCCACGTGCCATAGAGGCGGTCCCAGAAGGTGAAAATGCCACCGTGGTTACGGTCCAGGTATTCCGTGTTGCAGCTGTGGTGCACCACATGCACGTGCGACGAATTGAAGATGTTCTCCAACCAGCCGTACGACGGCACCAACTGCGAGTGCAGAGTGAACTGGTAGAAGGCGTTGATGATCAGGCACGTGGCGATCATGATCGGCTCGAAGCCCACGAGCGGCATCCACAGCCAGTAGATCGGCTTCACGAACGTGATGAACCAGCCGTTGCGGATGCTGATGGTGAGGTTGTACATCTTCCCGCTGTGGTGGGGCAGATGGGCCGCCCACAACAGGCGCACGTTGTGCGCAAGCCGGTGGTGCCAGTAGAAGTTGTGATCGTCCGCTATGAGGCAGATGAGCCAGACGTACCACTCGAACCCCAGCGTGGTGTACCCGAGGTACTCCTCGCGGAAAGGGGCAGCCCACGCGAAGAGGAACATGTACAGGGTGATCTCGAACACATTGGTGATCACCCGGATGATGGTCGCCCCCGCACCGATCACGAAACCAGCCCAGCTTTCCTTCAGATCGAAGAGGTGCCTGGCGTTGACGTACTCAAGGATGATGAGCGCGAGGAAGACGGGATAGACATACTTGATGCCGATGTCTTCGATGGCCAGTTCGGGTAGCTGGGCTTTCATGTCCAGCCAGGCCTGTATCGGGTTGAATGCCATGAGGGCGGAGAGGGGTGAGGGGATGGGACCGTATTACTCGGCCTTGAGATCGAAGGTGAGCGACACCTCGTCGTGGATCATCTTGTCACCGATCTCCGGAAAGAAGGTGCCGGAGCGGTACTTGATATCGTACTTGGTGCGATCGAACGTGAGGTTCGCTGCCGCCCGAAGGGCTTTGCCATCCCGCCAAACGATGCAAGCGAAGGTGACCGGATGGGTGATCCCCTTGATGGTAAGATCGCCGGTGATGGTGTAGTTGGGTTGGCCCGGAAGCGCGTCGGCGATCGGCTCCACCTTGGTGGAGGTGAAGCTTGCCGAGGGATGCTGATCGGTGTCGAAGAAGTCGGCCGACTTGAGGTGGCCGACCAAACGTTCGGCGCCGGTGCCCTGCATGTCGGTGCAGGTGATACTGGTCATGTCCATCACCACATGGGCCGATACGAGGGCACCGCCGTTCGCCACCACGGTGCCTTGCTCCACGGTGAGGCCTCCCGTGTGTGCGCCGGTGACCTTTGTGGCGGTCCAAATCATCTTGGTAGCCTCGGCATCAACGGTCAGGCGGTCCTGTGCCGACACGGAGTTCCCAAGGAGCAGGAACAGAGAGGGGACCAACAGGTGTTTCATGCGGGGTAAGATAGGTTTCGTGTTCAGCCGCGCCAATGGTCCAGGATCCGGTTCAGCGCAGCGGCGTCCGCTTCGGAAAGGCGGTGCAGGTTCTCGGTGGTGCGGTCGGCCATCTCGACATCGATCTTGGCCAGCAGGTCCAAACCGGCCTGGCTGATGCGGACATAGACCACACGGCGGTCCTCCTCGCAACGCTCACGTTGCACCAGCCCCTTGGCGATCAGTTTGTCCGCGAGCCGGGTGGCGTTGGGTGCACGGTCGATCATGCGCTCCTTCACGTTCTGCATGTTCATGCGGCCCTTCGCTCCCCGGAGGATCCGTAGGATGTTGTACTGCTGTGGGCTCAACCCGTGCGGCTTGAAAAGCTCGACCTGCCTGGTGCGGAGCCAATTGGCCATGAACAACACGTTCAACATGGCCTTGTGCTGCTCGCTCTCGAAGCGGCTCTGTAATTCGTCGTCGATCTTCGGCATGACCGGGGTGGGTCGGCGAAGATAGGCGCTATGTATTCGCCACGGAAAGCAACGGCCATCACCCTCAGCGCGAACCCGCCTGCTCGCTCTGCAGCGGGGACACACCCTTGTATGTCATGAACAGGTTGGCCCAGATGATCTTGGAAAGGGCGTAGATCAGCGGCCCCATCAGGACGATCATCACCATGATGGCGACCGCCCGCGCCCACATTGCGGAAGAGGTCCAGAAGATGGTCATGGCCAGGTATACGCCGACCGACAGCGCCACCCCGAGCGCATAGGCCACGTACATGGCCCCATAATAGAAGCCCGGCTCGTTCTCGAACTTCCGCCCGCATACGGCACAGGTGTCCCGCACATCGCCCACGTACCGGAGGTGGTACGGGTTGTTGTCCACGAAGAAATCGCCCTCCTGACAGTGGGGACATTTGAACCTCAGGATGCTGTTGAGCTTGGACCCCTTGCCGATCATGGCGCAAAGATACCGCCATGGCGTGGGCGGAACGACGAAGGCCGCCCCGTGGGGCGGCCTTCGCTATCTGTCGGAATGGTCGGGGATCACTCCCAGAACATCACCTTGAACTCGACGCGACGGTTCTGAGCGCGACCAGCGGCGGTGGCGTTGTCGGCCACAGGCTGGGTCTCACCATGACCGAAGGACTTCAGGCGGCTGGCCTCGACACCCTTGCTCACGAGGTACTCACGCACGGAGGCCGCACGGTCCTCGCTCAGCTTCATGTTCTTGGCATCGTCGCCCTGGCTGTCGGTGTGACCATGGATCTCCAGGTTGTAGGCCGGGTTCTCCTTCATCACCGCCACCACCTGATCCAGGATGCTGTAGCTGGTCTTCTTGATCGTGGCCTTGCCGGTCTCGAACTGGATGCCGGTGAGGGCCTTGGCGAAGAGCTTCTTGGTCTCCTCTTTCAGCTCGGGGCAGCCCTTCATCGAAGCCACACCGGGAACGGTCGGGCAGCGGTCCACGTTGTCGGCGATGCCGTCACCGTCGGTGTCGGGGCAGCCCTGCTGATCGGCGGGGCCGGCCTTGTCGGGGCAGGCGTCCATCTTGTCGGCAACGCCATCACCGTCACGATCGGGGCAACCGTTGGTGGCCTTGGGACCGGGCTCGTCCGGGCAGGCGTCCTCCTTGTCGATGACGCCGTCACCATCGCGGTCCTCCTCGGGGTGCAGTTGCACGTGCACCGCGTCGATGTAGTAGTAGGCGCGCTGGCTGTCACCACCCTCGATCACCTTCTTCTTCTCCATGCCGTTGGCGGGGAAGGCACCGATGATGATGTACTTCTCATCGCCATCGGCCACAAAGGTGCCGCTCACCTGCACCCAGTTCTCCTTGTCGGCCAGCACTTCGGCGCTGGCGACATCGGCCTTCTCGGCGAGGAAGTGGCGGTGGTTGTAGGCGAGTTCCGTCGGCGAAGCATAGGCCCCGATCCCGCTCACGGCGCGATCGCTGTTGCTGGCCAGCTTCACATGGAACATGATGTCGTACTTCTGACCGGCGGTCAGCGGCTGGTTCAGCGCGATCTGGAGGTACTCGCTGTACTGGTTCCAAGCGGGTTTGGTGGGCTCCTCGTCGCGACCGTTCAGCAGGCGCTTCCAGTTCTTGCGTTGATCGTCCTTCCATGCCACGAAGCCGGCGTAGTGCTCGCCCTCGAAGGCAGTGCTGCTACCCAGTTCATTATCGGGAATGCCCACCGTCTTGGGGCAGGCATCCTTGCTGAAGATGTCGACCGAACCCAGGTTCGCGTTGGACCAACCGTTGGCGTGCTTCAGTTGATCCCATGAGGAAACGGTGGTACCGAGATCTTCGAACCCGCCGTTACTGATCAGGTTCGGCCCTTTCTCCTGTGCGAACAGGCTGGCCGACAACAAGGCCCCCGTGAGGGACAGGGTCAAGTTCTTGTTCATGCTCTTATAGTTTGTGGTGATCTCCGTGGGACTCGACGTCAAGGGTAGGTCCAAGTCACCGGTATCGGTGGCAAAGTTGAGCTTTTTTCCCCGGACCGGCCCTTTCATCGGGTTGAATTTACCTCTTCAGCGGGATCGTTCAACACCTCGTGGTCGGGGCCGGTCATCCGCACGCGAAGGTGCCCCTGTTCGCCCACCAACATGCCACGAACCGACCGACGTGCCAGGAGCTCTGGAAGCCCAGGTGGGTCAGATCCAACCCTGTACGCGGTAGTAGGTGATCGCACAGTACTCCCGAAGGCAGGTGATCTCGAGCTTCAGGCGGTTCCAGAGGTCGTAACGGAGGTCCATGCTGCCGCCCACATCGGGCACATAGGCCCGCCCCCCCGTGCGCTGCCGGGTGGTGGTAAGGTCGTTGAACAGGGCATGATCGAAGGCGGGCACCCCGGCGATGTGGGCGAAGCCGAGCTTCCGGAAGGTGAGCAGGCTGCGGTACATGTTCTCCGGTGCGGTGACCAAGGCCACCCTGCGAAGGCGGTCGGCGGGCCGGGCCCGGGTGTAGTTGAGCGCCTGTTCGCGCGTGCTCGTACCCCGATCGATGGTGCCGATCCGCCCGGGCTCCACACCGCGCAAGACCAGTTCGCGCACCATGGCACCGATCACACCGGCATCCTCGGGATGCACGACAACGACCTCGGCTTCAGGGGCCTCCAACGCCATTTGGGCGGCATAGTGCAGGCGCAACAACTCCGGGCCCGAGGGCATTCCGCTGCCGCCGAGCACCACGATCACTTCAGCCTCTCCTGTGTACAGCCCACCCGCGATCCCCAGCCGACGGTGGGCATGGTAGGGCAGGCTGGTGAAGGCCAGCACCACCATGAGCAGGGCGAGTCCCCCTGCTATCCGAACGAGCCCCTTCCCCACCCTGCACGAAGATCCCCAAGCCCATCGCCCCTTCCGACGCAGGGCGGTGAACAGATCCTTCATACGTCGGGAAGCCGTCATGCTCGCGGGCTGCTTCGGTCACCTCATGCGGCGATGCGGCCGGGTCGTGACGCCGCCTAAGGGTTGTAATACTTCAGGGCCTCGTCCATGTATGCGTTCAGATCGTTGATCCGACGCGCATCGCTGGGGTGGGTGCTGAGCAGTTCGGGGGGCGCGCCACCGCCGCTGTTGGCGCTCATGCGCTCCCAGAACTTGGGGGCCTCCCGCGGATCGTAGCCGGCCATGGCCATGAAGACCAGCCCCATCTTATCGGCCTCGGTCTCGTGCTGTCGGCTGTAGGCCAGCATGCCCAATTGCGACCCGATGCCCACGCTCTGCAACAACAGGTCGCGTGCCAGGCCGGGATTCTCGCTGGTCAGGATATCAAGGGTCATGCCCGCACCCTGCGCCAGGATGCCCTGGCTCATCCGCTCGTTGCCATGGCGTGCCACGGCGTGGGCCACTTCGTGCCCCATGACCACGGCCATGCCGGTCTCATCGGCCGTGAGCGGAAGGATGCCGGTGTAGAAAAGCACCTTGCCACCCGGCATGCACCAGGCGTTCACGGTGGGGTCGTCGGCCAGGTTGAACTCCCAGGCATACTCGCTGATGCGGTCGCCCATGCCGTTCTCCTGCAGGAAGCGCTCCACCGCCGATGCGATTCGTGCACCGCAGCGACGTACCATCTGGGTGCGCGGGTCGCTGTCGGGCACCAGATCGCTGGAGCTGAGCGTACCGTTGTACTGCTCGTTCACCATGGACGCGATCTGTCCGGTGCTTATCACATTGAACTGCCTGCGTCCGGTGACGGGCACCTTGGAGCAGGCCACGGCCAGCAGCACACCGACCACGAGGGCGATACGGTGACGTGTCATACGATCTCGGCGCCAAGGCCCCTTTCGAGCAGGGCGGTGCAACGGGGTTCCAACTCCTCGTAAGTGCCGCGCTTCACGCTGCACTTGCCGTTGTAATGCACGATCCATGCACATTGTTCCGCTTGGATGGGATCATGGCCACAGATCTCGACCAGGCAGTCGATCACATGATCGAAGGTGTTCACGTCGTCGTTGTGCAGGATGATCTCACGCACATTTCCGGCCCCTGTCAGCACCTCGGCTTGCAGGGCCTCATCGGGCGAATGGTGTGAAAACATGGAACAAAGGTAGCAGGCCGATGAGCATGGCGGAGGGTACCTGTCGGGGGCGCTCAGTCCAGCATGGCCATGACCCGTGCCACCTCGCGCTCGGGGTTCTTCTTCAGGCGGCATTCCCAAATGGTGCACACACGCCACCCTTCCTTCCGCAGGTCGCGGACTTTCCTGCGGTCGCGGGCCATGTTGCGGTCCAACTTCGCCTCCCAGAACGATCGGTTGGAACCCGGTCGCCTGGGCCTGCAGTGCGGGCATCCGTGCCAGAAACAGCCGTGCACGAACACGGCGACGCGCCGCCCCACAAAGGCGATATCGGGCCTACCCGGCGCCTTCGCGTAGTTCAAACGGTAGCCGCGCACGCCATGGGACGAGAGCAAGGCGCGCAGGGTCCGCTCGGGTCCGGTGTCACGCGCCCGGATACGGCTCATCAGCGCGCTGGTCCGAGGGTCGGAGGGAATGGGCGCGCGGCCGTCACGGATATAGGTCTTCCGCTGCACGGCACAAAGCAAAGGCATCAGGGGGCCGGCGCCGGACGGGAGGCCTAATCCACGCCTTTGCTGCGAGGGGTGGCCCCGGCGATCTGGTCCTGCTGCCGTGCTTCGCGATCGTACACCTCCCGGGTGCACGATACCCCGTTCTTGAAATAGAAGGCCCCGCCCCACTTGTACACCACCTTGCGGTACTCGTTCACGGCGGTCGCGGTCTCCAGCCTTATGACCATGGTGACCTTGTTGGGCTCTTCGTACAGCTCTTCGTGGCGCACCTTCGCCTCGTCGGCCATCGCAGGCGCGGGCGGCGTTTCGTCCTGTGCCGCAGGTCGGGCCTTGCGCACGGGCGAAACCTCCTCCACGAGAACGGGTTCGCTCTTACGACGGTTCTCCTCCCCTTCCACGGTCCGGGCCTTCACGGCCTGAACAGGGGGCTTGGGCGCCGGTGTCGGCCTGGGTGCGGGCTTGGATGCTTCGACCACTGGCGGGGGGGGCGGTGGCACTGCGGCCAAAGATCCGGCCTCCTTCCGCTCCTCGGCCTCACGTTGCTCCTCTCCCTTTCGTCGCGCTTCGGCGAGCCGCGCCTCGACCTCTGCCTTCTTGCGTGCCTCCTCTTCGGCCTTGGCAGCTGCAGCGGCCTGTTTCTTCGCCTCCTCCTCGGCCTTGCGCTGCTCCCTGGCCTGCTGGGCCTGCTGCGCCGCCAGGGCGCTCTTGTTCCGTTCCTCCTCCTTGCGCCGCTTTTCCACCTGGTCCATCACCTGCTGCATCTGCGTCTGGATGGACTTGGTGTAGTCGGTATCGTAGTCGAAGTCGGCCGTGGTGGTCTCGTAGCGGATCATCCCCACGGGCTGGTTGAAGACCACGATGTTGATGTCGTCGTACTGCTTGAACAGCGAGACCGCGTAGGTGAAGGGCGCGAAACCGGTCGTGGGCACACCGGCCGGCAGCCGGGTATCGAAGGACAGTTTCTTCGACACGTAGCCGTCCTTCTCGAAGCTGATGATGTAGTTGCTGTTCAGGTCCAGATCAAGGGTGAACTTGTTCAGGCCTGTGGTTATGGTGCGTTCCTTCTCCCCGTTCTTGTACACCACGGCGCGCGCACCGGATAGGTCGCCCCCTTCGATCTTCAGACGGCCATGCACCGTGAACTTGTCCTGCCCCAGCACCTGGGCCATCAGGGCCATGAAAAAGAGCGGCAGGACCGACCGGAGCAGATGCTGGTTCATGGATGGACAGAGCTTGCTGGCGCGTTCATACGCAACACCCACCGAAAGGGTTCGCTTCTCCACCGACCGGACGGGAAGACCTTTCTTTGCACCCCATGATCCGCGCATCGGCCATCACCAAACGCTTCGGCGACCTGCATGTGCTGAAAGGCGTGGACCTGCACGTGGCTCCCGGCGAAGTGGTGAGCATCGTGGGCGCCAGCGGCGCGGGCAAGACCACCTTGCTGCAGATCCTCGGCACTTTGGAAAAAGCGGACGGGGGATCGCTCTCCATCAACGGAGAAGAGGTGACCAAGCTGGGCAGCAAGGCCCTCAGCGCCTTCCGCAACAAGCACATCGGCTTCGTGTTCCAGTTCCACCACCTGCTGCCGGAGTTCACCGCACTGGAGAACGTGATGATGCCCGGGCTGATCGCCGGACGCAGCATCAAGGAGTGCACCCCCCGCGCCGAGGAGTTGCTTGCCCGCCTCAACGTGGCCGCCCGCGCGCAGCACAAGCCCGGTCAGCTCAGCGGTGGCGAACAGCAGCGCGTGGCCGTGGCCCGGGCGCTCTTCAACAGCCCCAGCGTGGTGCTGGCCGATGAGCCCAGCGGCAACCTCGACAGTGCCCACGCCCGCGAACTGCACCAGCTCTTCTTCGACCTGCGCCGCGAAATGGGCCAGACCTTCGTGATCGTGACGCACAACGAGGAACTGGCCGACATGGCCGACCGGAAGCTGGTGATGCGCGACGGGGTGATCTGAGGG
>Ga0207868_1001119_pt1 | contig 21098 bp, 19 predicted proteins | sample Passage237B_FD_187370 | JGI IMG/M metagenome (GOLD analysis project Ga0207868, IMG submission 187370) | Cellulose adapted compost microbial communities from Newby Island Compost Facility, Milpitas, CA, USA - Passage2 37B (SPAdes) (version 3) ... | reverse complement strand
CGGATCGCGCGCCGGCACCCGCCGCGCGTCGAGCGCCTCCAGCCACGCCTGCCAGTCGTTCCACCACGAGCCGGAATGCGCCGTCGCGGCGGCGAACCAGTCGTCCGGATCCTCCGGCAGCGCCGCCTCGGGCCCGGTCCAGTAGCCGTACTTGTTCGCGGCCGGCGGATTGACGATGCCGGCGATGTGGCCGGAGCCGCCGAGCACGAAGCGCACCGGCCCGCCGAAGCGGCGCGCGCCGGCGTAGGTGGTCTTCCACGGCGCGATGTGGTCCTCGGCCGTGGAGATGAAGTAGGCCGGCACGCGGATGCGGCCCAGGTCGATGCGCGCGCCCCCGATCTTCAGGCCTCCCGGCTCAACGAGGCGGTTGCACAGGTACATGTTGCGCAGGTAGTAGCCGTGCATGCGCGCCGGCAGGCGCGTGGAGTCGGAGTTCCAGTACAGCAGGTCGAACGGGAACGGGTCACGGCCGAGCAGGTAGTTGTTGATGACGAAGGACCAGATCAGGTCGTTGGCGCGCAGCAGGTTGAAGGTCGCCGCCATCTCCGAGCCCTCGAGGTAGCCACGCTCGCCCATCGTGCGCTCGAGCGCGGCGACCTGCTCCTCGTCGATGAACACGCCCAGCTCGCCCGGCTCGGAGAAGTCCGTCAGCGTGGTCAGGAAGGTCGCCGCCGCCACGCGCTTGCTGCGCCGCGCCGCGAGCCAGGCCAGCGCGATCGCCAGCAGCGTGCCGCCGAGGCAGTAGCCGACGGCGTTGACCTGGCGCTCGCCGGTCTGGCGCTCGATGGCGTCGAGCGCCTCCAGCACGCCCTCCTTCAGGTAGTCCTCGAAGCCCAGCCCGGCGAGGCTGGCGTCGGGATTGACCCACGAGATCACGAACACCGTGTGGCCCTGCTGCACGCACCAGCGGATGTAGGAGTTCTTCTCGCGCAGGTCCAGGATGTAGTACTTGTTGATCCACGGCGGCACGATCAGCAGCGGCCGCCGCAGCACCGTCTCGGTCGCCGGCGCGTACTGGATCAGCTCCATCAGCCGGTTGCGGTACACGACCTTGCCCGGGGTGGTCGCGACGTCGCGGCCCAGCTCGAAGGCCCCGGTATCGGTCATGCGGATGCGCAGCTCGCCGTCGCCGCGCTCCAGGTCGGCGAGCAGGTTGTTGAAGCCGCGCAGCAGGTTCAGCCCGCCGCTGGCGACGGTCTCGCGCAGCACCTCGGGGTTGGTCAGCGCGAAGTTCGTCGGGCTCAGCGCGTCGACGTACTGGCGCGTGAAGAAATCGACCTTGCGGCGCGTCGGCCCGTCCAGCCCCTCGACGCGCGCGACGGCGTCGAGCACGTGGCGCGCCGCCATCAGGTAGGCCTGCTTGACGAAGTCGAACAGCCAGTGCGTCTGCCAGGCCTCGTCCCGGAAGCGCTTGTCGCCCGGCGCGGGCTGGACCACCGGCTCGGCCGGCGAGCCGCTGAAGCGCAGCACGGCGTTGCGCCACAGCGCGAAACCGTCGGCCGCCAGCTGCATCTGCGCGCGCCACAGCGACACCGGATCGGCGAGCAGGCGCGCGGACAGGTCGGCGAAGGCGCGCGTGAGTCCCAGCGGGTCGAGCGGCGGCGGTCGCCCCTCGAGCATCCGGCGCTGGGCCAGCGCCTGCAGCCGGACCAGGCGCTGCGTGATCTCGGCGCACAGCGCCGCGACCTCGGCCGGATCGGGGGTCCGGGCGGAATCGTCCTGCGGGGGGCTCGTGGCCATGGCGTTCTCCTTCCGTCAGCGCATGCGCGCGTAGAGGATGCTGCCGTCGGCCTCGTCGATGCGGCGGATGCGCCCCCGCCGCTGCAGGTGGTTGAGGTGCGCGATGGTCTCGCCCATCGCGAACATCACCTGGTGGTTGTCGAGTTCGCGCCGGAACAGCGTCGGCAGCAGCTGGGCGGCACTGATCGGGTGGCTCATGGCCTCGATTAGTGCACTGCAGCGATCCGCGTGATGCGCTTCCAGTTCCTCGATTCGTTCGCGAATACCGCGGAATGGCTTGCCATGTGATGGTAGCACGAGCGTCCCCGACGGCAAGTCGATGATGCGGTGCAGCGAACACAGGAACCAGCCCAGCGCGTCGTCCATCGGATTGGCGGCATGCACGCTGACGTTGGTCGAGATGCGCGGCAGCAGCATGTCGCCGGAGATCAGCACGTCGGTCTCGGCGCAGTACAGGCTGGCGTGTTCGGGCGAATGGCCGTGGCCGACGATGACCTCCCAGCTGCGGCCGCCGATGCTCAGCCGGTCACCGGCGAACATGCGGCGGTGCTCGCGCGGCAGCTCGGGCACGCCGCGCGCGTAGGTGTTGCCGCGCGCGGTCAGCGCGTCGAGCCGCGCGGGATCGAGGCCGTGGCGGCGGAAGAAGGCCACCATGTCCGCGGTCGAATGCCCCGGCAGCGCGTGCCAGACCGCCTTCGCGGCGAGGTACTCGGCCTCGGCCATGTAGACCGGGGCGCCGTCGCGGCCGGCCAGCCATTCGGCCAGACCGAGGTGGTCCGGATGGAAGTGCGTGACGACGACACCCGAGATGCGCCGCTTCTCGGCCGCCAGCACGTCTTCCCACAGCGCGCGGGTCTCGGGCGTGCCGAAGCCGGTGTCGACGACGGCCAGATCGTCGCCGTCGTCGAGCAGCCACAGGTTGATGTGGTCCAGCGCGAACGGCAGCGGCATGCGCAGCCAGCGCACGCCGGGCGCCACCTCGACCGGCTGGCCGGGCGCGGGGACGTCTTCGAAGGGGTATTCCAGGCTCACGGGATGCGGACTCCGGAGGGATGGCACGGACCGGCATGGTAGCGCGATGGCCCCGGACGGGTCTAAATGGCAAACTGTCGCCCTGCCCCGACTTTCAGGAGAGACGCGCGATGAGCGCCCCCATCGATTTCTGGTTCGACTTTTCCTCCCCCTACGGTTACCTGATGGCCGAGCGCATCGACGCGCTCGCCGCCCGCCACGGCCGCGAGGTGCGCTGGCGCCCCTTCCTGCTCGGCGCCGTGTTCAAGCACACCGGCGGCCAGCCGCTGCCCGCGCACCCGATGAAGGGTCCGTACTCGCGCCACGACCTGGAACGCTCGGCGCGCTTCCTCGGCGTGCCGCTGAAGCTGCCGGAATCCTTCGCCGTCTCGTCGCATCAGGCCTGCCGCGTGTACTACTGGCTGGAGTCGCGCGACCCGAAGCTCGCGCGCGACTTCGCGCTGGCCGTATACCGCGCCTTCTTCGCCGAGGGCCGTGACATCACCTCCGTCGACATGCTGGCCGACATCGGCGAGTCGCTCGGCCTCGCGCGCGACGCCGTCGCCGGTGCCACCGCCGACGACGCCGTGAAGAACCACCTGCGCGAGGTCTGCGAGCAGGCGATCGCCGGCAACGTGTTCGGCTCGCCCTTCGTCGTCATCGACGGCGAGCCCTTCTGGGGCGCCGACCGCCTGCCGCAGATCGAGCGCTGGCTCGAGACCGGGGGCTTCTGAGGATCCCGGCGATGTCCCTGCCTTCCCGCGTGCGCATCGTCGAGGTCGGTCCGCGCGACGGCCTGCAGAACGAGAAGCAGCCGGTTCCGGCCGGCATCAAGGCCGAACTCGTCGCGCGGCTGGCCGACGCCGGCCTGCGCAGCATCGAGACCACGGCCTTCGTCTCGCCGAAATGGGTGCCGCAGATGGCCGACGCGGCCGAGGTCATGGCCCGCGTCAACGCCGCGCGCCGCCCCGGCGTGCGCCACGCCGCGCTGACGCCGAACCTGAAGGGCTTCGAGGCGGCGCTGGCGGCCGGCGTGGACGAGGTCGCCGTGTTCGCGGCCGCGTCCGAGACCTTCAGCCAGCGCAACATCAACTGCGGCATCGCCGAGTCGCTGACGCGCTTCGAGCCGGTCATGGCCGCCGCGCGCGCAGCCGGCCTGCCGGTGCGCGGCTACATCTCGTGCGTCGCCGGCTGCCCCTACGAGGGCACGGTCGCGCCACAGGCCGTGGCCGACGTGGCCGCGCGGCTCATGGACATGGGCTGCTACGAGGTCTCGCTCGGCGACACCATCGGCAGCGGCCATCCGGCCAGCGTGCGCGCGATGCTCGAGGCCGTGCTGAGCGTCGTGCCGGCCGAGCGGCTGGCCGGCCACTACCACGACACCTGGGGCATGGCGATCGCCAACATCCTCGTATCGCTGGAGGCCGGCATCGCCGTCTTCGATGCCTCGGTCGGCGGACTGGGCGGCTGCCCGTACGCGCCCGGCGCGACCGGCAACGTCGCGACCGAGGACGTGCTGTGGCTGCTCGACGGCCTGGGGATCGAGACCGGCGTGGACCTGGAGCGGGTCGTCGACACCGCCGCCTGGATCAGCGGGGTGCTGGGCCGCCGGCCCGCCTCGCGCGTGGCACCGGCGTGGCTCGCACGGCGCGGAGGCACGGCATGCACGGGCTGAACCGCGACGCGCACGGGGACGCCGCCCGCCCCGTCGAAGGGACCGCGCCGCCGGCCTCGCCCTGCGTGGGCCTGTGCGGCATCGACGCGGCGACGGGGCTGTGCGCCGGCTGCTGGCGCACGCTCGACGAGATCGCCGCGTGGGGCGGACTGGATGCCGACGGCAAGCGCCGCGTGCTCGCGGCCGTGGCCGCGCGGCGCGCGGAGAGCGCATGAGCGACGGGGGCGATCCGGGCTGCCTGGGCCTGTGCGACATCGACTGGGAACAGGGGCTGTGCCTGGGTTGCGGGCGCAGCACGGACGAGATCTACGGCGCGCCCGAGCCGGAACGGGAGGAGGCGCCGGACGGCGAGGACCCGGCGCCGTGACACGGAGGGAGCGATGCAGGTCGTACTGATCAGCGGTCTGTCCGGTTCGGGCAAATCGGTGGTGCTCAAGGCACTGGAGGACTCCGGCTTCTTCGCCGTGGACAACCTGCCGGCGCGGCTGCTGCCGGAGCTCGCCACGCACCTGCGGGAGACCGGCCAGAGGCGCGTCGCGGTGGCCGTGGACGTGCGCTCGGGCGCGAGCATCGGCGAGCTGCCGGACCTCGTCGAGCGCACGCGCCGGATCGTCTCCGACCTGCGCCTGCTGTTCCTGAACGCCCGCGACGAGACGCTGATCGCGCGCTTCTCCGAGACGCGCCGCCGCCATCCGCTGGCGAACGACGACGTGACGCTGACCGAGGCCATCCGGCAGGAACGCGCGACGCTGGCCGAGATCGCCGAGATGGCGCACAACCTCGACACCAGCGACCTGCTGCCGAACACGCTGCGTGCCTGGGTCAAGGACTTCGTCGGGCTGGAACCGGGCGCGGCGCTGACGCTGCTGTTCCAGTCCTTCGGCTTCAAGTTCGGCATTCCGCTCGACGCCGACCTCGTGTTCGACGTGCGCGCGCTGCCCAACCCCTACTACGACCCGGTATTGCGCCCGATGACGGGCCTGGACGCGCCGGTGGCGGAGTTCCTGTCGCGCGTGCCGGACGTCAACCGCATGGCCGACGACATCGGCCGCTTCGTCTCCGACTGGCTGCCGAACTTCATGCGCGACAACCGCAGCTACCTGACCGTGGCCATCGGCTGCACCGGCGGCCAGCACCGTTCGGTCTATCTGGCCGAGCGGCTGGCCGCGGCCTTCCGCGGCCGCGTGCAGGTGCAGGTGCGTCACCGCTCGATCGAGCTGCGTCGCGCGGCGGAGGGCCGATGAGGCTGGCGCTGGGCGCCGAATGGCGGTCGCTGCTGCGGCCCGGCGACTACGCCACGCTGGCGCTCGCGGCCGGCGTGTGCGTGGCCTCGGTGCTGCTGCTGTGGCGTGGCGGCGCGCCGGACAAGGTCGTCGTGCGCGCGGGCGGCAAGGTGTTCGCCGAAGCGGCGCTGTCGCGCCCGCAGGTCATCGAGGTGCCGGGGCCGCTGGGCGTGACGCGCATCGAGATCGAGCCCGGCCGTGCCCGCGTGGCCGAGGACCCCGGACCGCGCCAGTACTGCGTGCGCCAGGGCTGGCTGACGCGCGCCGGCGCCACGGCGATCTGCGCGCCGAACCAGGTCAGCCTGTCGCTGACCGGCGGCAACGCCGACTTCGACTCCATCAACTACTGAGCCGCGGCGCTCATTCCTCGGGCATCCGGGTATTGACCTCGATGCCGTTGCGCCCCTTGCGCTTGGCCGCGTAGCAGGCCAGATCCGCCGCCACCAGCGCGTCGCCGGGCGACTCGAAGCGCCCGTCGAGCGACACCAGCCCCACGCTCAGCCCCACCGAGAAGGTCCGGCCGCCCCACTCCATGCGGTAGTCGAGCACCGCGCTGCGCAGGCTGTCGGCGATGCGGCGTGCCTCGTCGAGCGGGCAGCCGCGCAGGATCAGGCCGAACTCGTCGCCGCCGATGCGGCACAGCAGGTCGCCCTGGCGCACGCGCTCGCGGATCAGCGCCGAGATCGAGGCCAGCAGGGCGTCGCCGGCCGCATGGCCGGCCGTGTCGTTGACCTGCTTGAAGTGGTCCAGATCGAGGAAGCACAGCACGGCGGCGTCACTCGCGCGGCGCGAGGCCGTGACGGCCTCCTCCAGCGCCTGCTCGAAGGCGCGGCGGTTGGGCAGGCCGGTCAGCAGGTCGTGCGTGGCCTGGTAGGCGAGCTGCGCCGTGGCGTCGTCGATGCGCTGCTGCAGCGTGTGCTGCGACTCGGCGATCGCGTCGGCCATCGCGTTGAAGCCCTGCTCCAGCGTACGCAGCTCGGCGATGCCGGAACTCTCCGGCACGCGGCTGTCGAGCCGCCCCCGCGTCATCTCGCGGACCACGGTGGCGAGCCGCGTCAGCGGACGCGACACGGCGCCCGACAGTCCCAGCGCGAGCAGCAGCGTGAGCCCCAGCACGGCGCCGCTGATCACCAGCGTGCTGATGAACAGGTGGCGCTTCTCGTCCTCCAGCGCCGTCGTGTCCAGCTCCACATGCACCCAGCCGACGACCGGCCGGAGAGCGCCGGGCCGGCGCGCCGCCTCGGCGCCCAGACGCGGCGCGTCCAGCTCCACCGGCGCGACGGCGGCCAGGCGCGCGGTGCCGACGCGCAGCACGTGCGGCGTCGCGGCCGAGGTGGTCGCCGGCAGCGTATGGGCGTCGAGCGAACGGCGGCCGCTGGAGGCGAGCAGGTCGCCGTGGCCGTCGACGATGCTCGCGGCGACGACGTCGCGCTGCGCGAGCACGGCCTCGAGCAGGCTTTCGAGCGCGTGGCGGTTGCCGGAGATCACGCCGTATTCCGCCGCCGGGGCGAGGAAGCTGACGATGGCCAGCGCGCGGTCGCGCAGCGCGGCGTCGGCGGCGGCGTTGGCCCGCTGCAGCAGGAAGGCGGTCAGGCCGGCCGCCAGCAGCAGCGCCGGAACGAGCACCACCAGGATCAGACGCTGTCGCAGGGTGAATCGATGCATCACGGGAGCCTCCCGGCGGCGATCGCCGCGCGCAGGGTGTCCTCGTCAGGGACGGACAGGTTCAGGGCGCGGGCCACGCGCGCGTTGACGGCCAGATCGAAGTGGCGCGACGGACGCGGTGGCGGCAACCGGTGTGGGTCCTCGAATTCGGCGAGCCAGTCGAGCAGGTCGCGCGTGGCCGTGGCGGGCGTGGAAAACACCGCCGCCAGCGCACCGGCCTCGACCCAGGCGCGCGAGTACGCGAACAGCGGCCTCTGCATGCGGTAGCTGGTCAGCAGCACCGCGCGCGCGACGGTGGGGTTGGAGACGACCGGATCGGGCAGCGTCAGCACCGCGCCGCAGCCCGCGAGCAGGCGTTCGATGACCGGCAGCACGTCGCGCGCGGTGGCGGCGAAGTCCGGCCGCAGCGCCGGGCCGAAGCGGCCCGCGGCGGTCTCGAAGCGGCGCTGCGCCGACAGGCTGTCCGGCCCCAGCAGCAGGCCGGCGCAGCCCATGCCGGGCAGCGCCGCGCGCAGCAACGCCAGGTGGCGTTCGGCCGGCTGGTCGAGCAGCAGCCCGGTCAGCGCGGCCTGCGGCGCGTCGGCGCGCAGGCGCTTGAAATCGTTGGCGGTGATCAGCGCGGCGAGCAGCGGGCGGCCGTGCTCGAGCATCGCGTGCGCGGCGTCGGCGCCGAGCGCGACGACCAGCACGCTGTTGCCCAGTGCGTCCGGCGCCAGCCCCTGCTCGGCGCTGCCGGCGAGGAACAGCCGGTGGGGGCCGTCGGCCGCCAGCAGCGCCTCGGCCACGTCGCGCTCCGGTCCCTGGGCGCGCGAGGTGACGATGGCGACGTCGTGCGCGGACGCGGTCGACAGGACCGCCAGGGCCAACAGGACGAACAGGACGAAGCGCAGCGCCCGGCTCACCATGAAGCGCGCACGCTCGCGAACAACCGCGGCTCGTGGCGGAATTTCTCGCCGTCGAAGTCCGGGTAGCGCCCACCGACGCTCTGCCACGTGAGGGCGAATTCGTTGTCGCTGCCGCGCGGGCCGAAGGCGCGCGCGATCTTGAGGTCGAAACGGTCACGCTTGCCCATCACGCCGCCGTCGTTGAGCCAGGTCACCGGGTGCTGGTGATAGTAGCCGAGGCTCGCGCGCCAGCGGCCGGGCAGTTCCTTGATCAGCAGCAGCGCGGAGGTCGCGTGCGGCGCGCTGTCGCCGACCTGCTCGTCCTGCATGCGGCGCGTGGTGCGGATGTCGGTGAAGGCCTGCGAGAACACGACGCGGCCCCAGCCGGCGCGGCGCCAGTCCAGCGTCAGCTCGGCGCCGCGCACGGTGGCACGGCCGAGGTTCAGGAAGTAGTAGGTCGAGGTCGACAGCGGCGAAGGGCTGAAGCCGGCCGGCGTCGGGAAACCGAGCAGCGCGCAGTACTTGCTCGACGACGCGCTGTAGCGGCAGGTCTGGTCGTCGAGGTAGCCGTCGTAGCGGTCGTGGAACACGCGCGCGTCGATCGACAGGCCGTGGCGCGGCAGCCGCGCGACGTAGCCGAGCTCGACGTGATGCACCTCCTCCGGGTCGACGCGCTGCAGCGCGTTGTAGAGCCGGCGCACGATCTCGCCCTCGTGGCGGATGGTCTCGCGGGCGTGCGACTCGATCAGCGACGGCGTGCGGTAGGACTTGCCCATCGACAGGCGCAGCGCGGAGTGCTCGTCGAGCGCGTAGTTGAACGCCAGGCGCGGCGAGAACAGCGTGCCGCTGTAGTCGTGGCGCTCCCAGGTGCCGCCGAGGTTGACGGCCAGCGCGCGGCTGGCCTGCCAGGTGAGGCTGCCGAAGGCGTAGGTGTAATGGCCGGTGATGCGCTTGCGCGTGTCGAAGTAGCGCTGCGAGCGCACCGAGTCGCGCCGCGCACCGGCGCCGGCGAGGAAATGCACGGCAGACGACAGCGCGCCCGAGTACTGCATCTCGAGGCTGTCGCGGCGCGTGTCGGTGTCCAGGTCGGTGGCGATCTCGCGGCCGGCGTCGGGGATGATCCACGCCGCGCGGCGGCGGTGGGTCTGGTGCTGAACCTGCAGCGAGAACTCGCGCCCGGCATCGAAGCTGCGCGTCCAGGCCAGGTGCAGCGAGCGGGCGCGCACGTCCTCGTCGCGGATCGGCCATTCGGGCGCCTCGCCCGAGGTCTGCGGGTAGCCGCGGTCGTCCACGCCGTCGACGAGGCCGAGCTGCAGGCGCAGCTCGTCGGCCGGCGTCAGCAGCGTCGAGGCCTGCAGGTTGACGACTGTGCGGCGGATCGACTCCCGCGAGAACACGTCTACGTCGCCGTCGTCGATGACGGTGTGCGAGCGGAAATTGCGCGCGCCGCGCCGCGAGGCCGACAGCCGCCAGTCGATCGGCGAATCGACATGGCTGTTCAGGCGCACGCCGTGGTCGTGGAAACCGTCGCGCCCCAGGCGCGAGATCACGCTGAAGCCCGACTCGGTGGCCGGCGCGCGCGTGATGATGTTGATGACGCCCTGGAAGGCGTTCACGCCGTAGGCCGCGCCGTGCGGCCCGCGCACGACCTCGACGCGGTCGATGTCGTCGACGCGCAGCGGCAGGTCCTGCCACTGCGTGTTGCCCCACAGCGGATCGTTGACGGTGCGCCCGTCGACGAGGACCTTGATGCGCCGGTCGAAGGCGTCGCCCATGCCGTGGTTGGCGACCGTCGGCGAGCCGTTGGGCCAGTCCGCGACGAGGAAGCCCGGCACCAGCCGCAGCAGGTCATGCACCTCGGTGAAGCCGGAGGCGTCGATCATCTCGCGGTCGATGATGGTCACGGGCGCCGGCGCGTCGAGCGGCGACTGCGCAAGGCGCGAGGCGGTCAGCACGACCGGCAGCGGGGAGAAGAACTCGGCCGTCGCCGGTACGGGCACTCCCGTCAGAATCGGACCGAACACGAACAGACAGGAGCGGAACAGACGGCGCATCGACGACCCGGAAGGATGAGGCGCCCAGATTATGCCCGAGGCCGCAAGCCGCCCCAGAGGCGAAATGCGGCCGGGCGAGGAATACGCACGCTGCGACCTGTGTCCGTGCCCGGCGCGGTACACTGGCCGCTTCCGTGCCCGCAGGACGCCACGTGAGCGCCACCCGTTTCCTCATCCAGCCCACCGCCGACGACGGCCGCATCGCGCGGCTGGCCGCGGCCGCCATCGTGCTGTCGGTGGCCGAGGCCGCGATCCCGCTGCCGCTGCCCGGAGTCAAGCCGGGGCTGGCCAACATCGTGATTCTCGTCGTGCTGCTGCACTGGGGCTGGCGCGACGCGGTGTGGGTGGCGCTGCTGCGCGTGTTCGCCGGCAGCCTGCTGATCGGCCAGTTCCTCGCGCCGGGCTTCTTCCTGAGCTTCGCCGGCTCGGTCACCAGCCTCGCGACGCTGGGCCTGGCCGTGCATCTGCCGCGCCGGCTGTTCGGGCCCGTCACGCTGTCGCTGCTCGCGGCCTTCGCCCACATCGGCGGCCAGCTCGTGCTGGCGCGGCTGTGGCTGGTGCCGCACGACGGCATCTTCTACCTCGTGCCGGTGTTCGCGCTGGCCGCCACCGTGTTCGGCCTCGTCAACGGGCTGGTGGCCGGCCGCCTGCTGCGTGACCTCGACGCGCCGGGAACGTCCTCGCCCGCGCCGTAGTCCATCCTCCGGAGACTGCCACGGCGGTCGGTGCCGGGGACGCCATGAGGTTCATGCTGCTGCTTGCCGCGATCGTACTGCCGCCCGTCTGCGCGGCCGCGCAGACCGACGACGCACGGGTGCTCGACGCCCTGCGCACCGGCGACGTGGTGGTCCTGCTGCGCCACGCCGCGACCGAGGCCGGCACCCCGACCGCCGACTGCGGCACGCAACCCCGGTTGTCCGCCGCCGGCCGCGACGAGGCGCGCCGCATCGGCGAGTCGCTGCGCGGACTGGGCGCGCGCATCGATGCCGTGCGCGCCGGAGCCCACTGCCGCACGCAGGAGACGGCACGGCTCGCCTTCCCCGCCATCGAAGCGCGGACCTGGCCCGCGCTCGACCCCGCCTCCGACCGCGACGAACGCATCCGCCGCACCGCCGAGGTACGGGCCGCGCTGCGCGACTGGCCCGCCGGCCACGGCGAGCTGTGGGTCACGCACCGCGCCAACGTCACGGCGCTGACCGGCGCCTACGTGATGCCGGGCGAAGCCGTCGTGGCGCGCGTGCGCGGCGGCCGGCTGGAAGTCCTGGGCCGCTGGCGGCCCTGAGCGCGGCCGGTTGCGGCGGCGCGGTGCCGGCGCCCATACTGGCCCATCGACCCACGCACGGAGCCCACACCATGCGCATCGGCATTCCCCGCGAGATCAAGAACCACGAGTACCGCGTCGGCCTGACCCCGGCCGGCGTGCACGAGCTGGTCGCGCACGGCCACGAGGTCGTCGTCGAGACCGGCGCCGGGCTCGGCATCGGCGCCGACGACGCGGCCTACGTCGCGGCCGGCGCGCGCATCGCCACCCATGCGCGGCAGGTGTTCGACGAGGCCGCGCTGATCGTCAAGGTCAAGGAACCCCAGCCGGGCGAACGGGCCTGGCTGCGCGACGGGCAGATCCTGTTCACCTACCTGCACCTCGCGGCCGATCCGCAGCTCGCGCGTGACCTGCTCGCCGCCCGCGTCACCGCACTCGCCTATGAGACCGTAACCGGGCCAGGTGGCGCGCTGCCGCTGCTCGCGCCGATGTCCGAGATCGCGGGCCGCATGAGCCTGCAGGCCGGCGCGCACTGCCTCGAGAAGGCCGCCGGCGGGCGCGGCGTGCTGCTCGGCGGCGCGGCCGGCGTGGAGCCGGGGCACGTCGTCGTGCTCGGCGCGGGTACCGTCGGCCTGAACGCGGCCGAGGTCGCGCTGGGCCTGGGCGCGCGCGTGACCGTGATCGACCGCAGCATCGACGCGCTGCGCTGCGCCGGCGACCGCTTCGGCCGCCGCATCGCGACGCTGCACGCGAGCCGGGAAGCCATCGCCCGCGCCGTAGCCGGCGCCGACCTCGTGGTCGGCTGCGTGCTGGTTCCCGGCGGCGCGGCCCCGAAACTCGTGACCCGCGCGATGGTGGCCGGCATGACGCCGGGCAGCGTGATCGTGGACGTGGCCATCGACCAGGGCGGCTGCTGCGAGACCTCGCGCCCGACCACGCACGACGCGCCGACCTACGTCGCGGAAGGCGTCATCCACTATTGCGTCGCCAACATGCCCGGCGCCGTCGCGCGCACCGCGACGCAGGCGCTGACGGCCGCGACGCTGCCGCACGTGCTGGCGCTCGCCGACAAGGGCTGGCAGCGCGCCTGCGCCGACGACCGTCATCTGGCGGCCGGCCTCAACGTGCACGACGGCCATGTCACGCACGCCGAAGTCGCCCGTGCGCTCGGCCTCACGGCCCGCCCCGCCGGATGAGCGCGTGAACGGCCGTGCTGGCGGCATGCGTGAAACGGGGTTATCTTCTTCCAAAAGTTTTTCACGGCCTCGAGGCCTCACACCGCCCACAGACGATTGAGGAGAACAGCATGAAACGCATCACCGCACTGGCCGCCGCGCTGGCCGTCGTCGGCACCCTGTCCGCCGCCCCGGTTGCCGCCCAGCAGAAGTTCGTCACGATCGGCACCGGCGGCGTCACGGGCGTCTATTACGCCGCGGGCGGCGCGATCTGCCGCCTGATGAACGCGGGCCGCAAGGAGCACGGCATCCGCTGTTCGGTCGAGAGCACCGGCGGCTCGGTCTACAACCTCAATACCCTGCGCGCCGGCGAACTGGACTTCGGCGTCGCGCAGTCCGACTGGCAGTACCACGCCTACAAGGGTTCGAGTACGTTCAAGGACGCCGGCCCCAACCCCGACCTGCGCGCCGTGTTCTCGCTGCATCCGGAGCCGTTCACGGTCCTCGTGCGGCCCGACGCCGGCGTGACCACGTTCGAGGACCTGAAGGGCAAGCGCTTCAACGTCGGCAACCCCGGCTCGGGCACGCGTGCCTCGCTCGACGAGCTGCTGGCCGCGATGGGCTGGGGCATCGACGCCTTCTCGCTGGCCTCCGAGCTGCGTCCGGACGAGCACGGCGCGGCGCTGTGCGACAACCGCATCGACGGCTTCATCTACGGCGTCGGCCACCCGTCGGCCAACATCCAGGACCCGACGACGACCTGCGGCGCCAAGCTCGTGCCGCTGACCGGCCCGGCCGTCGACAAGCTCGTCGCCGAGCATCCGTACTACGCCAAGGTCGAGATTCCCGGCGGGCTGTACAACGCCAACCCCGACGCCACGCCCACCTACGGCGTGCTGGCGACCTTCGTGACCTCGGCCTCGACGCCGGACGACGTGGTGTATGCGATGGTCAAGGCCGTGTTCGACAACTTCGAGGACTTCAAGAAACTGCACCCGGCCTTCGCCCATCTGAAGCCCGAGGACATGGTCAGGAACGGCCTGTCCGCGCCGCTGCACGATGGCGCCGTGAAGTACTACAAGGAAAAGGGCTGGCTGTAACCCCGGCCGGCGGGCCCGCCCCGGCGCCCACGCGCGGCGCCCGGCGGGCGTCGCGCGCACGGAGGAGCCACGATGGCCGACCCGAGCAAGCTTGCCGTCGATCACGCGCTGAGCGAGGACGAGCTGCGCCATCTCGTCGCCGAGGCCGACACCGGCGGGCGACACCCCACCGGCCTGGCCGCCGGCCTCGTCGCGGCCGTCGCGCTGGCGTGGTCGCTGTTCCAGCTGTGGGTGGCCTCGCCGCTGCCCTTCTCCCTCAACGTGTTCGTGCTCAACGACACGGAGGTGCGCTCGATCCACCTGGCCTGCGCCGTCTTCCTGGCCTTTGCCGTCTATCCGGCCACGCGCCATTCGCCGCGCGAGCGCATCCCCGTTCATGACTGGGCGCTGGCGCTGGCGGCGGCCTTCTGCGCCGGCTACCTGTTCCTGTTCTACGCCGAGCTGTCCAGACGGCCCGGCCTGCCGACGACGCTCGACCTCGTCGCCGCGATCGGCGGACTGGCGCTGCTGCTCGAGGCCGCGCGCCGCGCGCTGGGCCTGCCGATGGTGATCCTGGCGCTGGTGTTCCTCGCCTACATCTTCTTCGGTCCCTACATGCCGGAGATGATCGCGCACCGCGGCGCGTCGCTGAACAAGGGCATGAGCCACCTGTGGCTGGGCACCGAGGGCGTGTTCGGCGTCGCCGTCGGCGTGTCGGCCGGCTTCATCTTCCTGTTCGTGCTGTTCGGCGCGCTGCTCGAAACCGCGGGCGCCGGCAACTACTTCATCAAGTCGGCGATCGCGCTGCTGGGCCAGCTGCGCGGCGGGCCGGCCAAGGCGGCGGTCGTCGCCTCGGCGGCGACCGGACTGATCTCGGGCTCGTCGATCGCCAACGTCGTCACGACCGGCACGTTCACGATCCCGCTGATCAAGAAGGTCGGCTACCGCCCGGACAAGGCCGCGGCGGTGGAGGTGGCCTCGTCGGTCAACGGCCAGCTGATGCCGCCGGTCATGGGCGCGGCGGCCTTCCTGATGGTCGAGTACGTCGGCATCCCCTACACCGACGTACTCAAGCACGCCATCGTGCCGGCCCTGATCTCGTACGTGGCGCTGTTCTACATCGTGCATCTGGAGGCGATGAAGGCGGACCTGAAGGGCCTGCCGCGCCGCGAGGAGCTGCTGCTGAGGAACGTCGTCGTGTCGACGACGCTGACCATCGCCGGGCTCGTGATCCTCGCCGCCGTCGTCTACTGGGGCTTCGGCTGGATCAAGGACGTTGCCGGCGGAGCCTCGGCGTGGATCGCCGGCGCGCTGCTGCTGGCCGGCTACGTCGCCGTCGTGCGCTACTCGGCGCGCTACCCGGAGCTGCACCTCGACGAGCCGGGCACGCCCATCGAGTACCTGCCGGAGATCGGCCCGACGCTCAAGTCCGGCCTGCACTTCCTGCTGCCGGTGGCGGCGCTGGTGTGGAACCTGATGGTCGAGCAGCTCTCGCCGGCGCTGTCGGCCTTCTGGGCGACGCTGTTCCTGATCTTCATCCTCGTCACGCAGCGTCCGCTGTTCGCGCTGTTCCGTGGCGACCGCACGCTGCGGCACGCGCTGCACCAGGGCTTCGGCGACCTGTACTCGGGCCTCGTCACGGGCGCGCGCAACATGGTCGCGATCGCGATCGCGACGGCCGCCGCCGGCATCATCGTCGGCACCGTCACGCTGACCGGCATCGGGCTCGTGATGACCGAACTCGTCGAGGTGCTGTCGGGCGGCAACCTGCTGGTGATGCTGGTGCTCGTGGCGCTGATCTGCCTGGTGCTGGGCATGGGCCTGCCGACCACGGCCAACTACATCGTCGTGTCGTCCCTGATGGCGCCCGTGGTCGTCGCGCTCGGCGCGCAGAACGGACTGCTCGTGCCGCTGATCGCCGTGCACATGTTCGTGTTCTATTTCGGCCTGATGGCCGACGTCACGCCGCCCGTGGGGCTGGCCTCGTACGCCGCCGCCGGCATCGCCAACAGCGACCCGATCCGCACCGGCCTGACCGCCTTCGGCTACAGCGCGCGCACGGCCATCCTGCCGTTCATGTTCATCTTCAACACCGAGCTGCTGCTGATCGGCATCACGAACGGCTGGCACCTGGCGCTGACCATCGTCACGGCCACCATCGCCTGCCTGTGCTTCGCCGCCGGCACGCAGGGCTGGTTCCTGACGCGCAACCGCTGGTACGAGGCGGCCGTGCTGCTGCTCGTGACCTTCAGCCTGTTCCGCCCCGGCTTCTGGATGGACCGCATCCATCCGCCCTTCGACGAGCTGCCGGCCACCGAGCTGACGCGACTGGTCGGGGAGGCACCGTCCGGCGCCAGCCTGCGCCTGTGGGTGGAGGGCCTGTCGGTCGAGGGCAACGAGATCTCGCGCGGCGTGCTGCTGCCGCTCGGCGAGCCGGCCGCGAACGCGCGCGCGCGGCTGACCGCCGCAGGCGTGGGCATCATGGAATTCGGCGGCCGGGTGCAGGTGTCGATGGTGCGCTACGGCAGCGCGGCGGCGAAGCTGGGTCTCGAGGAAGGGCTGGAGATCACGCACATCGAGGTGCCGGCGACCGGCCGCCCGGCCGAGGAATGGATCTACGTGCCCGCGCTGGCGCTGCTCGGGCTGGTGATGGCACTGCAATGGCGCCGCGCGCGACGGAGCGCGTCCTAGCTCAGACCAGCGACGGGCCGCAGACGATGCGCTCGGCGTCCTGCTCGGTGATCGGCACCGTGGCGCTGGCGATGACGTGGGCGACGAGCCAGTCGCGCAGGCGCTCGCGCCCGTCCCCCTCGAAGTGCTCGAACACGCAGCCCGACTGCGCGCCGGCCGCGCCGGCGAAGCAGTTGGCGACGCGCACGGTGCCGCGGATCTCGTCCGGCACCGCGGCGCGATGCAGCACGACGTCGATGCGCCGCCCCACGTCGAAAGTCCCGCCCAGGCCGAAGCCTTCCAGGGACAGGTCACACAGGGGCTCGCGCCGGCCGTCGACGACGGCCCAGAAACAGTCCGCGCCGCGCCGCTGCGCGACGAACCGCTGACGGCCGCGCCGTTCCGGCACGGCGGCATTGCTGTCGGTCATGATGCTCCCCAGGATCACGGCCGGACTGCGCCGCGTGAACAGGCCATCCGTCCGGAGGGAACCGGGCCGGTGGCATCGTAGGGGATTCGCGCGCGGCCTGACAAGCCGCGCATGGGTCACGCGCCGGCGCGCACGCGTGCGATCAGGCGGTCGACCACTTCCAGCGTCTCGGCATGGCTGCCGGTCATCGTGGCCGAGGTCACGTAGCGGCCGCCCACCGCCATCGTCGGCACGCCCTGGATGCGGTAGGTGCGCGCGAGCTGGTCGGCGCGCTGCACCAGGCCGTGGATGGCGAAGGAGTTGTAGGTGTCCATGAAGGACTCGACGTCGAGGTCGGTCGTCGCGATCCACGCACGCACCTCGTCGGCCGTGAACAGCGGCCGCTTCTCGTCCTGGATCGCCGCGAAGATGCGCGTATCGAGCTTGTCGAGCACGCCGGCACGTTCGGCCGCGTAGTGCAGCTGGGCCAGCGCGCGCAGCTGCTCGCGGCCCCAGATCGCCGGCACCGCGGTGAAGCGCACGTCGTCCGGCAGCTTCTTCTTCCACGCCTGCAGCAGCGGATGGAAGTTGCGGCAGTGCGGGCAGCCGTAATGGAAGAACTCCAGCACCTCGATCTGGCCGCTGGCGTCCTGCGGCACCGGCGTCGGCAGCGTCTGGTAGGCGTCGGCGGCGAGCAGCGCGGGAGGCGTGAGGGACAGGGCGGCGAAGGCGACGGTGCCCTTGAGCATGTGACGGCGGTTCATTTCGGTCGTGGTCCTCGTCGTGGAGACGGATGATCAGACGCGCCGGCGCGGCGCGGGTTCCGTGCGCGGGCAGCGATCAGGGATCGGCCTGCACGACATTGCCGGACACGCCGGCCGCGGCGAGACGCGCGCGTACCGAGGTCATGTCCTCCGGCCGCGCGAACGGGCCCACGCGCACGCGGTGCACGATGCGCCCGTCGTCGAGCTTGGCGCGCTGGGCGACGGCCTCGATGCCGTTGAGGGCGAGCAGCGCCTTCATGTTGTCGGCCTCGGCCGGGTTCTCGAAGGCGCCGACCTGCAGGTACAGGCGCTCGGCACGCGGCGCGGGCTGGCCCGTCGTCGTGGTCGCCGGCGGCGGCAGCGCGGCGCCTTCGCCGCGCGGCAGCACGGTGTAGAAGTCGAAGTCGCGGGTGGCCGTCACGGGCCGGTCGCCGGGCTTGCCCGGCAGCGCGATGGGCTCGGCGTTGACGCCGATCGGGGCCGCGACCTGGTGCGGCGTCTGGAACGGCGAGCTGCGCGTGAGCAGCCAGGCCGAACCGGCCGCCAGAATGGCCCCCAGCGCCAGCCCGACGAGCAGGCCGGTGATCACGCCGCTGCCCTTGCGCGGCGAGCTGGCCGTCAGCCGGCGGGGGGTACGACGGGGCTTTGCATCGCGAGCCATGGGGCCCTCCGGTGTTCTTACATCGACTCGGGCGCGGACACGCCGAGCAGCGCCAGACCGTTCCGCAGCACCTGGCGTACCGCCGCGGCCAGCGCCAGGCGCGCGAGCTTGAGCGCCTCGTCGTCGACGAGCATGCGCTCGGCGTTGTACCAGGCGTGGAAGTCGCCGGCCAGATCCTTGAGGTAGAACGCGATCTGGTGCGGCGCGTAGTCCTCGGCCGCATTCTGCACCAGTTCCGCGAAGGCGCCGAGACGGGCGCACAGCGCCAGCTCGCGCTCGCCGGACAGCGGCGACAGGTCGGCCTCGCGCAGGTCGGACTCGACCCCGCCCCACTGCTGCATCACCGAGCACACGCGGGCGTGCGCGTACTGGATGTAATAGACCGGGTTCTCGTTGCTCTTGCTCTTGGCCAGGTCGAGGTCGAAGTCCAGGTGCTGGTCGCTCTTGCGCAGCACGTAGAAGAAGCGGCAGGCGTCGTTGCCGACCTCGCGGCGCAGCTCGCGCAGCGTCACGAATTCGCCCGAGCGCGTGGACATCGAGACCTTCTGGCCCTCGCGGTACAGCACCGCGAACTGCACCAGCGCCACCTCCAGCTTCTCCGGCGGCAGGCCGAGCGCGGCGATGGCGCCCCGGACGCGGGCGATGTAGCCGTGGTGGTCGGCGCCCCAGATGTCGATGACGCGGTCGAAGCCGCGCTCGTACTTGTTCAGGTGGTAGGCGATGTCGGACGCGAAATAGGTGTACTGGCCGTTCTCGCGCTGCACGACGCGGTCCTTCTCGTCGCCGAAGTCGGTCGAGCGGAACCACTTGGCGCCGTCCTGCACGTAGAGGTGGCCGCGCTGCTCCAGCTCGGCCACGGCGCGCGCGACCAGTCCGGTGTCGAACAGGCTCTTCTCCGAGAACCACTGGTCGAAATGCACGCCGAACTCGCCCAGGTCCTCGCGGCAGTCGCCCAGCTGGGCGTTGAGCGCGAAGCCATGCACCCAGGCGTAGTCCTCGCCGAGCAGACGCTTGGCGTTGGCGATCAGCGCGTCCAGATGCTGCTCGCGCTGGCGCGAGGCCTCGTCGTCCTTGCGCGCGGCGTCCGGCAGACCCGGCGTGCCGGCCAGCACGTCGTCGGCCGTGACCCTGGCGAAGCGGTCACCGTGCGCGTCACGCAGCTCGCGGCCCATGTCGACTACGTAGGCGCCCTGGTAGCCGTTGGGCGGAAACGGCACCTCGATGCCGAAGAAGGACAGGTAGCGCAGCCACGTCGACAGCGCGAGGATGTCCATCTGCCGGCCGGCGTCGTTGATGTAGTACTCGCGCGTGACGTCGTAGCCCGCGAAGTCCATCACCGCGCTCAGCGAGGCGCCGTAGGCCGCGCCGCGGCCGTGGCCCACGTGCAGCGGACCGGTCGGGTTGGCGGAGACGAACTCGATCTGCACCTTCACGCCATTGCGCGCGCCGCGCCCGAAGGCCTCGCCCTGCGCGAGCACGTCACGCACGACCGAGGTCTTGGCGCCCGAGGCGAGCGTGAAGTTGATGAAGCCGGCGCCGGCGATCTCGACCTTGGCCACCAGATCCGAGCGCGGCAGCTCCTGCACCAGCAGCGCCGCCAGCTCACGCGGGTTGCGGCGCAGCGGCTTGGCCAGCTGCAGCGCGAGGTTGCTGGCGAAGTCGCCGTGACCGGCCTGCTTGGGGCGCTCGAGGTGGATGGGCGTATCGGCCTGCTCGGGAGCGACGCTCGCCAGCGCGGCGCGCAGCAGTTCGGCAAGTTGGATTCGGGGTTCGGCGCTCATGGCACTCGGCTGCTCGGAAAAGGGGGTAATTATAGCGGAAGCCCCGGACACGCCGGCGCCGCCTCACAAATTGGCACAGCCTCGCCCCGGCGCCGGTCCCGCCCGCCCGCATGCACGCCCCGAGGACCGCCCCGCCGTCACGCCATCCGGACCCGGCGCGCAGGAATACTTCTTTGACGACAAACTTGCACACAAGATGTGCATGCGCACAAAAACGGAACCAAAGACGGGCACCGGCAAAACGACGATCTGAAGGCTCGCGGGGCGATCAGGGCGGCCAGACGAAAAATTTTTTCGCGCTTCCAGACGCTGCGCCGCAGCAACCCGGCGCGAGAACCCACCCCCAAAGGCGGCACGGGCGGCAGCCCCGCCGCCATTCCAACGGCATCGCTGAACGGCGCATGCCATCGGCACGAAAACGGGCCAGCGCGGAAAAAAATTCCGGGGCTGGCATCAATCCTGCTGAAACGGGCTTACCGAACCAGCGGGAGTCCAAAATGGAAGCAGTAGCAGAACAAACCGTCGTGCCGCACGCCACGAGCGTCGGCGACACGGCGATCTCACTCAAGCGCCTCAAGAAGACGTTCGAGGATGACGAGGGCAACATCGTCGAAGTCATCCGCGACATCACCCTCGACATCCGGGAAGGCGAGTTCATCAGCATCGTCGGCCCCAGCGGCTGCGGCAAGACGACGATGTTCAACATCATCGCCAACCTGCTCGAGCCGACCTCCGGCGAGATCGTGCTGCGCAAGGGCCGGCCGCGCTCGAAGAAGGGCTCGCCGATCGGCTACATGCTGCAGCGCGACCTCCTGTTCCCGTGGCGCACGATCCTCGAGAACGTGACGCTGGGCCTGGAACTGGCCGGCGTGCCGAAGTCCGAGCGCGAGGCCAAGGGCCGGGAATACCTGTCGCGCTACGGCCTCGGCGACTTCGCCGCCGCCTACCCGCACTCGCTGTCCGGCGGCATGCGCCAGCGCGCGGCC
>Ga0207868_1001118_pt1 | contig 21103 bp, 19 predicted proteins | sample Passage237B_FD_187370 | JGI IMG/M metagenome (GOLD analysis project Ga0207868, IMG submission 187370) | Cellulose adapted compost microbial communities from Newby Island Compost Facility, Milpitas, CA, USA - Passage2 37B (SPAdes) (version 3) ... | reverse complement strand
ATTGGTTGCGGGGGCAGGATTTGAACCTGCGGCCTTCAGGTTATGAGCCTGACGAGCTACCGGGCTGCTCCACCCCGCGATAATCTGAAGAAACGGCTGCGTTGCGCAGCGGTGGCCCGAGCAGGGCCGAATTCAGTGTGGTGAACATAACGGATTGATCCGGCGGGTGCAAGCCCTTTATCCCGAAAAAGCACCCAAATGATTGAAAAAAGCCGAGAAAACAGTGTCCGTCGCGCTAAGCCATTAATTTATATGGCAATATTTCATATAAACATCACCGGTGAAAAATCAACCCTTTACCCTTTCTTCCGCCCTGCCCTAAAATATGGCCTGTTACGTTTCAGGCAAAATGGGGAGGCCGCCGCCATGGCACAGCAAGACAAGCTGCAATATCAATCCGGTTTCGGGAATGAATTTGCGACAGAGGCGATTGCGGGTGCGCTGCCCGTGGGCCAGAACTCCCCGCAAAAACCGCCGCTGGGGCTGTATGCGGAGCAGCTGTCAGGCTCCGCCTTCACGGCACCGCGCACGCAGAACCGGCGCACCTGGTTTTACCGCATCCGTCCCTCTGTCATGCACAAGCCTTATACGCCCTACAGCCAGCCGCGGATCAAGAGCACGCCCTTTGCCAATACGCCCGCCACGCCCAGCCAGCTGCGCTGGGATCCGCTGGAATACCCCGCGAGCAAGGTGGACATCATCGACGGCATCCTGACCATGGCCGGCAACGGCGATACGGCCAGCTGGGCGGGCATGGCCGCGCACCGTTACGTGGCGACGGCATCGATGGAAAACCGTTTCTTTTACAACGCCGACGGCGAAATGCTGTTTGTGCCCGAAAACGGCGCGCTGATGTTCCGCACCGAAATGGGGCATTTGCATGTCAACCCCGGCGAGATTTGCGTCATCCCGCGCGGGGTGAAATTCGCCGTTGACCTTCCGGACGGCAAGGCGCGCGGCTATATCTGCGAAAACTACGGCGCGCATTTTACGCTGCCCGATCTTGGCCCTATCGGCGCGAACGGTCTGGCCAATCCGCGCGATTTCCTTTATCCCGTTGCGGCTTATGAAGACAAGGAAGGCGATTTCACCGTCATCGCCAAATTCGACGGCGGCATGTGGCAATCGCCCATCGGCCATTCGCCGCTGGATGTTGTCGGCTGGCACGGCAATTATGCGCCGTATAAATATAACCTGAAGCATTTTCAGGCCATCAATACGGTCAGCTTCGATCACCCTGATCCGTCGATCTTCACCGTTCTGACCTCGCCCAGCGGCACGCCGGGCGTGGCGAATGTGGATTTTGTGATCTTCCCCGACCGCTGGATGGTGGCCGAACATACCTTCCGCCCGCCCTATTTCCACCGCAATTTGATGAGCGAATTCATGGGCCTGATTTTCGGTGTTTATGACGGCAAGGAAGCGGACGGATTCAACCCTGGCGGCTGTTCCCTGCACAATTCCATGTCTGCCCACGGGCCGGATGCGCATGTGGTGGACAAGGCGGAAAATGCGGATTTGAAACCGGTGCATCTCTCCGGCACGCTGGCCTTCATGTTCGAAAGCAAATACATCCTGCGCCCCACCGAAGCCGCGCTCAAAAACGGCGTGCAGGAAAACTATTACGAAGTCTGGCAGAGCATTCCGAAGAAGTTCAAGGGCTGAGCCTTATTCCGCCGCGGGCGGCACGGGGTTTAAACGCGCGTCGATAAATTCCTCGCGCGTGTAGCTTCTGCCTTTCCATTGCAACGGAAACGCTTCCGGCAGGCCGATGACGGCAGGGACGCATTTTTTCCAGCTGGCGTCGGTCAGCTGATATCCCGCTTCCGTTCGCTTGAGCAGCAGGACAAGCTCCACCCCCTTGTCATGGGGATAAAGCGGCATGAAATAGCTGCTCCAGCCGCCGAGCCGCAGGTTTTTCTGCGCCGCTTCCCCCTTATAGACCTTCAAAACCTCCAGATCCGTCCAGGATTGCGGCGCGTGCGGGTTGCCTTGCGCGGCATGGTAATCGATGACCTTTGCATGAATGATCAGATCACTTTCGTCCTTCACCGCCTCAAACTGTTCGGGCGTAAGCGGCACGCAAGGGGACGTCGCAAAAGCCGCCACGGGGGACAAAAGAAAGACCAGCATCCAGATCACACGCGACATCCCGTTTCTCCTTTAAAACTGCATGGTTTTGCACATCATGTGCGGGCGGGCGTTTGGCAGTTTGCGACCGGCAAGCCAGAGGGCGCCGTCGATATCCTGCGCAGACAGGCCGCTGATCTCCGCAAGGCGCGCGCAAGCCACAACAGCGGCAGCGCGCAGCGCCGTGACCTCGTCGGCGTTTTCGCGGAAGATTTCGCGCTTTTGCAGTTTTTCGGTCAGCGCGGGACTGAAGGACAGAACGCCGATATGATCGGCATTCAAAACCTGCGGCAGAATATAATCCGCCGCAATGGTCATATCCGAAACATCGCTTTTGATGCCGTGGTGGTGGCCGTTGGCCGCGGCCATGAGCGCAGCCAGGATGGATTTTTTGAAAAAGGGGTCATTCCCGAAACCTTCGGGCATCACCTGCGCCAGTTTTTCCGCAAAGCCCATATCAAAGGTATATTTTTCACCGTCAAAGGCCGCATCCAGCAAATCCATCACGGCCTGATGACGCGCGGGATCGGCAAAGGCCTTGAAAATATCGATGCGTTCATCGGCAAAAGGTACGCCCGCCAGCAAGGGGCGGATTTTCGCCTCGATCTCCGCCGGCGCCAGATCATAAAACGGCAACGCGCCGGCGTTGCGGATCTCCGCCATTTTCTCGACCATCGCCCTGGCGCCGGAGCCGTTGACCTGCCATTTTTGCGCCGCGCCTGTAGCGTCTTCGTAAATAAAGCCGCCCTGATTGGCGACGATCATCGCCATCTCGTAAAAGGCGCGCTTGAAATCATAATGCGCATCGTCCTGCGCGGCCGCGCTGATGTATTCCTTCCAGTCGGGAACAAAGCTCGATGCTGTCAGCGTTTGTGCAAAGGCCTCGAGCGCCTTGTCGTTGATCACGACATCCGACTGCCGCGCCAGAATATCTTCGCAGTTTTCAATGAAGGCACGATGCGCTTTGGATTTCATTTGTTTTTGCCTGCCGGAATTTGGAATACACCTTACTTACGGCAAAAACAGGGCATATGTCAATCCGGCGTCCCGATATAACAATCCCCCGCGACAAGGCTGGTTTCGCGGCGGCGGATGGTCTCGCCGGCGTGGATGGTGGGGCTAAAGTCTTCCGGCGCGTCGAGGATATCCAGAGCTTCCACCTGCAATTCGACAACGTCGTCCATGCTCAGGACTTTGGCGGTCACCTGCTGCGTGCCGATGGCTTCGCGCCTGCCGCGCTTTTTCACCGGCGGGGCGAGCACAGGCTCCGTCCAGCGGAGCGTATCGCCGGCCTTGGGGCGTTTGGTGCAGGGGATCCATTTCATCACATCAATCCTGAAAAAGCTGAATGCCGAACACAAAAAAACCGGTCATGAAGACCGGCTGTTTTGTTTGCAACTTGATATTGCAGATTGTGAATAGATTTACCTGTTAGGAATTTTGAGTTTGGAAGACCTGGCGGCGACCTACTCTCCCGTGCCTTAAGACAAAGTACCATCGGCGATGAGGCTTTTCACGTCCGAGTTCGGAATGGGATCGGGTGTTTCATCCTCTCTATGACCACCAAGTCATCCAAACTCAAAATCCTAACTGACACCGGAAGCTGATTACAGCTTTTGGGCATGTTCTTTAACATGTGGGCTTATCACTGCGCGCAATTTCGGCATACCGAAGTATGCGCAGATTCAAGCCGATCGAAAATTAGTACCAGTAAGCTGAGGACATCGCTGCCCTTACACATCTGGCCTATCAACGTCGTAGTCTTCGACGATTCTCAGGGAATACTTGTTTTGAGGAAAGTTTCACGCTTAGATGCTTTCAGCGTTTATCTCGTCCGTACGTAGCTACCCAGCTATGCCACTGGCGTGACAACTGGTCTACCAGAGGTACGTCCATCCCGGTCCTCTCGTACTAGGGACGGCTCCTCTCAATATTCCAACACCCACGGTAGATAGGGACCGAACTGTCTCACGACGTTCTGAACCCAGCTCACGTACCTCTTTAAATGGCGAACAGCCATACCCTTGGGACCTGCTCCAGCCCCAGGATGAGATGAGCCGACATCGAGGTGCCAAACACCACCGTCGCTGTGGACGCTTGGGTGGTATCAGCCTGTTATCCCTAGAGTACCTTTTATTCGTTGAGCGATGGCCCTTCCATGCGGAACCACCGGATCACTTTGACCGACTTTCGTCTCTGCTCGACTTGTCAGTCTTGCAGTCAGGCCAGCTTATGCCAATACACTCTAAATCTGATTTCCGACCAGATTGAGCTGACCATTGCGCGCCTCCGTTACTCTTTAGGAGGCGACCGCCCCAGTCAAACTACCCACCATGCAGGGTCCCGAAACAGGGTAACTGTTCCGGTTAGACATCAGAGATAACAAGGGTGGTATTTCACATTGCGGCTCCACTCGGACTGGCGTCCAAGGTTCAAAGCCTCCCACCTATTCTACACATGTCACCTCTAATGCCACTGCAAAGCTATAGTAAAGGTTCATAGGGTCTTTCCGTCTAGCCGCGGGTACTCCGCATCTTCACGGAGAATTCAATTTCGCTGAGGAGATGTTGGAGACAGTGTGGAAGTCGTTACGCCATTCATGCAGGTCGGAACTTACCCGACAAGGAGTTTCGCTACCTTAGGACCGTTATAGTTACGGCCGCCGTTTACCGGGGCTTCAATTCAGAGCTTGCACTCCTCCTTTTAACCTTCCGGCACCGGGCAGGCGTCAGACCCTATACGTCGTCTTAAACGACTTTGCAGAGCCCTGTGTTTTTGATAAACAGTCGCCACCACCATTTCTGTGCCCCTCTCCACTGGTTGCCCAATGAAGAGGCCTCCTTTTCCCGAAGTTACGGAGGTAATTTGCCGAGTTCCTTCAACATCCTTCTCTCAAGCGCCTTGGTATACTCTACCAGCCCACCTGTGTCGGTTTGGGGTACGGACTATACGCTGGGGCTATTTCCCGGGAGTACCAGGCTGCCCACACAATCCAATAAGTGTGAACAACTTTCGTCCTCCGTCACATCCCAGCAGGCTCACGAATATTAACGTGATTTCCATCGACTACGCCTTTCGGCCTCGCCTTAGGATACCGGCTCACCCTGCGCGGATTAACCTTGCGCAGGAACCCTTGGGCTTTCGGCGACAGGGTCTCTCACCCTGTTTGTCGCTACTCATGTCTGCATTCTCACTTCTGATACCTCCATCCGACCTTACGATCGAACTTCGCAGGCTTACAGAACGCTCCGCTACCGCGTGTACAAAGTACACACCCGAAGCTTCGGTACATTGCTTGAGCCCCGATACATCTTTGGCGCGAGAACTCTTATTTAGACCAGTGAGCTATTACGCTTTCTTTAAAGGATGGCTGCTTCTAAGCCAACCTCCTGGTTGTTTTGGAGTTTTCACATCCTTCCAGTCACTTAGCAATGATTTGGGGACCTTAGCTGTCGGTCTGGGCTTTTTCCCTTTTGACGACGGACCTTATCACCCGCCGTCTGACTCCTATGGTAAAACTCTACGGTATTCAGAGTTTGGTTAGATTTGGTAGGGCTCGCGCCCCCCTAGTCTATCCAGTGCTTTACCCCCGTAGGTTATTGGCATAGGGCTCTACCTAAATAGATTTCGCGGAGAACCAGCTATTACCCGGTTTGATTGGCCTTTCACCCCTTACCACAGCTCATCCCAACCTTTTTCAACAGGAACGGGTTCGGACCTCCAGCAAGAGTTACCTTGCTTTCATCCTGGCCATGGTAAGATCACCGGGTTTCGGGTCTAATCCCACTAACTTGTCGCCCTATTCAGACTCGGTTTCCCTTCGCCTACGCCTATCGGCTTAAGCTTGCTAGTGAGACTAACTCGCAGACCCATTATACAAAAGGTACGCTGTCACCCCATAAAGGGGCTCCAACTGCTTGTAGGCATCTCGTTTCAGGTCTATTTCACTCCCCTCATCGGGGTTCTTTTCACCTTTCCCTCACGGTACTAGTTCACTATCGGTCTCTAAGGAGTACTTAGGCTTGGAGGATGGTCCCCCCATGTTCAGACAGGATTACACGTGTCCCGCCCTACTCTTGGATCAGTTTGCTTTCTACCTGTACGGGGCTATCACCCACTTTGGCTTGCCTTTCCAGACAATTCTAGTTCTTACAGACTGACCACTGGCCTGGTCCGCGTTCGCTCGCCACTACTAACGGAGTCTCGGTTGATGTCCTTTCCTCCGGGTACTAAGATGTTTCAGTTCCCCGGGTTTGCCTCATCCAGCTATGTATTCACTGGTAGATACCACACAAGGTGGTGGGTTTCCCCATTCGGAAATCGTCGGGTCAAAGCTTATTCGCAGCTAACCGACGCTTATCGCAGCGTATCACGTCCTTCATCGCCTCTTAGAGCCAAGGCATTCACGAGATGCCCTTGATAACGCTTGAATCGAAAATCACGCGCAGAAATAAATCCACATGTGAAGAACGATATGCAAAAGTTGAATCAAGATTGGTTGTCGGTTTCGTTAAAAACCGCAACCGCATCTTTATTTGCGATTTAAAACTTTGCCAAAGCAAAGTAGTAAACCGCGGCTTACGGTGTCAGTAAATCTATTCACAATGTGCAATAACCGGATCGACGAGATGTCAATCGCTTCTACGTTCATCAGAATGTAGAAGAAAAAACGTTCTCTGTCATTACTTTGTACGATCTTTTTCCACCATTTCAAGCGATGGTGGAGGTGAACGGGATCGAACCGATGACCTCCTGAATGCAAATCAGGCGCTCTCCCAGCTGAGCTACACCCCCATAATCAGTCCGTCAACTTTCACCCTTCAACCTTGGCGGTTGAAGTTCATGCGTGGCATGAATGGTGGGCCTGGAAAGACTTGAACTTTCGACCTCACGCTTATCAAGCGCGCGCTCTAACCAACTGAGCTACAAGCCCTTAAAGTCTCAGACCCGGTACAAAGTAAGAGAAGAGATACGAAGACAGCGGAATGTTTCGATTCTATCACGAACCAGATCACATGACGTGTTCCTTAGAAAGGAGGTGATCCAGCCGCAGGTTCCCCTACGGCTACCTTGTTACGACTTAGTGCCAGTCGCTGATCCCACCGTGGTCGGCTGCCTCCTTACGGTCAGCGCCCCGCCTTCAGGTAGAACCAACTCCCATCACTTGACGGGCGGTGTGTACAAGACCCGGGAACGTATTCACCGTGGCATGCTGATCCACGATTACTAGCGATTCCAACTTCATGTACTCGAGTTGCAGAGTACAATCTGAACTGAGGTGGCTTTTAGAGATTTGCTTGGCATCACTGCCTTGCTGCCCATTGTCACCACCATTGTAGTACGTGTGTAGCCCAGGCCGTAAGGGCCATGAGGACTTGACGTCATCCCCGCCTTCCTCCGGCTTATCACCGGCAGTATCGTCAGAGTTCCCACCATTACGTGCTGGCAACTGACAAAAGGGGTTGCGCTCGTTGCGGGACTTAACCCAACATCTCACGACACGAGCTGACGACAGCCATGCAGCACCTGTCACCGATCCAGCCGAACTGACGAGGTCCATCTCTGGTCCTCTTAATCGGGATGTCAAGGCCTGGTAAGGTTCTTCGCGTTGCGACGAATTAAACCACATACTCCACCGCTTGTGCGGGTCCCCGTCAATTCCTTTGAGTTTTAACCTTGCGGCCGTACTTCCCAGGCGGTGAGTTTAACGCGTTAACTACGTCACCGAAAATCTAAGATTTCCAACGACAAACTCACATCGTTTACGGCGTGGACTACCAGGGTATCTAATCCTGTTTGCTCCCCACGCTTTCGTGCCTCAGCGTCAATATCGGTCCAGATAGCCGCTTGCGCCACTGGTGTTCCTGTCAATATCTACGCATTTCACTGCTACACTGACAATTCCGCTATCCTCTCCCGAATTCAAGTCTTGTAGTTTCAAAAGCAATTCCAAGGTTGAGCCCTGGGCTTTCACTCCTGACTTACAAAACAGCCTACGCACGCTTTACGCCCAGTGATTCCGAATAACGCTCGCCCCCTTCGTATTACCGCGGCTGCTGGCACGAAGTTAGCCGGGGCTTATTCTCCGACTACAGTCATTATATTCGTCGGCTAAAGAGCTTTACAACCCGAAGGCCTTCATCACTCACGCGGCATGGCTGGATCAGGCTTTCGCCCATTGTCCAATATTCCTAACTGCTGCCTCCCGTAGGAGTCTGGGCCGTGTCTCAGTCCCAGTGTGGCTGATCGTCCTCTCAGACCAGCTACTGATCGTCGCCTTGGTGAGCCTTTACCTCACCAACTAGCTAATCAGACGCGGGCTAATCTTTTGGCGATAAATCTTTACCCCGAAGGGACCATACGGTATTAGCATTCGTTTCCAAATGTTGTTCCGTACCAAAAGGCATATTCCCACGTGTTACTCACCCGTGCGCCACTCCCTATTGCTAGGGCGTTCGACTTGCATGTTTTAGGCCTGCCGCCAGCGTTCATTCTGAGCCAGGATCAAACTCTTAAGTTGAATTTAACCCTTCGATATCTCAAAGGATCTCTATAGTTTAGAGACCTGCATCAATTATGCTTGCTCACATTCACTGTCGGAGTAATAAAATCTTGCGACTTTATTACACCTATTGTTGTGCGAGATACACAGATACAGGTCGTTTTGTTAAACACGAAACGCGATCAACAAACCGCTGCCTGCGTATCTCTTCTCATCGATCTACAATGTTCAATAACCCTGCGGCGCGTGGCCGCCAATCTAACTTTACGGATTTCGCCGCAAAACTCCCCCGCTCGAAAAACCGAAGTTTTTACAAACCGGAAGAGAATCTGTCAGAGCCAGAAACCTATCGAAACTCGTTCCGAAGGTCAACAGGAAAAAACAAAGTTTTTATTCTTTCTTTCGTCCTTCCTGCGGCGCCGCGTCAGCGGCAGACAGTGCGCTGGTTATACGTAGAGCATCCCATCTTGTCAAAACTTTTTTTATAAATTCTTAAAAGCCTTTAAAACCGCGCTTTTTCTGACTTTTCTCCACCCCCTGCCGCGGCGTTTTCGGGAATCCTTTTCCGCAATTTTGCCTCGACTCGCCCCTTTGCACCGCCCCGATTCAGCCCTTTTCACCCCCTTTTCCTGTCCGGCCGGGCGGAACATACAGGCCTTGCGGCGCGTTCGCCCCCCATGAAAGCCAGGGACGAGCGGCAAACCAGCCCTTCTGACGCCCCGGCATAACCTGCATTTATGCTTTATTTGCAGGCATTTTCGGCTTTTCGAGGTATCGGGAGCCGTTTTCGGCCTCTGCCGCGCGCAGGCGAATCTCCTGCTCTACGCTGACAATCGCCTGCCCCAAATTCGCCATCGCATTGCGATTCTCGATCTTCGGATTAAACGGTCTGTAGGACGCAGGATCCTCATCGCCATATTTGCTGTGCCGCGCATGCGCTTCTTCAAAGATTTCCCACAGCTTGTCGCGCAAGGTTTCCAAATCACGCTGCATCGCGTTTCTCCCGCCAGTCTGTATATATAATTCACATAAATTCAAAGACAACCATTGTTATGAAAATAATGGCCTGCCGTCAAGGAATTCAGAAAATATCAATATATTCAGTTAATTAGCCATTGGCGGCGTTTTGCAACACCTGCCCCACACGGCTGGCCAGCGGCCTTTCAACCGAGTCGGCGATAAATCGTCCTGCTGCGGCGAGCTTGTGCATATCCACGCCGGTTTCGATCCCCATGCCGGACAGCATATAAAGCACGTCTTCCGTGGCAACGTTCCCCGTTGCGCCTTTCGCATAGGGGCAGCCGCCCAGCCCGCCCGCCGCACTGTCGATCACGGCAATGCCCGCCTGCAACGCGACAAGGATATTGGCGAGCGCCTGCCCGTAAGTGTCATGGAAATGCACGGCCAGTTGCGCCGCCGGCATATGCGGCAGCAACGCGGCAAGTAAAACCTCCGTCTTTACAGGCGTGCCTGTGCCGATGGTGTCGCCGAGCGAGATTTCATAGCAGCCCATATCCCGCAGCGCGCGCGCAACGCGCACCACCGCATCGGGCGCGATATCGCCTTCGTAAGGGCATCCCAGCACGCAGGATACATAGCCGCGCACCTTCACGCCCGCATCCGCCGCCATGCGCATGACAGGTTCGAAACGCCCAAGGCTTTCATCAATGCTGCAATTAATGTTTTTCCGGCTGAAGGATTCCGATGCCGCCGCAAAAACGGCGACTTCCTGCACGCCTGCCTCGCATGCGGCCTGCATGCCTTTTTCATTCGGCACCAGCACCGGATAGGACACGCCGCTTTTTTTTTCGATGGCAGCGAAAACTTTGTCCGTATCCGCCATTTGCGGCACCCATTTGGGCGAGACAAAAGCGCCCGCCTCGATCGTTTGCAATCCCGCCGCCGTCAGCATGTTGATGAACGCAACTTTGGTTGCCACATCCAGCGGCTTTTTCTCGTTTTGCAGACCGTCGCGCGCGCCGACTTCGACAATACGCACCTTTTGCGGCAGATTCATATCATTCTCCCTTCATGGTGCGATAAAGATTCAGCGCGTTGTCAATGCCGCGCGGAATGTTTTTCAGCGAGATATAACGGTATGCCGGCGTGCCCCGCACATCCTGCGGCTTTTCAATCACGGTATAGCAAATCCAGCGTTTTGCCTGCCACGTCGTCCATGTCAGCGCATCACCGTCATCGCACAGCCACGCCTGCACGCGCTTGAGCGGGTACAGCAGCGTATCGCGCCACGACCCCATATACCGGCAGGCCAGCGGACGGCAGCCGAAGGAAACGGCCAGGCGGTAAAAAGCCGCCGGCGTCCAGGGTCGCACATGCGTCGGATCATCCCAGAAACTTAAAAACGCGTGGTTTTCAGGATCGCCGCTGCCGCGCACCTGCAGGGAACGGTCAGAGGGTGCCTCGATATAAATCTGCCCGCCGGGTTTGCAAATCCGCACCAGCTCGGCAAAAAGCGTCACGGGCTGCGACACGTGTTCCATCACATGCGAGGCAACGACAAGATCGAACAGGTCATCCGCGCAATCGATTTTATTGCTGTCGCGGTCTGTCAGGAAAAAATCCGCCCCTTCCGGCACATGCGGCGGCGGCGCAATATCCGTGCCGCTGTGGCGCACATCGTCGCGCCCCAGCTGCCGCGCCGCGGCGTGGATCGTCCATCCGAAACAGCCGTAATCCATGACCAGCGCCGCCGAGGGCAGGGCGCGGATCAGGGACTCCAGCGGCATGTCGCGCAAGACCGTCGGCGTTTTGCGCTTGATCATTCTGCCGATCCTTTTTTCAGCCTGTCCTGATAGGATTTGAGGTTGCGCACTTCGCGCGCGCCGCCGAATTCGTCCCAGTAGAACGTCAGCGTATTGCGGGAAAGTTCGATTTCAAGAAAACGCCCTTCCCAGCGGCGTTCGCGCGTAAGGGTCTGGATCAGTTTCAGCGTTTCCTCGCTCAGCGGCGTATTCTTGCGCCGCTCCAGCTGCCAGCCTGCGCCGACCTGATCATCCGCCATGCGCCACGGCCGCCGCAGCAGCGTCCATTCCTCGTTCAATTCCACATGCTCGGGAAAAACATAGCGCGCGCAGGTTCTGCGTTGCAGTTCCTCTGCCGCCGAAACGGCTTCCAGTTCCACCGGCGCGTCGCGATCCACGTCATCCACGATAAAGCCGAGGGCGCGGGCGGCCTCGCGTGTTTTTTGCCGTTCTTTTTTACTCGTGCGGATTTTGCCGGGCGCGCTGCCCGCTTCTTCGGCGCCGTCCGCCGGTTCCCATTTGTAGCGCATCAGGCGGAAAAACAGCGTCAAAGCGGCCATAAGGCCGACGACGACAATCGTCGCGATAATAAACCCTGCCAGCTCCGGCGGCACGGCATCGCGGACTTTATCGGCGGTTTCGCTCAGGTCTGCCATGTTCCTTCCCCTTTTCGCGGCGCTTTATTCAAAGGCGATCAGAGCGCTTTTCTCGTCCACCTGCTCGCCTACATTGGCGTTGATGGCGGCAATCACGCCGTCGGCGGGGGCGATGATGGTATGTTCCATTTTCATCGCCTCCACAATCATCAGCGGCTGGCCGCGCTTGACGCTGTCGCCCAGTTGCACGCGCACGGCCACCACCTTGCCGGGCATGGGCGCATGCAGCCCGCCCGCCGCGCCTTCCTCGTCAAGATCATAGGCCAGCGGGTCGAGATAATGCAGCACCTCCGTAATGCCTTCGCCCAGCACGGTCAGCTGCGTGCCGTCCTGCAACACGGCGGCGGTGTAATGCCGCCCTGCCATTTTAACGTCGAAACTGTTGTCAAACCCCGTGGGCGCCAGATGCACGCGGTGCGTGGTGCCGTCAGGCAGCGTCACATCGGGCGTCAGATAATCGCCCGCGTTATTCGCAATGGTCACGGTGACGGTTTCATCTTCTTCCCTGAAGGCATAGGTCTCTGCCTCCGCGCCGCCGATACGCCAGCCGGACAGATCGTTCCAGGGAGAAATTTCCTCTCCCGCAAAGCCCGCCTGCGCGCGGCGCAGATAAACGCCAAGCGCGGCCAGCGCAAAAACCGCCGCCGCCGGCTTGCCGCGCGGGGGCAGCAAATCCGCCGCATGTTGCGCGATAAAGCCTGTTGTCAGTTCACCCGCGTGGAAGGCCGGATGCGCCGCCAGCCGGCGCAGGAAGGCAAGGTTCGTTTTCGGCCCCGCCACCATGGTTTCATCCAGCGCCATTTGCAGGTTGGCAATGGCCTCCGCCCGCGTATCGCCATGCACGATGATTTTGGCGATCATCGGGTCGTAGTGAATGGAAATCACATCGCCGTCGCCGTGGGTCGTTTCGCGCACGGCGGTATCGATGCGCACCGTTTCGCTTTCAAACGGGAAGGACAGGAATTTGATCTGCCCCGCGCCCGGCAGGAAGTTATTGGCGGGGTCTTCCGCATAGAGCCGCACCTCGATCGCATGACCGTCGATGCCAAGCTCTTCCTGCGTGATGGCAAGCTCTTCTCCCTCCGCCACGCGAATTTGCCATTCGACCAGATCCAGCCCCGTAATCATTTCCGTGACGGGATGTTCGACCTGCAAACGCGTGTTCATCTCCATGAAATAGAACGACCCGTCGCTGTCGAGCAGAAATTCCACCGTTCCTGCGCCGACATAGCCGATAGCCTTTGCCGCCGCGACGGCGGCATCGCCCATTTTCATGCGCGTTTCAGGCGTCAGGCCCGGCGCGGGCGCTTCTTCCAGCACCTTTTGATGGCGCCGCTGGATGGAACAATCACGCTCGAACAAATAAACCGTATTGCCTTTTTGATCGGCAAAAACCTGAATTTCCACATGGCGCGGGCGCGTCAGGTATTTTTCGATCAGCACATGATCGTCGCCGAAGGCCGCCTGCGCCTCGCGCTTGGCTGCGGCCAGCGCTTCCGCAAAACCGGCGGCGTTTTCGACCACGCGCATGCCTTTGCCGCCACCGCCCGCAGAGGCCTTGATCAGCACGGGATAACCGATTTTCTCCGCTTCCGCCGCTAGAAACTTTTCATCCTGCTGATCGCCGTGATAACCCGGCACCAACGGCACGCCCGCCTTTTCCATCAGGGCTTTCGCATCGGATTTGCCGCCCATGGCGCGAATGGCCGCAACGGGCGGGCCGATGAAAATCAGGCCTGCGGCGGCGACCGCTTCGGCAAAATCCTCGTTCTCCGACAAAAAGCCGTAACCGGGATGGATGGCATCCGCGCCCGCGCGTTTGGCGACATCGATGATTTTTGCCGCGTCCAGATAGCTTTCCCGCGCAGGGGCCGCGCCGATCGGAAAGGCTTCATCGGCCATTTCCACATGCAGCGCACGGGCATCGGCATCGGAATAAACCGCCACGGTGGAGATCCCCATGTCGCGGCAGGTATGAATAACGCGGCAGGCGATTTCGCCGCGGTTGGCGATCAGGACTTTTTGAATCGTCACGGCAGTTCCTCAATCGTGAAACAATATCAGGACTATACCCGCTCCGCCCCCGCATATCAACGGCGGACTTGCGGCGGAAAAAGCCTAAACAATTGATTTATATAAACTTTTCCAGAACGCTACCCCCTGCCCGCCGCACGGCTGGCAAAATAACGCATTATGAAATATAATAAAAGCAAACCACGCGACGGAAGGGTTTATCCGCTTTATGGCAGCACCCGCTGGAGAACATCCGCAGACATCAGCGGCCGGAAACGATTTCGATTTCCCCGCCGCCGTGCGGCGCAGTCTGGCGGAATTTCCCCGTCTGCGCAGCGCCGCGGTTTTTCTCAATACCGATACGCCGAAAAAAACCTATGGCCATTGGCAGGCCAGACTGCGCGGCGCGTTGATGGGCAAGAGCTTTCACAACAGCCGCTATATCGCGCAGGCGCAGGAGACGGAAAGTTCCTCCGCCCACCAGCCGAACTTCGCCTATCCGCTGCAAACACTGGTATTCAAGCCCGACGATGCCCTGCATCAGGCACTGGCGCCTACGCTGCCGCAGGCGCAGGCACAGATCAACCGCTATGTGTTCAACCATGAACTGGGGCATTTGACCGTACCCGACGCGTACGGCGGCTGGAAGGACGGCAAACCCTATCCCGAAAACGCGGCGGACAGTTTCGCTATTGTCAAACATTTGCAGGAAAACAAAGACGATGTTTTGCTGCCGCTGGTCGCCAGCTGGGGGCGCGCCTATCGTTTTGTTGTCAGCGGCTGCGCCACGCATCTGACCTCTCCCAGCATTGAAGCGCTGGTGGCCGCGCGTCATGCCTTCAATCTGGACGGGCTGCACGGCAAGGCGCTGGCGGGTTTTGCCGCCGACCATGCGGCGCACCGCAGCCCGAACCAGACCGATATTGACGAGGCGCGGTATATTTACGGTTCCTACGCCGGTATGGACAATCTTTACCCGCTGCAAGAAAACACCGGCCGGCGGCTGGTGGCGCTGGCGGAAACGGCGCTGGCGACCGAAAATGCCTTTGCTTTCCAGCTGGGGCTGATCGTTTTCCGTCCTCTCCTGCATCCCGCAGGCGTGGAGATCAACGGCATCACCTTCCGCCTGCAAGAAGAACAACGCGCGGAACTGGAGACGCGTTTCGAGGAAAAAGCAAAAAACCTCGGCATTCCCGCCCTGATCCGCGCGTGGAAGGAAAACGCGGATCAATATTGCGCACGGCAAAGCGGCTCTGCCACGCGGCAACCGGCGGCATCGCAACCCCCGTTGAAGCTGTCCATTTCCTGATCAGCGATCGTCGCCCGCGCCTTTGATCATATCGCGCTGTTGGCGGCTGCGGATTTTTTCGATGTTATAGGCGGCAATCTCGGAAAGATCGACGCCGATATCCTCCGCCAGCGCGGCGAGATACCAGAGCACATCGCCCATTTCCCCCTTGATGCCCTCGATCAGCTCCGCGCGGTTGCCGTCGCCGCGCACGATCTTTTTTACCTTGTTCGCCAGTTCCCCCGCCTCGCCCGCAAGGCCGAGGGCGGAATAAACCAGATTATCTTCCCCCGGATAAATGCGCGTTTTCATGGCTTCGATCTGATAGGTATTGAATTCCGCCGTCATGGTTTGTCTCCGTTTTCATCTGCTTGCAGGAATTGTTCCATAGGTTGTTTTTTCTTGCAAATATCTTGCAACGCGAAAAACTCCGTCTTCGCCATCACGGGCGGCAGGGGCTTGCCCTGCGGCTTTTGCACGCTGCGGATGGCATCAATGCGCGACCGGGAGGACGGATGCGTGGCAATATATTCCCACAACCCGTCACCGCCGCCGCTTTTGAGCATGTGGCGATCAAAAAAATCGGCAAAGCGCACGGGGTCTATCGCCGCGTTTTGCAAGGTTTGAATGGCAAAGGCATCGGCCGCCGCCTCGTCCGCGCGGTTATATTGCAAGGCGCCGATGACGCCGAGAGATGTAATCACATCCGTATTGCCGAGCATGGCCTGCATCACGGTCGCAAGCCCGAGATAACGCATCATGCCGCGTATGCCGTGGCGGTATTCGATATGCCCGCGTTCATGCGCAAGAATGCCCGCCAGTTCCTCGACAGACTGCACATTCGTCAACAGCCCCGAAAAAACAACGATATAACCGCCCGGCAAGGCGAAGGCATTGGCATCGCGCCGGTCAATGACAAAGGGCTTGTAAGGACGCGGCGCATCGATATCCGCCCGCACGCCCGCATCGATCCTGTCCCAAAGTTTGCCAAAGGCCGCCAGACCTTCGGGCGCGACGCACAGATCGTCGCTGAACTCGCCGGTCAGCAGCATGCGACCGATATTGCGTTCGGTTTTCTCCGGCACGAACACGGCCAGACTTTCAGCGAGGCGCGGCACGTAAACCACCGCCAGCACCAGCACCAGCACAGCCAGTATGCCAAAGCCGAGCAGCGATTGCCCCGAAACGGGCAAACGCGACGATTTCCAGCGCGCGTTTTTGAGCGCCGGCAGCAATGCCAGCCACAGCGCCGCATCCTCCACGACCAGACGCGCATCGGGCATGGCGGCGCAGGTCAGCTTGGCGGGATGCGCGGCGTTATAGGCATCCAGCACGGCAATCTCCGCCAGCGGCCAGACCACGGGCGGCGCACCTTCGGCCCGGATATGCATTTCGGCCGCATAGACGGTGACATCGACCTGAAAAGGTCGTGCCTGCATGCCGTCAAAAAATTTCGCCGTGAACTGCATGGAAAAGCCCGCCGTCAGATGCCGAGATCGGCATCCAGCCCCATCAGGTCATCCATGCCCTCGCCGATATTGGTGGTGTCCCGCGCGGCCTGCAGCATCTCGAGATGATCAAGATCGCCGCCGATCAGGATGTATTGCGCCAAAAAACACATATTCCGCTGGATCACCAGCGGGCGGCCCAAACCGAGCGTCAGCAGGGTCAGCAGGAAGTTGCCGAAGCGCAATTTCGCCACATCCATTCCCTTGGCCAGATAGCGGAAGCGCAGATCGCCAAGGCGCAGCACATCCAGCTGTTCCTTGCGCAATTGCGCCTGATAAAAGCCGCGCGTGGCCGCCATCAGCCCCAGCATGACGGAAATATACAGCCAGGAAGCCATCAGTGCGAGCAAGGGAGAGCCCCTCACCAGAAGCAATATGGCCCAAAATCCCATAACCAGCAGGGCATAAAGGACAAGGGCAATAATACCCGTCACGATATTGAGGCGGATCAGCTTGCCGCTCGGCTTGGCCCTGAAGCGCATGCGCAGGCTGCCGAAGGTCGCGTTATTCGTGACTTCCGCAAACATGCGCATGTCGGATGCGGGGATCAGATACCCCAGCGTCACAAAATTGAGAAAATACCGCCCCCAGAAAAGCAGCGCGAAAGTCACGGCATTGCCTTGCAGACGGCCGCGAATGCCGCGCCATGTCAGGCGGTTCAGGCGGTAGCGCATGGAAAGATAAATCGCGAAGGGAATCAACAAGACGATCACAAGGGCGTAAACGCCGGTCACTTCCTCCCCCGCATAAACACTCAGCACGATATAGAGTATGGCAAACGGCAGGACTTTCAAAAAGCCCATCAGCAATTCCCTGGCCGTGCCCGTGTATTCGAAATGGTCGTTCGCCAGCGAAAAGGATGCCGTCACATAACGGCGCAGGCGCGTTTTGCCCCAAAAGCTGTATATCCCCAGCGTCAACACGGTCAGCAGCGCATTCAAAAGCCAGATGCCGTAAACCTCTGCCGTATCGCCGCTGTAGGTGATGCGGTTGCCCTTGATTTTTTTCGAAGACGGCGGCGCGGGCGGCGGCGGCGGTGCGACGCTTTGATCGTCCGCGATATTCAGCTCTGACATTGAATATTCCTTTTCTTACAATAAATACGAGGATTATAAATGAATATAATTATGCTTTTTTGCGCCACACCGGCTCGGTTTTGTTCAGGAAAGCGGAAAGCCCGTCCTTGCCTTCGTCGGAGGCGCGGGCCTCGGCGATCTGCACCGCGGTATGGCGGATCATGGCCTCGTCAATCGGGCGGTTTGCGATGCCGAGAATCAATTCCTTGCCGCGCCGCTGCGCATCGGGCGCGCCGTCCATAAGGGATTTCAGGATTTTTTCCAGCGCCGCATCCAGCGCGCCTTTTTCGCAGACTTCATGCACAAGGCCGATGTCTTTCGCCGTGGCGGCATCGAAACGCTCCGCCGTCATGAAATAACGCCGTGCCTGCCGCTGGCCGATGGCGGCCATGACATAGGGCGCGATGATGCTGGGGATCAAACCGATACGCACTTCGGAAAGGCAGAACTGCGTGCCTTCCTCCGCAATCGCGATGTCGCAGCAGGCCGTCAGCCCTACGCCGCCGCCGAAGGCATTGCCTTGCACCAGCGCAATCGTCGGCTTGGGCAACATGTTGATGGTCTTGAGCAGAATGCCGAGCTGCATGGCATCCTCGACGTTTTCGTCATAGGTGTAATCCGCCATGCGGCGCATCCAGTTAAGATCTCCGCCGGCCGAAAAACTTTTGCCGTTGCCGCGCAAGACCACGGCGCGCACCAGCACATCGCCGCCCGCCGCCTGGAATTTTTCGGTCAGTTCCGCAATGACATGGTCGTTAAAGGCATTGTGCAGATCGGGGCGGTTCAGCGTAATGGTGGCAACACCGTTTTCAACGTGATAGAGAACTGACTGCTCGCTCATGGCTTTCCCTGACTGTTCCTGCGGGCGGATGGTGGATGCCCTTTATTAATATCATTCCCCTTATAATCAAAACAGGCGTTTAAGTCCAAGATTGCGCGTTTCACAGAATCCGATTGACTTCCCCCGCGAAAGGCGCAAAATCCTTCCGTTTTCAAAATTTATTATAGAGAATGCAATATGTTTGGCGCTTTCAAATCCACCCCCCTGAACGATGCCGCCGAAGCCGGCAATCTCGATGCCGTGAAACGCGCGCTAGCGCGCGGGGCCGATGTCAACGAACGCGGCATGCTCAAAACCACGCCGCTGATGAACGCTGCGGCCAAAGGGCATGCGCATGTCGTGCGCTTCCTGCTGACGGTGGAAGGGATCGATATCAACACGCTGAATGCGGGCGGCACGAATGCGCTCATGACCGCCTGCCGTCAGGGGCATATGGATGTGGTGCGCGCGCTGCTCGACGATCCGCGCACGGATGTCAACAGCCTCGGCCGTTACGGCGGCACGGCGCTGATGAATGCCGCAGGCTTCGGCCACAGGGACATTGTGGAGGAACTGTTGAAAGTGGAAGGCATCAGCCTTGCCGCCACCTATACGGAGAAAAAACACTCCCCCATCACCATCGCAAGGCAGAACGGCTTTGAAGACATCGCCCGCCTGCTGGAGGATTTCGAGACCGCCCGCCAAAGCGCCAAACCCGCCGCCAAAGCCCCGAAACCGCCGCGTCCTTGACCTTGCGCGCCCTGATTTGCTATAATATTCCCATATTTTATTTACCCTTCGTTCATGGTCTGACAGGCTTCAGGGTGCACAGCAAATTTGGCGATTTTTCCGCGGCAACACCGCCGCAAGCCGACGATGCCGAGCCCGCCACACCGGCGGGATTGCAGGGGTGGTATTTGCTGCGGGGGTTCAGCAACGCCCCCGGTGTCGGTTGCATGGATTCCCTTATGGATCTGCCTGAAAAAGACGCGATCAAAAAAATGGAACAAATCCATCCGCACCGCGGCTCCGGCCCCGCGGATGAAAACGGCAACCGGCCGCAAGCCGCCTATTACGCCGAACGCAAGGAAGCAGATGACTGGTTGCGCCGCAGCGCCGCCGAGCTGGCGGGCGTGCAGATGGAACGGCAAAACCCCGTCTTTTTCGCCTTCACCAACGACCTCGACACCGTGTTGCACGCGATGATGAAAGACGGCGGCAGCGACATACTGGTCGTACCGGTTGAAAAAGCCGATCTTTCCAAATTCACCTTCACCTTTGGCGACAGCATGGGCAACCATCTGCTGCTGCAAGGCAAGGAGGCTTTTCTGAGCGCGCGGCACGACATGAACGGACAGGTGATGAACGCCCGCGATCTGGCCGCGGCGCTGCAAAAACACGGCGCAGGGCCCGATGGTATCGAGGCGCATTACTGGAGCCGCCGCGAGCCTGAAGGCCGGATCATCAAAGGCACCCCTGCCGCCCCAAAAGCGGATGCCGCACCGGCCAAACCCGCCGCCAACGCCCTGAAACCGCCGCGTCCTTGAGGAACCACAGCCATGCATAACACACCCTCTATCAAGAATTTGGCTGTCCTGATCGACGCTGATAACACCTCCCCTAACATTGCCGAATCCTTGTTTGCTGAAATCGCCACAATCGGCGCTGCTGGCGTGCGTCGCATATATGGAGATTTTACAAGTACGCGGTCAAAACAATGGAACAAAATTCTGGCTTTATATGCATTGGTGCCGCAACAACAATTTGCCTATACAAAGGGCAAGAACGCCTCCGACATCACACTGGTTATCGACGCAATGGACCTGCTGCACAAAGGAGGCATTGATGCCGTATGCCTTGTCTCGTCCGACAGCGACTTCACGCGTCTTGCCCAGCGTATCCGCGAAGAAGGCATCGAAGTCTTCGGCTTTGGCGAAAAGAAAACGCCCGAAAGTTTTCGCATGGCCTGCACGCGGTTTATTTACACCGAAAACCTCTCCGTCACCCCCCTCGCCGATCCGGAGACAGAAGCAACCGGCAAACCTGCTACCCCCACGCATGCCGCTCCGCCCGAGACTGATAAAAAACATCCACCGTCCAAAGCTTCACCCCTTCTGCATAAAGCCTTGGATCAGGCAAATACGGATGATGATGGATGGGCGCATCTGGGAGAAATCGGCTCTTTGCTCAACAAAATCGCCCCGGATTTTGACAGCCGCACCTATGGTTGCACACGGCTCAGCGAGCTTGTGCGCAAATCCGGCTCTTTTGATATGACAGGAAACGGCGCAAACCTGGCCATCCGGCGTAAAAAAACAGGCTCGACCTAGGCAAACGACCTTCAAAAA
>Ga0207868_1001114_pt1 | contig 21180 bp, 15 predicted proteins | sample Passage237B_FD_187370 | JGI IMG/M metagenome (GOLD analysis project Ga0207868, IMG submission 187370) | Cellulose adapted compost microbial communities from Newby Island Compost Facility, Milpitas, CA, USA - Passage2 37B (SPAdes) (version 3) ... | reverse complement strand
AACATGGGGACATTCATCCAGTCCGGTCTGAAATGACGCCCCAGCCACCGGCGCGACCGCTCGTAGAGCTCGTCCGGAAGCACCGACCGCGCGAGGTACATCCAAGCTTTCCTGTACGAGCGCTGCGGCGAACAGCCCCAGTTCCGGGCGAACCGATGAGCATCCAATATCCGTCCTTCCTCCAGCAGGCTCAGCATTCTCTCCCCCGGATAACCCCAATAGCCCGCGAGCAGCTCGTCCGCCCCCTGCCCATCCAATGTGACCGTGACACCGTTTTCTTTAGCCAGCTGGAACACCCGATACTGCGCATAGATGCTGGTGCTGCCAAAAGGCTCACCTTGGACGACGATTAATGACTCTAAATCTCGGACCAATTCATCGGGGCTTGCCACCATCTTGTGCGCTACGGCGCCAATATGCTGGTTGATCATATCGACCCAGCCCTCCTCCGAAACCTCGGACCCGCGCGCGACGTAGCTGAACGTATGTATCGGTATGTCGGGTTCGAGGTGACGTACCGCACAAGCAATTGCGGACGAGTCCACCCCTCCCGACAATGCAACTCCCCACGGCACGTCGCTGCGCAGATGCAGTCTGATGTTGTGCAGAAACTGCTCCCGCACAGCTTCCACGGCTTCATCAAAGGCCCACTGCGACCGCTCTTTAATTGAAGCCCGCCACCAAACGCTTGGACGAGCAACGATCGGCGAGAACAGATCCACCTCTAAAAGCGTTCCAGGCAAAAGATGCCGGACTCCTTCAATAAAGGTTCTTTCCTGACTGTCGTAATCTCCATGCACGAGATAATCGTATGCCCGTTGCAAGTCGGGCTTGGGCGGCCGGCAGTCCAAAACTTGGAGCGCATTCTGCTCCGAGGCGAACAGCACCCCATTTTCAGTTTGCGCGTAAAAAAGCGGCTTAATTCCAAACGCATCGCGGACCACCGTCACCGTATGCTTTTCCCGATCATAGATGACAAATGCGAACATTCCTTCCAAGCGAACCAGACAGGACCTCCCCCATTCAGCCCAGACAGCCAAGAGAACTTCGGTATCCGAAGCGGAACTGAAGACATATCCGACAGCGGATAATTCATCCCTGAGCTCTTTATAATTATATATTTCGCCATTGAATACAATGGTAAAACGACCATCGGCAGTCTGCATTGGCTGATGCCCCCCTGCCCCCAAATCTATGACAGAAAGTCTGGTCTGCCCCAAGCCTGCAGAATATGCGGCATGACGTATGATCTCCATGCCTTGGTCATTCGGCCCACGATGCCGCAAACGGCTGAGTGCGCGGGAGAGCCGTAATTCCGCATCAAGCGGTGGATTCTTCCACAAACCTCCTGCAATGCCACACATAATTTACGTTAGTTCCTTTTAATCAATTGATTCCTCTTCAAAAGACACAAGCGCCACAACAATCCCGACCACAAGGCAGCATATCCGATTCCACTGGCTATGGCCCCTCCCCATACGGTGCGCTCCGCACTTCCTTGATTATGCCCGATCCACATCCCGGCAACACAAGCACTGGCCCAGAAAGCCACCCACACTGAAAACCATTTTTGTCCCCCCAAAGCTATGGCCGTTTGGCTTACCGGACTGACGACTAATTGCACAGCGACCAGAATCGAGACAGGAAGCAAGAAGCGCCCGACACCTTCCCACTGGTGGCCCAGAAGAGCGATCAGCCACATTTCATCAAAATGCCAAATCATCCCAACTAGACCCACGGCAGCGAGTGCGAGCAGTGCGCTCACGCCAAGAAACAAACGTAATGCCCCAGAGGCAGAATTGCGAAGGGCTTTTGCCATCAGGGGCAGAAAAAGTTGGGCCACGCTCTGCCCCAAAAGAGCCACCGGAACCGCCATCAGTCGTTGCACAAGGGAAAACTGTCCGCCCAGCGCCCCGCCATACCAATTAATCATTAACAATAGCGGAGCATGCAACCCCAAGGCATCCACCAGTGCAGTAGGCGTCAGCCACGCCGAATGAGCACGATAGCAGCGCATCGCTGTCACTAGATTCTCACGCCGAATTGCATGGATGCGTGAGGTCTGCTCCAGCCAAACCTCCCGTATCCGCCCCCAAAGGCCCGCACCACGGCCCACTATATCACCCAGAATCAAGCCCCATGCGCTCCCCACCCAGCCCAAGAGCAGTTGCATCAGAGCCGTGACTCCACCCGACCAAATCTTGGCCTTGGCCAAACCCATAACATGATGAATCCGGGCCAGCCATTGCGTTGCCACCGCCACCCAAGCGATGACCAAGGCGCCCAGCGGCACCCATAAGACGTGTCCGCCCAAGCGTTGCCATGGGCCGGGCACCCCAAGCCCCCACAAGGCCAATACCAAGATTCCTCCCATCGCACTTATCCCCAGCGCGAGGAGAACCGCGACCGCCGCAACGTGCAGCGCCTCAGTATCGTCTTCGGGCAAGGCAATGGCGGTTTCATAGCGCAAACAGGCCACCGTCGCAAGCAGCCCGGCCAAGGCCAGCCACCCCGCCCAAACGCCAAACGCCTCCGGGCCATACAGTTTGGCAATAACCGGCGTCGCCATCAAGGCGATGGCATGACCCAGCGCCGTTCCTCCGCTCAACCGCAGGGCACCGGAGATCAACTGGCGCAGCCCGGTCTTTATGGGCTCTACCTCTTCCATTGCTCCACTCCTATTCAAATCGAATGTCATTCCACCCGCTACAGGCCACGATAGGTTAAGCGCAAGACACTTCACCACCTCAGCGCGGCGACCATTGCTGCATGCTGGCAACACGCCGGCGCAAATGCGCCGCCAGCTCATATTCCCCCAACCGCTCCAAGTAATCGTAAATCGAAAGTCCCGCGACATCCCGATGCCCGGCATTCGCTCCTGCGCGTAAGAGCATGTCCAGAATAGCGCGATCCCCCGTGCGGATCACCGCGCTCTTAGCATACATCAGGACAGATGTCCCCTTGTGGTTGCAGGCGTTCACATCGCCCCCCCCGTCCAGCAATGCGCGGCACAAGGCGGCGTGGCCGTGAAAGGCCGCCACGATCAACGGTGTCCAGCCTTCAGGTGAGCGGCATTCTGTCGTGCCGGCCTGATCCAGAAGCACCTCCACCTTCGCGATCTTTCCTTCGCGGCAGGCGGCAAACAATATTCCGGACTCTTGAGCATCCAATGCCATCAGGTAGAGCCCTTTGACATCCCGGCCAAGCGCGCCTGTAGCAACTCTGGCACGGTTCTTTCCAGCTCCGGCGGCATCTTGCGATGCAACGCGCCTTCTCCTGCCGAAGGCAGTCCGTTTACGCCGCCGGCCAGAACCTCCAAGGCTTCAGGCAGCATGTCGGTCTGGATATCCAGCAGCCGCTGGGACACGTCAAAAACCGTGTCCCCTGCACACAGAGTGATTTCCCGTCGCAACAAAATCATCCCGGCATCCACCCGATGATCGATCATATGGGCGGTCACCCCCAGCGGATGACCTTCGTGGAGCGCCCATTGCATCGCATCCAGACCGCGAACCTCGGGGAGCAGCCCAGGATGAAAATTAATGATCCCCTGCGGCACCGCCTCGATGACCGGACGTTTCAGTATCCGTGCGCCGGCAATGATCGCCGCATCAATTTTTTCTTCCTTCAACAGTGCTGCGGTGGACGCCGCGTTGTGCTCCACCACTTCGTAGCGCCACCCGAATCGTTCAGCCACTTTTCGCGGATGCACCAACCCGCCCTGACTCCGAATCTTCAGTCGCACCGCCGGGGGAGGAATCCCCAGCTCGACCGGGTCGGCCGCCAAAACCAGCCGTACATCCACCTTTTCCAGATAGAGCCGATACAGGAAGTCCTGTGTCTTCTTATGAGGAAAATTATAGGCAAAAACAGCGATACGCATGGGAAGGATGGGGAATCAGATGTTCCAATTTTTGAGTTTGGCCACGAATTTCACGGACAGGCACGGATGGAACTTTTTACAGGAGGCAACAGTGGAAGCTGAGCTATTCTCTCCTGCGGGTTTGGCCTGAATCCGTGTGCATTTGTCGCCCCAAAGCACTCTGAATCCAGACTCCGCAGGAATTCACGCCCGGCCGTCCTCCAAGCTGGCTTGTGCCGACTGCAGCACCCTCAGGACGCGCAGACCTTCCGCGCCATCGGTGCGAGGTGTCGCGCGGTCGCGACAGCAATCCAGAAAATGCCGGCATTCCTCGCGCAGCGGTTCGGCCTCAGTCACAACCGCAAATTCGGGCGCTGTCTTGTTTGGCACCGGACCATGGGGGCCCTGCCCTACCAATCCACGGTAAATCGCCAGCTTTTCCGCCCAGGGCTTCGTGTCATCGAACACCGCCGTGGCCTTTGAGCCGATCACGGTCAGCTTCTGTTCCTTAACCGGATTCAGCCAACTGGCATAAACATGGGCTTTCAAACCGCCGGAGAAGGCGAGTTGGGTGATGGTCATGTCTTCCACCCTCGCGGTCAGATAGCTTCCGCCCTGGCAGGTGACCGCCTCGGGCTCACGATCTCCCGCCAGGGAGAGAATCACCGAAAGATCGTGCGGGGCAAAACTCCACAACACGTTCTCCTCCCGCCGAAACTTTCCCAAACTCAAACGGTGTGAGGAAACATACTGAATCTCACCCAACACGCCTTCACGCGCCCATCCCTGCAAATGACGCACCATCGGATGATATTGCAGCAGGTGCCCGACCATGAGAATTCGCCGGTGCTCTCGCGCCAATGCCACCAGTGCCTCCGCTTCGGCGGCATCCAGGCACAGCGGTTTTTCCACATAGACATCCTTGTCAGCCAGTAAGGCGGCTTTGGCCAAACGATAATGATATTCGGCGGGGGCGGCGATCGCCACACTCGCAACGGCCGCATCTTGCCACAAGGCGTCGATCTCACGGGTCTTCCTTACCCCCGCATATTCGTCGCCATAAGATGCCAGGATTTCGGCGCTGAGGTCGCAGAGTGTGTGCAGCGCACCCAGCGCATTGAAATTCCGCGCCAGATTTTTGCCCCAATAACCAGCTCCGATCAGTGCAAGATTGCGAGTGCTCATGTTCAACGGCTCCACTGGCTGGCCTGACGACAAACCTCAACAATGCGGTCCTGATCCGCTTCCGTCAGGTAGGGATGCATCGGGAGACTGATCACCTCGCGCGAGGCGCGTTCGCTCTCCGGAAAATCGCCCCATTTGTATCCCAACGAGGCAAACACCGGCTGCTCGTGCAAGCATTTCGGATAATACACCGCGCTCGGGATTCCGCCAGTTTTCAGCGCTGCGCCGAGTTCATCGCGGTTGGTCACACGGATAGTATATTGCGCATATACATGAGTGTTGTTCGGGGCCACTTCAGGCACACCGACCTCTCCGCGCAGTAGTTCCGTGTAACGGGCACCGATGCGATTGCGTGCCTCTACTTCTGACTGAAAATGCGGTAACTTTGCCAGCACCACTGCCGCTTGCAGAGTGTCGAAGCGACCATTCATCCCCAACAGCGGATGGTGGTGACGCTTCACCCCGCCATGCGTGCGAATCGCACGCATCGTTTCATTCAACGTATCGTCATTGGTGAACAAAGCACCACCATCACCGTAACAGCCCAATGGCTTCGCCGGGAAGAAGCTGGTGCTGGCAATCTTCGTTACACCGCAGCTGCGGCGCCCGTATTGGGTGGCGCCAAAACTCTGGGCCGCATCTTCAATCACCGTCACCCCATATTTCGCAGCGATGGCATTGATACGCTCATAATCAGGCATCTGCCCAAAAAGACTCACCGGCATTATCGCCTTGGTTCGAGGAGTAATCGCGGCTTCGATTTGGTCTACATCGATATTAAATGTGGCTCGCTCGATATCGACGAAAACAGGTTTCGCTCCAACAAGACCGATCACTTCCGCCGAACTGATCCAAGTGAAGGGAACAGTGATTACTTCATCACCCGGCCCAATACCGAGCGCTCGCAACGCAATCTCCAAGCTATCGGTGCCGCTGGCGACTGTGATGGCATGCTTTACGCCGACATAGGTCGCTAACGCCGATTCCAGTTCGGCGATTTCCGGTCCCATGATATATTGGCCGTGATCCAACACGCGTCGCATGCGCGCGTCGATTTCCGCCTGATGGAGGCGATACTGTTGCTGTAGGTCGATAAATTGCATGGGAATGTTTTTAGGCTTTCCAGACTTGGCCATCCTTTGCCGGGATGCCGACCAAGGCATTCCGAGTATCCACAATGACATTCGACCACTCGACTAGCTGCCGATAGTCCACTCCGTCATGCGCAGTGGCGACGATAACCGCATCGAAAGAGCTCACCTGCTCTTGGCTCCATTCGATTGATTTCGTTCCCGTCCAATGCCCGTGTTCACGCGTCGGCGTAATGACTGGGATATATGGATCATAATAGGCGACCTCAGCCCCACGGCGCTTCAGTTCATCCATCAAAATAAAGGTCGGCGACTCGCGCATATCGTCCACGTTAGCCTTGTATGCGAGGCCCAGTAGCAACACCCGGCTGCCATTCACCGGCTTGCGCGTAGCATTAAGCGCCTCTGCGATGCGGTTCACCACGTAGTGCGGCATGGCGGTGTTCACTTCGCCAGCCAGTTCGATAAATTTGGTGAGCTGACCATACTCACGTGCCTTCCATGTGAGATAAAACGGATCGATTGGGATGCAGTGTCCGCCCAAACCAGGACCGGGATAAAACGCCATGTAACCGAAGGGCTTGGTCTTGGCGGCGTTGATCACTTCCCAAACATCAATGTCCATTGCTGCATATACGAGTTTGAGTTCGTTGACCAAAGCGATGTTCACACTGCGAAAAATGTTCTCGAGCAACTTGGTGGCCTCGGCAGCGCGGCACGACGATACAGGCACTAGTCGCTCAATCGCACGACCGTAAACTTCCGTCGCTTTCTTCAAGCATTCTGGTGTAAGCGCTCCTAGCACCTTTGGAATCTTCGCTACCTTGCTGTCAGGATTGCCTGGATCTTCCCGCTCGGGAGAAAAAGCGAGATGGAAATCCACCCCGGCCTTGAGGCCTGAGCCTTCCTCCAAGACCTCACGCAAATCTGTATCGGTCGTTCCCGGGTAGGTGCTCGATTCCAAAGCCACCAAGACACCACGCTGCAAATGCGGCGCCAGCGCACGGCCGGAATTTAAAACGTATGACACATCCGGCTCGCGGTTTTTATTGAGCGGAGTCGGAACGCAGATGATGACGGCCTCCACTTCCTTCACTCGGGAGAAATCCCCCGATGCCTCCAAGCTTCCGGCCCGCACCGCTTCCGCGATCGTCGTCTCCTCGATATGCTTGATATAGCTCCTGCCGGCATTGACCGCAGCCACCTTGGTCGGATCCACATCCAAACCCAGCACCGATACCTCATTGCGCGCAAATTGCAGCGCTAGTGGCAAACCAACATATCCCAATCCGACAATGGCTATTTTCATATGTTACCCTCTATAAAAAGCTTCGCCCCGTCGCTTCCGGACAGGAAGAAACCATGCTGCACAATGAAATCCGTGAGATCACGGGCGAGGGACTTTCAGGATGGTTTGAACAACGGGCAAAACACGGCCGAGTTGACGGTGCCAAGTTTCTAATTGTCTAATCCGACCCAGTTGAAATTCGCGTTGCTCACTGTTCACTGTTTTCGCATGTCGACGCAGCCGAATCACGGCACTCTTCGTCTCTTGCGCAAGCGGTTGAATTTTCTCCTTGATCAATCCGCTAGCCAATCGGCGCAGGCCCAATTCGGGTTCGAAAAATTCCCGGCGATCCCCGGTGATCTCCACGATTTTCACCGCCCCGCTCTGCCGCAAGAAGGTCAATCCCTGACTGACCGACCCCTTGCTCGCCCCGAGTTTCTTCACAATATCCGCGAAACACAACGGGACAGGTGAAGCATAAAGCACTCCATAGATAGCGCCCACGGAATTAGGCACGCCAAGCACCCGCAAAAACTCGGCAAAAAGCGCCGCGCATTCCCACTCAAATTCGGGATCTACGGCGACCACTGAATACTCTGCTGTCGGATGGGATTGCAACACCCGGCAGCAAGGCCGGGACCGACTCCGTGTTCAAGAAAATTTGAACACATTTTGACCGGCACCCAATCTGGCGGAGCTGGAAATCCCCAATTCCCATCCCGCGGATGCGGAGCCAAATCCCCAAAAGTCAGAGCGGCGTTACTTTTCCGGCGGGATGCCATCAGCAGCGCGGCAAAGAACCCATGAATATCTTTACCCAATCATGACAGCGTCACACCCATTGCATTCTTCACTGCGCTCAGAATGACAAGCTGGGGGTTTGTCAGTTGCTCTTATACCGCCCCCCAAGAATGCTCAGTTTAGCGATTGCCATATCGACGCTCGATTGTTTCACCACACCACACGCAATAATAATAACACTCCATTCATCATACCCTATCTATCATGGCATCCCATCCCTCCCCTGCATCAGCAAATCCAAGCAGGTCGTCCTTCCCGGATGACGACACCATCGATTTGCGGGAGATTTGGCTTCGCCTGATGCGCGGACTCCCCAAGACCATCGGCCTTGCCCTGTTGGGCTTCGTTGTGGCGGCCGCGGCTTATTTTGCCGCCGGTCCTTTTTTAAGCGTTACCACCACATCGCGGGTGGTTTTCTCCTTCCCGGGGTATGAACGAGGTGAATACCCGGACAAATCCAAATTCCAGCCCGACGATTTACGTGCGCCTGTAATTATCTCAGAGGCGCTCCGTCGCCAAGGTCTCGATGCTTCGGAAAAATTCCAAAGTATCGTCCGCGCCGCCTTGAGCATCGAAGGGCTTATCCCCACCAATCTCATTAAGGAACGGGATAAACTGCGGGCCGCCGGCCAAACACCCCCGGCCCTCATTCCCGACGAATACCAGATTTCCCTTATCCTACCACGTAAGTTCCCTCTGGGCAGCGAGCAGCGAGAGGCCCTGTTGAACGAAATCATCAGCGTCTACCGTGAGAAATTCCAACGCACTTACGCCGATGTGCCGCTCGCTTTTGGCAATGCCTTCGCAACTCTAAAAGACGCCGACTTTTTTGAATACGAGCTCGTTCTAAATGCGGAGATTCAAAATATCATCGATTATCTGGACCGGCAGTTGGAGACAGCCAAGGCATTCCGTTCCCAGAACACCAACCTATCCTTCAGCGACCTGCTCAAGCGAACCCAATTGTTCACACAACTCCGACTGAACGAGACCCTAGGTCTGATTCGCCAAAATGGTCTTTCGAAAAACCGTGCTACCGCCATGGTAAAGATGGATTACTATTTGCGCACCCTTGAAGATCAGGAAAGAAAAGCAGCCGAAGAGGCCAAGGTCGTCCAAGATCTCCTTACCCAAACACAGGAAAGAGGACAGGGCTATGTCCTTGGGGTCAAATCTCAGGCGGTGCAATCGACCCTCGGGACGCCTATCCTCGACCAAGGGCTGATCGACTCCCTTCTCGCCAACGATGCCTACAATTTCCTGATCCGCAGGGCACTGGACGCAGGGCTCAAACTCAAACGCATTCAAGCCGAAAAATCCGTGCTGCTCGAACGCAAAAAAAGCATGGAACACTTCATCACCGATGATGCCTCCGATCAATCCGCCGTCATCGCACAAACCCAAAACTCGTTGAGCAAGATGGAGTCCGCCTATCAAACCCTCATCGATAGCATCCGCCAAACCCACGCCGATTTCACAAGACAGCAATTCGCTGATGCCGTGCGTATGAGTATGCAACCGATCACGGGTAGTTTCTATATTGGGCTGCTTAAGGCTGGGTTGGTGGGGCTGTTCATTGGCGCTGCCGCCGGCATTGGATTGAGTTTGCTGAGCATAGGTTCGATGCGTGCCGGCAAGCAAACTTGATCCAGCTATGTCGGCGGAGGAGTCTGCATCAGCGGCGGTCGAGCCTCAATCCGCAACTCTGTCAGCCTTTCATCCAACTCGCTGGCGATTGTTATTCTCGGTGTTGCTAGCTGTCGGCGGGTTCATTCTACCCCAAGAAGTGCCCCTCGTGTGGTATCCACTCAACGAGCCTGGCAATGACATCCTTTATCTAGAGTTAAAGTGCGCTTCCGACAAAGAAGGTGACGTGCAGATTTTCTACAATCTGACCAACGGTATCAACCAACTTGACTCCATCTATTTCCCCATCGCCCCCTCACAACAGACATTCACCTACACCTTTCCCCTGCCAGATGCGCCGATTACAGAGCTTCGCGTAGATCCCGTTTCATTGGGTGGCACATTGACGATCGAGCGCATGCGCATTATCGATCGAAAAGGACAAGAGTATCGTAGATTTACATACGACCATTTTCGTCCGCAAAATCAAATTGCCTCTATCGATCGCACAGAGAACGGCTGGAGTATCACGTCCATGGACGACGCAACCGATCCGTTTACGCGGATTGAAATGTTCTCTCCTATCGTTGCGAAAGATCTCAATCACCGGAATCTGCTGCGCTGCCTTCTATCTTGGGGTTATCTCAGCCTGATGCTATGGATCATTTTGTTGGCCGGCCTGTTCACATTCTGGCGGCCTACTGAATGGCGAGCTCTATTCCCACCGGTTGGATTCATGGCGATCCTGGCCTTACTGTTCTCGGCCGTTGGTAATCGAGGGCTGATCAAAAACTCATGGCACTACTCTCGTTTCCAAGAGCAACAATTACCGCCCGGTCTAAATTTGGAAATTGATCTCAACTCCTCCAGCGCAACGCACATGGATCTGTTTTGGGATATCGGCCGCGGCATGAATGGCGATGATCTCAACCGACAATTCTGTTTCCCAGGCACAGGGCTTCAAACCGTTCGTTTCCCGCTTCCCAAGCAACCTCTCAAAGATCTTCGCTATGACCCACGCGATAATGCCGGCGTGATCACGATTCACGGCATCCGTTTAGTTGATGCCGGACAACGCACACACTCGGTGTTACCTTTGGAATCGCTCGCATCATTTCGCGAAATCCAGAGCATGAACATTGTGGATCTCCCCAATTACTTGGGGAAAGGACTACGACTCGAGACCACCCTAGAGGCCTCTGATCCCATTCTCGGTTTCACATCGACAGCAGTGGCACAAATCAATCAAACAGTAGCCAAAGCGGCAGCGCGCTGATTTCTTAGCGCACTCTCTCATCTTTCGAAGAAATTACGGCTCGCGAATCACCTCGGCCGATATTTCGCTCATTGGCGAGAATGTCTTCAGATTCATCCAACAGCAAAGAGGTAGCCGTTCGACTGCGCAACGTCACCAAGACCTATACCATCTGGGACGATCCCTCTGCTCGGCTTTGGGCTTTGGCCAAGCGCGGCTTGGGACTAAAGCAATCGGGCAAATCCTCTCGCCAATTCACGGCCGTTCAATCTCTGTCTCTAGAAATAGCCAAAGGCGAATGTCTGGGTATCATCGGTCGAAATGGCGCCGGGAAAAGCACCCTGCTGCAGATGATTGCCGGCACACTCAAACCCACATCCGGCGAAGCAGAAGTTAATGGCAGAGTGGCTGCGTTGCTCGAGTTGGGCAGCGGATTCAATCCAGACTTCAGCGGAAGAGAAAACGTCTACCTCAACGCCTCCATCATGGGACTGACCAAGGAGGAAATTGATGAGCGCTTTGATTCAATTGTAGCCTATTCCGGGATTGAAGAGTTCATCGATCAACCTGTCCGCACTTACTCAAGCGGCATGGGTGTGAGATTGGCGTTTGCGGTGTGCGCACACGTCGATGCCGACATTTTTATTATCGACGAGGCATTGGCCGTGGGTGATGCGCGATTCCAATTCAAATGCCACGCCACCCTCGACAAGATGCGTGAGGAGGGGCGCACGATCATTTTTGTTTCTCACGATACTAATTCCGTGAAACGCATGTGCAATTCGGCCATCCTGCTCGAACGTGGCGAAGTGCTCATGCAAGGGGCCCCCAACGATGTTGCTAACATCTACACCAAACTTATCACGAGCCCGCACGGAGTCGCCGCCATCAGAGAAGACATTGCCAACTTAAAATCCGCACCGAACACTCAACTCGCTCCTGCTGCACCTCCGTTCAGCCCAATTCAAGTCGCCGACAATCTGGACAATCAACTAGCTCCTTCTCCGGCAACCTCCAGCCTTCTGGAAGAAGAACGCTCCCACCTGCAGATATCCGACAAGGAATACACCTATGGCGGCGAATTGGGCCAGATCACGAGCGTTACCTTTTATGACGCCCACGACACGCCACGATTAAGCCACATGGCAGGCAGCCTGGCTCGAGTCCGCATTCTCGTGCAAGCCTCTGCCGACATTGTCGCCCCGATTTACGCTATCACGATCAAAGATGTGCGCGGCCAAGAGATATTTGGCACCAATACTTATTTTCAAAACCAAGCACCACCGGACGTCAGGGCCGGCGAACAAGTCCAAGTGACTTTCGATCTTCAGCTAAACATGCAGCCTGGCGTCTATTTTATCTCTGTAGGCTGGGTTCGATTGGAAAACGGCGAAGTGGTCGTCATTCATCGTCGCTACGATACCATCCGCTTCGATGTATTACCCTGCGACAGGTCTTTCGGACTTGTTTGGTGTCCCGCAAAAATCTCCGTGCATCTCACAAACGCCACCTGAAATGATCCGCTTCCATTGCCAAGGTGAGGATGTGCATTTAAACCCGGGTGAACATTTTGCCAAACCGCGGGCAGCAGGCTTTCGCGACACATCCAGCGAAGATTTAAAAACGTTAATCGCCGAGGTGGAGTCCGGCCGCAAGTGGCGCGATGTCGTCACAGAGCGCTATGCCGCATCCAAACCTTGGTTGTATCGCATCATTACACACGAATCCCGCACCCGTTTTTTTGACACGGTGATTCCTCCATCAAACGGTCTGGCACTCGACATTGGATCCGGATGGGGCCAAACCGCGCGCCCCTTGGCCACAAGGCGCCCAGTGGTCGCATTGGAGCCGGTGGCGGAACGCATCGGTTTCATCAAGGCCGCGGCTCGCCAAGACAACGTTCACTCCCAAATTGCCTACGTCGAAGCCGACTATCTCGAGACCGAATTCTCGACTCAATTTGATCTCATCTGCGCTATCGGTGTGTTGGAATGGGTCGGCGCATTTCAAGATCAGTGCGATCCACGCCAACGCCAGCGAGATTTTTTAAGTAAGACTCGTCGCGAACTTTCTCCCACCGGTTCGTTGGTCATCGGTATCGAAAATCGCCTTGGTTTAAAATATCTGCTGGGCTGTCCGGACGACCATATTGGCGTGCCTCACATTGCCAATATGCCAGCTCCCTTTGCCCATGAACGATGGCTTGGCACATGTGGACAGCCGCTACGCAGCTTCACTTACTCGGCCGATGAACTCCAAAGTCTTCTCTTTGACGCAGGCTATAAGCGGGTCGATTTTTTTGGAGCGTTTCCCGATTACAAACTCCCCGCTGTCATTCTTCCGTTCGAGACCGTCAATGATTGGTTAGCGATGCATCCCAATCCCCGCGAGCATAATGGTTACGACGGCACCTCTCTGGATGATAAAATGCAAGCAGCATTGGCTACTCATTATCGGACGCTTGCGACTCAACGTGTCGCGCATCAGTTCGCCCCCAGCTTCTTTGTGCGCGCTTCTTAAGCCATCGCGATGAGCCCCTGCTTTCCTTCAGCTATTAGGCAATCGCTGGTCAGCCGCGGAATTCTGCCGGCAGACATATCCATTGAGCCCGTAACTGGAGGTAATGCAGATCGCCGCGAAAAAAACGTCAGTCTATGGAAGGCACTTTCTTCCACAGGCCCTTCTCTCAAGCTCACACTAGGTTCTGGCCTCGCTGACCGTGTTGCCGCCCAAACCGCTTTTGCAGACTCTTGCCCCTCGCTCGTCCGAGCTCCTCTATTCTATGAGCATGTAAATGGCAGGGAAGTGTTAGGCGAAGAATGGTTCCCCGGACAGGTGCTCAGTCATATACCTGTGAATATTTCAGGCGCTGAGACAATTCGCTCCACAATCCAAAAGCTAACCGAGGCGTTTACTGCATGCACCCAACCATCCACGCCCGAAGCAAGGACACACGAATGGCAGGAATGGACGAAAAATCTATTGAACGACTGCCAATGGACCGAAGGTGAAAAGTCGCATCTACAACATGACGTTCTGCCCGAGCTGCTCACCTTACTGTGCTCTGAAACGCCTCAGATCAGATGGAGCAACGGAGATCTTACTGCAGACAATATTCTAGTCGATGAATCTGGTTCTCTCCGTTTGATCGACCTGGAGTTTGCCACACGCACCCACTTCTTTGCCGAGGACTCAGTCCGTTGCCATACTCTCTCAGCACTGGCACGATCACACCCCGATCTTTTTTCCGCTCTACCACTCCCTCTTTTCCCGTGGCATTTATATTTTTGGCTACGGCAGTTTCACTTTGAAACGCGTGTTAACACGAGCGACTTCATTGATAAGGTTCGCCATTCACGTCTGGGAGTTATCCGACGCATAGCTGAATTTATCATTAATCGGCCTCTCGCCCAATGGTCTGTGCCCGCTGCACCCTTGGCACATAACATTGAAACCGCTACGTGGCTGCAATCGGAGGGTCTCACCGTAGCCATCAACGGATGGTGTCACGTGCCCCACACTGAACTGCGGGCCGTGGGATTGGCGACCGCACAGCAGTGGATAACTTGGACTTCGCTCCAACCTCGGCCCGATGTCGCAGTTCATTTTGCTAACGCTCCTCACTCTTTGCTCTCCGGTTTTCAGCTTAGTGGCCGACCAATAGAGCCTGAAGATACTCTTACCGTTTGTGTATATACGGCAGACGGAATCCTTCTTCCATTCGCTTCATTTTTGGCAGGTGAATTACCTAACCGAGGTCCTGCTATTGTCGACTATACTCAATGGGCCGTTATCTACGACCCGGATCCTCCGGTATCACCTGCGACGACTTCCGAGCCACTCTTTTCGGTGCTGTTACCTGTCTACCGCACACCGCTCCCTTTCTTACAAGAGTGCATCAATTCCGTTGTCTCTCAGTATCACTCCGCTTGGGAACTTCTCATTGTAGATGATGGCTCTAACGACAGGGCATTGACCACGGCGCTAGAGCAGGCAGCCGCAAAAGATAATAGGATTAAACTTCTTCCTCGATCTGAGAATGGTGGTATTGCACGAGCCACCAACGATGCCTTGGCCACGGCTAAGGGCGACTACGTTGTATTTCTTGATCACGATGACCGACTGCGCCCACACACGCTTTCAACATTGGCTGATCGCCTCATACGCGAGCCGGATCTTGATGTGCTTTACACAGATGAGGACAAGATAACGACAACCGGAGAGCGTGTTTTCCCCATCTGCAAACCAGACTTTTCTCCCGAATATCTCCTCGGGGTAATGTATGTCGGACATGCGCTTTGCGTGCGGACCACACTCGCCCGCGCCTGTGGCGGCCTCGATCCCGCTTTTGACGGCGTGCAAGATTACGAATTCCTACTTCGCCTCACAGAACATACCAAGCGGATTAGCCACATCCCGCGCATCCTTTATCACTGGCGAATGCTGCCCGGTTCAATCGCCTTCAGGAGCGACGAGAAAAGCAACATCGATGCCTTACATGCAGCGGCCGTGCAAAACCACCTGAAACGAATTGGTGACGCTCGTATTGCTCATGCGCTCGGCGATCATCGCATAAGATTACTTTCACCATCGTCCTCACCGTCCTTCGCTATTGTTCGCGTCCCTAATGCAGATGAAATCATACCAATCCTGCGCCGCGCTGCTAAAGCCAAACACGCGGAAGTATTGATTGCCGCACTGTCGGAGTGCATGGATATCAGCGATTCTGCCGCACGAGAAATATCCACCTTGGCAACATTACCCAATTCGGGGTGTGTAGCCCCAGTGCTGTTAGCTGCAGAGGGTTTGGTGCTGGAAGCCGGGCGGACGCGTCATTCACATGGCTCATCTCCCATTCTTCGTGGATTCCACCCCGACAGCGACGGATATAATGGAACGCTTCGATGCAACCGTGAGACCGCTGCGGTTAGTCCGATTTGCGCAGCCGTTCATCGCTCACTACTGCACTTAACCCATGCTTCATCTTGGAATCAATTTATTCACGAACTGTCCAATCAAGGACGCCGCCATCTGATTTGCGCTGGAGCCCAAGTCAAAACCACCATTTCTTGGCGCCTGCCAAGGAATGATTCATCCTGCCCAGGCCAAGACCGGTGGTGGAATCCGCACTTCGAAACATCACCAGCGGATTATCGTCTTGTATCGTCTTTGATTTCGTAATCATCCCCACATTTGAAGCCGACAATGAATTCGCTTTCCTGAGCCTAGGCGGCATATGAACTCGTATCTCTAATTTGTCGCATGACTCCGATTCCCAACCCTACACGCCAACATTTGGATAAGATACGGGCATTTTACGACAATGCGCCCATCCAGCTTAATTGGGCGGCACGTAGTTACCGGCGGCTGCTGGCACATTATTACAACCTGCTGATTCCCTCAACGGCTTCAGTATTGGAAATCGGCTGCGGCACCGGCGAACTGCTCACCAGAATCAAGGCCCGCCGTAAAGTCGGCGTAGACCTCTCTGCGCGGCAGATCGAAGCCGCTAAGGTGAAGGTTCCCGATGCCGAGTTTCATGTGCAGATCGGCGAGACCCTCACTCTTGAAGAGCGTTTCGATTACATCGTCATTTCCGATACCTTGAATCTCGCTGCCGATGTGCAGCAAATGCTGGAACGTCTGCATGATGTAAGCCACGCGGACACGCGGCTCATTGTTAATTTCTATTCTTCCCTCTGGCGCCCGGCATTTGCTTTGGCGCGATTACTCGGCCTGCGTTCGTCACAACCATTGAGCAGCTGGCTTAGCCGCGCCGACGTATTCAACCTCATGCAATTGGCCGACTGGCAGCCAATCTTCTCCCAGTCTCGGCTTTTGCTGCCCGTGCGAATGCTCGGTCTGGAATCGCTCGTTAACCGCTGGCTCGCGCCGCTACTGCAATGGTTCTGCCTAACCGTGTTTGTGGTGGCTCGACCTAATCAGACGCGCTCAATTCAGGCCCCATTGACCGTCTCCGTCGTAGTGCCCGCGCGCAACGAAGCTGGCAACATTGAGGCTGCCGTCCTGCGCACTCCTCAAATGGGCGCGGGCACCGAGTTGATTTTCGTCGAAGGTAACTCCACCGACCACACTTGGGCTGAGATTCAACGAGTCAAAGCCGCCTACCCCGATCACAATATCAAAATCATGCAGCAGCCGGGTAAAGGCAAAGGTGACGCCGTCCGCACGGGCTACGCCGCGGCCACTGGCGACGTGCTGATGATTCTCGACGCCGACTTGACCATGCCCCCCGAAGAGCTGCCCAAATTTTACGAGGTGTTGGCTTCGGGCCGCGCCGAGTTCGCCAACGGGTGCCGCCTTGTTTACCCCATGGACGAAGAGGCCATGCAGTTCTTGAACCTTTGCGCCAACAAGACATTCGGCATCATCTTCACGTGGCTCCTTGGTCAATCCGTCAAGGATACCCTTTGCGGCACGAAAGTCTTGAGCCGCACCCACTACAATCAAATCGCGGCCAATCGCTCCTACTTCGGAAACTTCGACCCCTTCGGAGATTTCGACCTCCTGTTTGGCGCCGCCAAGCTCAATTTGAAGATCGCCGATGTGCCGATCCGTTACAAGGAGCGCACTTACGGTTCCACCAACATTCATCGTTGGAGCCACGGCTGGCTGCTTTTGCGCATGGTGCTCTTTGCCGCAAGGAAACTGAAATTTGTCTAATTTCATGACCGTGCGGTTGCTTTCTCTCGAGCAACACAACATCGAGACCCCCTACGACTTGGGCCGCCCGGCTGTCAGCCACGTTGAATAAGCCGGATAGAAGCGTGACATGACGCTCCCATAATTGGCTTCACATAACTCGGGAGTGAATGGTTGAGTGTTGATGATGACCATGCCTCCGCAGCCGGCCGATCAGAATGCGCTTTTGCGCCAGCAACTTATCCTGGCGCAGGTGAGAATCATGGAGCTCGAAGATGCGAGCGACGCGTTAACTCCGCGGCTAGCTACACTTGAGCAACTGCTTTCCGAATGCCAAGCGCTGGCGGATCAAAAGATTAATGAAGTAACTCACCTCAATCGCGTGCGCCACGATTTGCAGGCGCAATTCGAGCATTTGCGACATATGCAGCATGTGACCAATGAAGCGCTAGAAGAAACGCGAAAGCGCTTGGCCGATTGCGAAAAGGATCTGCAATCCGGAAAGCAAATCCAGTCCGACCTCCTGATTCAACTCGGTCACGCCAACAATCAGTTGCAAGACACTTCCATCCAACTCCATCAAGCCCGTGCAGAAATGAGCCGACAACACGCACGCATAGCGCAACTGGACGCTGAGCGCACCGCGATGAAAACATCTCGCAGTTGGCGATGGACCGCGTGGCTTCGCTCCATTGAACGCGCCTTCCCCCGTCGCTCCTCATGACCGACCCGCGCCATTCTGCACCCTTTGGCGAAATCGAGTCTCCTACGCCGTTGCAAATGCGCGACGGCACCGTCCTCATCACCGGCTGGTGCCTAGCCGGAACTACAAAGCCTGTTGAAATTCGATTGGTCACTCAGCATGGCCCTTTAACCGACGTCGAACGTCACCTCCGTCCTGATATCGCTCAGCAATATCCCGACCTCGCTGATTCGCACGGTAATTGTGGATTTACCATCACGGGCAAACTGCCCGCAGGTATCCATGAAGCAGTATTTGAAGTGCTGACCGCTGACAGCATTTGGACTCCCTTCAAGAAACTCTCCCTCGTCGTTTTCGAAGAGCCCTTTCAGGCAAAGATCGAAGTTCCGACCGACGACATCCCAATCACCAATCGCGTCGAAGTATTCGGTTGGGCTCACCATCCTTCACAAGAAGTAAAAGAGCTTTCATTACGCTATGGCCATCAAGAGAGCCCATGCGATCTCGGGCCAACTCGACCGGATGTAGCTTCCTCTGCGCGAGCATTTCAAAGCCGAACTATTCTTAGCGCTGGCCATGGAGCCATCAGGATCAAGGCGCGTTTGACCGACGGCACGACTGCGATCGCGTCGACTGCTCATACCGTCCGCATTGACTGTGACGAAAACCATGATGGCAGTATCGATTTTTCAGCCTCCTCGGTTCCACTTCCCCGCGGCCAACATCTGCCTCCTGATCCTCCTGCTCCCGCCAAGCGTCCGCTAAACATCGCGTTTGTTTTATACGGCAGCTTTGCCTCCAACAGCGCATTGCATGTGGCGAATTTGGCCAATGAACTTTCCGCCTCCGGTCATCACTGCCATGTCTCCGTTTCTCAAGACATTGTAACGATTCAAAGACTGCGTGAACCGAGTTTTTCCATTTCGCTGCATCGTGATGTCATCAATGGCGATCTGACCTTTCCAGATGGGCGTGCGCCGGACATAATCCACGTTTGGACTACTCGCGAAGGTGTGCGTCAAATTGGCGAGCAGTTGAGAAGCCGCCATCAGTCCAAACTCATCGTCCATTTGGAAGACAATGAGCAGGCGATCGCCGAACATGCGCTCGGACGCTCTTGGGACGAACTCAGCAGACTACCTTCACAGGAACTCGATCTACTCATCTCTCCGGATCTCTCCCATCCCTTAAAAAGTTCTCCGTTTCTCAACACGGCTGATGGCATTACCCTCATCACAGAATCGCTCACGAGATTTATACCATCTGGGAAACCCCATGTGGTATTTTGGCCGGCCGCTGATTCACGATTTTTCTATCCGCGCGAGAAGCCTAAGACGTTTCGTTCCCTATGGGACCGGCGCCCCGGTGAAACCGTTCTATTTTATCACGGAAACACCCATGCAGCCAACGCGCAGGAAATGCGCGAACTCTACATCGCAGTTCGACAGCTCAATGCTTCCGATCATCCTGTGACGCTACTGCGCACGGGTATCGATACAGTGGACTTCCTCGGCTCGGACCGCACATCATGCCTCGAACACGTCATTAGCTTGGGGTTGATCGACAATCATCACCACCTACCCGAACTGATGGCGCTCGCGGATGTATTCGTGCAGCCCGGTCTCCCCGGCGACTTCAACGATTATCGATTCCCTTCCAAGCTTCCCGAATTCTTTTCCATCGGCCGCCCTGTCGTGCTTCCGCACACAAATTTAGGAGTGCATCTTCAACATGGCAGGGACGCCTACGTGCTGGATCGCGCAGACGCCTCGGGCATTGTGACTGCGGTTATCGCATTACGACAAGATCAGGAGCTTTATGATCAATTAAGCCACGGCGCCGTCGCCTTTGCTTCACGACATTTCAGCTGGCGGCGCAGCGCGGAGGCACTTGCCAATTTTTACGCGGGTCTGACAACGTAGATCGGAAATGCCGTCGTCACTACACAGCCCCAAGCGCCTGCACGTCACCGGCGGACGCGGACGTCTCGCCTCACTGGTTGCGGATCATTTTTGCGCTCCTTCTTACGTCACCACACTTTACTCGCGCACTCCCGCCTCAGGGCTACTTCCGCTAGACCAACTAATCGCCGCTCCTGACTGGACCTCTAACGATGTCGTTCTGCATTTGGCATGGAGCACCCTGCCCGCAACCTCAGAGAAAAATCCCAGCACCGAAACGCAACACGACCTGCCGCTGCTTGAGCGCCTGCTGACCACGCTAGCTCGACAGCCCAATGATCGACGGCCTCACTTCATCTTCTTTTCCTCCGGCGGCACTGTTTACGGCGATGCCCAAGAACGAGCATCCTGCGAAGACGATATCTGCCGACCCATCGGCAGCTATGGCCGTTCAAAATTGGTCGCCGAGCAACTGATTCTCGACGCCGCCAAATCCCACGGACTTTCCACCACAATTCTGCGGATTTCCAACCCCTACGGCTATCCCGTCCCTGGCAAGCGACCGCAAGGCATCATTCCCCACGCCATACGTGCCGCCGTCGATCAAACCGCGCTCACACTCTGGGGCGATGGGAGCGCGCGAAAGGACTTCCTCTACTACACCGACTTTCTGGTAGCCCTGCAACTGATCGTCGACCAGCGACTCCAAGGCACTTTCAACATCGCCGCCGGCGAATCTCACAGTATTCACGATGTCATCACGTTGGTCGAAGAACACACGAAGCGTGCGGTTAAAACCACGACG
>Ga0207868_1001100_pt1 | contig 21420 bp, 16 predicted proteins | sample Passage237B_FD_187370 | JGI IMG/M metagenome (GOLD analysis project Ga0207868, IMG submission 187370) | Cellulose adapted compost microbial communities from Newby Island Compost Facility, Milpitas, CA, USA - Passage2 37B (SPAdes) (version 3) ... | reverse complement strand
GGCTGTCGTAAAACCACACCGGATCGAAATAACGGCCTGATTCGAGGACGAAAATCGGATGTCCGGGGAATGCTGATTCAGCGCTCGCCATCGATGGCAGATAACCAGTCATGCGCAGGCGAAGTTGATTCAGCCCGACCAAGAAGATGTTTTCCTTGGCAAAACCACGACGCTCAAGGGCACTAATGACGGCGCGCACCAGCGGCATCGGCGTCGCCATGCCCGGACCGGAATCGGCGTAGATTTTGAGTCCGACCTTGCCCTTTTCGCCGGGCACCATCTGGCGGCCAGTTTGCCCTTCGAAGTCCGCGATCAACCGTTCGACGGCTTGGTCATATTCTCTTTGGCCGAAATCTGCCAAAGTGATCTCCCACACGGGCATCGGCTCGGCGGGCGCAGGAACATCCTGCGCGAGCGCGGTGGTGAAGTTGGCCAGCAGCAAAGCGGCTAAAAGATAAAGTCGCATAACCATAAGTAGCCTAGAAACGGGCGATGTTTCCTAAACCGGGCGGGAAACTTGACAGCAGCTCCCCCCGCTTGAAAGTGCATTCTTCGCGCCAGCCAGCGCGCCGTCGTTCAATGCCTGTCATCAAACCCACCTGCGTCCGTGATCTCAAGTTGCGTGTCAACCTGGCCGACGTGGTTTCGCGTGTAGTGACCTTGCGCAAGGCGGGCGGCTCGCGATTGAAGGGTCTCTGCCCGTTTCACAACGAAAAGACGCCATCCTTTCACGTCGATTCCGACAAAGGCTTCTACAAGTGCTTCGGCTGCGGCAAGGCCGGCGACATCATCAGTTTCGTGCGTGAGACCGAGCAGCTTGGGTTTACCGAAGCGGTCGAAGCCATCGGTCAGCGGTTCAACATCGAGATCGAATACGAGCAAGGCTCCGGTCCGAGTCGTGAAGAGCGTTCGCTGCGCCAGGAAATTTTCGAAATCCACGAACTCGCCACCGAACACTACCATCAGGTTTTCCGCGGGCAAAATCCCACCGGCGATTACATGCGCCGCTACTGGGTCGAGCAGCGCAAGTTCACGCTCGAACTCGCCCAAGAATTCAAAATCGGCGCCGCTCCCGCCGGCGAGGACACGCTCGGCGCGTTACTGCTGAAGCACCGATTCAGCGAGGACGCGCTGCGCCAGTGCGGGCTGTTTTTTATTCGCGAACACAGCGTGCTCACACTGGGCGCACTGCGACCGCGGTTTCGTGGGCGATTGATGATTCCCATTCGCGATCACCAAGGCCGTGTCGTCGCCTTCACTGCGCGCCAGACCGAGCTCACGCCGGAGGACGATCCGGCGCGCGAGGCTAAATACGTCAACTCACCCGAAACGCCCATTTTCACCAAGGGCAACCTGCTGTTTAACCTTGACCGCGCGCGCACCGCCGTCGGCGACGGCAAACCGTTCGTGTTGGTCGAGGGCCAGCTTGACGCGCTGCGTTGTTGGAGCGTGGGACTCAAGACTGCGATCGCGCCACAGGGCACTTCGATCACCGACACGCAGCTCGTGCTGTTGCGCCGCTATCATTCGCAGGTGGAATGCTTTTTCGACAGCGACAACGCCGGCCAAAAAGCCGCGTTGCGCTTTCTGCCGATGGCGTTGAAGGCCGGCATCGAGGCTCGCTTTTTGCGCCAAGCTGGTGCAGCCAAAGTCGATCCCGACGTGCTGTTTCTCGAACGCGGCCTCGCCGCTTACGATGAGCTCAAGCAATCTTCGCTTTCGGCCATGACCTACGCCTGCCAATCGTTGCTCCCTGATCCCGTGTCGGCCACGTCCGAACAGAAATCACGCGCAGCGCGCGGAATCATGGAGTTGATCGTCGCGACGGAATCCGAAGTCGCGCAAAGCGAATTCCTGAACGAGGCCGCCTCGCAACTGCGCATCGCCTCGGGCGCCATGGCCCGCGATTTTCAGAATTTCAAAACCAATCGGGGCCGGCCCGCCGCGGCAGAAGCCCCACCGGCACCGGTCGTAAAAAAGTCCGATTCGCCCACTCCCGAACAGCATTTGCTGCTGGTTTGCCTGCATTTTGAGCAGATGGGCCGCCCACTTTCGACGGTTTTGCCCCACGATTGGATTGATACCAGCCACACGGCAGGGGTGCTGTTAAACCGTTTTCTAGCAGAGTTTGAACATGCCAGCTGGCCAGGGCGCGATCACCTCGACGAATTGCTGGAAACCCCTGAGGAAAAAGCGCTTGTCGCATCCCTGCTTTTCGATACGCCTGCTTTCGATGATCCGCATAAAGTGGCGAATGAAGGATTACGCCTGTTGAGAGCCCGTGCGCTTGAACCGAGGCTTCAACAAATAGAACTTGCTTTAGCCAACCACCATGCGGACAGTAAAATTGATCCGATTTCACTCTTAAAAGAACGTTCAGAACTACAACGTCAGCTCCGCCAGCCCCTCGGGGTTCCGCTGGTGGTCTGACTTTTTTCGCCTCCCGTTACTTTCATGCCGCGCAAAGCCAAATCCACTCACGCCAGTTCCACTCACGCCGACGCCGTTGAGGATGTTCTCCACAAAGCCGGCGACAGCAGCTCAGCAGACCTCGCCGCCAGCGGAATCAACGAAAAGATCCGCCAGCTCATCCGCCAGTCCAAGGAGCAAGGCTACCTGACGTTCGACGATATCAACGAGGCGCTGCCCGAATCCGTCGAAAACCAAGAGGAAATCGATAACATCCTCTCCATCCTGCAAAACCTCGAGATCGAGATTCTCGAGCCGGACCAAGTGCAGGAATACAAGCAGCGCATGGAGGAGGCCGAGGAAGAAGAAACCCGTTCCTCGCAGCACGACATTCTGGATGACCCGGTGCGCATGTATCTCAAGCAGATGGGCCAAGTGCCGCTGCTGACCCGCGAACAAGAAGTTGAAATTTCCAAGCGCATCGAAACCGCCGAGCTCAAGGCTCAGGAAGCGCTCTTCCAAGCCACCGCCGTCGGCGCTTACATCTGCCACCTCGGTCAGCGTCTGCTCAATCGCGAGGAACGCTTCGACCGCATCGTCATCGACAAGAAAATCGACAGCCGCGAAGCCTATTTCAAGGCGCTGCCGAAACTCGTCGAGACCACCCAAAAAGGCGAAGACGGTGTGGCCGCCGCGTGGGAAGAATACCTGAAGGCTCGCTCCGATGCCGACCGCAAGAAGATCCTGGCCAAGATGCGCAAGCGCGAGAACCTGCTGCGCCCCAATTTTAGCAAGTTCTATTTCAAGCTGAAGGTTTACGAAGAATACCTCGAGCAGCTGCGTCCTGTCATTGAAAAGATCGGTTTGCTGACCGCTCAACTCGAGCGCGCCAAGCACCCGAAGACCAAGCGCGACGCCGCCATCGACACGAAGGAAATCAAGGCGCAGCTCAAAAACATCGAAGCCGCCCAGCGCATCGAACCCGAGCGCCTGTTGGAGATCGTCAATCAGACCAACGTCCACATCCGCGAGGCCCACAAGGCCAAGACTGAGATGGTGGAAGCCAATCTCCGTCTCGTGATTTCCATCGCGAAGAAATACACAAACCGCGGTCTCTCCTTCCTCGACCTCATCCAAGAGGGCAACATGGGCCTCATGAAGGCGGTCGAGAAATTCGAATACCGCCGCGGCTACAAGTTCTCCACTTACGCCACGTGGTGGATTCGTCAGGCCATTACCCGCTCGATCGCCGATCAGGCGCGCACCATCCGCATCCCGGTCCACATGATCGAGACCTTGAACAAGGTCATGCAGGTGCAAAAGCAGCTCCTCCAAGAATTCGGCCACGAGCCGACGCCGGAAGAAGTTGCTGACGAGATGAATCTCCCGGTCGAGCGCGTGCAGCAAATCATGAAGATGGCGCAACAGCCCATCTCGCTGCAATCGCCCGTCGGCGATGGCGACGACACGAGCTTCGGTGACTTCATCGAAGACAAGTCCGCCGAGAATCCTTACGACATGACCGCCTTCTCACTGCTGCGCGAAAAGATCATCGACGTGCTCGATTCGCTCACCGAGCGCGAGCGTCGCGTGCTCTCGCTCCGCTTCGGCTTGGTGGATGGTTACAGCCGCACGCTCGAAGAGGTTGGCAAGCAGTTCAAAGTCACCCGCGAACGTATCCGCCAGATCGAGGCCAAGGCGCTCCGCAAGATGCGCCACCCGACGCGTATCCGTCAGCTCCACGGCTTCTTCGACGCCGAGCAGATCGACAACGCGCAGAACCTCATGAAAGTCGCCGCCGGCAACAATCCCGCGTCCGGTCTCAATCCGGGCGGCATTGGCGCCCTCGGTTCCGCCCTGCTGCCGCCGCGCTCCTGACCCGTTTCCCGCTTTACAGCTCAGCACACTGGTTTAGCTTCCCACCATGGACTCTTTTCCCGCCGTATTCTTCGGCATCTTCGGCCTCGGCACCACCGAGCTGATTGTCATCTTGGTGATCTTGCTCGTGCTGTTTGGCGGCGCCAAGCTGCCTTCGCTCGCCAAGGGTCTTGGTCAGTCCATCAAGGAATTTAAAAAGGCCAGCAAGGAAGAGGACGAGACCAAGTCCGACGCGTCCAAAAAGACGACTGACGACGACAAAGCCTGATCAGGCTGCCGGCGCATAAATGCGCCTAGCTTTGCGGAGGTTCATTCAACCAGCGTTCAAACGCTTGGATTTGAGTGGCCGTGCCCAAAAGCAGCACTTCGTCTGCAGCAAACAGCTTCTCCTCGCCGCTCAAATTCAAGAGCTGTGTGCCGGCGCGTTTGATTCCGGCAACTTGCACGCCCACTCGTTCAGTCGGCGCCAACTCGGCCAGCGAGCGACCGATCAAGGCGCTCTCCAACGGCACGTCGACCGTTTCCATAATCACATCGTCCAGCTCCTCGGCCGCCTGCCCACTGGAGGCACTGAGCAAAAAGGCTTTGCCTGCCACAGTTTGCTCCCGCGTTCCCAACAACAAAACGCGGTCGCGAGGATAAAGGGCGAAGCTCGCCGGCGGTGTTTCGATCAGCACGCCTTGGCGTTCCACGCGTGCCACATTACATCCGGTTTTAGCCCGCAGCCCGAGCTCGCCCAAGGTGCGGCCACTAACATCAGCCCGATCCGGAATCTGGCATTCCACCAACGTGAGCTGCCAGTCGCTATGTCCCGCCAAAATCGGCGGCGGCATGCCGTCCGCGCTTCCATCAGTCTCCAACAAACGCTCCTGCAATTCGACCTCGAGCACGCTGTTCCAGTAGATGAGTTGTCTGCGCAACAATCCCACCGCAACGACGGCGATCACCAACGCAACCAGCGACATCCACTCGCCCATTCCGCCAATCGGCACAATCGCGCTCAACCATGCGAACATGAGCACTGCGGCCAATATCTTAAAGCCGGCTTCAAAATAGCGCCGCAATCCCTTCCAACTCGGATTCCCTCTCGTGCTTAACTCCGAGTAGATCATCGCGAGTGCGGACGCATTGCGCCAAATCGCCAGCAGGGGCAGCAAAACAATCACCGTCAGCGTGCTCCAGAAAATCAGCCGCGGCGCACCGCTGAACAGCGTCTCTCCGGGGATAAGATGCTCCACTAGACTAAACATCGGCTCCGCAAACAGCAGCAGCCCGGTAACAAGAAGCGCCTGCAGACTGATTTGAATCACACGCTTACGACTCATCTGCCAGAGAATGCTTTTCTCCTGCTGCAAGCGCATGCGCTCAAGCAGGTCGGCGTAATATCCCAGCCAAGATTGAAACCACGAGGGCTGCTTGGACGCCGCCCAATCGCTGATTTGCGTGGAACGCTTGGTCAGAATCGTCGCCGCCAGTGCGGTGACCAGCGACAACCCGACCGCCACGGCTTGAAACCGTTGGGGCACCACACCGGAAGTGACGCCAAGTTGCACGATGATGAATGAAAACTCGCCGATCGGCGTCACGATCAATCCCACGCGCAACGCATCGCGTAGTTGCACGCCGGTGACCAGCATGCCGCACGCTCCACCAAAAATGCGCGCACCCAAAGCCAACGCTGATGCGCCCAGCACCAGCAGCCATGAATCCGCAAGCATGCGCATGTCGATTTGCATACCGATGGAAACGAAGAACACCGCGCTAAACATATCGCGGGTGCCTTCAAAAACACGTTCCACTTGAGCGCGATAAGGCGTCTCCGCCACGATGGAACCAAGAATAAACGCGCCCATCGCCAAGGAATATCCCGCGCGTTGAGCCGTCAGCGCCAGACCAAGCATGAGTCCGGCCACGACTAAGGTCTGCAATTCCTCGCTCGCTGTCTCAGACAACCGTCGCAACAGCCATGGCACCGCCAACAATCCGACTACCAAGGCCAGCACCACGAATGCACTCAACGAGCCCAGCGTCTCACCCACTTTCGATTCGGCACCCATGCCGCCGATCAGCACGACCGAATTCAGCAGCGCCAAACTGACCACCGCCACCACGTCTTCGAGCACAGTCACGCCCATCGCCATCTGCCCCGCCTTATCGTGGTTCAATCCCGCCTCTTGCAGCACCTTGCTGATGATCGCCGATGACGAAACGATGAGCATCGCCGCAAAAAATGCCGCCGACACACCGGTCATCCCAAACCACGGCGCCGCGAGTCGCGAAAGATTATAGACCACCAGCGCGGTCACAAACGTCGCCACGATCAGCGCCCAGCCCAGTCGGCGCAATTTGCGCAAACTCAGCTTCATGCCGATGGAGAACATCAAGAACACGAGGCCGAACTGCGCGAGCGTCTCGATGCGCACCTCGTCGGTCACCAGCGAAAACGGCGGCGTATACGGACCGATCATCATTCCTGCCGCCAAAAAGCCCACGATCACGGATAGCCCGATCCGATGGCAAACCCACCCCACCAAGCCGGCCACCAACATGACCACTGCCAAATCTTGAATGAATTCGATTCCTTGCATGGGTTACGCCAACAGCACGCCTGCCGTAACCGCACGGGTCAAGAGCAACTCAGCCGCCACGCGTAGTTGCTGCCTCGCGCATCTCTTCGAACTCGTCCGTCAGCATGATGAAGGCATCAATTTTACCGCGTAAGTTTCAGCTATTCCCCGGATTTACCGCGTTGACACCCCCTCCCTAGGCCGATTCGTTCCCGTTGGCGGAACAGCGCCACCTTATCCCGCAATCATGGCAGCTAACTTCCTCGGATATTTCTCCAACGACATCGGCATCGACTTGGGCACCGCCAACACCCTCGTCTATCTGAAAGACAAAGGAATTGTCCTGCGCGAGCCCTCCGTCGTGGCCCTCGACACGAACACCCGCAAGGTGCGCGCCGTCGGCGATGAAGCCAAACGCATGCTTGGCCGCACCCCCGGCAACATCACCGCCATTCGTCCGATGAAGGACGGCGTCATCGCCGACTTCGATGTGACCGAGGCGATGCTGCGCTATTTCATCCGCAAAGTTTCCAGCTCTTCGTTCCGCGCACCGCCGCGCGTCGTGATCGCGATTCCTTCGGGCATCACTGAAGTCGAAAAGCGCGCCGTCAAAGACTCCGCGCTGCACGCCGGAGCGCGTGACGTCATCACCATTCCCGAACCTATGGCCGCAGCCATCGGCGTGGGCCTGCCGATTGATGAGCCCGCCGCGAACATGATCGTGGATATCGGCGGTGGCACCACCGAGATCGCCATCATTTCGCTCAACGGTATTGTTTTCTCCAAGTCCATCCGGGTCGCTGGCGACGAATTGGACAGCGCGATCACCAACTACATGAAGCGCGCCTACAACTTGCTGATCGGTGAGCGCACCGCAGAAGAAATCAAAGTCCGCGTCGGTTCCGCCTATCCGCTCGAAGAAGAGCTGACCATGGAGGTCAAGGGCCGCGATTCCGTCGCCGGCTTGCCGAAGACCATTCACATCACTTCGCAAGAAATCCGCGAGGCGCTGAGCGATACCATCGCCGCGATCGTGGACGCCGTGCGCGTTACGCTCGAACGCTGCCCGCCTGAACTCTCCGCCGACCTTGTGGATCGCGGATTCGTCATGGCCGGCGGCGGCGCGCTCATTCGCGGCATCGATCGTTTGCTCAGCGACAAAACCGGCCTGCCTGTCACGATTGCGGACGATCCGCTTTCCGCGGTGGCCAATGGCACGGGCGAAGTGCTCAACGACCTCGCTTGGCTGATGCAGCACGTCTGAGGCGGGCATTCCGTCCGTTGCCTTGTTTTTCTGATGGCCTTGGAGTGACCGGAGATTAGGTTGCGCGCGAAGTCGTGCCCTCAAACCGTTTTGATCAAGCCAAACCCTTCCTGACGCTGGCCATCGTGGTGATCGTATGGCTTGTGCTTCCCGTGGGGGTCAAATCCTTCATGCGGGCATCGTTCTTCGAATTGCAGGCGCCCATCTCCGTCAGTGTTTCCCACATTCGCGACCTGCAAGAATACTGGGCGCTGCGCACTCAATCGAAACACGACCTGATCGAAGCCGGCCGCGATCTCGCCCGCGTCAATGCCTCCTACGAGCTCGCCGTGCAGGAAAACTCCACGCTGCGCGCCGAGCTCGACCGCATGCAAAACTTGCTGCGCATTCCGCCCCAACCCACGCACCGCTTCGAACACGCGCGCGTCGTGCAACGCGATTTTTCTGCGTGGTGGCAGCATCTCATTATCCGCAAAGGCCGTAACTACGGCATCACCGTCGGAGCGCCGGTCGTGTTTTCCGGCGGCGTAGTCGGCCGCATCAGCAAGGTTCACGCTTACACGTCCGAGGTCGAACTCATCAGCAGCCCCGGCGTGCGTCTCGCCGCAGTCGTTGAAGGCGACGACCGTCCGATGAGTTTTCAAGGCGGCCTCAATCCCACGTTCGGCCCGGCCAAAGGCGTGATCGAATTCGTGCCCCTCGATATTTTCGCCAGCCCCACTTCGACCAAGCGTCTCGTCACTTCCGGTCTGGGTGGTGTTTTCCCGGCAGGTTTGACGCTTGGACGCGTGATCAAACTCGAACCCAGCACCGACGGGCTTTTCAAAACCGGCGAGGTCGAACTCGATCTCCGCCTCGGCGAACTCACCGAGGTCACCGTGCTCGTGCCCGTAAGCACGAACTGACGCCATGCGCCGACAATGGTTGCTGATGTTTGGCGCGTTGCTGCTCCTGTGGACACTCACAGCGCAAGTGAATCATTACTTGTCGGGACTCGGCGTGCATCTGTTTGTCGGCGCGCTCTACGTCACATTCACCGCCCTGCAATTTCCCGTCCGCCGCGGAATAGTGCTCTCAGCCCTCGCCGGACTGCTGTGCGATACCATTTCTCCAATCCTACCCGGCACGCACCTGCTGTTATTCGCCATCGCTCACGCGCTCATCAGCAAATCGCGCCATCGTCTGCCCACGGACGACAGCACTTCTCAAGTCATCATCGCGTTGGTCACGAACGCCGCGCTTTATCTCGCCTTGAGCATCATTCTGATCTCCCGCCAACCCATCATCGCGCAGCTCTGGCCGCGATTGCTGTGGGATTTGCTGCTGTCGGAAACATTCATTGTGGTGATCGGTCCATGGTTCTTCGCCCTGCAAGGCCGTATCCTTGATCTTAACCGCTTCGCGCTGCGGGGCCGCTTGTAACGCTCATGGCCGATCTCTCCTCCCAGTCCGGCAATCTGGTCGAATCTCACAAAGGTTACGATCCGCGCGTGATATTGTTTTATTTCGTCATCGCGCTGTTGCTGCTCACGCTCGCTGGTGGAATCGCCTATCAGCAACTTTTCCGCACGGACGAACATCACGAACGTGAGCGGATGCAAAGCCAGCGCCGCATTCTTGTGCCCGGCCCGCGCGGAAATATCTACGACCGCGACGGTCGCCTTATCGTCGGCAACCGCCCGCGTTTTTCCGTCGTGCTTTACCTCGACGAGTTGCGCCGCGAATTCCGCCGCGAATACATCCGCATCCGCAAAAACTATCGCGAAACCGGCGACAAAGATCTCCCTTCATCCTACCAACTGGAGCAAATCGCCCGCGCCAGCGTAGTGCAGCGCTATCTCGATCAAGTAAACGCCATCCTCGGTCGCGATGAAAAGGTCGATGGCCGCGATCTTACTCGGCATTTCGTCCGCGAACTCCTGCTGCCTTACACGCTGCTTGATGACCTTGAGCCCAAGGAATACGCGCGATTGCTCGAGAGTCTGCCCGTCAGTTCTCCGCTCCAAGTTTACACCTCCAGCACGCGTTACTATCCCTACGGTCCGGCGGCGGCACACACGCTCGGTTACGTCGGCATCAATCCAGACATCGAAGCCGAGGATTTTCCAGGCGAAGATCTGCGCACCTTCAAACTCAAGGGCAGCATCGGTCGCGATGGCTTGGAGAAAACGTATGATGACCGACTCCAAGGCGAAGCCGGCGGCACCATCTTCCGCGTCGATCCAGCTGGTTATCGCATCAACCCCCCGTTGGACAAAAAATCCCCCGTGCAGGGCGAGAACATCATCACCTCGCTCGATATGGATTTGCAGCAAGCCGCCGAATCCAAGTTGCGCGAATTCGACACGCCAGGCGCAGCCGTCGCGATGGATGTAAACACCGGCGAGGTGCTCGTGCTCGCCAGCATTCCCGATTACAATCTCAGCATATTTTCTCCGCGGCTTTCTCACGCCAATAGTCAGGATATTGAAAAGCGACAGGCTTGGGCCAACCGCGCCATCAGCAGCGCCTATCCCCCGGGTTCCACTTTCAAGATCCTCACCAGTATCGCCGCGATGCGGATCGGCAACGTCGCGCCGAATGAACCTATCATCACTTGCGCAGGCTCCTTCGTGCGCGGAGGGCGACGCTACGTCTGCTACAACGGACGCGGTCATCACGGCGACGTGTTACTCCCCGATGCCATCTCCCACAGTTGCGACATCTATTTTTACGAAGCCGGTTGGCGCACCACCGCCGAACAAGTCGCTGCGGAAGCACGTCGTTTCCACATGGGTCGGCGCACCGGCATTGATCTACCGAATGAAACCGGTCGCATGGTCATCCCCGACAATGCGTGGAAGGTTGAGAACACCGGCCAGAAATGGTTTCCCGGCGACACCGCCAACATGGCGATCGGCCAAGGTTATGTGCTAGTGACGCCACTCGAAATGGCCTGTTTCGCCGCCTCGGTCGCGCGGAATGAAGTCTGGACCCAACCCACGCTGCTTCACCAACCCAACGCGCCGAAGCAACGTCACGAATCCATCGGCCTCACCGCTGAACAGCGCGCCGCGTTGCTCGAAGGCATGATCGGCTGCACCACCACCGGCACCGCCAAGGTGCTGACGAATCTCCCCGCTCTCCGCGTGCCCGGCGTCACCATCGCGGGCAAAACCGGCACAGCCCAAATTCCCGGCAACAAAAACGCCGCGTGGTTCATTTGCTTCGCCCCGGCCGAAAAACCCGAGATCGCGATCGCTGTCGTAATTGAAGGCGACACCGCGGGCGAAGAATTCGGCGGCGGTCTCTACGCCGCTCCCGTCGCCAGCCGCATCATGCAGGAATACTTCCGCAAGAAGAACGCGACTCAACCTACCGCACAACGCGTGGCATCAAACTAAGTCGTTCCAGCGCGACGGCTTCGTTTCACACGCCGCCATTCGCGGCGAGCGCGCGCGAAAGTTCGTGTGGGCTCCGGCCATTTTTCCTGCGGACCATAGCGCAGTTTTTCCAAGTCACGGCGCAGTTCCATATCCTCGGTTCTATTCGCAAGCCGAACCAACCAACGCCCCGCCTCGACCCGCACAGGATGCGTCTGGTGTTTACGCCAAGTCATCAGTCGTAGTCGGCGCACTGCGATCAGCAACAGCCAGCCTCCACTCAAGAATGCAATCAGCACACCAATCACGCCCGCACCGCGACTCCAATCCCACGGCGTCTTCAACCACGCTTTGAGCTGCGCACCTGTGCCCTGCAGCCATTCGCTAATGCGTCGCCCTGTTTCCTGCGTGGCCGACTTCACCGCCTTGAGCGTTTCGACCTGCGTGCTCTGATCGAAGTTGACGATCCGGCGATACCAAAAGATTCGCAGACTATCCAAACGCGCCGACCAACTGCGATCCACCTCCCGCGTTTGCACGCCAGTGAGCTGCGGATCGTCTTGCCCCACGCTGGCCGCACCCGGCGTGGGATCGGCACGCAGCCATGATTGCAAGTCGCGATCAAACACTTCGCACCACGCATGCGCATCGGAATTGCGCAGCGTATAATTGTTGCTGAATCCATTCCAACTCCCTCCGCGGAATCCCGTCACCACTCGCGCTGGAAATCCCGCGCTGCGCGCCAGCATGACAAGCGACCCGGCAAACAATTCGCAATGCCCCGGCGCCTCGGACAACAGCCAGCGCGCCAGTGGATCGCCCTCGCCCGCTGGCGTCTGCGATTGCAGACCGTAACGGTGTTTGCGTTGCAGCCACTGGCTCGCCCGGCGCGCGAACTCTGCTGCCGGCAAAATTTCCCCGCCCGTAATCTCCCACACCACTTCCTTCAATTTTGTTTGATCAGCTTCCGTCAAATCGAGCTTCAGCGTCATCGGTAATTCGCCGCTAGCCGCGTCCAGTCTTTCGGCAAATCCGCGATCCGGCAGCATCGCTCCGCTCACCATGCCTTGAACGCGATAAGCGGTCATCGATACCGGCTCAGTGCGTAGCGCGACCAAACCAAGCGAAGGCGCCGCACGGAAATTTTGGCGCTCTCGAAACATCAGCAATTCAAACGGCCCCGTCAGCGGCAGATATCGGCTCACTCCCGATTCGAGGTAAAACGTCCAATATTCCGGCTCGCCCAAAGTCGCCGGCTCGTTGCCGCGCACTGTCGTCGCAGTGAATTCGCGCGAGAAGGCATGACGTTGCGACCCGGCCGAAAGGCGGAACGTCGCATCGCGATATTCGTCCAGCACCACCATCCGCCAATACGGATCAGCAGGAATCTGCGTCGCATCCGTCACATCAATGCTCACCGCCACACTGCGGTCCTGCTGAATATCCGTCACATCGCCAAACGAGATCCGATCCGAAAATCCCGTCTTCGCTTTCTTGGTCATGAAACGCTCAAGAAAGAAGCTGTTCTGCAATTCGAACCGTGGAATCGCCATGAACAGCAACGCCGACAACACCACGAAGCCCGCAAACAATCCGCCTGCCAGCAACGCCACGCGACCATCCGTAGCTGCGCGCACCCGGCGCCAGAGTCCATTCCAACCAGAGGCAGCCCACGTCGGCGAACTCTCTTCTACAGATGATTGCGGAGCCAGCGTCACCAACAGCAGAAAAACGAGCGCGCAGGCTGTAAACGCGAGAATCTGCACAACGAAGAGCAGCGAAACCGTAAGCACGCCTGCCAGCACCACGAGAAACAATCCCAACACCACGAGCTGCAGATCATCGCGCCGTTTGCGATGGGTCACACTGCGATACAGCAACAGCAGCAGATCCAACCGCACCAACACCGGCAATGGTTCACCGGTCAGATACAGGTCGGTGACGAAACTCATCACGATGACCGGAAAAACCAAACGGTGGCACCAGGGCGGGATTCGCGCCGGCCATGCGGGCTTCCACATCACAATGCCCACCCCGAACACGATCAGTATCATCAACGGCCACGCCGGCACATCCAGATAGAGGACGGCCGAAACCGCCTGTAGCGTGAGCACACCGCCGAGACGCCATTTGACGCGCAGCAAATCGTCGTCGTTAAGCTGTGGCCGCCGGTCTGCCATTACACTGTGCCCTCACGCCTGACATGCCCTCGGGACTAAAGGTGATTACGTTATGATGATGCGCACGAATCGGCGCAGCGTTTTCTGACGACTCTTTGCGCTCACACAACGCCAGCGCATCCAAGATCGCCTCCAAATCGCGAAGGTGTCGCACGGCCCGTGGCGCCTCGTCATCCAACACGACGTTATGCAGACGTCCCTCGTGAAATAGTTCTTCGGCCAGCGTCGCCACCAAACGCACTGCTTTTTCAAACTGCTCCTCGCGCGGCCACCACGACGCATCGGTTCGGAAGTGCAACTCGTGCTGCTCGGTCGCTTCGGTCGAAAACTGTCGCACCAGTAATCGCCCACTGCGCGCGCTGGCTTTCCAGTGGATCAGCCGATGCGAATCGCCCGAGGTATAACGCCGTAGCGCGAGCAGGTCGCTGCCTTGCCCCGGTCGCGATAATCGCGCGGTTTGTCCACTCAACTGCACGCCAAACCACGCCTCGCGTTGGTAATCTATGAGCGCGGGCCAAACTGTAATTGTCCGCCGCAATCTCGCGCCCAATCGTTTGTGAAAGAAACCAAACGGGAAAAGCGAACCGACCGTGATCAACTCGACCTCCCAGCGACCGCGCTTCGATGGCACCCACGACCAATCCATCGCCATCGCGCCTCCTGCATCAATGCGACCGTGCTGCTGCAAACGACCTTCGACCGCGTGATTTGCCCGCTGTAAAATCGCTTTCACGTCCTTTCCTTTCGCCGTGAAGGTGGTCTGTGGAGCCGCCGGCGCGGCGTTATCAATCGGTCGAGCCGTCAGCAAACATTCCAAACCATAGGTCGGCAGCAGTCTCTTGTCATTGGCCAGTTCCAGCGTAATCGCCACGGGCTGCTGCGCGCGCGTCGCTGACGGAAATAACAAGCGCCAGCGCAGCCGTGAGAAATTCAACCATGACAGCACCCCGCTCAAAACCAAACAGCCCAGCAACAGCGCGAGCGTAATAAATAAAATATTGTTCGAGGCGTTGTAAGCCGCCGTGCCGACTCCAAGCGAAAGTCCGATCAGCAGCATTCCCGACACCGTCGGCACCAGATGCTGATAACGCCCCGGATAAATGATCGCCCAAATCACATGACACCAACGGAAAGCGCGGCGCGGCGATTTGGCGCCACCCGGTCCGGCCCAGCCTTCGTGTTTAACCGGCGCGACCATTGGTTCAAACCGGCGGCTGAATCGCGCCGAGAATGCGGCGCAAAGCAACCGCGATCAAACGCCGTTCTTCCAGCGGATCGGCGGCCTGTCGCAACAACGCCAGACGATGCGCAAACACCGGCACCACCAGTTCGCTCACGTCATCGGGCATCACGAAATCGCGGCCCATCAGCAACGCACGCGCTTGTGCCGCGGCTCGCAGCGCCAAACCGCCGCGCACGCTGATGCCGCCTTTAAATTCGGCCTCGGTGCGCGTCGCCGTCACCAGTTTCAAAATGTAGTCGAGCACCGTGTCCTCGATGAACACTTGCGACGCCATCGCTTGCAAATGCGTCACTTCTTCGCGCGTTACCACCGGTTCGAGTTCGATGGCATCGTAGTTGCGTCGCGCCGTGCGAAGAATCTCCAATTCATCCGCCGCTTCGGGATAGCCCATATGCAGGCGCATCAGAAACCGATCCATCTGACTCTCCGGCAGAGGAAACGTGCCTTCGTAATCGAGCGGATTCTGCGTCGCAAAAACCATGAACGGCGCGGCAATCGCATGCGAAACGCCGTCCACCGTCACGCGGGCACGATCCATCACTTCAAGCAACGCCGACTGAGTCTTGGGCGTGGCGCGGTTGATTTCATCGGTGAGCACCACATGCGCGAACACCGGTCCCGGTTTGAATACAAAGCGCTTTTCGTTCTCGTCGTAAATCGCGACGCCGGTCACATCGCCAGGCAGCAGATCACTCGTGAATTGAATGCGCGAAAAATCGCAATCGATCGAACGCGCCAGCGCGTAGGCCAGCGTGGTCTTTCCCACTCCGGGCATGTCTTCGATCAACACATGGCCGCCCGCAAGTAGGGCCGTGATCACTTGGTCGATGATCGCATCCTTGCCTTTGATCACCTCACGCATGCTCGACCGCAGACGCGCCAGCGCCCGCTCCGCCCCAGCCAGTTGATCCGCTTGCACGAAATCACTCATGCCCCGAAGGTAACGCCCCGGATTCAACTCGCAAACGCAAACAGTTGAACAATGCAGCGTCTCTTGCCCACACTGTCGTGATGCGCATCGGCCTCGACACCTTTTCGTTCCACATCGCTCTTGCCGCCGGACGTTACGACGTGTTTCGCGCACTGGATTGGATGGCGCAACAGGGTTTCTCCGGCGTGCAGCTCAACATCAACGGGCCACAGGGCCGGTTTCTCGGCGGCGATCCCGACAATGCCGCACATGTGCACCGCGTTCGCGAGCACCTCGATGCGCTGGGCTTTTTTGCCGAGATCGGCGGCGGGCACGCGACTGATGCCGCGCGGGTTGCGCGGCAACTCGAACTCGCGGCCGATGTAGGCGCTGATGTGTTGCGCACCGTCATCGGTTTTGAGGACACGATCGAACAGACCATTGCGAAAGCTCGCAAAGCGATGGAGCAAGTGCTGCCGCTCGCCCGGAAACTCGGCGTGCGCATCGCGATTGAAAATCACGAGGACGTAACCGCTGCCGAGCTGCGGCAACTACTCGACGCGATCAATGATCCATTTATCGGCGCCTGTCTCGACACGGGCAACGACTTGATCGTTTACGGCGATCCGCTCGAAGCTGCCCGCCTGCTCGCGCCACACACAATTTCGACGCACATCAAAGACCAAAAGTTCGTGCGCGTGGCCGGCACGGTTTACAGTGCCGGCGTTCCGCTTGGCGCGGGCGACATCGATCTGCCAGCCATCATGCCGGTGATCATCAATACGGCGCCGGTTGATCGTATTCTCATTCAAAATACGACGGGTTACGCGGCGCCCTTGAACGTCTTTAAGCGCGCCGACCTAAAACCTACGGACGATTACGCGAACGTTCCGTCCTTCACGACTGAGCACGAATTGCGTGAGTCGCACATTTACCTCGAGATCGGAACTCTATCCGCAGGTGCGTTGCAGACACTGGCCGATCGACAGGAGCAGGATATCTGCAACGACCTACGCTACATGCGCACACTGTTGGCGCAGTAATTCCGACTGCATATTCGGAGATTCTTCCGACAGACGCGACTACGCGGTCTTTTCCGGCACAGGGATGTCCGCCAACGCAGCGCGTGTGATTTTTTTGCCCAAGAGGAAAAACTTTCGCTCGGGATACCACAGCGTGATGCCTTCCGGCGTCGGCGTGGTGCTCGCATACATAGCGAGATCCGTGCGGCGCATCGGCACGCCTTCGTTGTCCATGAAGAACTGCGGTTCCGAAAACCAGACGGGTTGCTTCGCTCCGGGGTGGAACAATCCGCGCGCCAGCCAGATCGGCCGACGGTGATTTTCGCTATTCATCGGCCCCCAGCCGCCCATGTGGCCGTCATGATTGTGAAAGAGGAAAATGTATTCGCCGGGTGAGACTTCGTAAATCGGACAAGGACTGCACGGATGCGGCAGCGGTAACCGATCATCGGTCTGGCGCAACGGCACCGGTTGCGTCCACGTGTCACCACGATCTGACGATTCCGACCACACGGCGTGCCCGGCATTGGTGCGCATCACACAAAACAGTCGCCCGTCCGGCAGCGGCACGATCGCGGGTTCCTGCACCACGCTCACGTCCGGGTGGCCGATATGACCGTAGCGCAGCGCGTTTTCATTGGCACAAATCCAACTGATGCGCAGGTCCCGCGGCTCGGGATTATCATCCACATTCTCAAAGCGCATGAACTCGACGACCGAGGCCTGCGACCACCAGTAATCCACGCGCTTCGGACCCGATACGGCGGGGCTCACCCAGCGCGTGAAGCCGGCGTAATATTTCCCGTCGAAGAACTTCAATGGTTTTTGCCAGATGATCCAGTTGGATGGAATTTGTTCATCCGGATGATCCCAGATGCTACGCGGCATCGGCACCACCTGCTCTTCTGACCACGTTTCACCGCCATCATCGGAATATTTCCCGGCCATCACGCCACAGGTGGACATCGCGTAATCGTGCACGCCGATGTAGCGGTTGTAGTAAAGATAGATGCGGCCGGTCTTGGAAATGAGCGGAAACTGCCAACTCGCAATCCCTTTCCCGTTTTCGGTCGGTCCCGCGATCAGTTTGGGCGCACTCCATGTCTCGCCGCCATCGCGACTACGCGCAAATACCACTCGTTGATCCGGCTCGCCTTCGTAGGAACTCTGCGTCCATACGGCGAACAAACCGCCTTGCGGATGTTCGGAAACGAGAAAGTGCTCGTTGCCCGTGTCGTGCGTCGAACCATCAAGGCTCTGCGGCACATAGACGATGTGATCGGGGTGCGTGCGCTGGACTTCTTTTTGCAGGCGAGCGGTGAGGTCAGGGGTCATGGAGAATTGCTTCGCTTCATGCTGCCCGCATGGCAATTACTTTGTCTGGCATGAACACCTTCAGCGATCGACGTCTCTATCAGACCGACATCGCGACCGCACGGTCGGCTCACTGAAACAGCTTCATCAACGCAGCGAAGTCTTCGTCGGCGTAGCCCGCGCGTTCAGCTTCCGCGAGACGAGAGCGCACGGTATCGAGCACGGGGAAGTCTTCGCACCCGTTGATACGCGATGCGAGGCGCATGTCCTTCGCCATGTGCTTCACCGAAAACTGTGGTGAGTAATCACCCGCACGCAGTTTGGGTTCTTTAAGTTTCGTTATGCCGGAGTAGCTGGCATTTTTACCGAGGGCTTCGAAAAACACCTCGTCCTTCACGCCGGCACGGCGCGCCATAACCAACGCTTCGCACAACGCCTCCATCTGCGCGGAGATGTTGAGATTCATTGCCAGCTTGAGCGTGCAGGCCTGCCGGTGGTCGCCGATGTGAAACCGCGTCGTCGACACGATGCGAAGCAATGGCTCGAGTTCATTGATCAGCGCGGCGTCGCCGCCGAGATAATACACCGTCTGTTTCGCTTCCGCTGCAGGCTTACTGCCAGTGAACGGCGCTTCCAGATAACGCGCACCGGCGCCAGTCACGAGCGCGTGAAACTTCGCGCTGCTCTCCGGATCGATTGTGCTCGATTGCACCACGACTTTGCCCGGACCGAGTTTGGGCAGAATACGACTGAGCACCGACTCCACTGCCGGCGGATCCGCGACGACGATCTGCACAACATCAGCCGATTCCGCGACTTCCTCGGGCGTCCCACGCCAAGCCGGCGCATCGGGTTGCGGCGTGCGATTCCACGTGCCCGCCAACACGCCTTCCTTGTGATAGTGCTCCGCCCAAACGCGGCCAATGATGCCCAGTCCGATAACGCCGATAGTCTTGTTCATATCTGGAAGCTAATACAGCCACGACTATTGGCGAGCGCCGCGTATCATTTTTTGAGTTTTCCAAGTCGCTCAAATGGCTGTGCTATCCGTCCTCCATGTCCTCTCACCCCACGATCCGCATTGGTCTCATCGGTTGCGGCGGCCGAATTCGCGGCGTAGCCAAACATCTGCTCAACAGTCCTCAGGGCGGTCGCCTCGCCATAACGGCGATGTTCGATCCAGACACCCGATCCATCGAGGAAACCAAGCACTACCTCGGTATCGAGGCGACAACCTATGCGAGTGTTGAGGCGTTGTTGCGCGACAGCGGAGTGGACTGGGTGATGATTGGCTCGTGGAACTGTTTCCATGTAGAGCAAGCCGTCGCCGCACTCGCTTCGGGCAAACATGTGTTCTGCGAAAAGCCGCTCGCCACCTCGCTCGCCGATTGCGTCCGCCTCCGCGCCGCCCTCGCCGCCACCGATCGGCATTTCTTCTTCGGCCTCGTGCTGCGCTACACACCGCTCTACCGAAAAGTGAAAGAGCTTTTCGAATCGGGTGTGCTGGGCCGCGTCATCTCCTTCGAGTTCAACGAAACCATCAGCTTCAATCACGGCGGTTACATCCATGGCAACTGGCGGCGTGACCGTGCGAAATCCGGCACGCATCTTTTGGAAAAATGCTGCCATGATTTTGATCTCGTAAACTGGCTGCTCAGCAGTCTGCCCGTGCGGGCCGCAAGTTTTGGCGGCACCGACGTTTTTCGGCCTGAGAATCGCCAGCTCGCCGACCGCATTGGCACCGACGAAAAAGGCAACCGCGCCTACGAATCCTGGCCTGACCCAAGCCGTGTCGATCCATTCTCGCCCGGCAACACCGTGGTGGACAATCAAGTCGCCATTCTCGAATACGCCAATGGCGTGCGCGCCACCTTCCACACCAATTGCAACGCCGCCATCTTGGAGCGCCGCATGTATTTCTGCGGCACCGAAGGCACGCTGCGCGTCGATGCCATCACCGGACGAATCGAAATCCAACGCATCGGTTTTAACACCAAGCCCGCGATCATCGATATCACCGAGAACAGCGATAACCACTTGGGTGGAGATTCACGCATGGCCGCGCATCTCGCTCGCACGATGTTGGAAGACACGCCGCCATTCGCGACCTTGAATGACGGTCTACGTTCCGCCGTGGCTTGCTTCGGTGTAGATGATGCACTCGACACGGGTCGAGTCGTGGACCTGCGTCCGCTCTGGTCGCAAACCGGTATCACACCGTAACGCGTTCCTTCCCGCAAAGCATGTGGCGCACCCAAAGGAATCGTTTCCTCTGAGTGCGCCGAGTAATCCGCTCTCAAAAGCGTTCACCAACTCCGGAACAACAACCGCTGAGCATCGTTGTAACGCGCGAGCGTTTCGGGCCGGATGTATTGCTCTTCATCCATCGTGCCCATGTTCTGCGACTTCATCCAATGCGGTCCATAGCCGACGTGCAGTGTCTTGCGCGGTCGGCCCGAGCTGATTGATTTGCCGCCGTGCCGCAGGTGTTCCGTAAACAGGATCGCATCGCCTGCCTTGACGGGCAGCCCGATCATGCCGGGCTCGACGTCGCAATCAGTCGTGCCATAGGGCGAAGCGTAATTGCTCTTATGCGTCGCCGACACGACGCAGAACGGACCGTCCTCCATGTTAACGTCATGCACAAAATAAATCATGCGCACCATCATGCAGTCGATGCCCTGCTGATTAAAACTGTAGCGGTATTTCGACCCAATCGGCCCGCCCATGTGTGACCCGGTCTGATTGCCGGGATAGCGAATGCGAAGTTCGGAATTATTGATCGTCGGCCGTTCCTGCACAATCGCGTGGATCAGCGCCATCGTCGGCGCATGCTCTACCAGGAAATCAAAAGCCGGGTCGGCGTTGAAAAAATCTTCGATAATCAGTGACTTGCCCGGTTCGCGATCACCTGTGGCCAAATAACCTTTCTCCGGACTCACATGATACTCCAGGCCCCAGGCGCTTTTCTTGCGCGGCGCCTGCTTAACGTGCTGCGCCGCGTGATCCTCCAACGCATCAATGGCCGTCGCCAACTTGGCGCACTCAGCCGGTTTTAAAATGCCGGGCAGCACAAGGTAGCCCAAGCGATCGAATTCGTATTTCTGGATTTCAGTCATGGGTAGGGGTAGGCAAAAAAATGCGCTGCAAATGAGCGCGAATTCGTCCGTGTGAATTCGCGCTTAAAAAAAGCTCATTTCAAAATCTCCAGCATGCGCACAAACAACCGATTCACCTTCGCTTGGTTGTCTTTCACGAGCTCCTTGAACTT
>Ga0207868_1001098_pt1 | contig 21436 bp, 15 predicted proteins | sample Passage237B_FD_187370 | JGI IMG/M metagenome (GOLD analysis project Ga0207868, IMG submission 187370) | Cellulose adapted compost microbial communities from Newby Island Compost Facility, Milpitas, CA, USA - Passage2 37B (SPAdes) (version 3) ... | reverse complement strand
GGTGTACGCATAGCGGAAATCGGCCGGTTAATCGAGGCAGAAGCCAGGAAATCCGGATATACCGTCATTAAAAACCTTGCCGGGCACGGGATAGGCAGGAGCCTGCACGAGGAACCCCATGAGGTGGCTAATTGCTATGACCGCTTCAACACTGCCCGATTCCGGAAAAATTCCGTGGTTGCCATCGAGACGTTCATCTCGACGCGCTCTACCCTTGCGTGCACATTGGAAGATGGCTGGACGTTGGTGGGCAACCGGGGGGGCTTTGTGGCCCAGCATGAGCATACGATTGTCGTTACGGATGGAGAGCCGTTTATCCTGACGGCTGGGAATGGTATCTGGGATTGAATGGGAGGTTCGAATCGTGCTGTTTAACGAAATCATCGGACAGGAGCGTGTCAAGCAGCAGCTCATCAACACGGTCAGGGAAAACCGGGTGAGCCATGCACAGTTATTCCTCGGCCCCGAAGGCAGCGGAAGCCTAGCGTTGGCCGTAGCCTATGCGCAGTACATCAATTGCGAAAACAGACAGGCCAATGACAGCTGCGGGGAATGCGCTTCTTGCCGGAAGTACAACAAGCTCATCCATCCCGACCTGCATTTTTCCTATCCGTTTTTTGCCAAGCACAAGGAAGACACGGCTGCCACCTACGCGGAAGAATGGCGCAGGGCGTTTTTGGCCAACCCCTACCTTGGACTCGACCATTGGCGAAACCAATTGGATGCCGAAAACAAACAGGCCAATATCAATATCGCCGAAGCGCACCACATCATCAAAAAACTTAGCCTCAAAGCATTTGAGGCCGAATACAAGGTGCTCATTATGTGGTTGCCGGAATACCTTGATGCCCAGGGCAACGCCTTGCTGAAACTCATCGAAGAACCGCCTGCCAAAACGTTGTTTTTGCTGGTTGCCGAAAACCAGGACAGGATCCTGAATACCATCATTTCACGTACGCAATTGGTTAAAATCAATCGGTTTGATTCCGATAGCGTGAAAAAATACCTGATGGAAAACCATCAACTGGGTGAGCATCAGGCCATGGAAATCGCATTCATCAGCAACGGCAACCTGCAGCAAGCCGTCAACCTGTTGGATGAGGATACGGGGGGATATTTCGACTTGTTGATCCGGTGGCTGCGCTACTGTGTCACGGACGCCGGCCCGGCATTAATCAAGGCCTGTGAGGAGGAATTGTCAAAATTAGGGCGTGAGAACCAAAAAAGTTTTTTACTTTACGCCATTAATATGATGAGGCAGGCAGTGTTGCTCAAGGAAGGCATGTCCCGACTTGTACACCTGCCGAGTGCAGAAATGGATTTTGCGCAGAAGTTCAGCAAGCATTACCAGTTAGCGCAAATCGAACAGGCTGTCAGGCTATTCGAGGAAGCGTACTATCATATCGAACGCAATGCGAATCCGAAAATATTGTTTTTAGATTTATCTTTGCAGTTGGTTTTAATCTTTAAATATCAAACGTTCCGCCGGATGGCGGACTCGACATATATCGATAACTATGGGATGTAGCAATTGCTCATCCGGCGGGGGGTGCGGAAGCACACCGGCAGGCTGCCAAAACAATGGTGCTTGCATGACGAGCGGATGTAATAAACTGGATGTATACGATTGGCTGGCCCACATGGACATGCCAACTAACTATAAACCCTTCGACATCGTGGAGGTCAGGTTTAAGGGCTCCCGGAAGGATTTTTACGTCAATCCTGAAAACCTGTACCTCGAAATGGGCGAGATGGTCGCCGTGGAACCCAATACGGGGGGATATGACATCGGCCATGTGTCGATGACGGGCGAATTGGTGCGGCTGCAACTACGGAAAAACAATGTTGACCCCGCCAGCGTGACCAAGAAGATATACCGAAAGGTCACCGACGCCGACATCAAGAAATGGCAGGCCGCGAAAGACCTGGAATGGGAAACCATGCACCGCGCCCGCAAGCTTGCCCTTGACCTGGGGCTATCCATGAAAATCAGCGATGTGGACTATCAAGGCGATAAGACCAAAGCTACCTTCTATTATACGGCGGATGGTCGGGTGGATTTCAGGGAGTTGATTAAGCGTATGGCCGAAGCGTTCCGGATTCGCATAGAGATGCGGCAGATTGGCATGCGGCAGGAGGCCAGCAGGCTCGGTGGCATCGGTTCCTGCGGACGGGAACTTTGTTGCTCGACGTGGCTTACGGATTTCAAGACCGTATCCACTTCCGCGGCACGCTACCAAAATCTTTCGCTCAATACGCTGAAGCTCGCCGGGCAATGCGGGAAGCTGAAATGCTGCCTCAATTATGAGCTGGATAGCTACATGGATGCCCTCAAGGATATTCCCAACAACATCGAGCGGATAGAAACCCAAAAAGGCACGGCTTTCCTGCAAAAGACCGATATCTTCAAAAAGCTGATGTGGTTTAGCTATCCGGGTGAGGAAAATTGGATTCCGCTTACCACTGACAGGGTAAAGGAAATCCACCAACTGAACAAGGAGGGCGTGAAACCATCGGAAATCGGGGCGGTAGTGATGGATGCCGTAGAAGAGAAGCCGGTCATTTACGACTACGAGAATGTGGTGGGACAGGATAGCCTCACTCGCTTGGACGAGCGGAACAAAAAGAAACGCCGATCCGGCAAAAACAAGCGGAAGCCCGCCGCACCTCCCGTGACCGCTCAGGCAACGGACAAGCCCGCAGGGACCAAAAGCACCAAGCCGAAACGCCACCGCGGCAACAACCGGAAGGGGAAATCGGGGGGGCAGCAGCAAAACGGTCAAACTGGTTGACGACAACATGCGGCAGTATCTGAGCAGATTTTGGTTCTTTCTGGTTTTGGGTGCCTTTGCGACATCCTGTACGGATAACGCCTTGCTGGACCAGCATGTCGCCATTAAGGACCATGTATGGTATTATGACAATCAGCCCCGCATAACCGCCCACATCACCGATACGGCAACACGTTATCATATATACCTCAATTTGCGGCATACGCCGGACTATAAGTACGCCAACATTTTCGTGCTGTTGCATCAACGCTACCCCAACGGCAGGGATACTACGGAGCGGTTCGAACTGCAACTTGCCGAACCCGACGGCCGTTGGTTGGGCCGCGGGGGTGGAAGCGTATATGCGCATCAACAGCTCATCAAGGAATCCGTTCGCTTCCCAGACACAGGCAACCATGTATTTTCCATCGAACAGAACATGCGTGAAAATCCACTCCGCGAAATCACCGATGTCGGAATCCGGATAGTTCCGGTCGAGTAACCCCGGAGTTGCAGCACAAGCCATGAATAAGTTTCAGAAAATCATCGTCCATCCTTATTTCAGTTACCTCTACGTCTTCGTTATTTTGTTCTGCATCATCAGCTTGCTGGTACTGCCGCCGGGACATCCGCTCATCACCTATGCCGTCGCTGCGGGGATCGTGCTATTTGTCCTCCATCGTTACCGAAAGCATCTGCTGCGTAGCAAGAATTGATTCATCGCTTCGGCGCCCCACCGTTTGGTATACCTCTTGCCTAGCCAGCAACTGGCCGTCAATCCCAACCTAACGCAAAACGAGGGTTAATCTTTGATTTTTTTATACTGAAAATCAATAAGATATAAATTTATATACTACTATGTATTGCATAGTACAAACTAAAACATATATCTTTGCATTATGATAGTAGATAACACGCAAACCCAAATGAGGAAGGGGATACTGGAATACTGTATCCTGTCGATTATCTCGCGAGGCGAGATATACGCCTCGGACATCATCGGCGAGCTCAAAAAAGCACGGCTGCTGGTGGTAGAGGGTACCTTATATCCTTTGCTAACTCGGCTGAAGAACAACGGGCTGTTGAGCTACAGTTGGAAAGAATCGACGTCAGGTCCACCACGTAAATATTATCAAATCACCCAAGCAGGATTAGGCGTGCTTAATAAACTGGATACGACATGGGAGGAACTCGTTTTCGCGGTGCAAACATCCATGGAAGGTCGTGTGCGGGGAGAGGCGGGAGGCAAGGTTCAAGATTCAAGAGACGAGATCCAAGAGACAAAAGGCGATAATTAAGAAACATCAGACATAGACTATAAAAACCACAAGAAAATGAACAGGACGATCATCATTAATATAAACGGCATCGTATTCCATATCGAGGAAGATGCTTATGAAGTACTCCGCTCGTACATGATCGATGTGAAGAGGCACTTCGGAAACACCGCCGACAGCCACGAAATCGTCGGTGATATTGAAAACCGGATTGCGGAGATGTTTAACGAACGTATTGTGCAGGGCAAAAAGGAAGTCATTACCATGCAGGATGTCAATGACGTCATTGCGCAGATGGGGCGGGTGAGCGATTTCGAAGCAGGTGACCAGGATGAAGCCTATGACGAAGGAACTTACGAGATACCACCCATAAGCGGGCAGCGCAAGCTGATGCGCGACCCGGATGACAAGGTATTCGGTGGAGTATGTAGCGGCTTGGGGCATTACTTCGGTATCGAAGCGCGGTGGATACGGCTTATCCTGGTCCTGTTGTTCGTCTTCGGAGGGACGGGATTGCTGCTTTATATCATCTTATGGATCGTGATGCCGCTTGCCCGTACCCGGGCGGACCGCATGGCCATGCGTGGCGAAGCGCCCAATCTGCAGAATTTCAAACGTAGCTTTCAGGAGGAGATGGAGGGCCTCCGCTCAAATTTTACCGGGGCCGAGGAAGGTCTTAGAAGGGGGCTCGACTCGGCCGGAAACTTCCTGATGAAAGCGTTTGTCGTCTTGGCTAAGGTTGTCGGCGTGTTATTCATCGTTGGGCTATGCGGCGGACTCATCGTATTGGTCATCAGCATCGTCGCCTCCTTTGGTTTCTTTGGGGCGGATACGGATATGGCGATGTTCCCGTTGAATGTCATCGAACCGGACTTACGTACGCCGATGCTGATCAGCGCATTGTTTGTTGCGATAATCCCATTCATCGCGTTGGTGGCTTTGATTATCCGCATCTTGTTCAATAAAAGCGCGATGGGGCAATATACCGGATTCACCTTATTGGCAGTCTGGTTGATTGCGGTAGGATTCACCACGGTATACGCCTCCCGTACCGTCAATGATTTCCGCGAAGAAAGTACGGTGGTGGAAGAGCAATCCCTGGAGAAACACCCGGTTTACTACCTTTCAAGAAACGATATGACGGTCATCCGGCTGCAAAGCGACTCGTTGGACAGGACTTCGCTCATCCGGCATCGCGCAATGATCCGCAACCGCAACATCCTGGAATGGCAAAGCCGGATGCATATGCGTATCGCCAAAGTCGATTCCACGCAAAATCCGTCGCTGACATATGAGTATTCTGCGCATGGTGCTACGTATGAACGGGCTGCCGAGCGCGCAGGTAAAATCGCCTACCATTTCGAACAGCAGGCAGGTAAATTGATATTTGATAGCCATTTCAACATCGACGGCAGAGATTTGATGCGTGATCAGCGGCTATACCTCAAACTGAGTATCCCGGTGGGTGCAAAGCTAATCATCGATAGGGATCTGCGCCGTCACATCTCGGACCTACCGTTCAACCAATGCGAGGAGAACTATGGGTATCCAGATGGAAATACGCCCGACAGGACGGAATGGATCATGACGGAATCAGGTTTGAAATGCGCGATTGCACCGCCCCCGGTAGAAGCGATGCCGGACGCGGATACGGCACGTGTAGACAGCGTTGCGGTGGATACCGTGGCGTCAAATGAATAAGGGTTTGAAAAATTATCCAAGGTAGGTGCAACTTTTTGACGTATGGAAGCGTCATATGGCAAGTAACAGATAAACGAACAAAAAAAGATTTCTGCACACGCTTAAGAAATAAGCTGCCACATAACGATAACGTTCACAGTGGATTAGAAAGCTGCGCGCTTTTTGATAGTGGGGATTCTTGTGCAATAGCAAAAAAATGAAATACTTAGTTATACTCATCATATTCCTATTCGCTGCCGGGGGCTTCACGGGTGCGTATGCCCAACAGGCCACAATTAGCGGTAAGGTCGTTGATGAGCAGGATAACCCGCTTGACTTGGCTACAGTAAATTTATTACAAGCGACGGACTCTGCTTTGGTAAAGACGGTTTTTCCGGACGAACAAGGCCATTTTATATTCCTTGGCATCCAGCAGGGCCGATACATCGTTTCTGCTGTATTGGTGGGCTATGAAGATGCGGTCAGCGGAATCGTGGAAATCGCCGGACGCGATGTTACGAAGCGGCTCGATGCGCTGGTGCTTCGTGATGGAAACCGGATGTTGGGTGAAGTAGCAGTCAATGCACCCCAGCGACCGCTGGTCGAACGGAAGCCCGACATGCTGGTCGTCAATGTGGAAAATTCGACATTGGCTGCCGGCAACACGGCCATGGATATCCTGGAACGTTCGCCGGGCGTGACCGTAGATAAAGACGGCAACATCAGCCTCATGGGCAAGCAGGGGGTAACGGTGACGATCGATGGCAAACAAACCTACTTATCGTCCGAACAACTGGCAAACTTCCTGCGCAATACAGATGGAAACACGATCAAATCCATTGAGCTGATTACCAATCCCTCCTCCAAATACGATGCGTCCGGTACCGCCGGGATGATCAATATCGTGCTCAAGAAGAACCGGATGGCGGGCACCAATGGCACCTTGACACTCGGTACGGGTTATGGTGTCGGACATAAGGCCAACACCTCCTTAAACCTCAATCATAAGGTAGGCCGCATCAATACGTTCGGCACCTACAGCTACATGAACAATCGCGGAGGCAATGACATCGACATCTTCCGGTCTATCGTGCAGGGTACCGACAATACGGATTTTCAACAATATACCAATTTTAATCGAAGAAACCGTAGCCACAGCTACCGGGCAGGCGTGGATTACAATACCTCAGACCGAAACGTGGTCGGCGTTTTGTTTAGCGGATATGCCAGCGGCAATGACAACAACAACTCAAGCAATACTTTGATCGGACGTACCGTCTTCTCGCCGGACTCGAGCCTGACCACATCGTCGATTTTCGATGGAAGCTACACGAGTTTTGCGGTCAATGTAAACAATCAGTTTACCATTGATACGAATGGGAGAAAGTTGGTAGCGGATGTGGACATATCCCGGTTTTCCAATCATAACGCTGCCAATTACAACAATACGTTTTATCTCCCTTCCGGCGAGTTGAAAGATGACCCGCTGCTTTCCCGTAGCGACATGCCCACAATCATCGATATCCGTGTGGCTAAGGTGGACTATACCCACCCCTTCGGAAAGGGGCACAAAATCGAAACCGGCTTGAAATACAGCAACGTAGCCTCGGATAACGATATGCGGTTTGAAAATCAAGTAAGCGGGAATTGGCAGAATGACGCAGGTCGAACGAACCACTTTTTGTACGAAGAGCAGGTAGCCGCTGCGTATGTCAACTACAGCACCCAACTCGGTAAATGGGGCATTCAAGCCGGCATGCGTAGCGAATATACCGTTTCGGACGGTAACTCCATCACGATGGCCAATCGTATCCAACGTGATTACGTCGATTTTTTCCCAAGTGTTTTCATCAATTATAATATTTCGGACAACCACCAAACGGGCATTTCCTATAGCAAGCGCATCAATCGGCCCAACTACGGAAATCTCAATCCGTTCCAGTATTTCCTTGATCAATACACTTCGGAGCAAGGCAATCCCTATCTGAAACCGGAATACACCCATGCCTTCGATTTGTCCTATACCTTGATGCAGCAATATCACCTAAGTGCGGGTTATAGCCGTACAAACGATGTCATTGCTGAATCCATGAACCAGGACGTCGAAACGAAGCAAACGTGGGTGACGCGCGATAACCTAGCGAAACAGCAAATCTGGTACGCCAACCTGAACGTGCCGGTGAAAATTGCGAAATGGTGGAATACCAACACCAATCTGAATTCCTTTTACATGGGATTTGAAGGGCCTTTGAACGGACAGCTCCTTAAGCAGGGGCAATTTGCTTGGCGGGTTCGGAGCAACCATACCTTCAACATCTTGTCCACGCTTACGGCGGAAGCTTCGGTCAACTACCAGTCGTCGTTGGTTTACAGCGTATACCGCATAGGCGACCAGTGGTCTGTAGATGCGGGCTTGAATAAATCTTTTTACAATAAAAAGGCGAATTTGAAATTATCCGTCAGCGATATTTTCGATACCCGCATCCAGGACGTGCGGACCCGCTTCGGCGGCTTGCATACGGTCATCAATCAGAAGAACGAAACAAGGGTTGCGCGGCTTACCTTCACCTACAACTTTGGGAACATGAAAAACGGCGCCCGCCGTACCGACACCCAGAGTGAGGAAAAAAGCCGTATAAATATGCCTTAGTGTGTTTGGGCATATAAATTTGTGGTTCGCCGCCGCTGATGTGAATCGGCGGCGGTTTTTTTATACCTTACCGTCCGCCTGTGACATCAATGAATATTCCCGTAGAATAGGACGATTGATCGGAAGCAAGCCAGAGAATGGCTTCCGCCACCTCGCTTGCAAGCCCGCCTCTTTTCAAAGGAATGGTGTCCTTTATTCGTTCTATTCTTCCCGGCTCACCTCCCGAAGCGTGTATGTCGGTATGTATAAATGCAGGTCTTACCCCATTTACACGGATGCCATCTTCCGCCAGTTCTTTGGATAATCCCACGGTCATCGCATCGATGGCTCCCTTTGAAGCGGCATAATCAATATATTCGAAAGGTGCTCCGGTCCTGGATGCGATGGACGATACATTGACAATGGTTCCGCCTTTACCGCCGTATTTCAGCGACATCCGCTTTATAGCCTCGCGGCAGCAGATGAATGAGCCGAAGGTGTTGGCTTCGAATATCCGTTGCAATCTTTGCCAGGTGATGTTTTCCAGTTTGCATTGCCGTTCGAGTATCCCTGCATTATTTACCAAAGATGCCAGGTTTCCGAATTCCGCATCTACCTCTTCAAACAACCGGATAATCTCATCTTCTTTGGAAACATCTGCCCGAAAGGGTTGCGCCCGTCCTCCGGTTGCCCGGATTTTATCCGCTACCCTTTCGGCTGCCTCTTTACTTTTGTGATAATTTATGGCTACTGCAAAACCTTTTTCGGCTGCAAGCACAGCAGTAGCAGCACCAATTCCACGGCTTGCCCCTGTTATCAAAATCGTTTTCATGTTGTTTTCAGTTTTCGTTAATGATTGCCTGTATACTGTTCCAATGATGCTGATCGTGTTCGGCCACGAAGTGCATGAGGTCTATCATTCGCATTGGCTGGTTTAATCTCGGATGTACACTTGATTTAATCAAATCGCTGCTGCTTAATTGTTTCAAAAATTCGATTGTCTTTGTCCTTTCATCGTCAAAGCATGCTGTAAGCTCGGTTACCGGATAATTATTGAACGAAGCGTTTTGAGTTGCAGCATTGGTTAAATCCGCGGGCGACATTTGGGGTTTGCCTTCATTTATTTCCCGGAAGCGGTTTCTCCATAATTTTTCGAGTGAAAACAGATGCCCAACATTTTCATTTATTGACCATTTGCCTGCTTTATGTCGAGTAAGCAGTTCTTCGGGAAGTGCATCAAGTTTTTGCTTTAGCATTGCTGGAAATTCCGCTAAACGGCTTAACAGGTCTTCAAATCGTTCCACACCAAAATTGAAATCAAATTTTCTGTCAAACCATTTGCCTGTAGTTTCAGCTTTCAGCAACAGTTCCATTTTGATATCAGCCCGGCTAAACTGCTGGCCGCCTAATTCGACGTCTTTAAACCCTGCTGTATGGTAAATATGAATGGCAGTTTTCAGCTTTGAATTGGTAAATAAAATCAGTTTATCTGCATTCAGTCTTTTGGCTTCTTCAATCGCTGCATTACAAAGGAATTTTCCAACCCCCATTCCCTGAAATGCTTCATCGACCGTCATCTTGGCCATTTCATAAACACCATCTTTAATAACTATCAATGCAACCGTTCCTATAATCCGGCCTTGATGTTCTGCGAATAATAATTGTCCTCCGTTTTTCAGGATGTTGTCATCGGGGTTGGAGAGTTGGGCTTCATCCTGTGGTTCTATCTCAAAGTATTTTTCTACCCACGCCCGATTAAGCCGTTCAAAGTGTTTTTGATATCCGGGTTTGTATTTTACTATTTTCACTTTTTCCATATTTCATAAATGACCATATAAATCCCTGCCATAGGCATTGTTGATAATCCATAAATAAACCAATCGGTCTTTTTTTGAATCAAAAAAATTAGGCCTTTAAATTCCTAATCAATTTATCCAAAAAATCCATGGCTATATTCAGTTCTGCCGTTCTTCCGGTAACCTTTGCCTGCATAAAAGCTCCTTCAATCACTGAAATCATAATAACAGCTACTTCGACAGGATCTGTTTCTTCCTTTATTTCTTTTCGTACAATACCACGCTTTATTTGGTTTTCGATAGCCATTTTCCAGAAATCCAATGCCTTTGCAGCTTTTGCTTTCAGTTTAGGATGGGTATCATCTGCTTCTGTAGCAGTGTTTAAAATCGGGCAACCCGCCTGTAAATAAGGGTATCGGAAATAATTTCTATACGTATTCGGATAGACCAATAATCTTTCAATGGAATTATCCGTCGCTAAAATCCGCGTCTTCATATGCTCATTTACTTTATGATGGTTGTAGTCGAAGGCAGCCAAAGCAACTTCATCTTTGTTTTCAAAATTTCCATAGATGCAGCCTTTTGAAAGACCTGTTGTACGCATAATATCATTCATAGAAGTGCCGGCATAGCCTTTCGTATTGAAAACTGGCGCCGTGTTCTCTACAATAAATTGCCTGGTATTTTCTGATTTTGACATTATTCGCTTAAAGGTTTATCCATGTAATACCATGCAAATCTAAGTAAAAAAATAAACCGAACGGTCTTTTTTCTTCTTCGCTTGCGGTTTTTGCTTATGCCTGTGTTTGTTTTCGCTATTTTAGTGCCAGCCAACAACAGCATAAAACGTTAAAACCATGTTTTTTATCACACAACTCATTTATATCAAAGACGGGCAAGAAAATGTGTTCAACCAATTTGAAGACGTTGCAATTCCGATTATCTCAAAATACAACGGAAGGCTATTGCTTCGCGTAAGACCAACCGAGAATGCGTTTATCGCATATAACATGGATAGGCCGTACGAAATTCATTTGGTAGAATTTGACAACGAGCAAGATTTCGAGAACTTTACAAACGACGAGGAACGCAAACAATTTCTGCACTTGAAGGAACAATCGATAAAATCAGTTCTGCTCATTAAAGGAACTAAAGTATGAAGGTAGAAACAGCCGTACATGCCGTCGACGACGCTACGGTCAGCTTCGCCGTGACGCCGCTGCAGCAGCGTTGGCACCGCCGCTGATGTGAATCGGCCCCGGTTTCCCCCAACACGCTACCAATTTTGCTTTGGTTCCTTAAATCATCAAAATGTTAATAATATATTATTGATATATTATACATAGGTTATTCGTATTTATCCCTATAATGTCCCTATGAAATCCCTATAAAATACCTTTTATATACCTATTATTTAAAAAATCAGTAACCAATTGGTGCACGCTTGGTGCAAATTTTGAATCACCTGTCCGAAACCCTTCGTTGTTCACGTCCGAAATCCTTATGTTTGTTCCTATTCACGTTTCCAAACGGTATGTCCAAAGCATTGATTGCAGCCGTCTTTATCTTTATGACCCCGCTGCTTTTCCCGGGAGCTACGCATGCCCAGGAAGTGCCGCGTATCGGTTCGCCCTTGGTACAGCAGTATACCAAATCGGACTACAAGGCCGGAAACCAGAATTGGGCGGTCGCAACGGGGAAGAATGGAATCATGTACGTGGCCAATGCCGATGGGCTGTTGGTTTTCGACGGCCAATACTGGACCTTGCATCACCTACCCAATAGGAGTACCGTGCGGAGTGTGGCAGTCGATAGCACAGGCAGGATATATGCCGGTGGATTGGCCGAATTCGGTTATTGGGAGGATACTGGGTATGGGCAGATGCAGTATCATTCGGTCAGTCGGCTTTTGGGCGGCGAAGAGCAGGTAAGGGATGAGGTGTGGAAAATCGTCATCGATGGCGATCGAGTGCTCTTCCAGTCGTTTTCCACCTTATATATCTACGAAAATAACAGCCTTCATACCGTCAGGGGAGGCGGCCAACCGTTCCTTTTTTTGCACCAAGTGCGCGGGCGATTGTTTATCGAACTCCTCCCGTCAGGACTTCATGAATTAAAGGGGAATGAGTTAATACCATTGGACGGAAAAGAAGCACTGAAAGGCGCGAATGTCCTGAGTATGTTGCCGTTCAAGAACGGGGATGTGCTGATTGGCACATCCAAATCGGGCTTGTTTCTCATGGATAGTACAACCGCTATCCGGAAATGGGAAAACGCCGCCGATGGGTTATTGCGGGCAGGTCAATTGAATAACGGATTGAAAGTGAAGGATGGCTACTATGCGTTTGGCACTATCCTTCAGGGCGTGGTGATTATCGATGAGCAAGGACACATTGTGCAACACTTGCATAAAGGCACCGGCTTGCAAAACAATACCGTGTTGGCTATCCATACGGACCTCCAGCAGAATATCTGGGTGGGGCTCGACAACGGCGTGGACCGTATCGAGATTAATGCACCGTTGTATTATTATGCAGACAACAGCGGGAGCATCGGCACGGTCTATGCCGCTAGGATTTTTGGTGGCAATATCTATTTAGGCACGAATCAGGGGTTGTTCTACAGCCCGTGGCCGACAGGTGGAAGCTATCGGCCATTTGCGTTTACGTTGGTGGAAGGTTCCCAAGGACAGGTATGGGACCTTACGGTCGTAGACGGCGAGTTGCTGTGCGGGCACAATGACGGCACCTATAAGGTATTGGGGAGCAAGCTGGTGAAATTATCTGCCGTTACGGGGGGCTGGACACTCAGGCAGTTGGCAACCCAGCCCAATGTCCTGTTGCAAGGTACCTATACCGGACTGACCGTTTTCAATAAGGCGGGGCAAAACTGGCAGTTTTCGCACCGCATTGGGGGATATAACGATCCCACACAGTTTCTGGAGCCCGTTTCCGATGCCAAGGTGTGGGCAAGCGGTTATAAGGGACTGCGGTTGCTCACCTTGGACCGGGAGCTTAAGCGTGTTCAGCAAGTCCATGTATACGACTCGACCAATGGCTTGCCTGCGAGTACCTTCATCAATGTATTCGGATTGACAGGGAATCCGGTGTTTGCAACAGACAGCGGTTTCTATCGTTATGATGAGATTACAGACAGATTTTACCCTTACGAGCAGCTGAACAGGCAATTGGGTTCCTTTGCGTTTTCCAACAAAATCATACACGCAGATACCAATCGTTATTGGTTTATCAACCGCGCCCGGATTTCGCTGGTTTATTTCGGGCCGAGGGGGACGGTGCAGGTCGATTCCACGCAATTCGCTACCCTTAATGGCCGCATGATGAAGTTCTATGAAAGCATCAATCGGGTCAAGGATGAAGTATACCTGATCAGCTTGGATGATGGGTTTGCAATCTACCAAGCGACCGATTCGACAACGGCAAAGCCACGATTGCCTCCTCCGCTTATCCGCGCCATCAGCAACATCACGGACAGCCTTTCGGATAGTTGGTATACGGCAGACGTCACTCCCGAAATCCCGTATAAGCACAACAACATCCGCATCAGCTACGCTTCGCCTTGGTATAGCGCTATACCCCTTCGGTATCAGTTTTATCTGATCGGTTATTCGCGCACATGGTCGGAATGGAGCGAAGCGGCACAGAAAGAGTTTACCAATCTACGGCATGGAGATTATACGTTCAGGGTACGTGCCATGGCACCGGATGGCACGGTATCCGGCATCACCGACTTCAAATTTACCGTATTGCCGCCTTGGTACCTCTCTTGGGGCGCTTTTGTGGCTTATGTCGCCGCCGTCCTGCTGCTTTTCTTCGCCGTCCGCAGTTGGTACAGGCATAAGATACACAAGCACCGAAGGCTGGTGCAGGAAAACATGACCAAGCAGCAACAGGAATTGCTGAAAAAGGAGGCCGAAGAAAATGAACAGCGGCTCATCAAACTCAAGAATGAGCAGTTGGAACAGGAGCTGGCCAGCAAAAGCCGTGAGCTAGCCAATTCCGCAATGAGTATCGTTTACAAGAACGAACTGCTCAACAATGTGCACGACGAATTGCTGCAGCTCCGGGATAGCGAAGGGCGCAAGCTATCCAATGAGCAGCTTCGTAAAATCAATAAAATTATCGAAGATGCCCGCAGCGACGAGCGCGACTGGAACATTTTCGAAGAAAGCTTCAACGAAGCCCATGAAAATTTCTTCAAGAAACTGAAAGCAGACTACCCTGATTTGGTGCCTAATGACTTGAAGTTATGTGCTTACCTGCGGATGAACATGAGCAGCAAGGAAATTGCCTCGTTACTCAATATCACCACCCGAGGTGTAGAAATCAGGCGATACCGCCTACGCAAGAAATTGAACCTGCCGCATCATAAAAACCTCACTGAATTCTTGCTGGAGCTGTAGTATTGCAGGCGGCGGATTCTATTTTTACTACATCATTACCTCTCATCATCCATTGTGTATTTAGTACACTATTAAGGCAGCTTTGCTGTAATGGGTCTATTTTTTAATAGGCTTTGAATCAATGAATTAATTGATGGCTAACTGAGGTGTTGAGCAATTACTAAAGCCTAGATGTAGCAATGTATAGGCAAGTAATTCACCTTTCAGCCAAATACATCACAACTTTGTAAAAAACTTATGCAGCCGCTGGATTGTCATAAGTAATGACCAATTGGCCTGTTAGGGACCAGGCAAAAGGAAACTTATATTAAAATCATTTAGTGACCAACTTAATTTATTGACATGAGGAAGTTATTTACATGCTGCTTTTTATCGCTGTGCATGCTGTCCGCCATGGCGCAGGGGCAGCAGAACAGGGTGAGTGGGAAGGTGACCGATGCCTTGACATCGAGTGGCATCCCGGGAGTGACCGTAATCGTAAAGGGTACCTCCGCAGCCACCCAGACCGATGGGGCGGGCAACTATTCCATTCAGGCGACCGGTGCGGACACGCTGGTTTTCCGGTCACTGGGATTCGCCACGCAGGAGGTGGCGATTGCCAACCGGACCACCGTGGATGTGGTGCTGGAAGATGAGGGGACGGAATTGGAAGAAGTGGTCGTCGTGGGTTACGGTACGCAACGCCAGCGGGACCTGACCACAGCGGTGACCACCGTGCGGGCGGACGACATCGCGAAAACACCCAATGCACAGGCCATGCAGTCGCTGCAGGGACGGGTGGCCGGTGTCCAGATCGTGAGCAACGGCGCACCCGGTGCGTCGCCCACCGTACGGCTGCGGGGGATTGGCTCCTTTGAGGGTAATGCTGCACCACTTTATGTCGTGGATGGGATGTTTTTCGATAACATCGATTTTCTGAACCCCAATGACATCGAAACCATCTCCGTACTGAAGGATGCGTCGGCTTCGGCGATTTACGGCGTGCGCGCAGGAAACGGCGTGGTGCTCATCGAAACCAAATCGGGGGCGTACAACAAGCCGGGTGAAATCGTATATGATGCCTACTATGGGATACAAAATCCCCAGAATGTGCTGAAGATGGCGAACGCCCAGCAGTTTGTGCAGTACATCAACGAAACCGGAAGTGCGGCTGACATCAATTTAATACAAAATGCGATGCAACGGTACGGCCGGAGCCGGATCGATCCGAACATACCGGACGTCAATACCGACTGGTACAACGAGATCATGAGTCCTGCCCCAATCCAAAACCATAACCTTTCGTTTAACGGCGGGGGCGAAAACACGCGTTATTCCATTGGCGGTAGCTACTTCAACCAAGAAGGACTCCTGGATTTACAACGCAACGATTACCGGAGGTTGAATTTCCGCGTAAAAGTGGATAGCAAGGTGAAAGATTGGCTAAATGTGGGCGGCAACTTCAACGTGAGTACGGCTCGTCAGTACAATGGCGAGAATACCGCCTGGTTCCGCGCGTATTTTGCGGTACCGATCCTGCCGGTGTACGACGAAGGGAATGCCAATGCGACGCCTGTGAAGTATGCCAACGCGCAGCAGATCGGCTACCGTGGCAGCCAAAACCCGTTCTTTCCGTTGGAATACATCGATAACCGCAATCATGTGGCCAAATTGTTGGGCAACTTCCACGCAGAGTTCAAACTGTGGGAGGATAAATTGAAATACCGCACGCAATATAACTACGGCCTGAGCTTCGTAAACACGCGGCGGGTCGATTTCGAGTACCACGACGGCGTGACTCAGCACCAGTCCGCTATCCGCAGGCAGAACACTTCAGACTATGACCAGGTGTGGGACAATTTCTTGACCTATGACGATAGCTTCGGCAAACATAACCTGAATGTGGTGTTGGGCCAATCTTATCGGAGCGAATACAGCGAATTGCTGTTTGCCAGAGGAACAGCAATCAATCCGGCACCGTCCCGGGCCGCTGAGCACTATTGGTACTTGCGCAACGCGACAGATTTTGATTTGAATGATATTGGCGATGCCAATGACGGTACGCTAAATGCTAACCTGCAATTCTTATCGTTCTTCGGCAGGGCGGCCTATAACTACGACAATCGTTACCTATTGTATACGACTTTCCGCCGTGATGGTAATAACAAGTTCCAGAAGACGTGGGGTAATTTTGCGACCGTGGGTGCAGGATGGGTATTGTCCGAAGAGGATTTCTTCGACGTGGAAGGCATCAATTTCTTGAAGTTCAGGGCATCGTGGGGGCAGTTGGGTAACGACGCGATACGGCCATCCGTCGGGTTGCCCACCGTCGAGGAGAATAATGGTGCGATAGACGGCACCCGTGTAATCGGCAGGAGGCTGAATCCAACATTTGACCTCATTACCGAATGGGAGACCACCGTGGAGAAAAACTTCGGTTTGGATGCGCAGTTCCTCAACAATCGCCTTTCTTTGGAAGCCGATTACTTTATCCGCGACACGCGTAATTTGGCGGTGACCATCGTTCCGCCGGTATTTGCGTCCGCTGAACGCAGAAGCGTGGGCGAAATCCGGAACCAGGGGTTGGAACTCAACCTGAATTGGAGGGATAACCTTTCTGAGAATTTCTCCTATAACATCGGCGGAAACATCGCAACCCTGAAAAATACCGTATTGGGGCTTGGCGGTGCCGATGGGCTGAATGCGGGATCGGCGGAATTCCGCCAGCGATCGATAATCGGGCAACCTTATCAGGCATTTTACGGTTATGAGGTAACCGGCGTATTCGATAGTCCGCAGCAGATACAAAACACCTATAATGCAGATTTCATCTCCGAAAGAGGTTTGGTGCCGGGCGATTTGATTTTTAAGGATCAGAACGGTGATGGCGTCATCGACGATCAGGACCGTGTGGTATTGGGCTCGTACCTGCCGGATTTCACGTGGGGCGCTAACTTGGGATTCCGGTATAAAAAACTGGAATTTGCCGCATTGCTCCAGGGCCAGACGGGGTATCACATCCTGAATCGCAAACGTGGTGAAATGATTTTCACCAATGACACCAACATCGACGCCGACTTGGCCACTAATTTATGGGCGGAAGGTAGGACTTCAGCCAAGAATTATCCATCAGCAGCCGGTTTGCGTAGGGCATGGAATCAAGTCATGAGCAGCTATTTCGTGGAAGAGGGGTCTTATTTCAGGCTACAGAACGTGCGCCTTTCTTACTCATTCCTGGGTAAGGAAATCAACGGCATTACGTGGCCGGAGGCCCGGGTTACCTTCACCGCCGAGCGTCCGCTCACGGTATTCAAGTATAATGGCTTTAATCCGGAAGTGGCCAATGGCGTGGACCGCGAAGTGTACCCCATACCGGCCATCTATACCTTGGGCGTAATGATTAAACTGTAAAGCATTAAGGAGAGAAATTATGAAAGCGATACGAAATATCCAATACGTGGCGATGGTATTCTTCGGACTGTTGCTCGGTACATCGTGTAGCGGTTTATTGGATGAACCGCTCGAAAATCAGCAGATTGCTGAAGGAACTGATTATACGCAGACCCAGAATATGGTGTTGATGCTGTATGGTGCTTACAATCAATTGTATGACTTCGGGTGGGAAGTTTTCCCGACCATCAGTGTGCGGGGTGACGATATTGATATCGGTGGACGGGGCGACCAGCCGTTGTTTGCACAGGCGGACAGCTTCCGTTATGACCGCAACTTCTGGGCATTGAATAACTCGTGGACCAGCCTTTACAGCGACCTGATTTACTGGCAAGGTGCCATTGAGGAAATCCAAAAATATCAGGACGCCGGGGCCAATGCAACTACTGCACAGCAGTACATCGCGGAGATCAAGGTGATGCAAGGGTTTGAATTCCTTCAGCTGGCACGCTTGTGGGGAAGGATCTTCATCCCTCAAACCTCACAACCTTCCGAATTGTTCAATGCGGAGTTGTCGAGTTTCGAGGAGGTCATGCAACACATCTCCGCATTGATGGATGAGGCCATCCCCCTGCTGCCGAATATGCGGCCCAACCAACGTTCGGATGTGCGCGGCGGAATCACTCGCTATACGGCGCTTGCGGTGAAAGCCATGGCCAACCTGGAGCTGAAAAACTACCCTGCGGTGGCCGAAGCCACCGGACAGATCATCAATAGCGGGTTGTTCAGCCTGGAGCCGGATTTCTATCACCTATTTAAGCTGCGCGGCAAGCTCAACGACGAAAACCTGCTGGAGCTGCAGTATTCCGACTACGGGACGCCCACCGGCACGTCAAACAAATATTTGTGGGATTTCTTCGGGCCTACGAGCTGGACACCGGCCCGTAGCGGTGCCAGCGGTGGCTGGGGCTTTTGGGAGCCCAGCATGAAATATATCCAATTCATGCTCAATCGCGGTGAGCGCGAACGCTTGGAAACAACGGTGATATTCACACCCGACGGCATCACAGCCTTGCGCGATGCGTACCCCAACGTGCCAAGCTGGGTGTCGAACACAACACCGGATGGCGATGTGTTCAACAACAGCGTCAGGACCAAATTCTACAGCGGCAAGCATTACCTGCCTTCCAACATGCTTACGCAAGGTCGCACCGCCTATGGCGAAAATAAAAACTTCACCTGTATCCGGTATGCGGAGGTATTGCTGATGCATGCTGAAGCATTGACCAGTGGTGCATCCAGCTCGGTGATGACCGCCGATGCGGCCGTGAACCAGGTGCGAAGCCGTGCAGGGCTCGGAGCACTCAACGGCGTCACGCTAGATCAGGTGCTCGACGAGAAGCTGGCAGAGTTAGCTGCCGAATGGGGTATCCGATTTTTCGATGTCGTGCGGCACGACCGCACGGCTGAACTGTCCTATGGTGGCCGTACATACGATGCCTCCGCGGATCGGTTTTTCCCCTATCCGCTGGCACAACAGGATATCCTGCCGCAGTTGAGAGGCGAAAATTAGTGAGACCAATTAGGAACTTAAATAGGCATTGAAATGAAGAATATCAATAAATTGCTCATCATGCTGCTTGTCGCCGCATCGTGCCAAGAAGGCTACATCGACGATATCCAGCCTGTACAACCTGGAGCGGATGAATCGGCTCCTCAGGTGACCATCGGCTACCCCTCAACGGCGGTAGTTTTGATTCCTTTTACGGACGAATCAACTAAAATCAACTTTGAGTTTGAGGTAAAAGATGACATCGAAATCACCTCGATTTCCCTTTCGCTCAACGGAAGCCCATTGACCACGATTGACAGCTTCAAGGACTACCGGAGGGTGGCGACAACGCACCTCAGCGAAACGCTGCCCATCGGCGACTATACGGTGGAGGTGACGGCAACGGATGCATCCGGCAAGAGCACGACCAAAAGCTATGACTTCGAAATCAGCAACGTGTACCAGGCCAAGTATGACGGCGAAATCTTCTATATGCCGTTCGAAGGGGATGTTTACCTTGACCTGTTGGAAAATAAGGAAGGCACCAAAGTGGGAAATCCGAGTTTTGCCGCGGGCAAATCGGGACGGGCTTATGCCGGTGCTACCAATGGTTACCTCACGTTGCCGACTGCCGGCTTGATCAATGACGAATTCAGTGCCTCATTCTGGTATAAGGTGAATGCCGTGCCAGACCGTGCCGGTATCCTGACGGTAAGCCCGCCGGGGCCGACGAACAACAACCGCACCAGCGGCTTCCGGTTGTTCCGGGAAGCTGCGGGCAGCATGCAGCGTGTTAAGCTCAACGTAGGGAATGGTACTGCGGACAATTGGTTTGATGGTGGAGCAGCTGCCGATATCGCAGCGAACAGTGATTGGGCACATATCGCGTTTACCATTGCCGGAGACCGATGTGCGGTATACATCAACGGCAAGGTGGTAAGCCAAGGCACGTATCCGGGGGTAAGTTGGGCCGATTGCGAGGGCTTGACGATTGCCTCGGGTGCGCCGAACTTTACCGAATGGAATCACCTGTCAGACTTGAGTCTGATAGATGAGTTGCGTATCTTCGACAAAGCATTGACCGAAGAGGAAGTTAAGCAGATTTTTGAAGATAATTAATCCCATGATGCGTGTTGGCGTACCGATGCGAATGACTGCCTGTTTTATAGGCGTTGTCTGTTTGCTGGCAGGATGTAAAAAAGACCGCATCGGTGCGCTGACACTCACACGGGCGATGGTAGGCGATACGGAGCTTCCGCTTGATGGTACCGTGACAGCAGGGTTGCCGGTAGATCGGAGCATGACGCTGGTGTTTTCACAGCCTGTCGATCAGTCCACGGCCAACGGCGCCATTACCCTTAGCAACGAAGGCCAATCAATAGCCATCAGCTTGGGATTCCTTTCGGGTGGGAGCCATGTCGCTATCCATCCAAACGGCCCGTTGGAGCACAATACGGTATATACAATCAGCATATCGGATCAGCTCAAAGGGACCGATGGTAGCCGTGTCCATACGCAAAGTGTCCAATTCAGGACCGTGATGGGTGACCTGCGCGTGGTCGCTGTCGAAGTCGGCAGCGAAAATGTGGGCGACGACGCCGTCCTCACGCAGGTTCCACTCCATCTGGGCATGACCATCAGGTTCTCTGTCGCGCTGGACGAAGCGTCCTTACAAAATGCCGTAACACTGCAGGGGGCCGATGGAACGAGAAGTGTACAGTTTGCGCTTGCGGAAGATAAGCAGGCGGTCAGCTTGACCAGCGGCACCGCACTGAAAGACCTTGCCAGGTATGAACTGCATATCTCAGAAGCATTGACCGGGGCTGGGGGCGAAGGGTTTTCCGGGATGGCCAAAACCCTGTATACCACGGTAGATCCGACGCCCAAGCGACCCATCATTCCGGATGAGGAATTGCTCACCTTGGTGCAACGGCAAACG
>Ga0207868_1001094_pt1 | contig 21522 bp, 17 predicted proteins | sample Passage237B_FD_187370 | JGI IMG/M metagenome (GOLD analysis project Ga0207868, IMG submission 187370) | Cellulose adapted compost microbial communities from Newby Island Compost Facility, Milpitas, CA, USA - Passage2 37B (SPAdes) (version 3) ... | reverse complement strand
GGGAGCGATTCCTGCTGCGGAACTGGAGGAAGTTGTCCAGCACCGGGTTCAGGTCGTCATAGGCCACCAGCAGCACGCGCTCATTGGGGTACGACTCATTGTGGAAGGCGATCCGCTGGCCCATCATCAGACGGATGGCGGTCTTCCCGCTGCCCTTCTCGCCAAAGACCACGGCGGTAGAAGGCTGATCCACCCGGCCGGCGATTTTGGCGAAATCGGGATGATTCTGCTGAGCCTGCACGGCCAGTTTCTGGAAGACGCGGTCATGCCGGGCCTCCTCCGCATCGAAGGGGTTCATCGACAGGCCGTGATGCTCTAAAAATCGTTCAAGATTCATGATGACATTCTATGTTCGGAACCTGACCGGCTGGCAGGAAATGTCCATTCGCTCAGGTGGGCAACGTATTCTAAACTATTGCCATGAGCGAACCATCCTCAAATCAGCCCAGGCCGGCCAATGACCATCCCACACTCGAAGGGCTGGTTCCCCCACTGGCCGACGAAGCCCAGCGCGACGCCGCCATGGATCTGGCGTTCGACTACCGGGGCGATGTTACCATTGAAACCGCCCAGGGGCAGATCATTGAGGGATATATTTTCGACCGTCGACGTGAGAATGGCCGGGGCGTGGTGCGCATCATGCCACGCAACAGCGATGAGCGCCTGACCATCCCCTACGCCGACATCACCCGCCTGGTCTTCTCAGGCAAGGACACCGCCGCTGGTAAAAGCTGGGAAACGTGGGTGAAGAAATATTACGAGAAGAAAGCCCAGGGCCAGCAGGCTTCCATAGAATCTGAGCCGCTGGACTGATCCGCCAGGCCGATGAGACGATTGAAACAAGACTGATCCGGAACCATCCTCCGAGTTGCCAACATGCCCTTTGCATTGCCCGATTTTGCGACCTTCGAAAAACTCGCCACGCAGCGCCCCGACGGCGGAAACCTCCTGCCTGTCTTCTGTCGCGTGATGTCTGACCAGCTCACGCCCGTGCTGGCCTACCGCAGACTGGTGCGCCCCGATGAACGCATGGCTCCGAGCTTCCTGCTCGAGTCGGTCGTCGGCGGCGAACGCATCGGTCGATACAGCTTCCTGGGCGCTCAGCCAGTGGCGGAAGTCGTGGCTCGCGGGAAGCAGGTCACCTACACCGACCACCTGAACCCGGCCAGCAGCAGGGTCTACACCAGCAACGATCCGGTGCGCGAAATGTCGAAGCTCACCGACAGCCACAAGCTCATCCGCGTGCCCGGCCTGCCTGCCTTCACCGGCGGCTGGGTTGGCTATGCGGGCTACGACACCGTGCGCTACCTCGAAGGCGACAAGCTCAGCTCGCCCCCGCCTGACGATCGTCAGCTGCCTGACCTTCACATGCAGCTGTATCGCGAAACGGTGGCGTTCGATCACGTTCAGAAAACCGTCCTGCTCATCACCCACGTGCTGCTTGATGAAGCAGGCCAGTCGCTGAAGCAGGCCTACGATGCGGCGGTGGCCCGACTGGAAAATCTGGTCAAGCGCATTGAAACGCCTTTTGCCAATCAGCAGCCTGAACTGGCGGTGGGCCTGGTCGATCTCGACACCCCTGCCCCCAGGCTGCCCGTGAGCAACATGGGTGAAGGCGGCTACCAGAAGGCCGTGCTCAAAGCCAAGGAATTCATCAGCGCAGGCGATATCTTCCAGGTCGTCCCCAGCCAGCGATTCGAGCTGCGCACGCAGGCCGACCCGTTTGATATCTATCGCTCGCTGCGCGTGGTCAACCCTTCGCCTTACATGTTCTACCTGCAGGCGCAGGGCTGCATCCTCGTGGGCTCAAGTCCGGAAATTCTCTGCCATGTCGAAAATGGCATCGTGACCAATCGCCCCCTGGCGGGCACGCGCCGCCGCGGGAAAGACCCCGCCGAGGACAAGGCGCTGGAAGAAGAACTGCTGGCCGACCCCAAGGAACGCGCCGAGCACATCATGCTCGTGGACCTGGGTCGCAACGACGTCGGCCGCGTCGCCGAGCCGGGCTCCATCAAGCTGCCCGACCTGATGGTCGTTGAGCGCTACAGCCACGTGATGCATATCAGCTCGACGGTGACAGGCAAACTGCGGGCCGATCAGACCTGCTGGGACGCGCTGCAGATGGCGCTGCCTGTGGGCACGGTCAGCGGCGCGCCCAAGGTTCGCGCGATGCAGATCATTGATGATCTCGAACCGACCCGTCGCGGCCCCTACGCCGGCGCGGTGGGTTACACCGACTTCTCGGGCAACATGGATATGTGCATCGCACTGCGCACCATGGTCATCCGTCAGGGTGACGATGCGAACCAGTGGATCGTCCACATCCAGGCAGGCGGCGGCATCGTGGCCGACAGCGAACCCGACGCCGAACATCAGGAAACCGTCAACAAAGCCGCAGCATTGGCCAAAGCGGTCAACGTCGCCGAGCGGGCATTCGTGCACAAGCAGTCATAATCACGCCCAGATCGACCGGGGCTTTCGCAGTTTTATCGCACTGAGGCACTGGGGGGTCAGGTGTTTATCAATTTGGTCAGCATCACGCTGCTGTCGGGCCTGCCCAGTATTGCCTGGGGATTGATGCTTCTGGGCATTCGTGCGATGCTGCGTCAGCCTGCGGTCAGCCCGGATGCAGCCGCGTACTGCTCCACCATTGAAAGCTGACCGATTCACCAACCTGGAATCCGATGCGAGCCCTATGCCCACGTATCAGGTGCGAATCCGGAATCTGCAGACTCGTCAGGAGACTGTCACCCTGCAGCAGGCGGCGACGCCCGAGCAGGCCGCAGCGGCGGTGCGCCATCTAGGCAAGGTGATTGAAGTCAAACTCAGCGAGCCCCCTGCAGCCCCCTCGGCCAGCAGCCCGGACGATAACACGCCGCCTCCGCCGACGAATCCTGCAGCGCGGGCGGTGTCGGCCATTCAGAAACTCGCCGGGTCATCCTCATCGTCCCACCGCCAGAGCGCAGCCGATCAGATTGATGCAGAAATCCGGCGCATCCGACTCAAAGCCACCTACCGCCCGCTGCCTATCCTGCTGGGACTCATCGCCTGCATGCTCATCGGCGCCAGCGGCATGTGGTGGCTGCTGATGGTCCGCGACTTCTTTGAACTGGCGCCGGATAACCTCCGCCACGAAATCACCTCCATCGAAGCCTCGCTGATCAAAGCCATCCTTGCACTGGTGGGCAGCATCATCGTGATGACGCTGCGTGCTATCCTGATTCATGTATCTACTAACGCGCTGCTGCAGCAGCAGGTCTACCGCAGACAGGCCCTGCGTGCTGCTGCCAACCAGCGTTGATTCAACACGAGTGTCTGTTCTTTTTCCGGGGAAAATCCATGCCGAAATACCGCATCATGATCAGGAATGATCAGTCGGGAGAAGTCACCGCCCATCTTCACGAGGCGCTGCTGCCTCAGCAGGCCCGCGAGGCTTTGAGCCATCTGGGAACCATCCTGAGCATTGAGGATACGGCTCTTTCTCCGCAGTCGCCTCAAAGCATCATTCAGGACATCAAGAACGAGCCGCTGATTGTCATCGTTCACATCATCGCCTGGATCACGATCACCGCTGGGATCATCTGCCTGTTCGCAGGTTATCCCTCCTGGCTCCAGCGTATCGTGAGCATGATGAGCCTCATCTTCACGGGCATCCTGATTCTGGCCGTACGATCGATCATGATCAGCGGCTGGACCAATGTTGAGCTCAACAGGCTGCTTCTGAAAAAACTGGATGAGCGTGATCAATCGTCATAAAGGCTGGGACTGTGTCGGCTGTAGGTTGAATGCGCAGAAACAACCAGGCCATTTTATTCCGGGGAATTTGCATGCCGCAGTACCGTATTAAGTTTCAGGACAATCAGACTGGTGAAATCCACGAAATCGTCCATGAGGCTCGTTTTCCTGAGGAAGCCGTCATCCAGATCCAGCAGCGTGGCGCGATCCTGAGCATCCGAGACATGAGCGATGCCTCACCGGCCGAGCTCGAGCAGATCAGAGGAAGAAAACAGGTCATCGAAAGGGAGCAGGTCAGAGGAAGTGAACAGGTCAGAGGAAGGGAGCAGGTCAGAGGAAGTGAACAGGTCAGAGGAAGGGAGCAGGTCAGAGGAAGGGAGCAGGTCAGAGGAAGGGAGCAGGTCATCGAAAGGGAGCAGGTCGAAATTGAACCTCCGCCCTTTCATCCGCTGCTGCTGACACTTCGGCTGTTTGGCTGGCTGGTGATCGTCTCAGGCTTCCTGCTGCCCTGGGTGACCATCCTGGCCATGGCATCGCAGCGTCACGGAGGCCAGTTCAACATTCACATGAACAGCATGTCCATGGAAAGCAGCAGCAATCTGGGGCTCTTTGTGATGGCTCTGTTCAACGGAGCGATCATCATCGGCCTGGGGGCTCTGATTCTCGGGTTCCGCAGCGTGCTCATCCTCAGCTGGCAGACGGCGAATTTGAACAGGCAGATTCTGGTGAAGCTCAGCGATCGCGCTTCGACATGATGCGGCTCATTTCGCGCTTGGCGTCGCGGTCCTTGATGCTCTGTCGCTTGTCGTGGGCCTGCTTGCCAAACGCCACGCCAAGTTCGACCTTCACAAAGCCGCGCACGAAATACATCGCCAGCGGAATGAGCGTTGCGCCCTTGGCGCTGGTGGCGATTTCCAGTTTCTTGATCTGTCGCTTGTGCGCCAGCAGCCTGCGGGGGTTCTTGGCGATATGCCCTGCCCCCAGCGTCCCGGCCGACTTGGCGTAAGGCTGAATCTCCACGTTATAGAGCTTCAGCTCGCCATTGGCTTCCACACGGGCAAAGCCGTCGCTCAAGTTCACCTGCCCCAGGCGGATGCTCTTGACCTCACTGCCCACCAGCACAATGCCCACCTCAAGCTTTTCCGTGATGTTGTAATCATGGAAAGCCTTGCGGTTGTTGATGCGTGGAGAGAGATTGTCGTCCTTGGCTTTGCTCATCGTTCCATCGAGTCTGCGTTGAATTCAAATCAATCAGCATCGCATTCTACGCATTTTGCATGGAATCGTCCTGCGGAAGAAATCCCATGCAGACCCAGATATGCAATACCTGGGCTTTGAATCAGGAATCGACGTCGTTTCCCCATCTTCAGAACCTGGAGATTGCATGCCTGAGGTGATCATCACGCTGCAGATAAAAAACAACCGCTGCCCTTATGGACAGCGGTTGCGTGATTGAACGGATGTTCAGTCGAGGGAAGCTTAGAGCTTGCCGTCGGCCTTGGCCATGTGGGCGACCAGGTCGACCAGGCGGTTCGAGTAGCCCCACTCGTTGTCGTACCAGCTGACGATCTTGAAGAAGTTGCTGTTGAGTTCGATGCCAGCGCCGGCGTCGAAGATCGACGACAGGCTGTTACCGATGAAGTCGCTGGAGACGACTTCGTCTTCGGTGTAACCCAGGATGCCCTTGAGCGAGCCTTCCGAGGCGTCCTTCATGGCCTTGCAGATGTCCTTGTAGGTGGTGGCCTTTTCGGTCTTGAAGGTCAGGTCGACCACCGAGACGTCAGCCGTGGGGATACGGAAGGACATACCGGTCAGGCGGCCCTTGAGGGCGGGCAGGGCCAGGGTGACGGCCTTGGCGGCGCCGGTGGAAGCCGGGATGATGTTGAAGCCGGCAGCGCGGCCGCCACGCCAGTCCTTCTTCGACGGACCGTCCTGCGTGGGCTGCGTGGCGGTGATGGCGTGCACGGTGGTCATCAGGCCTTCGGCCAGACCGAAGTTTTCATGGATGACCTTGGCCACGGGAGCCAGGCAGTTGGTGGTGCAAGAAGCGTTGGACACGATGCTGTTCTTGCTCAGGTCCAGCGAGTTATGGTTGACGCCCATGACGATCGTGGGGACCGATTCCGGGGTCTTGGTTGGAGCCGAGATCACCACGCGCTTCGCACCGGCCTTGATGTGCTTGCCAGCGCCTTCGGCGTCGGTGAACAGGCCGGTGGATTCGATCACGTAGTCCGCGCCGAGCTTGCCCCAGGGCAGTTCTTCGGGGTTACGGACAGCTGTGGTGGGGATGAACTTGCCATTGACGACGATGCCTTCTTCACCCTGGTGAGTGGCCGTGCCATTGAAGCGGCCGTGGGTAGTGTCGTAACGCAGCAGATACGCGAGATTGTCCGGCGTCACCAGGTCGTTGATGCCCACCACTTCGATGCCCTGACGAGCAGCGGCGGCGCGGAAGAAGAGGCGACCGATGCGACCGAAACCGTTAATACCAACCTTGATAGCCATGACCCTACGCTCCAGAAAAACTGTTCGATGAAATCCCTCGGTTCTGCCCAAGGGCCTGCTTTTGGGGGTATCCCGCCATCGCCAGGCGATGGCCAGAAGATGAAATAGTAGGAGTTTTAGGGCTCCCGGTCAAAGTACCGGACCCATTTTCCAGACCCTGAACTAATGCCATAAGTTTTACTTCTGCAGGCGGTGAACCCCCATCGCGACGTAAGGCTTATAGATTTCCAGCACTGCGTCGCGGTAATCAGCTTCGTTGACCTGATAGACGTTGCCCTTGCCAGCCTGGAATTTCTTGTCGTCCACCACGGGCTCGGTGCGGTAGATGGTCTTGCTCGAAAGCAGCATGCCGCTGACCTTGCTGCCATAATTGGGCTTGGATTCAGTGCCCCAGTTCTTCAGGCCGGCGTAGACGCGCAAGTTCGAGCCTTCATCGACGGTGGCCTGTCCCTTGTGGAGCCCGACGATCATGTGCACGCGCAGCGCGATGTCGCTGCCCGTCTCGGCCATCAGCGCCGCCTGGACCTGAACGTTCCTGGCCTCATTGAGCCCCATCACACCCGCATACATGCGGCTGAGCCCGGCGACGGAGTACAGCTCGCCCTTCTGCTTGGTGTCACTCTGGAACAGCCCGCCGCCCTGACTCATGCCCTTGCGTGCGCCTTCCTCACCGGCGGTGATATTCGACAGCGCCGCCGACTGCGCCACCTGGTTCATCGGAACCACGGTGAACCCGGCGGCTTCGAGTTCCTGCACGAAGGTGTTGTAGAGATCGGTGGGCAGCTTGGCCTTGAAGCCGTCTTCAAATTCGTACTTGCGCTTGCCCACGCCGGCCAGCTCCGCAGCCATCAGCAGGCCGAGCTGGTTGTTGGACATGTTCTCCGAGCGATCGGTCACATACTGCACGACGAACTCGCTGATGACCACCTTCTTGCCCGACTCTTTGGGCAGCGACCACCAGCCTTCCTTCTTCCAGTAGCTGTCGGCCTGGGACTGAACCTGCTGCGGCGACGCGAGCGACGCCGAGTCAAACTTCTTCGGGCCGCCACAGCCCAGACCAAAGCCCATGGCCATCACAACCATCACAGCAGTCGAGCAGCGCATCATCATCGAGCTAACCATCGTGCATCATTCCATTGAAAGGGATTCAGAAGTGGCAGCCACGATGAACACCATCAGAGCTACCCCCGCAGTCGCAACAGGCTACCCTCGTGTATCCCTACCCCGCAAGTTACAGGTACAACCATTGCGAAAGGCTGCCCTTTTTCCAGCGTCAGCCATTTCCCTGTCAGTGATGTTTATAAGTACAATTCCCACCTGTTTCGCAGGTTACCTTTACTCCCTCGAGGCCCTCTCATGTCAGAGTTCAAGAAACTACTGTTTACGATCAAAGGCCAGAAGCTCGTGGCCAAAGTTGGTTTGAAAGACCTGGGTTTCAAGCCCACGCATGTGTGGAACCCCAGCCCGTCGTATGAGCACCGCGTAACGCCTTACGAACTGCCGATGGACATCATCATTGGCCTCAAGGGCAATCGCATTACCTGCGCCAAGTACTCGCCGCCGCCTTTCGCGCTCATCCTCGAAAACAAGGACCAGAAGGCGCTGATCAGCGTGGCGTGCAAGCCCGGCTACCACTTCTGGAACCAGGTGGACTTCTTCAACAAGCTCACCGGCTCGGTGGTTGAAATCGATCTCGAAGGCCACAGCGATCCCAAGGTCGTCAACAAGAAGGTTGAACTTCACATCACGCTGGGTAACCCCGGCGAATCGCGCCATGAACTGCTCAAGCGCGGCCTGATGCAGGACTACCCCGAAGCCAACAAGCCTCGCGAAATTCCCGACTGGTGGCTCAAGCCCATCTACTGCGGCTGGGGCGATCAGGTGACCATCTCGCAGTACCTCGAAGGCGTCGGCGAAGAAGCCCGCGCGCTGGCCTACTGCACGCAGGGCCTGTACGAACGCTGGATCAGGCGCCTCGATGAAGCGGGCGTTCCCTTCGGGACCACCATCATCGACGCGGGCTGGTCGCCCACAGGCGTGTGGGAAGTGGACACCATCAAGTGGCCCGACCTGCGCGGCTTTATCGATCGTGAACACGCCAGAGGCCGCAAGGTTCTGCTGTGGATCGGGACGTGGCTTTACGATGGCCTTGCCAAGGAATACTGCTCCACGATGGATGGCCAGCAGCTGACCACCGACCCGACCAATCCCAGGTACATGAAGAAGGTCACCGAGTGGGTCAAGCACCTGATCGGTCCGGATGGCATCAACGCGGACGGCTTCAAGATCGACCAGCTGGCCTGGAGCCCGAGCCACCGCCGCTTCTGGACCGGCTCGCGCTTTGGCCTGATGCGCGAACTCGAACCCTCGAAGAAGCGCGTCATCAAGTTCCATGGCAAGGGCTGGGGCACGGAACTGCTCTATCGTCTGCAGAAGAACATTTACGAATCGGCCAAGAGCGTGAAGCCCGACTGCCTGATCACCAGCAGCACGGTTCACCCTTACTTCCATGACACCTTCGACATGGTCCGCATTCACGACATGGGTTACGTGGCCGAGGACATCTTCGAAGCCATGAAGGCCCGCGTGGATCTGGGCAAAGCCGCGCTGCCTCACGCCCCCACCGACACCGACGACTGGGTGCACACCAACTACGACACCTGGCTCAAGTACACCGCAGGCAGCCACGTGCTGGGCGTGCCCTGCATCTTCTACGCCGAGCACTTCATGCTCAACTGGAAGGCCGAGCCTGCCACCAAGCTCATTCCCATGAGCGACCTGAAGAAAATCGCCAAGGAATGGAAGAAGCACGCGCTGTAAATATCGCGCGGTTTAACGACTTCATACGACAAGGCCCAGGTATGCAATACCTGGGCCTTGTTATTTCCCTTGTGTTGTGATGGGGCGAATCAACAGTCCATCATTTACGCTTCGCCGGGCATCTTCAGCGTGCCGATGATGTCGTTGATCGAGCTGCAGCCATGGCGGGCCAGGTAGGCCTCGATGCCCTGGGCAACCTTGAGCGGTGTGGCAGGGTCGACGAAGAGGGCCGTGCCCACTGCCAGCCCGGTGGCGCCGGCCAGGAGGAACTCGATGGCGTCCTGCCAGTACTGGATGCCGCCCATGCCGATGATCGGAATGCCTGCGGGCTTGGCCACGTTGCGATAGACACGGTGGACGAGGTAAACCGCCAGCGGGCGCACTGCCGGGCCGGACAGGCCGCCTGTCCCGTTGGCCAGGCGCGGGCGACGCTTCTCGATATCCACCACCATCGCGGTGTAGGTGTTGATCAGGCTCAGGATATCGGCTCCGCCTTCCACCGCAGCGCGGGCGGTGACGGTGATATCCGCCACATTAGGCGAGAGCTTGACGATGAGCTTGCAGCGATTACCGATGGCGTTCTTCACCTCAGCCACCAGCTTCTTGAGCATCGGGCCGTCGGTTCCAAACGTCAGGCCGTCCTTCACGTTCGGGCAGGAAACGTTGAGCTCAATGGCGTCAACATCGTCCTGCTGGGCGATAGTCCCGGCGGTGTGGACGTAATCCTCCGTCGAGTAGCCCGCGACGTTGACGATGATCTTGGGACCGGCTTTGCGCAGTTCGCGCAGCGGAGGCAGCTTGTCACGCATGAAGGCGTCGAGGCCGACGTTGGCCAGGCCGATGGCGTTGAGCATGCCGCCTCGGGTTTCAACGATGCGGTAGGCGTCGTTGCCCTTGCGAGGCTGGGCCGTCACGCTCTTGGTCACAAACGCCCCAAGCTTGGAGATATCCGCGAAGTCGGCATATTCATAGCCGTAGCCGCAGGTTCCCGAAGCGGTCATCATCGGGTTATCCAGCGACAGGCCAGCAAGATTAACCTGCAGGGAAGGACGCGTTTGCACCGGGCAGCCTGGGGTGGTGGTCTGTGACATCGACACTCAAATCCTCAAAAACGACCCCATCGGGGGTCAAAGCGTTGTGGAAGAATTCTAGGCGGCGGACCAAAGACATTCTTCCGCGTAAGATACCTGCAATGAGCGACTCTCGCCCGCACATTTTCGAACTTTCTCCGCCCGAACTCTCCGAACTGCTGGGCCAGTGGAAGATGCCCTCCTTCCGCGCTAAGCAGATTCTCGAGTGGGTGTATCGTAAGCACGTGGCCGACCCCAGACAGATGACCAATCTGTCCAAAGCCGACCGCGATCTGCTGTGGCAGAACATGCGCTGGATCACCGGCCGCACCATCCGCCATCAGAAGGCCACCGACGGCGTCCAGAAGCTGCTGCTCGACTGGTCCCCGCTGCCCGCCGACGCCCCGGCCGCCATCCCCGGCCTGAACATCCTGGGGCAGGATATGGGCTCCACCGAGACACAGACCGAATGCGTCATGATCCCGGCCATCAGTGGCGGGCTGGCGCGTCAGCGTGAGCGGGAATGGAACGATGGCGACGATGTGGACGATCACTCGCCCCGCTCCCGCCGCACGGCCTGTATCTCCAGCCAGATCGGCTGCCCGGTGGGCTGCAAGTTCTGCGCCTCGGGCCTGTCGGGTCTGGATGGCAATCTCACCACCGGCCAGATCGTCGAGCAGGTCTGGCAGCTGGGCGCGCTGCCAGGCGTGATCGACGCCGACACGTCCCCCACCGCCAGGCCCATCACCAACGTGGTGTTCATGGGCATGGGTGAGCCGCTGGCCAACTTCGAACGCGTGACCAAAGCCGCGCAGTTCCTCTCGGCCGACTGGGGCCTGGGCATCTCGGCGCGAAGGATCACCATCAGCACAGTGGGCGTTCCGGCGCAGATCCGCCGACTGGCCGACCTGCAGCTCTCCATCACGCTGGCCATCAGTCTGCATGCCCCCAACGATGAAGTGCGCAAGAAGCTCATCCCCTGGGCTGAGCGTGTGACGGTGGCTCAGCTGCTCGACGCCGCCCGCTACTACTTCCAGAAGACCGGCCGCGAAGTGACGCTCGAATACATCCTGCTGCGTGGCGTGAACGATCTGCCTCAGCATGCCCGGGAACTGGCGAGCATCGCCCGCAGCCTGCGATGCAATGTGAACCTGATCCGCTACAACGAAGTCAAGGGCATGCCCTTTGACCGCCCGACGACGGACGACGTGCATCAGTTCCAGGCGATCCTCAGGCAGGCGGGTATCAACGCTCACATCCGCGCCAGCCGCGGGCGTGACATCGCTGCGGCCTGCGGTCAGCTGCGACACGAGCATGCGTCGGTGTAAGGCCGGCGTTTGCATTGAAATGACAAACAAAAAGGCCCAGGTTCCGAAGAACCTGGGCCTTGCGTCTTATCAGCGGCGAATGAAGCGTCCCCTCCTACGCATATCAGACGCGCCGGCGACGCGTAGCCAGTGCCAGGGCGCTGAGGACCATCGTGCCCAGCGCGGCAGTGGCAGGCTCAGGAACTGAGGGCGTGACGACGGGTTCAGCTGCAAGGAAGTAGAACTCATCTTTTGCGGGCTTGACCGGCCTGGTGTCTTCCCCCGGAAGCGGCGTCGGAATGGGCGAGTATCCCGTTTCCAGGAAAGAAATGCCGGCCTGGTAGAAACCATTCACACCCGAGCCCATGGAAATCGTCAGGCCGATCACCTGGGTCCATTCATCGAGCACGATCGAAGTGAAACCGCCCTCGGTGATCGTGCCACCATTGGCCCAGAAGGCCTTGGATTGAATGTATTGGCCATCAACGCCAACTGTGCCACCATCGTTCACTGAGGTCGGCGGATTGAAGAAGTTATGCGAGTCACTGTAGATCCAGTAACCATTATGGCTATTGAAATTCACCAGTTCCCAGCCACCTTCGGTCACAGGCGTGCCGACGGCTTCCGCCCATTCCCAGACCAGTTCTGCAATCTCACCGCTGGTGTTCTGAACCAGCAGTCGGATTGCGGGCATCTGAGCAGGACTGGTGTCACTGCTGGCCGGATCGCGATACCACTCCATACGGCCCAGACTGAAGTTCTTTAACGGCTTGGGGCCTGAAAGATCAATCCTCACCGACGCCTTGGCCTCACTGCTGCCTGCAATGGTTGAATCCGTGGTAAGAATCAGCGCCGACTTGCCCCCAATCCAGCCGATTTCAGCCGAGCCACCCGCACGGGTATCGTTCTGATACCAGTACTCCGAACCATCGAGCGTGGTCGCGTTGTAGACCACTGCGGAAGCAGACTGCACGACACTCATCGTCATCGCACCTGCGGCAAGAAGGGATAATGCCAGTCCTGATTTCATCACCTGTTACCTCCCGAGAATAAAACGCATGATGCTTCGCACAACAGCGTGTGAAGCACGGGCAGGCTGATGATGGCATTCGGAAGGTTGAGCTCAGGTGAGTCACGCGTCCTGATCCTGACAGTCAGGAGCGACAACGTGACCGCCCTCGCCACTCTATGGAAATGGACGATTGGGCATGAATCTCCGCGAATCCTTATCAGCCCAACCGTTGGAAGAATTATGCATCACAAACCATTGGAATCCAAGAGTCTGAACGCATCTTTTGATGCGTATTCCGGGACTTTTTGAGGGTTTTTTGCGAAAAATTGACTTTCGTCGCACGCTGGTGAAAAGATAGGTAATTATGGAAAACCCGGATATGTATTTGCAGGACCAGCCCTGCAGTGCAAATCGCCAACGACCTGTGACTGGCTGACAGGCTCGGCGCGGGGCCAATGGGGTTCAATAAAAAAAAGCACGCTCCATGGCGGGCACGGAGCGTGCTTGAATGTCTCATCTATCGGCGGCCGGGGCAGCCGAGAGGTTGAATTACATTTCGACGGGCTTGAGCCAGGGCATCATCGAGCGCAGCTTGCGGCCGGTGACTTCGACGCCGTGGTTCTTGTCGGCTTCGCGCTGAGCCTTGAACCAGGGGAAGCCCTTCTTGTAGTCGTCGCGGAAGGTCTGAGCAAACTTGCCCGTCTGGATGTCGGTGAGCACCTGCTTCATGGCCTTCTTGGTTTCGTCGGTGACGATCTTGGGGCCGGTGTGGTAGTCGCCGAATTCAGCGGTGTTGCTGATGGAGTAGCGCATGTAGTTCAGGCCGCCACGCTCGATCAGGTTGATGATGAGCTTGAGTTCGTGGGCGACTTCGAAGTACGCCATTTCCGGGGGATAGCCGGCTTCCACGAGGGTTTCGAAGCCAGCCTTGATCAGGGCGGAGAGACCGCCGCAGAGCACGGCCTGTTCGCCGAAGAGGTCGGTTTCGCACTCGTCCTTGAAGGTGGTGACGAGGATACCCGAGCGGCCGCCACCAACGCCGATGGCCCAGGCCAGAGCGATGGCCCGGGCGTTGCCCGTGGCATCCTGGTGGACGGAGAGGAGGCAGGGCACGCCGCCGCCACGCTCATATTCGCTGCGGACGGTGTGGCCGGGGCCCTTGGGGGCCACCAGGATCACGTCAGCGTCAGCGGGAGGAACAATGGTCTTGAAGTGGACGTTGAAGCCGTGGGTCGCACCGATGGCAGCGCCCTTCTTGAGGTTCGGCTTGATGTCCTTTTCCCAGACGTCAGGCTGAACTTCGTCGGGGAGGGTGAGGATGACCAGGTCGGCCTGCTTGACGGCGTCGGCGACGGGCAGCGGATCGAAGCCGTGTTCGATAGCCAGCTTACCGTTGGCCGAGTCGCGGCGGTTGGCGACGATCACCTTCACGCCCGAGTCGCGCAGGTTCTGAGCGTGGGCGTGGCCCTGGCTGCCGTAGCCGAGCACCGCCACGGTCTTGCCCTGCAGGGGAGCCAGTGAGCCGTCCTTGTCATAAAGCGTTTCAATAGCCATTGGGATGAATCTCCATCAAAGTTGAGCAGGGTAATGTAGCCCAACGGAGCGGGTCCGTAAAGTCGCCCCCCTCCCATATTTCCCCCGCCAGCCCGGCCAGGCCGGGTTCCAGGCGCTGTCGATTAGCCGGGCAAAGTCAGGTTAGCCATACATCCGAAACAGGCAGAATCAGAATTTATGACTGGTCAGGCAGGCATCGTCTGGCCGGGGGTTCAACGTCTGACCATTCGGGCTTGTGTCACTTTCTGAGCCCTTTATGATCCTGCCCACTGACGTCGACACGCGTCAGCCAGGCCGGCCATCAGGGAGATGATCAGGGGTTACGCATCATCGATCAGGGTAAGGAGCCGCCGGCCGCAGGGAGGAAAGGAGGTACGACATGACCTGTTGCAATGAACGCTGCTGTTGCTGATTGATCCCGTCTGCTGATCCCGCCTTTTATCGATCTGTTCAACGTTTGATTTCTGACCACCGCCCCGATCTGCCGCCCTGCTTGCGCGGCCAGATGCGCGGTGTCTGCAACCATCATCGGCCGAGTCCTTCGCGACTCCGCCTGCAAGGAGTTTTCCATGATCCGCACTGTTTTCCGTAAGCCCACGACAGCCGCCGCCCTGGCGACGCTGGCTCTGACCTCCGGTCTTCTCTCGGCCGCGCCCGCCAGCGCAGCATCGCTCACCGCGTTCTCGTTTGAATCGCTGACGTCGCGCAATCCTGATTTCGATCACTCGCCTTACCTCTATCCCAGCAATCATGCCCGTGGCAACGCTGGCGAAGTCAACTACGACACTGGCGATATCCGCCTCGATGGCGTGGTCATCAACGGCGTCACCTACAACCAGAGCCAGCTGCAGCTGGTGACCGGTGCGAACATCGTGCTCGAAACGGGCGTGGACGTGAACCGTGGCGGCGCCAACCTGGCCACGGGTCATGGCATCGGCGCAGCAGTCGACAACTGGGCCGGCCAGGGCATCGGGACCACCACCCCCACCAACGCCGATCTGGTGAGCGCTCTGGGCAACTACAATCTCACCAGCATCGTCGCCACCCGCGAAAATCCGGGGACGACGATCTATGAAGTGTCCTTCGACAATCCCACGCACAGTCTGCTGCTCTGGGAACGCGGGAACAGCGGCGACGTGTTCGTCGAAGCCCTCAACAGCAATGGCGATGTCATCGCCAGCCTGCTGATTCTCGATGGCAGTAACGACAACGGCGCTCCCAGCACGTGGATTCCCACGGGGATCTGGGCCACCACCTATGTCTATGACACCTTCCAGAATCAGGGCCAGCAGCTTTCATCCGTCGGCCTGTATGTGGATGAAGCGGTGAACACCTTCCGCTTCACGTCGCATCATCTGATTGATGTCAACGGCGAGCCTCAGCGCTACAACGGGCCTGACCTGAAGATCCTGGCCCTGGACGATGCACAGATCACCAACGCCGTGCCCGAACCGGCCACTGCCGCTCTGGGCTTCCTGAGCCTGGGCGGTCTGGCCCTGGCAACGCGCCGCCGCCGCACACAGCAGGCCTGATGAGACAGGGGAAAGCATCAGCCTGTTTTCGTGACGAGGGAGACATCGCAGGTGTCTCCCTCGTTTTTTGCAGGACGTCCCCTGCTGCAATCCGCTGTAAAGAAAGACACCATCCCCTGCATGGAGATGGTGTCTTTTGTTTTATGGTGATGCGAGTTTCGCTCAGGCTTCCTTCGCGCCCGCAGCCGCTGCATCGAGATACCACGTGAGCGTGCCCGCGGCAGGGTTCACACCCGTGATGGGGTACTTCTGAATATCCGGGCCAGCGGAAGCAAGCTGATCGTGAATAGAGCGCAGCATGGGGGCCTTCTTGGCCTTGGTGGCAAGCACCGCCAGCTCCCGGCCGGCGTTGATCAGCGGATAGGTCATCGTCAGGCGAGGCGGCGGGGTCACGCCCGGGCCATCATTCGCGGCGATCCAGCTGCTGTTTTCCTGCAGCCCACGCGAGCCGGGAAACAGACTGGCCGTGTGGCCATCGTCCCCCATGCCCAGCAGGATGAAGTCGAGCCGGCCATCGGGAACGATGCTGCGCAGCTCAGCTTCATAAAGCTCAGCGGCGTTTTCTTCCATCACGGGCATCGGGTGAACCTGCCTGGTACGGATGGGAATGTGATCCACCAGCACCGACTTGATCATGCGGAAGTTGAGCCGATCGTCATCAGCAGGCACGCGGCGTTCATCCACCAGCCAGATGTGCGTCGATCCCCAGGGAATCGCGCGAAAGCGAGGGTCGGTGCACAGCCTCATGTAGAAAGGCTCAGGGGTGGAGCCACCTGACAGCGCCAGATGAAACACGCCACGATCGCGCAGCGCCTTGAGCGCCGCATCCGTCAGATCTGCCCCCAGACGATCAAAGAGCAGATCATCACTGGGCTCAACCACAATCTCACCCGTCAGGGACAGACTGTGCTCGAAGTGAGATTCATTGAGTTCATACACCATGATTAAATTCCATTCTCATGCCTGCGGGTGAATCAGGTCTTGCGCCAGTGACGGCCGTTGCGGGCGAGCATTTCCTCCGCCGCGGCCGGACCATCGCAACCAGCTGCGTAGTTGGGCAGCGACGGATCGGGGTTGGCCTTCCAGTAATCAAGCACCGGCTGAACGATGCGCCAGGCATGTTCAATTTCAAACCTGTTCTTGAAGAGCGTCTGATCGCCGCGGATGCAGTCCAGCAGCAGCGTGGCGTAGGCTTCAGGCGGCTCGGCTTTGAACTGGGCGATGTAGTCAAAGTCCATCACCACCGACTTGATGTTCATGCCCTGCCCGGGAACCTTGCCTTCAAAACGCAGGCGGATGCCTTCGTCAGGCTGCACGTTGATCACAATCTGGTTGGGAGCATTGCCATCCTTGCTGCCGAAGCGATCGCTGAAAAGGATGTGCGGCGTGGGCTTAAAGTAGATGACGATCTCGGTCATCTTCTTGCTCATGCGCTTGCCCGAACGCAGATAGAAAGGCACACCGCCCCATCGCCAGGTGTCCACCGCCAGTTCGATGGCGGCGTAGGTGTCGGTCTGGCTGTCAGTCGCCACGCCCTTTTCTTCGCGATAGCCGGGAACGGGTTTGCCATTGATCTGACCGGGACCATACTGGCCACGCACCGCGATGAAGGGAATTTCGTCGGCTGTAGGCGTGCGCGTCGCGGCGAGTACCTTGAGCTTTTCGTTACGCACGTCGTCGGCTTTGAGGCTCACAGGCGGTTCCATCGCCACCACTGCCATGAGCTGGAGCAGGTGGCTCTGGATCATGTCGCGCATCGCGCCGCCGCTGTCGGAATCGTAGTAGTCGCCACGCGTTTCCACGCCCACGGTTTCCGCAGCGGTGATCTGCACGTGGTCGATGTAGTTGCGGTTCCACACCGGCTCAAAAATGGTGTTGGCAAAGCGAAAAACCATCAGGTTCTGGACGGTTTCCTTGCCCATGTAGTGGTCGATGCGATAGATGCTTTCTTCTTCAAACACCCGGCCCACCACGCGGTTGAGATGCGCGGCCGACTCGGGATCATGACCGAAGGGCTTCTCAATAATGATGCGCTGCCACGAGCGATTCTTCTGATCCAGGCTGCACCAGGCCTTGCCTTCGGTGACCATCCCGTTCTGGCCGATGAGGTTGATCGTCGGCTCGTACAGATGGGGCGCCATCGACAGATAGAAAATCACATTCTCGCATATCTGATGCTCATCGCGCAGCTCGGCCATGCGCTGCTTGATCAGCGGATAGTCTTCATTCTTCGTGGAGTCCGCCGCCAGATAGTGCACGTGCTTCGAGAATTTCGCCCACTGCTCCGGGTCATACTTCTTGCCCGTCTGCTCGGCGAAATCCCAGATGTACTGGCGGAACTGCTCATCGGAATACTTCGTACGGCTGATGCCCATCACCGCGAACTTCTCAGGCATCTGCCCTGTGATGTAGTTGTAGTACAGCGCAGGAATCAGCTTACGCTTGGTCAGATCCCCCGACGCCCCGAAAATATTGATCAGACACGAGTTGTTCTTTGCGGATGCACTGGCCATGACATTTCCTTAAAGCTAGGCGACACACCACCGGCCATCGGGTGTGGCAGCCACTGTTCGTTAAATTAACGTAAGGTAGAGTTTAACGTCCCAGGGCCACCGTCAACAGCATGATGTCTGCTGGGGTGATCCCTGACAGGCGGGCGGCCTGTCCAAGTGTGGCGGGACGGAACTGGCCCAGAACCGCTTTGGCTTCACGACCAAGGCCCTGGACTTTTTCATAATCGAAGTCTGCGGGCAGCGTCATATGCTCCTGACGGGCTGCCTTTTCAATCTCACGCTCCTGGCGCTGAATGTAACCAGCGTACTGCAGATCGCTCAGCAGCGTGGATACCACCGATGCGCCAATCGCCTCGCCAGCTTCGCCCAGACGCTCGAGCACCATGGGGGCATCCACCTCAGGCCGGCGGACCCATTCAAGCATGGGCTGACCATCGACGCGCATCGGCGTCATCAGCTGGCGAAGCTGCTCAATGCGAGACAGCTTGTCCTGATACGCAGTCCAGCGGCGGTCATCCACCACGCCCCAGGATCGCCCCTGCTCCGTCAGACGACGGTCGGCGTTGTCCGCACGCAGCATCAGGCGATGCTCGGCGCGGCTGGTGAACATGCGGTAAGGCTCACGCGGGATCTTGGTCACCAGGTCATCAAGCATCACGCCGATGTACGCTTCATTGCGCCCCAGACGGATTTCACTCTGGCCACGCACAAAGCGCACAGCGTTAAGCGCCGCGACCAGTCCCTGCCCTGCTGCTTCTTCGTAGCCGCTGGTTCCGTTGATCTGCCCTGCCAGGAACAGACCGGGATGGCGCTTGGTCATGCAGGTGGCATCAATCTGGTGTGGCCAGACCATGTCATATTCCACCGCATAGCCGTAGCGAAGAATCTTTGCATTCTCGCAGCCAGGCATCTTGTGGACGATCACTTCCTGAACATCTGCTGGCAGCGAGGTACTGATGCCATTGCAGTAGATCTCATCTGAATCCAGCGATTCAGGCTCCAGGAACACATGATGGCTGGTGCGATCCGCGAAGCGCACCACCTTGTCTTCGATGCTCGGGCAGTAGCGCGGGCCTGCGGTCTGAATCTGGCCGTTGTACATCGGCGCACGATGCAGATTCGCACGGATCAGCTCATGCACTTCATGCGACGTGTAGGTCACATGGCAAGGCCGCTGTTCAATCGCGGGAAATTTCGACAGATCGGTCAGATCTGAAAACGGAACGGGTCGCTCATCGCCGGGCTGAATTTCCAGCGAGGCAAAATCGATGGTCTTTGCATCCAGGCGAGGCGGTGTCCCGGTCTTGAGCCTGCCCAGGTCAAAGCCCAGCTTCGACAGCGATGCACTGATGCCCACCGCCGCATCTTCACCCACGCGGCCGCCGACGGTCTGCCTTTCGCCGGTGTGCATCAGCCCGCGCATGAACGTGCCCGTGGTGAGCACCACCGCACTGGCACGCAGCGTCAGAGGCTGATCGGGATAGATCACCTTCCCCTGCGCTTCGAGGCGGTCGTAAGGTGAATCGTCAGGCCTGGCCGTCGCTCGCACGGGCGGATGCAGGACAATGCCTCGCACCTTGCCAGCTTCAATGATGATGTCTTCGCAGGTCCCCGCATAGACGGTGATCTGCTCGCGCGTGGCCAGCAGACGCTGGACTTCCAGCGCGTAGCGGTATTTGTCACTCTGACAGCGCGGGCCGTGGACTGCAGCGCCCTTGGAGAGGTTGAGCACGCGGAACTGGATGCCCGTGGCGTCGGCCGCCAGCCCCATCAGGCCGCCCAGTGCGTCGATCTCACGAACCATCTGCCCCTTGGCCAGGCCACCAATGGCCGGGTTGCAGGACATCGCCCCGATCTTGGCCGGGTCCAGTGTCACCAGTGCAACCCGGGCGCCCATATTGGCCGCCGTCCAGGCTGCCTCGGCGCCGGCGTGGCCGCCACCGATGACAATGATCTCAAATTCGTGGTTCGATCCGCTCATGGAGCGGGAATTATAGCCATTGCGGGCTAGATCGTCGCTTCGGTCACGCGAAGAACTTCGTCGACGGTTGTAAGTCCTGCTGCGGCCTTGCGGAAACCGTCTTCACGCAGACTCACCATGCCACGCTCCACGCAGATTCTGCGGAACTCGCTGACGTTCGGATTGCCTGCCACCTTATCGCGCAGCGTGTCATCCAGAACCAGCAGTTCATACAGACCCAGTCGGCCGGAGTAGCCGGTATTGCGGCAGCGGTCACAGCCCTTCCCAATGGTCATGTTGTCCAGCGCAATGCCATGCATGGCCAGATGGTCGAGGAACTTCTCATTGACCGGAGCCTGCGTCTTGCAATGCGGGCAGATCTTTCGCACCAGTCGCTGAGCCAGGCAGGCGTTGAGGGCCGCACCAATCAGGTAAGGCTCCACACCGATGTTGATCAGTCGCGTCACCGAGCTGGGCGCGTCATTGGTATGCAGCGTGGAGAGCACAAGGTGGCCGGTGAGCGACGCCTGAATGGCGATCTTGGCGGTTTCAGCGTCACGGATTTCACCGAGCATGATGACGTCAGGGTCCTGACGCAGCAGTGAGCGAAGCGCCGCGGCGAATGTCATGCCGATGCGTTCATGTGTCTGAACCTGCGTGATGCCACCCAGGTGATATTCCACGGGGTCTTCAACCGTGGAGATGTTGAGCTGCTTGCGGTCCATCTGCGACAGCGACGCGTAAAGCGTGGTCGTCTTACCTGAACCCGTCGGACCGGTCACCAGAATAATGCCGTGCGGCTGATCGATGTGATGCTTCCAGATCAGCAGCTGATCTTCATCCATGCCCAGTTGTTCCAGGGGCACGTTGATAGAGCGTGTATCGAGGATACGAAGCACCACCTTCTCACCCTGCGCGGTGGGAAGCGTGGACATACGCAGGTCGAGCTTTCGGCCGTGAACCATGGCGCGGATGCGGCCGTCCTGAGGCAGACGACGCTCGGAGATATCCAGATTCGCCATGATCTTCAGACGCGAAACGATGGCCGCGTGCATCTGATAAGGCGGCGATGTCGTTTCAAAGAGCACGCCGTCGATACGATAGCGCACCTGCAGCTTCTTCTCATGCGGCTCGATGTGAATATCGCTGGCGCCTTCTTTCACGGCGTTGAAGATCAGGTAGTTCACCAGACGGATGATCGGCGACTCGCCGGCCATCTTCTCAAGGTCGACTTCCTCTTCCTTGGTCTGAACAACTTCAACGTCGTCTTCCTCGACGCCGGCGATGATCGAGTCCACCTCGGCGGCCTGGTTCTCATTCTGATCGTCGCGCAGGGCTTCCGCAGCCGCTTCCACGTCGACCGTGCAGATCACCACAGGCTTGACGGCCATGCCCGTCTTGTGACGGACTTCGTCAATCAGAATCAGATCATCAGGCTTGGAGATGCCCAGAAACAGGCGGCCTGAAACCACGCGCAGCGGAAGCACGCCGTTGGCTTTGCAGAATTCACTGCC
>Ga0207868_1001091_pt1 | contig 21553 bp, 26 predicted proteins | sample Passage237B_FD_187370 | JGI IMG/M metagenome (GOLD analysis project Ga0207868, IMG submission 187370) | Cellulose adapted compost microbial communities from Newby Island Compost Facility, Milpitas, CA, USA - Passage2 37B (SPAdes) (version 3) ... | reverse complement strand
TGGGACAACATCTGCGCCCAGAACCTCGACCAGCGGGTCCGCGACCTTCACGCGATGGGCCGCATCAGCGAGGCGCAGCGCCGCTACGCTGACAACCTCATCTCCGCCGCCCACCGCGCCGCCCCCGGTTACGCAGAGGCGCAGGAGCGTGCGGCTCGCTTCGCGGAGGCCAGGAAGGTTGCCAACCGCGAGGCTCGCCAGGTCCGCGCGGCTCGCAAGGCAGTGGCCACCTACCCCACCTTCGAGGTCGGCCAGGTCGTCACGGGCGCAGGCAAGACCGGCACCGTGGTCGAGGTCAAGGGCGAGGGTCGTAACGCGATGCTCGTGGTGGACGTGGACGGCGTGACCGCGAACCTCGTGGCCCGATTCGCGAAGGCGGTGGCGTGATGGGCCGCGAGCTGAACCCCGAAGAGCAGGCAAAGATGGCCCAGGTGATGCGCGAGACGGACGCCGCCGCGATGCGCCACGACCTGAACCGCGAGGCCGCCTGGGCCGAGGCGAACGGAATCGCCACGTACACGCCCGCGCAGATCCGCGCCAAGCGCGCCTACCTCGCGATGACCGAGCGCGCCCTGGCGCGAGCCTTGGGTGTCTCCCGCGTCGCAGTCCAGCGGTGGGAGTCCGGGGAGCGCACGATCTCGGACGCGAACGCCGTCCGCCTCGACGAGCTGTGTGAGCGCGTGTCGCGACTCGAGCTGGAGGCGGTGGCTGCGATGAAGCGACTCCAGCCGCACGAGCGCCTGTTCATCATCTACCGTGACGACGAGCACCTGCGGGCGCATCATCCAGCCTCCCCGCTGACGGCCGACACGATTCTCGCCATCGCCGGTCGAGTGCAGGAGTCCATCCCCTGCGACATCGCGTTCGCGCCGTAGAACGCCAAAAAGCGCCCCCTCACCCTGTCCGGCGAACCGGTGGGTGAGGGGGCGCAGTCTTGGGCGCGTCAGGCGTCGTCAGTGGTTATCGCCGCTCCAGCGCCTCGATGATCTGCTGCTTGGTCAGGCCAGTAACGTCCATGCCGAGCGCGGCGGCGTAGTCAACCCACGCGGCCTTCGAGGCGGACGCGGCGGGAGTCTTGGCTTCCGCGGCGGGACCAGCGTCGGGGCACGACTTCGCACAGTCGGCGGTGCAGTTCGGTTCGCAGGGGCCGAACGTCTCGTCACCAGTGGGATTGCCTTCGCGGAGGTTCGCGGTGTCGGTCTCGTAGATCATCGCGGCCTCGGCCAGGGACTCGGCGGCGTCGACTTCGGGAAGGCCGGCGAGGATGCCCTGCAGGAACGATGCGACCGCCGCCGTCAGGACGGTAGCCACGGACGCAATCAGGGCGGTGGTGTCGGCGCCCTCGACGAACGCGGCCACAGCGGCGTTCACGAGGCCAGCACCAAGGATGCCCTGGAGCAGAGTGCGGAGCGCCCGGATGGCGGACGCCTTGATGAGCTGCATGGTGGTGCCTTTCTGCAAGGTTGCTCCAAGTCGGGCTTGGAGTTGGCGATCAACCACGACGCCTTGATCGCGGGGAATCAAGGCGTGGGGGCTGGACGTGGTGCGTCAGCGTGCGGGGCGCAATGTGGTGCGCTCGAGGACGTAGTTGCGGCGCATGTGCGTCTTGCACGCGGCGCACGTCACGAGCGCGTAGGCGGTGAGTGCGGTGTGTGCTTTCGAGTCGGCTTGGCGCGTGAGTTTCGTGGAGCCGCAGTTGCAGCACGTTTCGATGGGGCGACCGTCGTCGTCGCGGTCAGCCCACAGGTTGAGGTTGGGGTGGTTGGGGATCCATGGGCGCAGTGCGTCGTACACCGTCTCCGTCACGCGCACGTCGCCACAGTTGTAGCGCCGCATGAGCTTGCGGGCTTTCTCATCACCGGCCATGCACGCGGTCCACAGCCCGAAGCCTTGGTGCGTGACTTTGCGCGGCAGACCCAGTTCGCGCGCGATCTCGTCGAGACGGTTGTAGGGGAAGCCGAATTGGGACCGCACCGTCTTGAGTAGGTCGACCGAGCGCACGGGTCGCGGCTTGGGTAGTCCCAGGCGGATGAACTCAGTGTTGATGCGTTTGAGGTCGAAGCGGTCGGAGTTGTAGCCGACCACAATGTCAGCCTGGTCGATCAACTCCCACAGGCGATGCACCATGCCTTCGTGCCCGTCGTCCCACAGGGAGCCGAACATGACGGGCTTCTCGGCGTACCACTTAGCCGCCCATGTGAGCATGCCGCCGTGGTCGGTGATCTTGTCGGGGGTGATGTACCGGGTCTTGGCGTCCCACACCCACGCCTGCATTGGGCGGGTCTCGATGTCGAACGTGAGCACCTTCGCTCGCGTTGACATGCGGTGTCGTGGTCGCGGCACCGCATCCGGGTTATCGAGCCCCACGGCAGTCCTTGTAGTACCCGAGCAGATGGCGGTTCAGTGCGGCGTACTCGAACGGGTAGCCGTCCTCTTGGATGCACGCGAGCAACCTGCCAATGGTCCAGTCGGGCCGAGCTCGATCTCGCGTGCGGGCGACGAGTTCAGCGAACGTCTCCTGCTGCTTTGCGGGACGCTCCGCCAGCCACGCACAGGTTCCGCATCCTCGAAGTGACGCCATGTCACGCCTCCTCAGACTTGGCCGGGGCGGGTACTACTTGCCGATGACGGCGTAGATAATGCCGATCAGCGTGCCAGCCACGGTGACGACAGACACCACGACGGCCCACAAGCCCTTCGGAGTGACGGTTGGCTTCGCTTCGAGGGTGCGGATGCGATCCTCGTGGTCGTCCACGTCCTTGCGCAGTTCGGAGGTCTCAGCGGCTCGAGCGTCGTTGCCGGAGACGACAACCTGCGCGAGGGCCTTGATCTCGCCCTTGATTTCTGCGAACCCTTCGCGCATCTCGCCCCTCAACTCGATCACAAGTTCCTTCTGCGTGGGCTCACTCGTGGCTGCCATCGCTCACACCCTGATCCCGAAGGCAGCGAGCTTGCTGACCGTGACGGGGCCAACGATGCCGTCAACCGTGATTCCGACGCGGCGCTGGAACTCGCGCACCCATGCGTCGGTCTGATCGCCGAAGATGTTGTCCACCGCGATCAGCACGCCACGCTTGACGTTGACCGACTTGGCGTAGGCGGGGAACGTCTTGCGCAGACCCGCTTGGAGGCGACCGACGCGCGGCCCGACGGATCCCTTGCGCAGCGGCAGGGAGTCGTTGGCGGCAGGCTTGGGCTTCATGGTGTCGCGGGCGGCCTGGTACTCGAAATGCCACGGCTCACCCTTCACGATGCCTGCGATCCACCCGAACTTTGCGCCGTTCTTGGTGACCCACGAGCGTGCCGGTTCGGGCAGGTCGAGCGCAAGGCCGGATTCGTGACGGGACGTGCCGGGCACAGCGACGGGTCCAGCGGACGACACGCGCACATACCGGGTGCCGCGCCAGTGACGCACGTCACCGTACGGGCCAGAGCCTGTCGCTTGGGGCTTGTACCGCGCCAAGAAGAGGTTGATTTGAGCCTGGGGGTCGCGGCCAGCGTCGGTGACACCGGCGGGGCAGCCTGCCGAACGCATTCGGAGGTAGGAGTCTGCGGCGTCGGTGTTCAACCACTTTGCGCCGTCGATGTTCTTGCGGGCCATGATGCCTCCAATGCGAAAGCCCCGCCGTAGCGGGGCTGCGGGTTGGTGGTCAGGTGATGTGGACCAAGAGTGCGGCGAGCGTGTTGCTCAGCCGGCGTCTTCCGGGAACTCGGCTTGGATGGCTGCGCGCTCTGCGAGCCAAGCGAGACGGGTCTCCTCCGGGTCGCCCTCGCCGGTGGCGAGTTGCATCTGCCATTTGAAGAACAACGGGTCAGCACGGCGCGCGTACTGCTCGCGGCGGATGTCGTCGATGGTGGGCAACGTATAGGCGGGCGGGTCGAGCGGCCCCTCGTTCACGAGATTCTCCTTCGATAGACGGTGAACTCGCCTTGGAACGACGGCGTACCCGTGCCGTCCGGGAAGAACCTCAGACCGTCGTACTGGCCGGAGGGGCTAGGAGTAAAGCCTTCAGCCCGCGAACCTATCGCGAAGTGGTTCCATGCATTGAAGCCATACGTCCACCTTTGTAACACCCACGCTTGGCGAAGACGGATGGTGGTGTTGAAGCCGGCCCCCGGCGCAGCTCCCGTGGAGATAGCACCCACGGGAGCAGACGTAGCTCCGCTTGCCCCATACCATCCCTGCGTGCCCGTGTTCTGCGAGTACGCGCCTGCCGCATGGTAGTCGGCGCTCGTGTCCGGCACCCCGCCACTTGTCGCACGCATCCGCATGGAGTACCCGGTCGAAGCCCCTGCGATAGTGCGCCCACGGAACACCACCTCGGTCTCGTAGTCAGGGTCGAGAATCCCGTCGATACCGACAGCCGTGGTGCCCGCAGGGCACGTCACAACACCACTGGCGTCCACCGTGGCCGTGGCCCCCGTGCTGGAAACTCCCGACGGCACCACCCGCTCCCAGCCGTAGAGCGCGGCCGAGCCACCCAGACGTCCCACGACCACCAGGCCACCCCTGACGAACTGGACGAGCACACGGTCGTCCGGTTCGAGGTCAGCGACCAGAGACAGCGGCGTCACCGCCAGCGGCTCAGGGTGCCCATCGATCTGCACCGCAAGCGGCGCAGCGCTCACCACCGTCGCCCACGCGAAGTGCTCGCGAGCGCGCGGCATCGGCGGACGCAGGAGCTCGGGCCTATCCATCGATGACCACCTCCTGCAGCGTGGTCTTCGCGAGCGCCGTTGGGCTCAGCGTCGCGGTGGTCTGGAACACGGTGTGCAGCTTGATTTCGTCCACGCCGGTGGCGCGGTCACGGACAGGGAAGCGGGCCGTGTCATTCACGCGCAACGGCACGAGGGCGTGCTCCACGACGACGCGGGCGGTGGCGTTGCGCAGCGCGGCGAGGCGGCGCGACGCGTACGCGTCAAGCACCTCCTGAGAGGCGGCGTCGACGATCTCCGGCTCGAGCGACACCTCGCCGCGGTTCACCGTCGACAGCGGGTCCTCAGGGTCGTCGTTGCGGGCCACCGCGACCAGCGCCGGCTCCTCACCAGCGGCCTGCTGGATGGCGATGAGCACGTTCGGCACGCTCGACAGATCCAGCTCGCGTTCGACGTCCCGTCGGTAGATCGCTCGCGCGCCGATGAAGTCCCACGCCCGTGCACGCGCTGACGGGCGGATCGCGGGGGAGAGGCGGTACTGGCCCTCCTCGTCGGAGTACAGCGAGAAGTAGCCGCCGGCGGTCGCCAGGTCGTTGATGATGGACAGCACGGACGTGCCCGGCGGCCAGGCTCGATCGGCGGCGAGGACGGCATCGGAGTCCGTGAGCGCGCCGGGCGGTTCGCCCGCGTCGATGATGAGGTCACGGATCGCGGCCACGATCGGCGTGCCGGCCGCCAGTCCGTACCCGTACGGCTTGCGGACGCGCTCGAGCAGCGCCTCGCGGGACAGCAGGTTGATCGTGGCGAACGATCCGACCTCGCGATCAGTCCACTTGGGAATGTTCGGCACCCACACGCCAAGTCCCCACGTCACCTCACCATTGCCCGACGCCGACTCCACCGTGACAGACACCTTGATGCGGCACGACTCCCAGGGCACCTGCTGGCGGTCGAAGATGTACGGCATGGAGCCACGGCCCTTGACGGCCTGGTTCGCGGCCCACGTGAGGCTGCCGCCGTCCTGCGCGCCCGTGAGGACGTCGACGACACCGCCGGAGCGGTCGAGCAGCTCGTAGGTGAAGCCGGTCACCCGGTGGCCGGTGAGGACCTCCAGGGGCGTGCGGGACGGGACGAAGATGTCGTTCATGCTGTGACCTGCGTGATGGTGAACGACACGTCGCCACCGCGCGCCCACAGCTGCCGGTTGGACTGGCCGCCCGCGAGCGCGCCGGCCTCGATCCGGCGGCCATGCGGGTCACGCCACGCGCAGACGAGCGCGTCGAGGCCAGCCTCGTCCCACGCCTCCCACGGTGACGTGAGCGCAGTCTCGATACGTGCTGACACGGCGAGGGTCCGCGAGCGCGAGCGGCCGGCCAGGAGCGTCGGGAAGTCGGCGTTGGCGAACTGCTCGAGCGCCTTTGCGCGGTCGGACTTCGAGGTGATCGTGGGAGACGCCCACAGGCGTGCCACCTCGGAGAATGCGGGGCCCCAGTTGAGGTAGGCGAAGGTCTGCTCGTTGACCTCGACTGGCGTGGCGGCGTTGACCGTGACCGCGCCGAGCGCGGAGTAGCCGACGGCGCGGTATTCGTTCAGCCCGCGTGTGGTCGGCAGCGGATCGTAGGTGCTGACATCGGCAGCCATGCTGCGGTGCGTGGTGACCCACTCGCCGCCGTCGATGCGGCGCTGAATGTCTATCGCGACGACCTCGGCAGTCTCGTCCTCCGTTGCGCCCTCCGGCAGCGCGGTGAGGTACACGCGGCCGGTGGCGCGATCCCACTCGGCCAGCAGCACCACCGGCGCGGGAGGCAGGTACTCGACGTCGAACGTCGCCGTGTACACGAGCGACCACAGGCCGAGCGCGTCACGGACCTCCACGTCGACGGTGTACGTGCCGCCGTTACTCAGCAGCGTCGCGAACGTGGCCTGCTCGGCCGGGCCCGATCTGGTCGCCACCTCGAGGATCGTCGAGCCCTCGCGAAGCGTGGCGCGGTACGCGGCCTGAGGCTGAGACTCCGCCGAGTAGTAGGTCCACTCCACCGTGAGCTGCGCGTCCGGCACGATCGACGCGTCGGCTGGCGACGAGATCGCGACCGTGGGGCGCGTCGACATGATGATCGTCGCGGTCGCAGACCACGGCGACGGGTCCGCGTGCGCGCCCCAGGTGCGCACCTGCCACTCGACCGTCTGACCCGACGCGTACGTGCCCGCGGGGAGAGTCCACAACGCCGTGTCGGACGAGACCTCAGTTTCCTCCGTCCACGACACAGCCCCAGCTTCACGGTGCCGGACCTGGAACTGCTCCATCGGCGTCGTGTCGGCCGGGGTGTGCTCGAAAGTGAGGTGCACGTCCTCCGACGCGTCCACCACGCCGCCGTTGGGAGAGAGGGTCGTCGGCGCGGCCGGGGGAGCGAGCAGCTGGACCGTGTTGGAGGTGGCGTAGTCGGAGTACAGGCTGACATCCGGCGTGACAGCACGCGCACGGTACGTGTGCGAGTCCGACGGCGACGGGGAGGTGTGCAGGAACGTGAGCTCGCCAGGAGCGAGCGTGTCCAGCAGCGACCAGTTCGCCCCGCCATCGGTGGAGTGGTAGAGCTCGTACTCACAGGCCGCGATCTGCGACGCCGGCGTCAGCGTCACCTCGATGTCGCCACCTGCCGTCTTCGCGGCCGCGAGCGCGGACGGGGCCGCAGGCGTGGTCTGGATGCGAGCGGCGGCCGATGTGGCCGTGCCGGTCGCGTTCACCGCGACGATCGCGAACTCGTAGTCGCGGTCGGCGATCGTGGTGTTGTCGGTGTACGACTGGGCCGTGCCTGCGACAGTCGCGATGGTGGACCAGGAGCCCCACGAGGTGCCGATGCGTGTGCGGCGACGGACCTGCTGCGACGAGTACGGCGCATCCGCGGTCGCGTTGCGGGACCACGACAGGGTCTGCTGCGAGTCCGATACGCGCGTCACGACCAGGCCCGACGGGGCCGCAGGCGCATCGTACGGGCGCGCGGGGATGACGACCGAGCCGGCCACCTGCGCCGTGTACCCGGACCCGATCGCATCGACGCCGGACAGCGACACGGTGAAGGTCTTGGTCTGGGTCGAGCCGCGCACCAGCGAGAAGTTGACGGTGAAGTCGTCGATGACACGCTCCTGGCCGCCGGGCAGCGCCCCGCCGGAGCCGTTGTCGATCACCGCCGAGCTCGACTTCGAGATGTCGCCCGTGATGGCGAACAGGTTCGAGACGTCGTACACGCCGTAGCCGGCCGTCATGAACGCGACGCGGACCCGCACCGTCACCTGGGTGGTGGACGGTGACGGGGAGGCCGGCGAGATCGAGACGATCTCGTACCCAACCCGCATGCGCTGCGCGCCGCCGGGACCGACGTAGGAGCCGTACGTGTACGCCATCAGATCGTCACCTCCCCACCCTGATACGAGAGTGCACGCAGCTGCTCACCAGCAAGATCAAGACGCCCTTCCGCGATGCGTGCCGACGCAACCGCGAGGCGGTCCGCGAGCTCGCGGGCGAAGTCGGCCAGGTCGTCACGGGTGAGGACATCCGGACCCTCGCCGACTACCTGGCCGGATACCGACACCGAGGCCGCGAGGTCGCCCGTGAAGTCGCCCAGGGTCGCGCGCACGTCGGCGAAGCGTGACTCGAGTCCCTCGATGAAGCCGTCCATGACGAGCTGCGCCGGCTTGACCAGCAGGGCGCGGTCCACAACTGCGGGACCCTTCCAGTCCGGCAGCTTGCCGGTGAGGTCCTGCAGCACGCCCTTGACCCGGTCGAAGCCGCTGCGGATGCCGTCGATCAGGCCCTGGATGATCCGGCCACCGGCGTCCAGCAGCCAGTCGCGGGCGTTGGCAAACACGGCGAGCACCTTGCCCTTGATGCCAGACACCGAGTCAATGACCTTGCCCACGGCGTCGAGCACCGTAGTCACGATGTTGTTCCACACCGTCCGCACCGTCGCCTTGATCGCCTCCCATGCACCCGACCAGTCGCCACGGATGAGGCTCGTGACCGTGGTGATAACGCCGCGCACGACCGCGAGCGCGTTCTCCACGGCCGCCTGAATGTAACTCCACGCGATCGACACGACCGTCGAGATCGCGTCCCACACCGCCGACCACACGACCTGAACGTTCCGGATGACCTCCTGAATGACCGCCACCAATGGAGCGCCGTACTGCTCCCACAGCGCAACCAGGTGGGGCCACAATTCGTCCCATGCCGCGCGCAAGGCATCGATCGCCGGCCGCACATATTCGTCCCACATGCGCTGGAACCATTCGCCAACCGCCTGCAAAGCGGGCGCGAGCTGTTCGATCAGCGGCGCGACCAGGCCGACGATGCCCTCAATGAGCCATGCAACGAGTTGAATCAGGGGCGGCAGGATCAGAGCGACGAGTTCACCGAGCAGCCCCAGCACCGGAGCCAGCGCCTCGACCAGCAGGACGATCACGTCCAGCAGAGGAGATATGGCGTCCCACACCGTCAGCAGCAGATCGGCGACGATGGGCAGTATCTTCGCCAGCGCGCCAGCCAACGCGGAAACGACCGGCGCGAGCGCAGCCATGAGCGCCCCGACGACCTTTACCAGCACAGGCAGGATCGCCGAGGCAATCTCCGCCAGGACGGGGAAGAGCGGCTTGATGGCCGCGAAAATCTGTGCGAACGCCTCGCCGAGCACCCCAACAAGCGGAGTCAGCACCCCCAGCGCAGAGGTCAGCGCATCGCCCAGAATCGGCAGGAGCGGCCTGACCGCGTCCAGCAGGGCGGCCAGCACCCCGACGATGACCGGAAGCGCCGGGGCCAGCGCCGCCACCGCGGACACCAGTGCGTCGCCCAGAATCGGCGCAAGATCGGCGGCCGCCGACACGACAGCCAGCAGCGCGTCGGCAATCACCGGCAGCAGGGGGGCTAGTGCGGCGCCAAGCGATGAGACGAGCGCCTGCACCTGCCCGCCGAGAGTCATGAAGCCCGGAAGAATCTCCTTGATGAGCGCCCCCAGCGGATTGAGGAGCGCCACCAGGCCAGCGAGTGGCCCACTCGACACATCCTCGCCCGACAGCATCGCCAGGAACTCGCGCACATACGGAGCGATCTTCTCGGCCAGTTCCGCAGCGGCAGGGCCGACCGCAGCCGCCACCGAGTCCGCGAGCGGAATCAGTGACTTGAGCGACTCCTGGACGAGGCCAACAAACGGCGTGATCGCCGACGCTCCGATGCGAGACAGTGCCGCGCCCATGTTGGCAAAAGCGCCGCGCACCGTGTCGCCCGAAGCCAAGGCCGCGCCGCCGATGTTCTCCTCGATGACCTTGCGGTAAGTAGCGGCGTCCACCTCGCCCGCCGCGACCATCTTCCGCAACGCCTCAGCGGTCACGCCATACTCCTCGGCGAGCCACTGATAGATCGGGATGCCGCGATCCGCGAGCATGTTAAGTTCCATCGAGTACGCGCGGCCCTGCGTCTGGACGCGGTTCAGGATCGAACCCATTTCGCTCATCGACGTGCCTGCGATGGTGGCGGCGTCGGCGGTGAGGCGGAGGTACTTCTCCAGCTCTTGTCCCGGCTTAATGCCCGCCGCGACAGCACCAGCGGCGGTCGTCGCCGCAGCGTCCAGCCCGAACGCGGTGCCCTTCACTGCGGCCAGGGCGCTCGTCATGATCGCCTCGACGGACTGTGCGTCGTGACCAAGGCCCCTGAGTTTCGCCTGCGCGTCCTCAATGTTCAGGGCACGCGAGATGCCACCCTTGAGCGCAAGTCCCGTGATGGCGGTTCCGACGGCGGCAACTGCGATACTGCCCCACTTCGCGACCTTGCCAGCTAGGGACTTGAGCTTGCCGTCAGCGGACTTGGTGGCGCCGGAGACGCCCTGGTCAATCTCGCCTTCGACGGCCTTGCCGAAACCCTTCGCAGACGGCGCAACCGTCACATATGCGATGCCGATTTCCTGTGCCACGGGCTACTCCCCTTTGCGAGCGAGTGGCCCGTGGCGGCGGGCGAGATGAATGTCAGTCCAGGCCGAGACTGGCCTTAAGTTCCGCGCGGAGGCGCTTGTCGGCCGCGGTCATCGCGGGACGGCTGGGCGGGCGCTTCTCCCACGGCCTCTCGATAGGCCTCGGCTTCGTCGCGTTCTTGCGGCGATTTGCCGCGAGATAGAAGTCCATAAGAAGGAAGCCGACGGCCTCGACCGGCTCCGGAGGCCGCAACCACTTGCGAATCGCAGCCGCCGTGTGGGAGTAGGGCGACGCCAGCAGTGGGCGAGTGAGCTCCCACGCCTCATTCCAGGAGTGGTTACCCAGGTAGTCGCGGACTGCCAGGCCGTAGCGCTCCTGAAAGTCCACGGCTAGCGGGCCCCGATAGTGGACGAGGATCGCGAGAAACGTGCCGTTCTCTACGCTTTTGGGTCGAAGCCGCCCTGCTCGGCGGACGCCTCAAACCAGGCCGTGAATACCTTGAGCGCCGCGTCGAAGTCGAGGCTCCACAAAATGCGCCCCTGCTCTGGAAGCCACCCACGCACCGCTTCGAGGAGTTGGTACAGCACGCGCGCGATCTCGCGATCAGTGGCACCCTGGGCGTCGTGGACTGAGCCGACGAGCGCCATGATGCCCGTTGGGACATTGCGGGAGCCGAGGACGGGCAGGGTGAGGGTGACCTTTCGCCCATCCGATGCCGTGATATTGAAGTCGAGTCCGGGAATCTCGCCCGTAGGCTCGGAGATGATGTCGATAGCCATCGCGGCAGACCTTTCGCTGGTGGCGGAGTGGCGGTAGACCCCCGGCCCGAGGTCCGCCAACGCCGGGCCGGGGGAGTCTTGTTAGGCCGCGCTCGAAGAAGCGGCAGCGGAGGAGGAAGCGGCGGCACTCGACGACGCGGACGATGCGGGAGCGATGAAGCCCCACGCCTCAAAGTGCGTGCCATCCGCCTTGGGGAACGTGCGGAACGTCATGCCCGACGCCATCAGCGTGGACGTGTTCAGCGTCATGCCTTCCTTCGAGCCGATCTTTACGTCGTGGAAGTAGGCGAGGATCTTGCGGGCCGCCTGATCCAGGCCGGCGACCACCATCTCGTAGTGGCGGTTGTTGGCCGCGCCCTTGACGGTGAGCTTCGAGTTCTCGTCGATCCCGCTTGAGTCGATGTCGAAGTAGGCGGGGATGGCGACCTTGTTGGCCTCGAGTGCGGACAGTGCAAACTCCCACCAGCCGGGCTTGGTTTCCGACACCACCACGTCCGCGTTGTGCGCAAAGAAGTCGGTGGTGTCCCCAGGCACGGGGTTGAGTTGTGCGCCATCCTCACCGTAGTACCCGACGCACCGGGCCTTCTCGGCGGGGCCTGGTGTCCAGTCGGCGGAGGTGGGGACGTTCGAGAGCGTGCCGCGCTCGAACAGGAACACTGCGCCCTGCTTGATGAGGCGCACCAGTTCAGCGTTGTTGTTCTCCGAGATGTATTCGTCAGCCATGGCGGCCGTCCTTTCGAGAGTTGATGTATCTCCCGACGTGGCGGCGTCGGATTCGGTGTCGCCATGGCGACATCGGCTTACAGGAGGGTCGAGGCGACCTCAAGCAGGAGCGTGGAATAGGCGACGGGCTTGTCCTTGATGACATCCGTCACCTCGAATGGACCTGACTGCCACTCGGCAGCCAAGATCAGCGGGGAGGAAGATTGGAGGATCGCGGCGGCGGCGCGGTTCGACATAGCGAAAGCTTCGTCGAGCCGCCAGTTTCCACTCGAGTCTTGATAGAACGCGGTCAGACCGACACGGCAGTAGCGTGAGATCGGGGTGGCGTGGCCCTGCAGGTCAGCCCGCACCACGACGGCGCGCTTGTCGGCCTCACTTAGTACGTGCGCAGCCTTCTCGCCGGAGCTGAGTCCAGATTGGACGATCGGCAGGAGGGCCGCCAGCACATCGGGCGGCGCGGTAGGGATGCGCGCGCTCACGGCCCACCCCCTAGGCGGCGGGTCAGCGCTCCCGACTCCACCTCGTCTTTCATTGGCGCGGAGGCGTAGGCGCGCATGCGCGTACCGTCCGCCACCACCTCCACGTCATCGCCGGGGAGCGCTTCGCGGAGCGCGCGCTCCATGTCTACGCCCTGGCCTCGCAGCACTTGATCGCGGAAAGCGCGGCGGTGGAGGACAAACTTCACGTTCTTAGCCATCACGCCGCACCCTCTTCAGCTCGCTTGAGTTTCACCACCAGGCCACCCACCGATGAGCCGCGCCAGTCGGCAGGCTCGCCAATAACCGCGTACCGCTTGCCTCGCACCTCCAGCTCGTCGGACGCGATCACGTCCGGCCAGTTGTGCGGCCAATACAGCGTCGGCTCCGTTACGACCGGCTCACGGCCGGGCTCGATGGGCTCCGAGACGCCGCCGGGGGCAAACAGCGCCGGAGGTAGGGCGGTGGCGGTGCGGGTGTAGATCGGGGTGCCGTAAGCGTCCGCGCCGGACTGCACGCGGCGATATCGGGTGACTGACTCGCGGATCACTCGTCCACCTCGTAGATGGGGTGTCCGGCGATGGACGCCCCGCATGAGCAGTAGGCCGCCCCGAAGTTCAGCGAACACACGTCGGCATGGACGGTAGATCGGCCTGGGGCGGTATCGATCGTGAACGCCTGACGGTCGCCGCGTGCCTGATCGAGCTGCAGGCGGTCCATTCGCTCCAACCACGGGCCGCCCGATGTGGACCCGGAGACGAACGTCGTCATGCCGGAAAACGGTCCCGCCGTCTCCTGCCTCTGAGTCGCCCCCACAGGAACATTAAGGCCGCCGACCTCAGACTCGGCGCGGCGGGTGAGCACGCGCGCGACCATGCGCGACACCACGATCTTGACCATCGTAGGCACCGGCAAGTTATCGACGTTGTCGTAGTGACCTTCGGGTAGCCGCATGTGAGCCAGAGCGATAGACGAAGCCTCCTCCAGGAGGCCGTCCACCACACTCTCCTCGACGGGCGTCAACGGTCGCTCTAGTCGCGCTTCCACATCCTGCACGGTTGCCAGCGGCGTCACGGCTCACCTCCAATCTCGGCTACGGCCTGGGGGTGACATGCGCGAGCACGCCACCCCCAGGGTCGATTGCCGCTTACGCCGCGCTGGACGACGACGCGGCGGACGACGACGCGGCGGCGGACGACGATGCCGCGCTGGACGACGACGCGGCGGACGAACCGGAGCCCGCGCCAACCTTGACCACCGCGAAGGCGTTCAGGTCGGCGATGCCCCAGCCGTAGACGACCTCGGCGCGGAAGGCGACCTCGTTCTTGCGCTTGAGGTCACCCAGTCCGTCCGGGTCGCCGTACTCGATCAGCTCCAGGCCAATCTGGCGCTGAATGCCCCACTGGATAGCCGAGAAGTCGCCCACGAAGCCGAGCACGCCGGTGGGGTTGTCGGCCACGGCAAGCGCCCGGACGGTGCGCGACACAGACGCACGATGTCCGTCGAGCTCCGACACGGTTGTCGAGAGCTTGAATCCGGGGTACATCTTCTGCTCGGTCTGCGTTGCGCGCAGAGTCGCGAACGAAGCCGCCCAAGTCGGGTCCAGCGCCACATCGGACGGTGCATAGCCATCCTCAAGGACCAGCGCGTCGGCAGCGTCGAGGTAGGTGTACGCCGCGTTGGCGCCCACGGTCACGACGTTGGTGGTGTCAGAGAGCTTCTGGGTCATCGCCACCACGGCGGTGCCGTCCTTGGGGTTGATGCCATGGAAGATGCCGAAGTCCAGCGCGCGCGACAGGCCAGGCTGAATCTTGGCGAGAATCTGATCCACGGCAGCGATCTGGGCGTCCTCGTCAGCCCAGAGGATCTCCTGCGACATGCGCACAGTCTTCTGGAACTTGAACGGGGTGACCGTCTGCTTCTTGGGCACAATCTCCGAGCCGGACTTGCTGGCGGACTCGCCCACATACTCGGCCTCGCCAATGTCGAAGGTGAAGCCCTGTCCGGGACCGAAGATCATGGGGGTGGAGGGGCTGAGTGACGCCACGGCAGAGCCGTTAGCGACCTCCTTAACCCAAGGCTCGATCTTCTGCTTGGGGAGCTCGAGAACTCCGGTGTTGGTGTTGAGAACGTTGTCGGCCACGACGGCCTCCTTTGCGGATTAGTCCCCGCGCTTGAATAGCGTGCGCGCAACATCGCGCATCGGATCATCGGCGGGGGTGGTTGAATACATGCCTTGCTCGCGCGCGCGTGGCAGCTTGGCCTTGTCGATCTTGAGGTCCTTGACCAACTGGTCGGCGTCGGCCTCAAGCTCTGCGCGCGTGGTGCCCACAAGCCGCTTGGCCTGGGTGAGGGTGAGCCCCTTCTCGAGGGCAATCTCGGCACGATCAGCGCGAAGCGTCTCGGAGGCCAACTTGGACTCTGCCGCCGTGGCCCGCTCCGTTGCCTTCTCGATCTCGGACTTGTCCTTCGCCTTGAGTTCGTCGTACTTCTCCGCCTTCTCCTTGAGGGAGTCGAAATCGGCGTACTTCGCACGCTCGCGCGCAAGACGGGACTCGATGATCCGGTTGAGCTCGTCCTGAGAGGCCGGGGCCTTCCAGGTTTCCGCCTGGCCGTCGTTTTCCGACACAGGCGTGGTGGTGGCGTCGTCAGCCATGGTGATTCCTTCCGTTTTTGGGCCGTCGCCCGTAAATCCGTGCTTGAGCGCGCACGTAGCGCAGTCCCGGCCAAGCGGCGGGAAGTCAGATCACGCCGTCAGTCACGGCGTCAGGGAACATGCGGCGCAGTTCGGCGAGAATCACCCGCAGGTCGCCAGACCCGGAGGACTCGCGGGCCTGGAGGTACTTGTCGTACATCGCGTCCGGGTTATAGCCGGCGATGTGGTGGGCATCCTTGTCCCACACCATGACGATCTGGCAGTCGCAGTCATCGTGGAAGTGATTCCAGTGGCCGCCAGCGGCCTCCTGTGAGTGATAGAAGAAACCGCGCGACGCCATTGCCATGCAGAACGCGCAGGTTTTCGCGCCGCGCGGCACTCGCGCGTACCGCGGGCGTGCCGGGTCTTGCCCCGCGTTGCGCGCGACCGTGGCGCGGCCCGAGTTGGTGATGTAGCGCTGAAGCGATCCGGCCAGGACTTCGAGCGTCTTTGACTGGTCGGGCTTCCACAGATGCCCCGCCTGTCGTCGCACGGTGGATTGGACAAGCGCCTCGTCGGCGTTGTCCGCCAACGTCGCGGTGAACCGTCCACCGATCTCGCGGGCGCGCATCTCCTCATACCACTCGGCGGCTGCTGTGGCCGCGATGTCGCCATACTTGCGCGTCAACGCCGGAACGATCTCCAGCAGTGCGTCACGCGCCGCCTCCGGGTTCGACAGCGGCAGGCTCGTGAACGCTGTCTCGAGGTCGCGCCGCGCCAACTCCACCGCACGGCGCAGCGCCCTCGACAGGCGGTCAACGTCATCGCGCGTCGTCATATGCGCGCACCTCGTCAGCGTCCTCGGCGGGGGCGCCAGCTCCACCACTCAGCAGACGCTCCAGCGTTGACGACGCCGAGTTGCGTCGCCGCTCTGACGTGGCGCGGGCGATCTGCTCGGGGGTCAAGCCCAGCAGCTCCAAGCCCACCTCAGTCTCGGCTAGCCACGGCACGGCGGCCAACTGCTTCATCCCCGCATCGGCCTCGGCAGAGCGTGACAGGAACCGCGCCGGACGCCAGTCGGCGTGAATCTTCGACCCCTGCTTCATCAGCCTCGGGTCGCGGTTCAGCATCGCCAGGGCCCGCACATAGGCGCGCTCCAGGTCGGACTGCCAGCCCGCCATCGCAGTCTCAGCCTCAGCGATTAGCTCATACTGCGACGAGTCGTACGCCTCGGCGCTGGTGGGATTCGAGGTGTCCGTGATGGCCAGAGACGAGTCTGGCATCCCAGCCTCACGCGCGAACAGCTTCGCCATGGCGTTGATGTGCGCAAGGTGCGGCTCAGGGCTGGACGAGGGAAACTGCTTCACGTCAGCACGCGGGTTGGCGGCGTCGTTATCGTCCGGAATTGCCTTGATGCGCCCGAGCATGATCTGGAAGCGGTCATCAGAGCCGAACACAGACTTGTCGGCACCGAGCAGCCAGAACTCCGGCCAGGCATACACGTCCATGTGACCCTCGGCGCGCATCAGGTCACGAATCGCCTCGTCCTGGATAGACATCATCGGGCGCGTTATCCGGGACGACCCGAACGGGCGTCCCAGGCGGGCTCGATAGCGCATCGGGTCTGCGGTCATGCCGTAGTCGTGCTCGACGCGATCCACCACGCTCCACTGGCTGCCATCACGACGCAAGCTGGTCACCACACCGTACTCATGCAGAGTGAGCGACGTGGGGTTGCCTCGCTTGTCGCGGTCATTGACAACCAGGGCGGCGTCCAGGCGGCGGCGGCGAGCGTTCCACTCGCCGGTAGCGCTCAGTGCGTCGTGGTACTGGATCAGCACAGGCGGCTCGCCGTCCTCAACCTCGCCGGCGACGGTGGTTACCCACGCTGTCGCGTGGATCAGCGACGAGGTGACAGCCTGGCCCGTCTCCGACAGCAGGTCATTGTCGGCGATGAGGTCCAGGCCGCCCATGTTCTCCAAGGTGTCCATGCCGTCCGCGTGAGTGAAGCATCTGAGCCGACAGCGCGCCGCCAGCGCATCCACCGCGCGCGCCGACCACCCGAGAGTGAGCGCATACTGCTGATAGGCGGGAGGCAGGACGTTTGCGAACATCTTGACCTGGTACTTCGCGTCGTAACGCGCCTTGCGGACCTTGTTGCGCGGAGCCTTCTTGCGCAGGAGCTCCAGCAGGCCGTTGACCAGGCGCTGGGTGTCGTCATCCAGGCCAGGGGCGACTACGGGGGTCTCCGTCAAAGCACACCTCCAACCCTGCGTCCGCCTGCGCGTCCCAGGCCTGTTCGTTTCGTGATTCGTCCGCCCCAGTGGGCAAAGGTGACGGCGTTGAGCATGAGGCAGGTGTCGCCATCTGGTGGCTGCCACATGAAGCCGCCGCCGACACCATCGCGACCGCGAGACACCCGCTGCGCCGTGGTCGCCTGACGCTCCAACTCCTTGTCGTCAACGTGAGTCACCGACCCCTGCTTGACGGCCTCATCGAGCATCGCGTGCGCCGTCAGCGACTCAGCGAACGTTGGCACCAGGATCAGTGCTCGATTGCGCACGCCCTCCTCGCGCAGGCGGTCAATGAACGACTCCGCGAAACCCTTGCCATAGACAACGATCTGCGCCGCCTGCTCGTGGCGTGCGGCCAGCCAATCCACCAGCCAGCGCGTACCGTCCGACATGGGAGCCTGCTGGATCGCCTCGACGTGAATCGGGCCCTCGTCCGGTCGGAGCGCGCCAGCCAACGCCACGCCGGAGCCGTCCCAGGCGAACACCACCGCGAACACCTTGCGGCCCCTCTTCGGCACGGCGTCGTGTTCGATCACCCTCGAGCGCCAGGCGTCGAGAGTGAAGGCGACATTGCTCGTCTTCGCTCGCCAGATGCCATAAGCCTCGCGCCGGAAGTTGTCATCCGATCCGAGCATTTTCTGCATGCGCAGGATCGCGGCCTTGCCGGTGCGGTGAGGGTAGGACGGGTTAGCCTTCGCCACCTGCGTCCAGTCGATGACCTTCGCGTCAGCGTCGGCGCTGAGCTCAATGTAGAGCGTGTCCGGGTCGCCGCCCAGCGCGTCCTCTCGACGGCTTGTGAACACCTTGCCGTCGTCGGTCGGTCGCGGTGGAGTGCCCATAAGGAGCACCAGGCCGTTAGGTGCCGCATTGGTGGCAGGCACCATGTCATTCATCGCGACTTCCTTGACGCGCTGCGCCTCGTCCACGACCAGGATGTCCACCATGTCGAAGCCCAGGCCGAAGCCCTGGTCGCGAGCGCCAAAAAGGATGCGGGATCCGTTCTTGAAGAGGACCGCCTGCTCGCCGTTCGTCGCACGCACTTTCTCGATGTACGGCGCGACCTTCCGGCGGCGAGCCATCGCCCGCATCTTCCCAAAGGTCTCGTTTGAGGTCCGTGTGTGGTGCGCCGTCCAGATCACCGTGAGGCCTGGAGTGAGGGTGCACAGGGCAAACACGACCCAACCAACAAGGTAGGTCTTGCCGGCCTGGCGAGGTATCGACAGCACCGCGCCGCCGACACCGGCCGCATACAGTCCATCGGAGCGCTTGGCGAGAATCAGCCGCGCCGCGCCCTGCTGCCACAAGTCGAACGGGATTCCGAACTGTGCCAGCCGCGACGCAACTGCGGGCCAGCCAGTCGAAGTAATCCCGGCCGGGCGGCAGATGTGCCGCGCGACCTCAGATAGTTTCTTCGTCCCAGTCCTCGTCCTCGGGGATGACGCCATCGGCGGCCTCCTCGTCCATCTGGCGGCGCAGGGACTCAATCTCGCGCGATATCTCCATCTGCCGTCGCGACAGAGAGGCCAGATCGCGTGCGGGGGTGGCCTCGTCCTGCACCGCCTTGGCGATGCGGCGGTGCGTGGCCTCAAGTTCGGCCAGGCGGTCGCCTGCCTCGATGGCTTCGATGATCGTCATGGGGCGCTTGCGCGACTTCGGCGTGGGAGTGTCGGCAACAACCTTGAGGGCAGGGCGAGCCACGGTGCACCTCCTGCCTCGAATCGCACCCCTTGGGGGTGTGTCTATGGAAAAAAGTCCGGGGGGATATCACTAGCACCGTGTGGAGGCGCCCCGCGGGCGAGGGGGGGACCCTCCCCACCCCTTACCACTCGACGGCCTGCTCTCCTGCTCGGCGGGTCACGCGGTTTGCTGCCACACTGCGCGAGCGACGCTTGCCGATCGCCGCCGTTCGCGCCCGGTTGCATCGGCGGCATAGGGGGCGGGTGTTTTCAATGTGGTCCTCGCCGCCCAGGGCGTGCGGTGTGATGTGGTCGATCTCGACCGCGCCGTTGTGGCGCGCTCCTGGCGCGTAATCGAGTTCGCGACCACAGAGTGGGCACCTGGTGACCCCATCGGCCATTGCCCGCGCTATGGCTTGCGCACGGATGCGCTTCCATCTTGCGGTGCCCGTTCGCGAGGTGGTCATCTCCACCCCCTGTGAGGCTAGGTGCAGAGCTGGTAGTTGTGGCGGTAGTGGTTGCTATCGATGCCACTGCTGTCGCGGATGACCACCACGTCTAGGTCCTCAACAGTGCCGCATGCCATTTGCATGACCCATCGCCCCGCAGACTCGCGTTCTTCGTCGGTGAGGGTTGTCTGGATGGTTGCTCGCACGGTGCCCGCACTGACGGTCTCGATGCCAGCGATCCAGTAGCCAGGGCTGGTCGGCTCGAGGTCTTGGAATGACGCGACTCCCGACGCCGCCAGGAGTGCTTCCGTGACGCGCGCAGGCAGTGTGTCGGACTGGGTGCCGGCCTCGTCGCGCTTGTTGGCGAGGGTCAGGGTGACGGTATTGCCGCTTTGCGCCTGCGCGGTGACGGTCCAGTTCTCAGCCGCCCACACGGAGCGACCCTGGCCCGTGCCGTCAATCTCGACGAGCTCAAAGTTGGCTAGTGTCTCGCGTGCGATGTCGAGGGTGAGCCCCACGACATCTGGGGCGACCTCCTGGGGTGCCGGTGTGGTCGCTGTGGGCGCGGCGGACTCGGCGGCTTCGCTCGGGGCGGCCTCTCGCGTGGATGGTGCGATGAGGCACCCGCTGAGTGCGAGCGCCGCGATGAGCGCGATCCCCCCGATGCGTTTCATGGGCGAGAGTCTAGCGACTAGCTCTCATACCTGCCAGGCTCAGGGAACTTGCCTCGGATGTACTCACCAACCGCGCCACTGGTGAAGCGCTCATCCGAGGTGCTGACCCAGGTGCGGGTCTTCCACCCGCTGTCGGCCTTCGCGTTGCCGACCTTGCGACCGCCGATGCCGGCGAGGTTGCCGTAGATCGACTGCGAGCACAGGAGCGTGCCAGCCTTTTCGGCGTTGCGGGCGATGAGAAGCGCATCACGCATGGCCGCGGTGTCGGTCACCGGCAGCGGCGTGTGGCATCCGTCGTAGATAGTCGGCTCAGGGTGGCCGTTCGCCTCGAGCCACGCGAGGGTGGCGCGCAGCGCTTTGGTGTAAGACGACTGACCGTCAGCCTTCTCGAATGTCTCGATGCGGGCGAGCATGGGGCCGCCGTTGACGACCTCGACGGCTTTGACCGGACGCATCGCGAACATGTCGTCGTGCCAGATGATGAAGCCTTCGGGGACTGCCTTGCAGGCGGCACGAATGTTGGCCCGGTAGTTGCCGTGGCGTTGACCGGGGATCTGCTCCACGGCGATGTGCTCAACCTCATCGGACACCCATGCGGGCTTGTGGCCGACGATGATGACGCGACCGTGGGGGACGTGCTTGTCGATGGACCGCAACGCATAACGCAGTTCGGCATGATCGCCCGCACCTTCAAGGCCAACGGGGATGACGATGGTGGGAAGGCTCACGGTTGTGTCCCTTCTCGGCGGCGTGGTGGGGTTCCCGTCAGTCTCCGCGCGAGGTCGCTAGTGCCTTGCGGCTCGAGCTGGCGGCTCGTGTGCGTGAGTGGTCGCGGCGTGCGTCAGGGAAGTCTGTGCCCCGCTGCTGCCTGTGGGGCAGCGGTCCCTCCGAGTGCCACAGGTGGGCTCTCGTGCAAGCGGGCAAAGCGACTCGCGGCGCCACTGGTCGCTGTCCCGGCTCACAGTCAGTGGGCCGGTGGGGTGTCCGGCTAGCCGCCATACGTGGTCGCTGGCGGCGCGCACACTCGTCATCCGCCGGGGAAATGACGAGGCTGTGCAGGAGACGATCGCTCGCGTCCCGCGCCCGTCAGCACTTACGGCGACGGGGGTTTGAACCACGAAAGCCCCGGAGCGGTGCGCTCACGGGGCGTTTCGAGGTTGGCCTTACGGCCACGTTATCAGGATGCCAACGTGCACGGCGTTTGTCAAGGAGCAGCGCCGCGTGTCGTCATGCGGC
>Ga0207868_1001090_pt1 | contig 21573 bp, 15 predicted proteins | sample Passage237B_FD_187370 | JGI IMG/M metagenome (GOLD analysis project Ga0207868, IMG submission 187370) | Cellulose adapted compost microbial communities from Newby Island Compost Facility, Milpitas, CA, USA - Passage2 37B (SPAdes) (version 3) ... | reverse complement strand
GGCAGTTCGGTGGACACCATAAACCGACTGTGCAGAATGGATGTCACCACTGACATATGGGCAGAACAGTACTGAACCTTGCCCACAATGCCGGTGGCGGAAATAACCCCCATCCCCGGTACGATGCCGTCAGCCGTGCCCTTGTCAATCGTGAGGAAATTGTTGGCCATTTTAGTTTCACTGTCTATCACCTTGGCCAGGGTAAACTGATAGCGGGAAGCAAAGGTACTGTCGGGACGATACCCGGCAGGTGCCTTGGGCGGATCAGACTGTAACAGGCGGGTAAGTTCTTCATTCAGCCGGGCATTTTCGGCAGCCAGCTGGCGGTTCACCTCTCTGAGCCCCAGGTATTCCCGAAAGCTGTTGGAAAATCCCAGTATGGTTCCAACGTACCAATTGGCGGTATTGAAATAGCGTACTCCCCAGGAGGAGTTACTGCCAATCAGCATCCGAAAACAAAGTACTTCCAGAAATACAAAAAGAATAAAGCTCCTGTGTCTTGAGATGAACTCAAATAATTGTGACATAAGAAGACTGGTTCCCCGACTTGTATTAAGTCATGAGAACCGGTTTATAAAGTTCCAGGTTTTTAAGTACCTCACCTGTCCCTCTAACTACTGCCTTCAATGGTTCGGCAGCGACGTGAACAGGCAACTTTGTTTTTGCGGAAATACGTTTTGCCAATCCGTGGATTAGGGCCCCTCCACCTGTCAGGTGAATACCGTTCTTGAAGATATCGGCCGAAAGCTCGGGTGGAGAGATCTCCAGGGCTTTCATAATTGCTTCTTCGATTTTGGAAATCGATTTATCCAGCGAGTAGGCAATTTCGCTATACCCTACTTTGATTTCCTTTGGAATACCGGTCATCAGGTCACGTCCCCGTATCTCATAATCTGCCGGCGGATTTTCGAGCTCCGGCAAAGCGGAACCGATCGCCATCTTGATCATTTCGGCCGATCTTTCGCCGATCAGCAGGTTATGTTCGCGGCGCATATAATCCACGATATCACGGGTAAATACGTCACCGGCAATCCGTGCAGACTGCTCACAGACGATTCCGGAAAGCGCTATAACGGCGATTTCGGTAGTCCCGCCGCCGATATCGACGATCATCACCCCGTTGGGTTGTGTGATGTCTATCCCGATCCCGATAGCCGCTGCAATGGGTTCGTGCACCATGTACACTTCCTTGGCTCCGGCATGATCACAGGAATCTTTCACCGCCCGTTTTTCAACCTCGGTAATACCCGACGGAATACAGACCACCATGCGGTGTGAAGGCGAGAAAAATCTTCTGCCCGAGCCGATCATCTTGATCATCCCGCGGATCATCATCTCGGCTGCGGTAAAGTCGGCAATTACCCCATCGCGCAGAGGGCGAATGGTTTTAATGTTCTCATTGGTCTTCTCATGCATCTGCATGGCCTTGTGCCCAATGGCCAGAATTTTACCGCTCATTTTGTCGATAGCGATGATCGAAGGCTCATCCACCACTATCTCGTCTTTATGTATAATCAGGGTATTTGCAGTACCCAAATCGATTGCTATATCACTAGTTAAAAAATCAAATAGCCCCATCCTTTAGTCCAATTTTTCTTTTCTTTTTTACATATGTATGGCATATGGTTTGCAAAAATAAAGATATTTGAACACAATCAAACGGTATTTTTAGATTTAGGACGTTCTTTAATACTTTTTTAAGATTTGCCGGATTAAGGCCAAATTCCCGAATTGTCTTTAACTTTGCAGAATGGGTATTAGATCAAGACTTAGTATTCCGCTTGCGAAATTTATCGTAAACCAGGAGAGAAAATGGATGGCCGATCCGGTCTCTGCACAGCAGAAATGGTTTAAAAACCTGATCGGAAAGGCTGAAAATACGCAGTTTGGGAAGGATCACGAGTTTAGGGATATCCGGACTTATGAGGATTACAAAGCCCTTGTCCCCGTCCGGGATTACGAGGGTCTTAAACCCTATATCGACCGGATTACACAGGGAGAACGGGACGTACTCTGGCCGGGCAAACCATTGTATTTTGCCAAGACATCGGGCACGACTTCCGGGACCAAGTACATCCCCATCAGCCACGACTCCATCAGCAATCACATCGATTCGGCCCGCAACGCGATTCTTTTTTACGTCAACGAGACCCGTAGATCCGAATTTCTGGATCGTGGACTCATCTTCCTATCCGGCAGTCCGGTATTGCATGACGTAGCCGGTATTAAAACCGGACGTCTGTCCGGAATCTCCAATCACCACGTACCTGCCTACCTGCGAACCAACCAGTTTCCCAGCTACGAAACCAACTGCATCGAAGACTGGGAAACCAAGCTGGAAAAAATCATTGACGAAACCATCGACCAGCGCATGGGGCTTATTTCGGGTATCCCGCCCTGGGTGCAGATGTATTTCGACCGCATCATTCAGCGGACCGGAAAACCGATCAAGGACGTCTTCCCCGACTTTTCCCTGATGATATACGGCGGGGTGAATTTTGACCCCTACCGGGCAAGGTTGTTCGAATCCATCGGAAAAAAAATCGACTCCATCGAAACCTACCCGGCGTCAGAGGGCTTTATCGCCTATCAGGACAGTCAGGAGGAAGAAGGGCTGCTACTGCTCCTGAACACCGGCATTTTCTTCGAGTTTATTCCGCTCGATTCCTATTTCAGCGAGAACCCGCCACGGTTAACCCTGGAACAGGTAGAACTCGGCAAGAGTTACGCCGTGATCATCAATAACAATGCGGGTTTGTGGGGTTACTCGATCGGCGATACGGTCCGGTTCGTTTCTTTAAACCCCTATCGTGTGGTCGTGTCGGGGCGGATCAAACATTTCATTTCCGCATTTGGCGAACACGTGATCGGGGAAGAGGTGGAAAAAGCCCTCAGAAATACAATGGATAAGCACCCCGAAACCGCAGTAACCGAGTTCACGGTAGCCCCTATGGTTACTCCCGATGAAGGCCTTCCCTATCACGAATGGCTGGTAGAATTCTCCCGGGAACCAAACAACCTCGAAGCTTTTGCCCGCGACCTGGACCATGAAATGACCCGGCAGAATATTTATTATGACGACCTCATCCGCGGAAGCATTCTCCGGCCACTGGTAATAACCAGGCTTAAACCGGGGGCTTTTGTGGAGTATATGAAAAGTGAAGGAAAACTGGGAGGACAAAATAAAGTGCCCCGCCTCTCCAACGATCGGAAGATTGGGGATAAATTATCTCAGTGGAAAGTGACACATGTATGACTGAATTAAAGCGTGTAGCGATATTGGGTTCGACAGGCTCGATAGGAACCCAGGCCCTGGAAGTGATCGGGCAGCATCCTGATCGTTTTGCCGTTTCCCTCCTGACAGCCCAGAACAATGCCGATTTACTCATTGAGCAGGCCGGAATATTCAGGCCGGCAGAAGTAGTGATCGGTAACGAATCGTTAAAAGACAAAGTAGTAAGTGCCCTGAATCCACTGGGCATCCGGGTTTATTCGGGAGAAGAGGCGCTGGTGAACATCATTGGTCAATCGAATGCCGATACCGTGCTTACAGCCCTGGTCGGTTATTCCGGCCTGCTGCCTACCCTCGAAGCCATCAGAACCGGCAAGCAGATCGCCCTGGCCAACAAGGAAACCATGGTAGTAGCCGGTGAACTGGTATCGGCTCTGGCAGCCGAAAACCAGGTTCCCATCTATCCGGTAGATTCGGAACACTCAGCCATTTTCCAATGTTTGATCGGAGAAGAGAATAATCCGGTAGAAAAAATCATCCTTACTGCTTCCGGTGGCCCTTTCCGGGGCAAGAAGCGGGAATTCCTGGCGTCGGTTACCAAGGCGCAGGCACTCCGGCACCCCAACTGGTCGATGGGCGCAAAGATTACCATCGATTCTGCCACACTGATGAACAAAGGACTGGAAGTCATCGAAGCCCGGTGGCTGTTCGGACTGTCCGCCTCGCAGATCGACGTGGTGGTCCACCCCCAAAGCATTATCCACTCGATGGTGCAGTTCAATGACGGCAGTATCAAGGCGCAGCTGGGGCTACCCGACATGCGGCTGCCTATCCAGTACGCATTGAGCTTTCCGGAAAGGCTCCCCTCGGCATTTCCGCGTTTCGATTTCCTCAAATTCCCGTCCTTTACCTTCGAAGCGCCCGACAAGGAAACGTTCCAGTGCCTTTCACTGGCCTATGAAGCCATGAATAAGGGCGGCAATCTCCCCTGCATCGTCAACGCTGCCAATGAAATTGCAGTGGCCGCCTTTTTGGAGGATAAAATAGGATTTCTGGACATTCCGGAGGTAATCGAAAAATCCATTCAAAGAATCGCGTTCATACAGAACCCTACTTTACAGGATTATGTTGATACCGATAAAGAAACAAGAGCACAAGCCCTTGAAATAGCCGGAAATCGCATATGCTGGACGTAAATCTGGTGGGAAAATATTTTGCCGTGGCCATGGCGAGCACGCTGAAGTACCTGGGTGGGACTTTCACAGGCCTTGCCCTGGGCTTGCATTGGATTGAAACGGCGATCTGTTCGACGCTCGGCATGATGTTTACGATAGTCATTATCAACTATACCGGTACGGCCATCCGGAACCTTGTTGCCAGGTATCGCCGAAAACAGCCGAGGAAATTCACGAAGCTGAACCGGCTGGCCGTGAAAGTCTGGAAGCTCTTCGGGACCAAGGGCATTGCACTGCTCACTCCCGCTGTATTCACACCGCCGCTGGGAGGAGCTCTCCTGGTCGCATTCCGTGCTCCCCGTCCGGACGGATTTTTCTGGATGATGGTAAGTGGACTCATCTGGGGTGTCATTTTCACCCTGCTTGTATATAAACTCGAGTTTTTGAAAAACTGGCTCGGTTAACTGAACTCCCGCTTATGAATTTTCCATCCGCCGCAGACATTCAGGCTGCTCACGAACGAATTAAACCCTATGTCCACCGCACACCGGTCCTGACTTCCCAAACGCTCAACGAACTTTCGGGAGCGGAAATCTTTATCAAACCGGAAAACCTTCAGAAAATCGGGGCATTTAAAGCCCGGGGCGCCATGAATGCGGTTTTATCACTGGATGAACCTGCGCGCAGGAAGGGAGTTGTGGCACATTCCTCCGGAAACCATGCGCAGGGAGTTGCATACGCCTGCAAAACCCTGGGAATCCCTGCCTATATTGTGATGCCGGAAAATTCCTCCGCCGTAAAAATCGATGCAGTTCGCGCTTATGGTGCGCAGGTTTACTTCTGTATCAACACAGCCGAGGAGAGGCAAAAAAAGGCGGATGAAATCATGGAGGCCACGGGCGCAGCTTTCGTGCATCCTTTTAATGACTTTGCTGTAATAGCCGGCCAGGCCACTGCTGCCAAAGAACTGATCGAAGACACTCCTGAGAAACTCGACTTCCTGGTTTGTCCTGTGGGAGGTGGAGGACTGCTCAGTGGAACCGCGTTGGCAGCCCATTATTTTTCACCCCACACCCATGTGATCGCGGGAGAACCTGAAGGGGCGGCCGATGCCATCCTCTCTTTTCAAAATGAGAAGATCATGAAAGCCCCCTATGTAGATACCATTGCCGACGGATTGCTCACTACCCTGGGCGACAAGACATTTGCGATCATCCGGGATTACGTTACCGATATCGTCACCGTAACGGACGAGGATATCGTTCAAACGATGAAGCTGGTGTGGGAGCGAATGAAGCTGGTAGTGGAACCATCGGGCGTTGTAGGCCTGGCAGCCGTCCTGAAATACAAGGGCAATTTTACCGGAAAACGGGTGGGAGTCATTTTTACCGGCGGCAATGTGGATCTGAAAAAATTACCTTTCTGACGCACGAATCCGGGCGATGGTACGGGTGTCGGAGGTAATCCGGGCTTCATGACTCATCCGAATTCCCTCTACCCAGACAATTTCTCCGTCCCGGTCTTCAATAACCATTACTCTTTCTTTATGATATCTGGGAATTTTCCGGTCAATCAGCAGATCGGAAATTTTCTTTTCCTTTCCTCCCATCCCTAAAGGACGAATTACATCGCCCTGTTTCCAGCGCCGGCGCTTGAGCGGTAGCTTCAATAATTCGGCATCAAAATGGGCAACTTCCGGATCCGGATCCATCAAAAAGTCCTCCGTTTTGGGAAAGAATTCGACGGTAACCGTTTCTTCAGTTTTATCGGGGTTCCCGAGAGGTACTATAAATAGGTGATCCCTATCCTTTAATATACGGTAATCCGAACTGTAAAATTCTTTCCCTGAAATGCCATCAAGTGCCTGGATGATGTCTTTTACCTGCGTATAGGAAAATCCATAGTCCTCCAACAGACAAAACAACTGATATTCAGGACTTAATGCCCGTTTAATGCCATCTATGCTGATCCGGATTTCATCCCCTTGCCTGGTACAGACCTCCGATTTCCAGGCCTCCATGACTTTCTTCTGTAATTGCAGCGCACCATCCAGTTTATGGGACATTTCGGAAATTGTGCTTTCCAGAGCGGGATTCATTGTCTTCAAAACAGGAACCACATGCAACCGTATGCGGTTTCGCCGGTAATGATCATCCTGGTTGGATCGGTCTTCTCTCCATGGGAGCCCATTCGTCTCCGCATATTGCCTGATCTGTTCCCGGGTCGCAAACAGAAGGGGGCGTATGATCCGTCCAGTCCTTGCCGGCATACCTCTTAAGCCTTTTAATCCGGTGCCGCGGGTAAGGTTGAGGAGTATGGTTTCTACCTGGTCACCTCCGTGGTGTGCCGTGGCAATAAATTCGTACCCGTATTGTTCTGCCAGCGTTGTGAACCAGTCGTACCTCAGTTTGCGCGCCGCCATCTGGGTCGACACTTTCCACTCTTCTGCCTTTTCGAGCGTATTGAACCTGACCTCGTGGAAGGGGAACCCATATTGATGCGCTAAGGCTTTCACAAAACCGGCGTCCCCGTCGGCCTCTGCGCCCCGCAGCTGAAAATTGCAGTGAGCGACCGCACAGGTTAAGCCCGCCTTATAGTACAGATCTGCCATGACCACCGAGTCGATACCACCGCTCACAGTCAGTAGGGTTACGCCCTGTCCCCTTCCGGCCCCCAGCCTGTTAATATTTATTAAAAACTCTGACAGCATACGCTCCCTTGACATTAACCGCTATTTTTGCGAATCCGATTATTCCGTCCGGCCGCAAAAATACGGCTCATATTTGCAACCAAATTACGGTTTTCGGCGTCTCCTTAAAAGAAATATATCCGATACCCGATGGGTTTTTGGATATGTGAAAAACAGGATATGACAGACATCTCAAGAAATCACACAATCAACTAGTTGTAAATAAATGCCATTTCTCCGAATACTTTACACTTTGTTGATTTTCATGGGACCGGCTTTGGTCCTGGGTCAGGGGCAGAGCGAGCCGCCAGCCCGGGTGGAAATCCTGAATGCGGGGGAGCTGGTACTGATCAACTCCGGAACGGAAGAAATCCGGAAACTGTTCGAAAACGTCAGACTGAAACACGAGGGCACCGTCATGCATTGCGATAGCGCAACCCAGTATGTTTCAGCCAATTATATCGAAGCATACGGAAACATCCGCATTGTGCAGGGGGACTCCATAACGGTCAGGGGGGATACGCTGAATTATTACGGGGACACCCGGCTGGCCATCATCCGCGGGCGGCAGGCACAGCTGCAGGATGAAAACCGCACGGTAACCTCCCGGCGGCTGGAATACGACATGGCCAACGGGCTGGCCAGTTATAAAACCCCGGGCGTAACGGTAGATAAAAGCGATACACTTTACAGCAATACCGGCACCTATAATACCCGGACCAAGGAATATACCTATTACCAGAACGTCAGACTGATCAGTGAAAAATACGTCCTGACGACCGATACCCTGCTTTTTGAATCGCTCACCAAGTGGTCTCATTTCTGGGGTGATACCCGTATCGAAAATAAGGATGGCGTGCTTTCCGGAAAACGCGGCCGCCATAATACCGAGACCGGACAGTCGGTATTTGACACCCGGACGATTATTGAAAATGAGACCTATACGCTTACGGGAGATTCACTTTACTACGACGAACCTCATCAGATCGGTTATGCCCGGGGAAATGTCGAGATCGTGTCCCGGAAAGACAGTACCATCCTCAACGGAGATGAGGGTTTTTACCGCGGAGAAGAAGGTTTATCCATGATCTACGGCCATGGCCTTGTCCGAACCGTATTGAGAACCGATACCCTTTACATCCGGGCAGACACCTTGTACTCCATCGAAAACAAGGAAGATAGCACCAGAACCTTGATTGCTGACCGGAATGTCCACATTTACAAGACGGATTTTCAGGGGCTCTGTGACTCCCTGACCTACAGTACGGCGGATTCCATCATCAATTTTTATAAAAAGCCCATTTTGTGGGGGGATGCGAACCAGATGGAAGCCGATTCCATCACGGCCTGGCTGGTCAACAGCAAAATCAACAAGATGCACCTGAGGGGCAATTCCTTTGTCATTTCAGAGGACACGCTGATCCACCAGCATAACCAGGTGAAAGGGCGAACGATCCTGGCCTATTTCAACGAAAGAGGCAAAATCAACAAGGTTCATGTGGACGGCAATGGGGAAAGTATCTATTACGCCATCGACGACAAGGACATCCTGATCGGCCTAAACCGTGTGCTGTGCGGGAAAATGAATATCGATTTCGACCAGGATCGCGTTACCCGTATTTCCTTTCTGGGACGACCCGACGGAAAACTGATCCCACCGCACGAAATAAAGGCTGTAGAGCGGCAGCTGGAGGGCTTCCGATGGCGAATTAGTGAAAAACCTACCAAGGCGGTTACAACCTGGCAGACCGAAGAGGGATCTATACCGGAAAACAAGCTATAACGAATTATGTTAATAATTATTAAATGGCACCCGGAAATTTTTGAATTTTTATAGTTTAGTATATATTTTTGTTGAATAAACTGGGATGAAAATTCCGGGTCCAACACCATGAAAAATAATTGATTAAAAAACATCCATTTACCACAACCTTTGATTTATAAAAATAGCGTATGAAAAGAATGTTCTACCTGTTTTGCGGCTTACTGATGGCGACGCTGGTTGCCTCGGAGGGCTTTGCGCAAACCACCGGTAGTCGTCTTAACATAGCGGGGAAATCCAGAACAGCGAAACTCGAGAAAAAGACACCGCTAAGCTCCTTTTCACCCTATAAAGTCAACAATCAGCCCTTGATCCTTGAGAAATCAAAGGCTTTGAGTACTTACTACCGGACATTACTTTTTGGAAACAATACCCCCGAAGCCATTCCTGCCGAGGACGCTAAAGAAGTGGAAGTCAACGCCCCATTGGCTAAAACAAGCGATTCACCCGGGAATGTCAACTTCGAAAACATCAACAGCCAGGAAAACGAGAGCTTCTATGTAAGTGATCGCATCAGTGTGAAAAACCTTTACCCCAGTAGCAAGCAGTATTACAACTATAATTTCAAAACAGAGGATTCAACCTACCTGAGGAGTGTCACGGCAGGGCCCTGGGTCGATTCCCTGCTCGCACTGCCGGTGTCTGACAGTCTGCGCACGACAATTATTACCCAGGCGAAAAGTTCGGCCGAAAGTGTGGCCAGTTTCGCCTCTTCAAACGTTACCTACCTCAAATCGAAAGTCAAGGACGGGAATTCCTACGCGCTGGAAAAGCAGAAGAAGTATGCCGCGGCACTCTCCTGTCTGATTCTTGTACTGATCGGCTCGCCCCTGGGGGCGATTATCAAAAAGGGAGGGTTTGGGCTGCCCGTGCTCATTTCCATTGTCTTTTATATCCTCATGTATGTGCTCAATATCCAGGGTGAGAAATATGTGAAGGAAGGTCAGATGGCCGTAACGGTAGGAGCGTGGCTTTCAAATGTCGTCCTGTTACTGTTTGGTATTTACTTTACCGACCGGGCCCGGAATGACTCCCGTCTGTTTGATAAGGACATTTATGTGATGTTGTTCCATCGGATCAGGCAGCGCATTGCCAGTCTGCGGGGAAAAGAAATGCCCAATATTTTGGAAGCCTGAGGGGATTTCCGAAGGAAAAGGGGGGCTCACACTGAAAGTAGGGGAGTCTATTTGCATTTTTCACGAAAATCTATTTATATCGCGGAGTTTTATTTTTACCTAAAAAAAATCTGTTGTTACAATTATGTATTTAACCACGGAAAAGAAACAAGAAATCTTTGCGAAGCAAGGTTTTCATAAATCTGCCCAGGACACGGGATCTCCCGAATCACAAATTGCTCTATTTACTTATCGGATCAATCATCTCACCGAGCATCTTAAAACCCACAAGAAAGACAACTCTTCCCGTCGTGGATTGTTGAGACTTGTAGGTAAGAGAAGAAGATTATTGGATTACCTCAGCAAAACAGATATCAACCGTTATCGTGCAATCATAGCGGAACTTGGTTTGCGTAAATAGCAATTTAGACGAAGACAGGGGGCTTGCACAAAGCTCCCTGACTTCGTATTAATACCTATGCACCATAACAATTCATAAAAAAATTTAAAGAACAACAATATAAAACCAAACCAGTCAGCTTTTAAATCTGACGACATAACCGGGTCGTTTAGAAAGATGGTGGATAAGGCGGTCTATTGTTACGAAAATTATGCATTTTAATATTGTTTCTAAAACCATCACACTTCCCGACGGGCGTACCATTACGTTGGAAACTGGAAAGCTTGCCAAGCAGGCTGACGGCTCGGTAGTAGTGAGAATGGGTAATACAATGTTACTGGCGACTGTAGTGGCCAGTAAGGATGTAAAACCCGGAGTGGATTTTCTGCCCCTCTCTGTCGATTACCAGGAAAAATTCGCCTCTGCAGGCCGTATTCCCGGATCATTCCAGAGACGGGAAGGTCGTCTTTCAGATCATGAAATCCTGGTATCCAGGCTGGTCGACCGGGCTATCCGCCCGCTCTTCCCTGAAGACTATCACGCCGAAACACAGATCAACATTGCGCTGATCTCTGCTGACCCCGACGCTTTGCCCGATGCCCTGGCATCCCTGGCAGCTACGGCAGCCCTGATGACTTCCGACATTCCGTTCTACAAGCCGGTATCCGAAGTCAGAGTGGCTAAGATCAAGGGTGAATACGTTATCAACCCTACCAGCGAAGCCCTGAAGGAGGCAACCATGGACCTGATCGTGGGTGCAACGCAGCACGACATTACCATGGTGGAAGGAGAGCTGAAGGAAGTTTCCGAAGAGGAAGTTGTCGAAGCGCTTCAGGTAGCCCATGAGGCTATCAAAATTCAGTGTATCGCATTGAAGGAATTTGAAGAAGCCTGTGGTAAAACCCAGAAGCGTGAGTACGAAGGCGATAAGGAAGATGAAGTGCTGAAGGAAAAAATCCGCAGCTTCGCTTACGACCGGATTTATGAGGTTGCCAGTGCAGGAACCTCCAAGCAGGAAAGAAGGCAGAGACTGAGCGATATTCGCGACGAGCTCGTAGCCAGCCTGGAAGGTGAACTCGCCGAGGGTGAAGAACTGGATCTGAACCTGGTCAACCGCTACTACCATGATCTGGAGTGGCATGCAGCCCGTAACCTGGTATTGAACGAACGCAAACGTCTTGACGGCAGAAAACTCGATGAAATCAGGCCTATCGCCTGCGAAGTAGACTTCCTGCCCAGAGCTCATGGTTCGGCTCTGTTTACCAGAGGAGAAACCCAGTCACTTACGACTGTAACCCTGGGTACCAAACTCGATGAACAGCTCGTCGACAGCGCCATGAACTACGGCTACAGCCGTTTCCTGCTGCACTATAACTTCCCCGGATTCTCAACCGGCGAGGTGAAGCCCAACCGCGGTCCGGGCAGGAGGGAAATCGGCCATGGTAACCTGGCCCTGAGAGCCCTGAAATTCATTCTTCCTCCCGACGAAGACAATCCTTATACAATCCGTGTGGTATCCGATATCCTCGAATCGAACGGTTCCTCATCCATGGCTACCGTTTGTGCGGCCTCACTGGCACTGATGGACTCGGGTATCAAGGTCAAAGCTCCGGTATCGGGTATCGCTATGGGACTGATTTCCGACAAGGAAACCGGAAAATATGCGATCCTGTCAGATATCCTTGGAGATGAAGATCACCTGGGGGATATGGACTTCAAGGTAGCCGGTACTGCAAAAGGTATTACGGCCTGCCAGATGGATATTAAAATCGACGGACTTTCGTTTACAGTACTGAGAGAAGCCCTGCAGCAGGCCAAAGCCGGTCGTCTGCACATCCTCGGTGAAATGAACAAAACTATTACAGAAAGCCGTCCTGATCTGAAACCTCATGCACCTCGCGCCGTCTTAATCAAGATCGACAGAGATCAGATTGGAGCGGTAATCGGCCCTGGTGGTAAAGTCGTACAGGATATCCAGAAAGAATCGGGTGCCATTGTCAATATTGAAGAGAAAGATAATCAAGGATTTGTGAGTATTTTCTCATCAGACAGGGCCTCTATGGATAAAGCTGTAGCCAGAATCAAGGGCATAGTAGCCGTTCCGGAGGTTGGCGAAGTATATAAGGGTGTGGTTAAGACGATAATGCCATTCGGAGCCTTCGTGGAATTCATGCCAGGCAAGGATGGTTTACTCCATATCTCTGAGATCAAGTGGGAAAGACTTGAAACGGTTGAGGGAGTACTTCAGGTTGGCGATGAAGTGGAAGTGAAATTGGTGGAAATCGACAAAAAAACCGGTAAGTACCGCCTGTCCAGAAAAGTTTTATTGCCTCGCCCAGAGAACAAAACGAAGTAGTTAAATGTTATCTCTTACGTAAGACACTATAGATAATATTCGTTAATACACGGAGTGATAATAGTAAAAATTTAGCATGAGACAGCTTAAAATAAGCAAACAAATCACCAACCGCGAAAGCCAGTCCCTGGATAAGTATTTGCAGGAGATTGGTAAGGTCGATTTGTTGACCCCTGATGAAGAGGTAATCCTCGCTCAAAAAATCAGAAACGGAGACCAGCTTTCCCTGGAGCGTTTGACCAAGGCTAACCTGCGGTTCGTCGTTTCAGTGGCAAAGCAGTACCAAAACCAGGGTTTATCCCTAGGTGACCTGATCAATGAAGGTAACCTGGGTCTGATTAAAGCTGCTCAGCGGTTTGATGAGACACGTGGTTTTAAATTCATTTCCTACGCGGTTTGGTGGATACGCCAGTCTATTCTGCAGGCTTTGGCCGAACAGTCCCGTATTGTTCGCCTTCCATTGAACCGGGTAGGTTCTCTGAACAAAATATCCAAAACGTTTTCCGAACTCGAACAACGTTTCGAACGTGAACCCTCACCGGAAGAACTTGCTGAGGTACTGGAAATCTCCTCTTCTGAGGTTGTTGACACCATGAAGATTTCGGGTCGTCACGTGTCGATGGATGCCCCGTTCGTTCAGGGAGAAGAAAACAGTCTCCTCGACGTACTCGAGAACGAGACAGAAGACAAGCCAGACAGTGGGCTGGTTAACGAATCGCTGCGAAAAGAGGTTCAGAGAGCCCTGTCGACGCTTACGCAGAGAGAAGCAGACGTAATCTCACTTTACTTCGGTCTGAATGGCGAACACGCCATGACCCTGGAAGAAATCGGAGAGAAGTTCAACCTGACCCGGGAAAGGGTACGCCAGATCAAGGAAAAGGCGATCAGAAGACTTCGCCACGCTTCCAGAAGCAAAGCACTCAAAACGTATCTGGGCTAATCAGCTAAATGCTGTAAAAAGGCCTCATCCTTTAGAGGGTGAGGCTTTTTTGTTAAATTCAGCCCCCAAATTCGGAAGTTATTCATTAGTCGTCATGCCTGTCATACAACCTGTCGTCGATCTGGTAGATATCCTCGTTCAGCAGGGACTTTCTCACGCCGTCATCTCCCCGGGTTCGAGGAGTGCCGCCATTACGCTGGCCTTTGCCCGGAATCAGGCCGTAAAGACCCTGGTATCCATCGATGAACGATCGGCGGGGTATATAGCCCTCGGACTTGCCACCGAACTGGGAAAACCGGTCGCTGTGGTCTGTACCTCAGGCACTGCCGCCTATAACCTGGCCCCGGCCGTGGCGGAAGCTTTCTTCTCCCAGGTGCCGCTCCTTGTAATTACGGCCGACAGACCAGCGGAATGGATCCATCAGCAGGATGGGCAAACCATCTATCAGAGAGATATTTACGGTAGGCATGTTAAAGCTTCACTTGAACTACCAACCGATGATCACCACCCCGATATCATCTGGCATACCAACCGGATAGCCAATGAGGCCTACCTTGTGGCCAGTAGGTACCCCCTCGGACCGGTTCATCTGAATGTCCCCATACGGGAGCCATTTTATCCGCTGGAAAGTGAAGAATATATACCCCGCAGGAACAGGATCATAAGGTCCTTATCGGCGCAGCCAGACCTATCCCTGGCCGACTGGCATACGCTCCAGGAAGAATGGGAGGATGCCGGTAAAATTCTGATTGCAGGAGGGCAGGGCCCAGCCAATCCTCAGTTGACTGAAATTTTGGGGAAAATCACCGAAGAGTGGGAGATACCCGTACTGGGAGATGTAACCTCCAATCTGGGGAATCACCCGGATTTCATCAGCATGCAGGATATTGCACTTTTACCGGATGATGCTGATTCCCTCCGGCCCGATCTGCTGGTTACCTTCGGGGAGTCCTTGCTTTCCAAAAAGTTCAGGAATTTTATCCGAAAATTCCCCCCCAAAAAACATTGGCACATCGGCAACGGAACCCATCTGACAGACAGCCTTCAGTCGCTTACGCTCCGGATTCCGGTCGCTCCCGTACACTTCTTTGCGAAGATGCTGGAAGACATCGACTTCAAATCGTTTGTCGAAAACAGAGCGCTTTTCGATGGTGCGTACAAAAATGAATGGCTCCGCCGTGATTGGGAAGCCGCCCGTGTGGTAAGTGAGTCAATTGAGGAGAATTTAACATCGTTAAATGATCTATCATCAATAAAGATTTTGGCTTCCCTGCTTGAGGAGGCGGATTTGGTACATCTCGGGAATAGTATGCCGGTACGATATGCCAACATCCTCAAACGGCTGGGATTGAGGCAGGAAATACGTGCTAACAGGGGTACGAGCGGCATAGACGGCTGTGTTAGTACTGCAATCGGGTCGGCGTTGGCAACCGACCGCAAGGTCTTTCTCATCGTGGGGGACGTAACCTTCCTTTACGACCGAAACGGTTTTCTGCTCGAAGAATTTCCTTCCAATCTGAAGATACTGGTTCTTAACAACGGTGGCGGCCACATATTCCGGATGATCGACGGTCCGACCCGCCAGCCTGAACTGGGAACCTATTTCGAAACACGCCATCATTTCAATGCTGAATCCACTGTACGGGAGGCGGGGTTACGGTATTTTTCCGTGAAAGAAGCTTCCCATCTGGAAGCTAGAATAGGGGAATTTGTTCAGCATAAGGGAGCTGCCCTTCTGGAGGTTTTTACCGACCCGGATGCGAATAAAAAGGTCTACAGTGCAATTCAGGAAGCCTACCGGAAGTTACGTTCAAACTGATAAAAAAAGAGGGAAACCTTCCGATTTCCCTCCCTTGACCATACGTGAAATAGATTTTACCGGCAGTGCAGCCCAGCTTCCGCCATGGAAACAGAGTCTTTCAGAATCTTTCCGATGGACCAGATCTCACAGGCTTTCTTCAGATCATTATTTGCCAGATGGGCTTTTCCTGCCAGACCATGCAGGCCCGGGACGTTCTGTTCCAGCACCAGCGCTTTATCAAAAAATTCGACAGCTTTCGGAAGATTTTTCTGCGCAGAATAATATACTCCCAGGTTTTTCAGGGCATGTCCGTTATCCGGATTAATTTCCACCGAGCGGTTGAGGCATTTCAGCGCTTCTTCAAATCTCCCCAGATGAAGCAGCGCTTCTCCCTTGTTGTTCAGCGCATAGGGGTCATTGGGTACCCTGATCAGCACTTTTTCGAAATGATCCAGCGCATCTTTATAATTACCTTCGCGGAGCAGCACCAGGCCCAGATTATTAACCGCCTCCCTGAGTGTGGGATTGATTTGCAGGGCTTTTTCAAAATCCTGCTTCGCCTGGCTGTTTTTCCCTTCTTCAAAAAGGATGACCCCGCGGTTGACCAGGGCTTGTGAATTAGCGGGATCCAGGGCGATCGCCCGGTCAAAATCCGCAAATGCCAGGGCACTGTTGTTTTTATCGACGTAGAGATTCCCTCTGATCAGATAGAACCGGCTGGAGTCCGCATACGCTACCGTCAGTAATTTCAGGTCATCTTCTGCCTGATTCAACCGGTTGAGACGAAGCCCGGCCTCGGCGCGGGCAAGTCTTGCCTCATGGAAGCCATCTTCCTGCTGCAGCGCAATGGAAAAACTTTCATAGGCTTCTTCAGGGCGGTCGAGCTGCATCAGGGCAAGCCCCTTGTTGAGATAGGCATCGGTCAGGTCCGGGTATTTTTTAATCGCCTCATCATAGAGCCGCACGGCTTCCTCAAATCTTTTGTCCTTAAACTGGACATTCCCCTTGAGGAAAAAAGTCCCCGCTTCAGACTTGTCCTGGCTGGTACACGAGATAAACGTATAGAGGAAGATTAAAAACGATGCTGGAATAATTATTTTCATCACTAGTTACTACTTTTGCTGTTTGCTCATGAAAAATCAGAATTTAATAGGCATATGAGATATCTGCGGGATATTCCGGACCCGGCGTACAAAATTAGTCTTTATCAGTGGAACGGAAAGTATATCATCAAAATTGAGGCAGGAGGGCAGTACGAGCAGACCTATAAACTGGATCAGACCGAAGTGGAAACGGAAGAGGAGGTGGATCGGATATTTGACGAATCGTTCCGGAACCAGGTGGCCGAAAGGTTCCGTCAGATGCACAGGGACTTCACCGAAAGTCTCCGCCGGAACGAGATAATATTTTAAATTGAGGATATTACGGGGGGATTTCGGTCGCGGATTATTTTTGTCCATTTCCCCTGACCTTATACGCTTTTTGTACTACATTCGTTTTCATTTGAAATTAGCCTGGTTTACAATACCGGGGCAAGTTGTTGTAAAGTAATTACATTATCCTTTTTATGTTTCTGAAACGGAACTTACTGATTGCAGGATGTCTGGCTACCCTTGGCGGGTCCCACCTGAATGCACAAAATACCCTCGGATACTCCGAACCTGACGCCCGATTCCGAAAGGGTCTCGAATTCTTTGAGAAAAACAATTTCCTGGCAGCCCGTCAGGAGTTTTCTGAATATCTGAAAGAAACCAGTCCTTTGCTGAGCACCAGCGACTATAACGCCGTGACAGCCCAATACTATATCGCGGTAACCGGTTTATACCTGAATTTTCCGGAAGCCGAGATGCAGGTCGATCGATTTGTCCGTAATCATGCCGAACACCCCAAAGCTCAGCTGATTTATGCCGATCTGGGTAAGCATTTTTACGATAACAAGGAGTATGACAAGGCCATCGATTACCTGGAAAAAGCCATTAAATACGCAGGTTCGGCCGCGAAGAAGGACGTAAGTTCCTACCAGCTCGCCATGTCCTACTACCAGACCAAGCAGGACGACAAGGCTTTGCTGATTTTCAATCAGCTGAAAGGCCAGACCTCCTTTGCCAACTGGGCGGATGCGGCCTACTACGCAGGGGTGATAGAGCATAAGAAAGGGAATTACCAAGATGCCTACGCCAATTTTTCCCGACTCGAGAACCATGAATATTACAAAAGCCTGGTTCCTAACTGGATCGTCACCTCGCTCTATCATCTGGAGCGTTACGACGACCTGGTAACCTATGGAGAGAAAATTCTCAGGCAGGGTGGACAGCAGATGGATGAAGTGGCACTCTACGTGGCGGAGGTGTATTATCTGAAAGGGGACTACACGTCAGCGGCTACGGCCTATGAGCGCTATCAGAAAATGATGGGCCGTAAGAAACTAAACCCCCTGGTTAATCTGCACTACGGGCATGCACAGTTCCGCAACCAGAATTTCAAGGGAGCCATTGATCAGCTTAAGGACATAGCTACAGGAAAAGATTCTACGGCACAGTATGCTTCCTATCTGCTCGGTATCAGCTACCTGCAGGAGGGGAACCCCAAATTTGCGCTGACGTCCTTTCAAAATGCCTCGAGGCTCGATTTCAATCCTACGGTTAAGGAAGAAGCTGCCTTCAACGGAGCCAAGGTACAGATCGAACTGGGTAACCATGGGGATGCCATCAGAGATCTGCAGGGCTTCCAGGAAAGATATCCTTCGAGTAAGTACCGGGACGAAGTGGACCAGCTGATCGCTGATTCCTATGCGAAGTCAAACAACAATACGGCGGCTATAACCTACATTGAGAAACTTAGCCGCAGAACTCCCGAAATCAATGCTACCTATCAGCGGCTAACCTACAACCAGGCTATTGCGGAATTCAATAAGAAAGCGTACGCCAACGCAATCTTTAACCTGGATAAATCCCTTAAAAACCCTGTTGATGAGTCTCTGAATGTGGCCGCACAGTTTCTGAAGGCCGAGTCGCTCGACCTGATGGGCGATACGGACAAGGCCAGACAGATGTACCTCCAGTTGTCGAAGGATCCGAAAACCGGTGTTTACGGTCAGAAAAGTCTTTATGCCCTGGGCTATATCTACTATAACCAAAAGGATTACAAGTCGGCGCTCACCTATTTCCGCAATTTCCTGGCGCGGCCGGAAGGCATGGATTCTCAGGTTCTGGAAGATGCAACCACTCGTCTGGGCGACTGTTACCTGGCCGAAAAAAACTATACGGAGGCTATGCGAACCTACGAACGGGTATCGGCATCCGGTAAGGTTGACAATGATTATGCGTTGTTCCAGAAAGCCCGTACGATGGTCTACATGAACCAGGAGGAACAGGCGAAAGTACAGTTTGAACAGCTGATCCGTCAGTATCCCAAATCCAGTTACGTGGATGATGCCATGTTCCAGATTGCTGACGTGGATTTCCAGAAAGCAAACTATTCGCCCGCTATCAAGGGCTTTACCCGACTGATTAATGAACAGCCCAAGAGTACGCTGATTCCTTCGGCTTTGCTGAGAAGGGCGCAGTCCTATTACAATATTGAGGTGTACGAACACGCGATCACCGATTTCAAGCGGATTCTAAGTGATTTTCCTTCGTCACCGGCTGCCACCAGTGCCCTGGAGGGTATTCAGGAAAGTTACGCTGCGGTGGGTCGTCCGGAGGAGTTCAATCAGATACTTAGTGTCGTAAGAAAGAACAACCCGGGCAACAGCAAGCTGGAAGATGTAGAATATGGCAATGCCCAGAATCTGTACTATGCTGAAAAATACGAAGCAGCCGTTACCTCGCTGGAACAGTTTATCAAAAGCTATCCTTCGAGCAAATACCTGCATGACGCCCGATATTTCCTGGCAGCTTCCTATGACAAAATCAATGACATAGGTAACGCCCTGCAGTTGTATGGTCAGGTCATCAGTGCAAACCGTTCGACCTACGTGGCTACAGCTGCACAGCGATCGGCTGAACTGCATATCGACCGCGGTAATTATTCCAGCGCGGTGACCAGTTACAGAGCCCTGCTGAACAATGCAGAAAATAAAAAAGAACAGGGAATTGCGTGGATAGGCCTGATGGAAACCTACCACATGCTGAAGAATTACGACAGCTCGATGGTCTATGTCAAGGAGGTAATCAATCTCGGCAATGTAATTCCGGAGGGTGTCGGAAAGGCTCGTATCCTGGAAGGAAAAATTGCCATGGAAAAGGGTAATCTGGCAGGAGCTGCTGACATCTTCAGGAAAATTGCGGACGATTACCGGGATGAATTCGGGGCTGAAGCAAAATACTGGGTAGCCAGCATCGAGTTCCAGCAAAAGAAATACAAGGAAGCGGAGGCGACTGTATTCGAACTGAGCAAGAACTTTGAAGGTTACGATAACTGGCGCGTGAAATCATTCCTGCTGTTAGCCGATATCTATGTAGCTACCCAGGAGGTGGCACAGGCCCGTGCAACGCTGAATTCCATAATTGAAAATGCGGATGATCAGGAGGCGGTAGCTACGGCCAGGGAAAAACTGGCCAAAATCGAAGGCAGCAACTAATCCCCGGCAGAATTAAAGATCTTTTGAGACCTATATGAAATTAGTTAGATATTTTGCTTCCTCTGCACTGATTTGTGCCGCTGTGTCTGCCAAGGCACAGCGAGGAGAAATTGAAAGTCAGACCTACGAAATCGTTAAGGAAAGAGGTATTGAATTTCCCAGAGCTGACAGGCTGCAGGACAAAGCTCAGCCAGCAGTTTCCAAAACGGAAGAGAGTAAAATCAATTACCGCTTCAACGATGTCCGTATCACTCCCGCGAGCCCAACGATAACCCCGGCCGTGGCCGTATCGTCGGATGAAAAGGAAAGAAGTGAACTGCCGGAGCCGCTGAACAACTACATAAAACTGGGTGCGGGGAATTTTGGCCGGTTTCTGGGCGAAGCTTTTATCAGCTCGCGTACGAGTGAAGATATCGTCGCTACCGGGGAGCTCAAGCATCTGTCGGCTTCCAGCGGACCGGTTGATGGTAAAAATTCGGCCAATGCCAATACCCTGCTGCGTGTAGGAGCCAAATACCTGGGAGCAACCTCCCGGTTGGATGGAAACCTCGAGTATGAGCGAAAGAATTACTATTTCTACGGCTATCAGCGTCCGCCGGAGGGAATCGAAGTCGACCGCGATACGATACGTCAGACCCTGAACCGGTTCGGGGTTAAGCTGGGTCTTGAAAATACCGAACCCAACAGTCTGATTGACTACAAGGTGGTAACCATGCTGAATATGATCAAGGACCGATACAATGCCTCTGAGATCGACTGGGGAACAAATCTGCAGACCTCCTTACCGGTTACCGAGTCGTTGTACGCCATATTTGACGCAGATGCCTATGTTTCGCAAAGGGTGGATTCAGATGAAACCTTCGGCAGAAACATGTTCCGTGTCCGGCCGTCGTTCAAGTACGTAGACGACATTTTCTCGCTGACCGTAGGTCTGAATGTGGTCAACGAAACCGACAATGGCCTGGATGTCAACCGTACCCGGGCGTTCCCTGTGGTAAACCTTGACCTGGCACTGTTACCGGGTGTTCACATCAAAGCCGGCTACAATGGCGATATCGTTCGGAATACCCTACGGTCGTTCCTGGCTGAAAACCAATGGCTCGGACCAAACCTGCTGGTGGCCAACACCATCAAGAACTCTGATATTTTCGCCGGTATCAAGGGCGAGAGCGATGGGTTCAACTACGAAGCCAAGGTAGCTTTCACCAATTACAAGAACTTCTATTACTTCAATAATTCCCTTTCAGACACCACCCGCTTTTCAGCGATTTATGACAGTGGCAAGACCAATGTGCTGACCATATCGGGAGAGGCCGGCTATCAGTTCGGAGACCTGTTCAATACTTCCGTAAAAACCAGTTTCAGTGATTATGGCGTGAGCAACGTGGAGGAACCCTGGCACAGACCCAGGTTTCAGTTCAGTTGGTTCAACGCACTGACCGTCAGCAAAAAACTGTTTAT
>Ga0207868_1001087_pt1 | contig 21660 bp, 22 predicted proteins | sample Passage237B_FD_187370 | JGI IMG/M metagenome (GOLD analysis project Ga0207868, IMG submission 187370) | Cellulose adapted compost microbial communities from Newby Island Compost Facility, Milpitas, CA, USA - Passage2 37B (SPAdes) (version 3) ... | reverse complement strand
TCCGCCGGCACCGGTTGCGATACCTAGCACTGCTATGCATACTTGATCTAGGTACTCGGCAAGCAGCTGGACAAGGAGGCGCGCATGGACATCCCCAAAGATCTCGTGGCCGCGAGCGCGTCGCCACTCGTCCTGTCGATCCTCGCCGAGGGCCCTAGCTACGGATACGCGATCATCAAGCGCGTGGGCGAGCTGTCCGCGGGCGAGCTCGAGTGGACTGAGGGCCTCCTCTATCCCCTGCTCCACCGGCTCGAGCGCCAAGGACACATCCGCGGCGAGTGGGGCAAGTCCGAGACGGGTCGTCGCCGCAAGTACTACCACCTGACATCGGACGGGGAGCAGGCGCTCGCCTCCCACCGGGAGCAGTGGCGCGCCGTCACGGCCGCCCTCGAAGCAACGTGGAACCAGATGGCCGCCGCCATCGTCCCCAACCCGCGAGGAGCGTTCGCATGAGCGACACCACCGAGGCCCAGATCGAGCTCTGGCGAGCCCACATGGCCAAGCGGCCGGGCGTCACCCCCGAAGAGGTCGACGAACTCGAGGACCATCTGCGCGGCCACGTCGAGACGCTGTCCGATGCCGGCCTCACCGGCGACGAGGCCTTCCTGGTCGCGGTCAAGCGTCTGGGCAGCCAGAGCGAGATCGCGCGCGAGTTCGCACGCGAGAACTCGCAGCGACTGTGGAAGCAGCTCGTGCTTGACGGCGCCCCGCGTGGCGCCCGCACCAAGGGGGACACGAGCGGTTGGCTGCCGATGTTGGCATGGGCGCTTGTCGCCGCCGCGGTGGTGTGGGCGGCGCGGCTCTCAGGCAAGAGCATCGAGACCGACCTGCCCTTCTACGCGCGCAATCTCTCCCTGCTCGGACTTGCCGGCGTGGTCGGGTATCTGCTGTGGCGGCATCGGGCGCGCTTGGCGTACGTCATCGCCTCGGTTGCCGGCGTCGGCGTCGTAGCCGTCGCCGCGAACCTCTACACCCTGAGCGAGTCCGGCGACGCGTTGCCCATGACCGCCCTGCACGTGCCGATTCTTGTATGGCTGCTCGTGGGGCTCGCGTACGGAACCCACCGCTGCCGCGAGACGCAGGGCCGCATGGACTTTGTGCGCTTCACGGGCGAGTGGCTCATCTACATGGTCCTGATCCAGACCGCGAGCTACATCCTCATCGCGATCCTCGCCGTGGTGCCGATGCTCGTGGGCCTGGACCCGACGGCCTTCCTCACGGAGTGGGTCATCCCGGGCGGCGGCGCCGCGGCGGCGGTGGTCGCGACGTGGCTCGTTGAGGCCAAGAAGTCCGTCATCGAGAACATGGCTCCCGTGCTCGCGCGCGTCTTCACGCCGCTGTTCACGCTCGCTTTCGTGGGACTGTTCGTCGTGGTGCTCATCTCGGGCGACCTCGCCAACCTGGACCGCGACCTGCTCATCGCATGCGACGCCATCCTCGTGGTCGCCGTCGCGCTCGTCCTCTACAACCTCACGGCGCGCGGCTCCGGCGAACGCGCGGGGTGGTTCGACTGGGTGCAGCTCGGTCTCGTGGCTTCGGCGCTCGCGCTCGACGCGATCGCGCTGACGAACATCCTCGTGCGCATCGGCGACGGGTGGACCTTCAACCGCACGGTGGTGCTCGGCGCGAATCTCATCCTGCTGGTCAACCTCGCGGTGACCGGCTGGCTGCTCGTGCGCCTCGCGCGCGGGCGCGCAGGGCTCGTGACCGCGCTCGAACGCTGGCAGACCTCGCTCTTGCCGGTCTATGGAACATGGGCCCTGGTGGTCGTCGTGGTGCTGCCGCCGGTGTTCGGCCTGGCATGACGCGGCCCGCCGGCGGGCTCGGGGCGTGGGACCTTTGCCACGCCCGATGCCGCCCGTAGCCTGGTCGCATGCCAGAGCTGCGTTCGCGTGCTGAGGAGATCGTCGCCGGCCTGAACACCGAGCAGAAGATCGCCCTGGTATCGGGCAAGAACTTCTGGTACTCCAAGGACCTGCCGGAGCATGAGGGGATCATGCTCACCGACGGGCCGCACGGCCTGCGCAAGCAGGCCGGCTCCGCCGACCACGTGGGCCTCGCCGACTCCGTTCCCGCCACCTGCTTCCCTCCCGCCGTCAACCTCGGCTCGTCGTGGGATCCCAACCTCGTCGAGGAGGTCGGCGCCGCGCTGGGCCGCGAGGCGCTCGCCCAAGAGGTCGGCGTCGTGCTCGGTCCCGGACTCAACCTCAAGCGCCATCCGGCGGGCGGACGCAACTTCGAGTACTTCTCCGAGGATCCCTTCCTCGCCGGCAAGCTCGCCGCGGCGCTGACACGAGGCATCCAGTCCCAGGGCGTGGGCGCATGTCTCAAGCACTACGCGGTCAACAACCAGGAGACGGCGCGCATGCGCATCGACGCCGTGGTGGACGAGCGCACCCTGCGCGAGCTGTACCTCACGGGCTTCGAGATCGCCGTGCGCGAGGGCAAGCCGTGGACCGTCATGTCCGCGTACAACCGCGTCAACGGCACCCACGCCGGCGAGTCCCGCGAGCTGCTCACCGACATCCTGCGCGACGAGTGGGGCTTCGACGGGCTGGTCATGACCGACTGGCTCGCCACCTACGACCGCCCCGCCGCCATCCACGCCGGCGTCGACCTCGAGATGCCCGGCTCCCAGGGCGCGTGGGACAAGGTCACCGCACGGGCCGTCCAGCGCGGCGAGCTCGCCGAGGAGGACCTGGACCTCGCCGCCACCCGCGTCGCCGAGCTCATCCTGCGCGCCCACGCGGGCCGCGCCAAGGCGCGCAAGTCCGACTCAGCGGCGGACGCCGACGCCCACCACGCCCTGGCGCGCCGCGCCGCCGCCGCGGGCATGGTCCTGCTCGCCAACGACGGCATCCTGCCCCTCAAGCCCCAGGGGAAGATCGCGGTCATCGGTGAGTTCGCCACGTCCCCGCGCTACCAGGGCGCGGGCTCCTCCCAGGTGCGGCCGACGCGCCTGGACACCTTCCTCGAGGCGTTCACCGAGGCAGTGGGCGAGCGCGCGGAGGTCACGTACGCGCGCGGCTACGACGTCGCCACGGGCAACTCGTATCACCACCTGCTGGAGCAGGCGGCGGAGGCGGCTTCGTCGGCCGATGCCGCGATCGTCATGGTCGGCCTGCCCGCCATGTACGAGTCGGAGGGATACGACCGCCAGAGCCTGCGCCTGCCTCCCGGCCACGACCGCCTCGTCGAGGCCGTGGTGGAGGCGAACCCCCGCACCATCGTGGTCCTGTCCAACGGCGCCCCTGTGGAGCTGCCGTGGGCCGATGCCCCGGCCGCGATCCTCGAGGCGTACCTGGGCGGCCAGGCGGGAGGATCCGCGATCGCCGACGTCATCCTGGGCGACGCCGAGCCCGGCGGCCGCCTCGCGGAGTCGTTCCCGGCATCGGCCGAGGACCTGCCCGCGTCCTCCACCTGGCCGGGCGAGCCCACCCAGGTGGAGTACCGCGAGGGCCTGTACGTGGGCTACCGCTTCCACGACACCGCCCATGTGCCGGCGCGCTTCCCCTTCGGCCACGGCCTGAGTTACACGAGCTTCGCGTACTCGCGCTTCAAGGTCGCGGTCGCGAAGGACGGCTCGGGCGCGACCGTCACGGTGACCGTGAAGAACACCGGCAAGCGCGCGGGCTCCGAGGTGGTCCAGGTCTACGTGCGCGACGTCGAGTCCACCCTGTACCGCCCCGCCAAGGAGCTGCGCGGCTTCCGCAAGGTGCACCTCGACCCGGGCAAGAGCGCCACGGTCCAGATCGAGCTCGACCGCCGCGCCTTCGCGGTGTGGGACCGCGGCGCGCGCGCGTGGGCGGTCGAGGGCGGCGAGTTCGAGATCCTCGTGGGCTCCTCCTCCACGGACATCCGCGAGCGCGCCACCGTCGCCATCGCCTCCGACGACGAGCTGAGCGAGGCCGCGCTCCAGGGCGCCGAAGGCCCCTCCTCGTGGGTCGCGACCGACGAGGAGTTCGCCGCGATGCTCGGTCGCGCCGTGCCCACGCCCGCCCCGCTGCTGCCGTTCCACCTCGACTCGACCGTGGGCGACCTGGAGCAGACGGCGGCCGGCAGGTTCTTCGTGCGCCAGATCTCCAAGGCCACCGCCGGCGCCTTCGGCGCGGAGGAGGACGAGCACTCCGCGAGGATCTTCGAGGAGATGTTCAAGGCCATGCCGCTGCGCGGTCTCGCGATGGCCTCCGACGGCAGGCTCGACATCGGCAAGGTCAGGGCGATCGTGGGACTGCTCAACGTGCTGTCCCCCAAGACCTGGGTGCTCCGCCGCGACGGCTGACCGTCACCGCGCGAGGCGTCGGTCACACCGCCGGGCGTGGGCTGCGCGCCGTAGCCTGACTGCATGAGCACCGACGCCACGCGGTCCACCGTCACCGTCGCCGGTCGCGCGACCATCGCGATCTCCCCGGACATCGCCCGCATCCGCATGGTCTGCCAGGCGACACTCCCCTCGGTGGCCGATGCCGTCGCCGCCTCCTCCGCCGCGGTCGCCGCGGTGCGCGCCGCGCTCGACCAGCACGGCATCTCCACGGCGGACGCCCCGTCCGGGCGGGTGTCGCTCACGGCGCAGGAGACGTGGGAGAACAACCGCAGCCGCATCACCGGATACTCGGCCGAGCACCAGGTCACCATCACCGTGCGCGACCTGGACGCCGTGGGCACCGTTCTCGCGGACGTCATCGCGGCCGCGGGCGACCACGCACGGCTGTACGGCGTGGACTTCCTGCGCGCGGACGACGCCCAGGTCCAGGCGCGCGCCCGCGCGGAGGCCTTCGCCGACGCGCACGCCAAGGCGAGCGAGTATGCGCAGATGGCCGGACGCTCCCTGGGCGCGGTGCTGGCGATAGCGGAGAGCGACGCGGTCAGCGCCGCGCCCATGCCGCGTGTGAAGGCGTTCGCCGCGCCGATGGCGGAGGCCGTCCCCGTGGAGCCGGGTGCCGTGGACGCGAGCGCCGGCGTCACCGTGACGTGGGAGCTGGTCTAGGGCTCACGCCCCTCGCGGCTTGACTGCGTGGACCGGCGGCGTGGCTGTTCGGCGGCGTGGACGACGGCGGCGTGGACGACGGCTTGGACGCGCGGGCGCGCGCTCGAAGCTCAGAGCGGCTCGACGTCGATGATGTCGGCATCGGCGCGCTTGGCGGCCAGCTGCGCCTCGAAGCGGCCCTTCTCCCGCACGAGCAGGGCGAGAGCGATCGCGACGAAGCCCGCGTCGTCGGCAAGCCCCAGCGGGCCCAGGACGAGCTCGGAGATGATGTCGATGGGCGAGATGGCGTAGATGGCTGCCGCGATGCCGGTGATCCACGTGCCCGTCGCGAGCTTGTGCTCGCCCTTGACCACGGCCTTGATGAACTGACCCCAGCCCATGCTCCACCTCCCCGCGCCCGACCCGGACGGGCGCGAGCGCACATCCAAGCGTAACCCCGGCGTTGACCGCTATCGCGGATGGGGGTGAATCGATAGAGTGCGGCCAATCGCGCAAGGCGCGCGGGGTCCCCACGTGCAAGGGAGCACGCATTGAGCATGTTCAGTTGGACACTTCACGGCGACGGCAAGCGCATCGCACCCACCAGTGCTGTTGCGCCTGACGAGCGCCTGACCTACCCCCGCACACTGGGCATCGGCGCCCAGCACGTGCTCGCCATGATGGGTGCAACGCTCCTGGTGCCCGCCATCACTGGCATGCCTGCCGCCACCACGCTGTTCTTCAGCGCGATCGGCACGGCCCTGTTCCTGACCATCACCCGCAACCGGGTGCCGAGCTACCTGGGCTCGAGCTTCGCGTTCCTCGCGCCGCTCGGTGCCGCAGGCGTCTCGGCCGGCAACGGCCCGCTCGACGCCGCCACCATCGGTCGCGGCCTGGGCGGCGTGCTGCTCGCCGGCGTGCTGCTCGCGATCGTCGGCGTCGTCGTCCACCTCGCCGGTGCGAAGTGGATCGAGAAGGCCATGCCGCCGATCGTCACCGGTGCGGTGGTCGCCTTCATCGGTCTGAACCTGGCCGGATCGGCTCGCGGCATGTGGGAGGCCAGCCCTTGGTCCGCCCTCGTGACGCTCACGGCCGTGCTGCTGTTCATGTTCCTGTTCCGCGGCTTCATCGGCCGCATCGCGATCCTCCTGGGCGCCATCGTCGGCGGCGTCTTCGCCGCGCTTCGCGGCGAGTGGGAGGGCGCCGGCAAGGTCATCGGCGACGCGGCGTGGTTCGGCTTCCCCGAGTTCCACACCCCGACCTTCGAGGGCTCCGTCCTCGTGGCGTTCATCCCGGTGGTCATCGTGCTCATCGCGGAGAACATCGGTCACCTGAAGTCCGTCACCGCGATGACGGGCCGCAACCTCGACCCCGAGACGGGCAAGGCCCTGCTCGCGGACGGTGTCGCCACGACCCTCGCCGGTCTGGGCGGCGGCTCCGGCACCACCACCTACGCCGAGAACATCGGCGTCATGGCCGCCACCCGCGTCTACTCGACGCTGGCGTACTGGGCCGCGGCCGTGGTCGCGCTGCTCCTGAGCCTCGTGCCCAAGTTCGGTGCGCTCGTGAGCGTCATCCCCGTGGGCGTGCTCGGCGGTCTGGCGACGCTGCTGTTCGGCCTGATCGCGCTGCTCGGCGCCCGCATCTGGGTGGAGAACCGCGTGAACTTCGCCAACCCGATCAACCTCGCGGCCGCCGCGGTTGCGGTGATCATGGGCACGGCGGACTACACGGCCGCGATCGGCGACAAGATGCAGTTCGGCGGCATCGCGCTCGGCACCGCCGCGGTCCTGGTCATCTACCACCTGGGTCGCTACCTGGCGAACCTGCGTGACAACAACCAGGTCCCCGAGCAGGTCTCCTACGAGTCGGCCAAGGCCGAGTCGAAGGCGGACAAGGCGGAGAAGCCGGCCGCCAAGAAGTCGCCGTCCGCCAAGGGCACGACCAAGAAGTAGGCGGACTCAGCCCGCTCGACCCGCGCGGCGGGGTCGGCTCCTGAGGGAGGCGGCCCCGCCGTCGGCTTTCCGGCCCCGATGCGGGTTCTCCGGCGCCGATGCGGGTTCTCCGGCGCCGATGCGGGTTCTCCGGCGCCGATGCGGGCGGGGTGCGGGTGCGTCCCCTCGCCCCGGCGTCGGGCCGCTACTCGACCTCGCGCAGCTGGCCGGTGTGCACGTCGAAGACGAAGCCGCGCACCTGCGTCGTGTCCACCAGGAACGGGCAGCGGCGGATGCGCTCCATGGACTGGCGCAGGTCGGCGTCGAGGTCCACAAAGCTCTCGGGGCTCCACATCGGCTTGAGGCCGGTCTCCTCGAGCAGCTCGTTGCGCAGCTCGTCGTCGGTGAAGGTGAGCGCGCCGCAGTTGGTGTGGTGGATGAGGATGACCTCGCGGGTGTCGAGCTTGCGCTGCGAGATGGTGAGCGAGCGGATGACGTCGTCCGTGACCACGCCGCCCGCGTTGCGGATGATGTGCGCGTCGCCGATGTCGAGGCCGAGCATGGCGAAGACGTCCAGACGGGAGTCCATGCACGCCACGACGGCCAGCTGGCGCTTGGGCTTCAGCGGGCGGTCGGGGATGTACGCCTCCGCGTACTCGGTGTTGTTGGCGAGAAGCTCGTCGGTGATGCCCATGGCACTCCCATCCGGACGGCCGAGTTGCCGCCCGGGGAAAGCCTAGACGCGCGAGGTCACTCGGCGACGACTGCGTCGACCTGGATCTCCACGCGGTACTTCGGGTCGGCGAGCGCCGCGACCTGGACGATCGTCGCCGCAGGGCGCACCGCATCGAACACCTCGCTGTGCGCCTGGGCCACGAGCGGCATGTCCGCGATGTCCGTCACGTAGGTCACGGTGCGGGTCACATCGCCGATGCCCGCGCCCAGCTTCTCGAGCGCCTCGCGGATGACGCCCAGGGCGTCGAGGGCCTGCTCGTAGGCGTCTCCGTCGATCGCGGCGGGCGTGCAGCACGAGCCCGAGACGGCCACGATGCTGCCCACCCGCACGGCACGGGAGTAGCCGTACGTCTCCTCGAACTGGCCCCCGGACTGGACGATCTGCCTCACACGCGGCTCCTCTCGACGAGCGCACGGTACCAGTCCGCGGAGGGCTTGGGAGTGCGCTCGAACGTGAGCGGGTCCACGGCTACCAGGCCGAACTTGGGCCGGTAGCCCTCGGCCCACTCGAAGTTGTCCAACAGGCTCCAGGCGAAGAAGCCACGCACGTCCACGCCGTCGTCCATCGCGGCGCGCAGCGCACGCAGCGAGCGCGAGTAGTACTCGATGCGGTCCGCATCGTCCTCGCTCGCGACGCCGTTCTCCGTGACGTACACGGGCACGCCGGTCGCGGCCGCGGCCTGGCGCACGGTGTGGCCGAGCGCCTCCGGCGTGAAGGTCCAGCCCATCTGGGTCAGGCGCCACGTCTCGGGCTTGGGCAGCTCCTCGCCGTCGCGCGTCATGTGCATCGTGTTGTAGGTCTGGACGCCGATGTAGTCGTCGTCCTTGACGACGTTGTAGTAGATGCCGGCCATGAGGTAGCCGATGCGGTCCTCGCCGTCCTCCGTGGGCATCTGCGAGGGGCGCACGCCGCCGCTCGCATAGTCGGCCTCGGGGTAGATGACCAGGTCGCCCACGGCGAGCGTGAGGCCCACGGGGAAGTCGCCCGGCCCCGCCTTGAGGACCTCGCGAGCGCGCTTGTGCGCGGCGACGAAGTTCTGGGACGCGTTCCAGTAGCCCTCGCCATCGTCCTTCCTGCCGGGCGGGAAGGTGCCGACGAAGTAGCCCAGCAGCGCGACGATGTTCGGCTCGTTGAACGTGGCGGCGCAGTCGATGTGATCGCCCAGGTGCTGCACGGTGACGTCGACGTAGCGCGCGAACAGGTCCACGATCTCGGGATTGGTCCAGCCGCCCTTGTCCGCCGCCCAGATGGGCGTGGTGAAGTGGTGGAAGGTCACGAAGGTCTTCAGGCCCATCTCGTGGGCGGCGACGAGGATCTGGCGGTAGTGCTCCAGCGCGACGAGCGAGAACTCGCCCTCTGCCGGCTCGATCCGGCTCCACTCGATCGAGAAGCGGTAGGCGTCGAGGCCCATCTGCTTGACGAGCTTGAGGTCGTCGAGCCAGCGGTTGAAGCTGTCGCAGGCATCGGCGCTCGACTCCGCGCAACCCGAGCCGGGCGTGTGCTCGAAGCGCCACCAGTCGTTGTTGACGTTGCCGCCCTCGATCTGGTGCGCGGCGGTCGCGGCTCCCCAGACCCAGCCGTCGGGAACGGGGCCGAAGTCTGCCAGCGGCTCGTAGTCGGCGGGCGTCGCGCCGTAGTCGGCGGGCGGAGGCGGGACGATCTTGCCCTCGATGGGCTGGCGGTTGTCGGTCATCGGGCGTCCTTCCCTGGGTGAGAGCCCGTCACCGATGCGATCACGCGCCGGCGACGGTGCCGAATCGCTGTCACCTCCCAGCCTACGTCGGCGCGGAAGGACCTCAGTCCCGCTCCCGCGCGCCCGCGCCCTGTGGTCGCGCCCCGCCCTCTCGGCGAAATGTGTCACCTCCAGCACGTGTTTGGCGCCGATGCGGGGGAAATGTGTGCGCGTGGGCTCACATTCGCGTGGAGCGGGCGGGGCAGGGGTGTGGGCCTACATTCGCGTGGAGCAGGCGGGACGGCGTGCGGGGGAGGGGCGTCGCTGGGCGGGGCGGGACGCGCGAGGGCGCATGATGCGCGCGGCAGAGACGCCCTCGAGCGGGGTCAGTCCCAGCCCAGCTCGTGGAGGCGCTCGTCGTCGATGCCGAAGTGGTGCGCGATCTCGTGGACCACGGTGATCGCGACCTCCTCGCGCACCTCCTCGACGGTGTCGCAGATGCGCAAGGTGGGGTTGCGGTAGATGAAGATGCGATCCGGCAGCTCGCCGTAGCCCCAGCTCCCGCGCTCCGTGAGGGCGATGCCGTCGTAGAGGCCGAGCAGCTCTGGGTCGTCTCCCTCGGGCTCATCCTCGACCAGGATGACCACGTTGTCCATGAGGTCGAGGAGCTCCTGCGGGACCATGTCGAGGGCGTCCGCGACGGCCTCCTCGAAGTCCTCGCGGCTCATCTCGACCATGCCCGCCATTGTGCCCCGTCGCGCTCGCGACGGGCCGCCCCGTATCATTGGCGGGTCCCGGCGCATGCGCCGAGCGCCCTCATCGTCTAGCGGCCTAGGACGCCGCCCTTTCACGGCGGTAGCACGGGTTCGAATCCCGTTGGGGGTACCAGGGGCAGTCCAGTGTGACCCGGGGTATTCGAGTACCGTCACAATGGTCTACACTTTCTGAGTCTCGCCATGCGAGCGATGGCCCTGTAGCGCAGTCGGTTAGCGCGCCGCCCTGTCACGGCGGAGGTCGCGGGTTCAAGTCCCGTCAGGGTCGCGGGTGATCGCCCCTTCTCTGTGGAGGGGCGTTCGTCTGTGGGGCGGATGCCGCCTCGAGGCTCTGTAGCTCAGTTGGTAGAGCGCACGACTGAAAATCGTGAGGTCACGGGATCGACGCCCGTCGGAGCCACTCCACAGCCCCGTCGCGTGCGGGGCTTCTTTCGTCTGCGGCCGATGCCGGCACGAGTCTCGAGGATGCGACGCGGCTCTCGAATCCGCACGCAACCACCGCATCGCCCTGTGCGCGCAGGGTCTGCGAGCACCGAAGACCACGCCAGCTCTGACATAACGACACCCGTCGCGGCACGCCCCCAACACCGCCTCACCAGGCAAAAAAGCGGAAGACAGGACGAATCATTTCGCTCTCAGCGGACACCTGCGGTTGCCATCTGACACCCCCCCATGCCTACGGTCAGGGTGGAAGCGCATCCGCGCTTGACCGTCGGATGCGCCTCCTTCATCAACCAAGGAGGAATCCATGGAACCCCAAAGCAGGCGAGGGGCGGCCAAGTCGGCGGCCCTCATCGGAGCTGTAAGCCTGGCGCTCGCGGCGTGCTCCAGCGGTACTGACGGAGACGCCACGCCGCCCCCCGGAACCGGTGGAGGAGGCGGAGGTGGCGAGTTCTCAGGCGTGACACTCGACGTCTCGGCCGCATGGTCGGGAGCGGAGCAGGAGAACTTCGAACGAGTCCTCGCGGCTTTCGAGGAAATGACCGGAGCCACCGTGAACTACACGAGCTTCGGCGACCAGGCGGCGACCACCCTCGGCACCCAGATCGAGGGCGGCAGCCCGCCCGATGTCGCGATCCTTCCCCAGCCCGCGCTGCTGCAGCGCTTCGCGGAGGAAGGCCACCTGGCGCCGCTGAGTGACGAGACGCTCTCGGTGGTGGAGGCGAACTATGCCCAGAGCTGGATCGACCTGGGGTCGGTGAACGGCACCGCGTACGGCGTGTGGTTCAAGGCCTCCAACAAGTCGACCATCTGGTACAACGCTGACATCTGGTCCCAGGCCGGCGCCGTCCCGCCCAGCGACTGGGACGACTTCCTCGACCAGCTCCAGCTGGTGGCCGACTCCGGCTACGCCGGCATCAGCATCGGCGCCGACGTGGGCTGGCCGCTCACCGACTGGTTCGAGAACGTCTACCTGCGCACCGCGGGCCCGGACAAGTACGACCAGCTCACCAACCACGAGATCCCCTGGACCGACCCTTCGGTCACGGAGGCGCTCGAGGTGCTCGGCGAGCTCTTCGGCTCGTCCGTGGTCCAGTCGGGCGCCGCGCAGCGCACCTTCCCGGAGACGGTCACCCAGGTGTTCGGCGCCGACCCGGCGGCGGGCACGGTCTACGAGGGCGACTTCGTTGCGGGCAACATCGCCGACGACGGCAACTCCACCGTGGGCGTCAACGCGCTGTTCTTCGACTTCCCGTCGATCAACGGCTCGGCGCCGGCCGTGGTGGGCGGCGGCGACGTCGCGGTCGCCTTCAACTCCGACCCGGCGACGCAGGCCCTCATGACCTTCCTCGCCTCTCCGGAGTCGGCCGAGGTGTGGGTGCCCCTGGGCGGCATGACGAGCCCCAACCAGGGTGTCGACACCTCGCTGTACCCCGACGACATCTCGCGGCAGGTCGCCGAGGCGCTCACCGGCGCCGAGGTGTTCCGCTTCGACATGTCCGACCTGACCCCGAGCGCCTTCGGCGGCACCGTGGGCCAGGGCTTCTGGCAGATCATGATCGAGTTCCTTGAGAACCCGTCCGATGTCGCGGGCGCCCAGCAGGCGCTCGAGGACGCGGCGGTCGCGGCCTACTGACATGGCCACGTCCGTCGTGTCGCCGGCGGACGCCAGCCTCCGGGAGAGCGGTTCCCAGCCGCTCTCCCGGAGAGGGCGTCGGCGCGAGCTGCTGATCGCCGCGGGCTTCCTGGCCCCGGCGCTCATCCTGCTGGGGGCGCTCGTCGTCTACCCGATGGTCTACACGCTCGTGCGCTCGTTCTACAGCGCGCGCGGCGACGAGTTCGTGGGCTGGGACAACTACGTCACCATGTTCACGTCGGACTCGACGTTCACCGCGATCCGCAACAACATCATCTGGGTCGTGGTCGCGCCCGTGCTGTGCACGTCGCTCGGGCTCATCTTCGCCGTGCTCATGGACCGCATCCGCTGGTCCACGGCGTTCAAGCTCATCATCTTCATGCCCATGGCCATCTCCATGCTCGCGGCGGGGGTCATCTTCCGCGGCATGTTCCAGGAGGACCCGGAGATCGGCGTGGTCAACGCGGTGGTGGTCGCGGCCAAGGAGGCGTTCAGCGACACGTCGAGCTATCCCGGCGCCAAGCCCCGTCCCGACGTCGGCGTCAGCGTGGACCGCGACCTCATCTCAGCCGATGCCTCCCTCGCCCCAGGCGAGAGCCAGGACTTCCCGCTCGTGGGCATCCGCGTGACCGACCTGCCCGACGACTCGACCCAGGCCGCGCCGGCGCCCGCCGCATCGGACGGGCAGATCACCGGCACCGTGTGGCTCGACTTCGTGCCCGGCGGCGGCGGTGTCAACGGCCAGATCGACCCAGGCGAGGCGGGGCTGCCCGGGGTGAGGGTCGACGTCGTGGGGCCCGACGGCGTGGCCGGCTCCGCGATCACCGAGGCCGACGGCACCTACGTGGTGGAAGGGCTCGATCCCGGCGAGTACCGCGTCGCGCTGCCCGCGGCGAACTTCACCACCGGCGCGAGCGGCGTGCCCTGGCTGAGCTCCACCTTCATCACCGCGGTGGTGATCCTGTCCTACGTGTGGATCTGGGCGGGCTTCGCGATGGTGATGATCGCATCGGGCCTGTCCGCGATGGACCGCACCCTGCAGGAGGCCGCGCGCGTGGACGGCGCGACCGAATGGAAGGTCTTCACGCGCATCACCGTTCCGTTGCTCGCGCCCGTGCTGGTGGTGGTGTTCGTGACGCTCATCATCAACGTGCTCAAGATCTTCGACCTGGTCTACGTCATCCCGCCCGGCAACGCGAAACCCGCGGCCAACGTCATCGCCGTGGAGATGTGGACCGTGTCCTTCGGCGGCGGCAACAACCAAGGACTGGGAAGCGCGCTCGCGATCCTGCTGCTCGTCATGGTGCTGCCGTTCATGTGGATCAACGTCCGGCGATTCAAGGCGGAGCGCGAAGGATGAACGACCTCACCATCGTGCGCGGAAAGCGCACCGTCGCGCAGCGGATCCTCGGCTTCTTCGGCAAGACGTTCGTCAACGTCTTCCTCATCCTCGTCGCGGTGCTGTGGCTCGTGCCGTCCTTCGGCCTGTTCGTCACGAGCCTGCGGCCCATCGGCGAGTCCACGTCCTCCGGCTGGTGGAACGCGCTCACCCACCCTGCCCAGCTGACGTGGGAGAACTACCTCAACCTGCTGCAGAACTCGACCATCACGAACTCGCTGCTCAATACCGTGATGATCGTGGTGCCGTCCACGGTCCTCGTGGTGCTCATCGGCGCGCTCGCCGGGTATGCCTTCGCGTGGATGGACTTCCCCGGTCGGGACTGGATGCTCGTGGGCGTCATCGTGCTCCTCGCGGTTCCGCTGCAGGTGGCGCTGATCCCGGTGGCGCGCATGTACGGCGCGCTCGGGATCTTCGGGTCCATCGCGGGGGTGGTCGCGTTCCACACCGCGTTCGGCCTGCCCTTCGCGATCTTCCTGCTGCGCAACTTCTTCACCCAGATCCCCGGCGAGGTGCTCGAGGCCGCGCGCGTGGACGGCGCGAGCGAGTGGCGCATCTTCTCCCGCATCGTGCTGCCGCTGGGAGGGCCGGCGATCGCCTCCCTCGCGATCTTCCAGTTCCTGTGGACCTGGAACGACCTGCTCATCGGGCTCATCTTCACCACGCCCACGACCCAGCCCATCACGGTGGCGATCCAGAGCCAGCTGCGCACCTTCGGCGCGAACATCGACGTCCTGTCCGCGGGAGCGTTCCTGTCGATGATCGTGCCGCTCATCGTGTTCTTCGCGTTCCAGCGCTACTTCGTGCAGGCGCTGCTCGCGGGTTCGCAGAAGTGACGACCTGGTGACGATTCGGCATCGGCACCCTTGCCCGTTTGCGCTGGCATGCCGATAAGGGATTGACTGGTCGCAAGCCCTAGGAGGACTCCATGAAGACGTCATCGCTCGTGTCGAGCATCGTCAACGCTCTGCTGACCGCGCTCGCCGGCCGCGTCACGCTCGTCCTGAAAACCGAGTACAACAACGCCAAGGAAGAGGTGAGGGTCAAGGCGAAGCACCTCTCCATCGGCATCGCGTCGCTTGCGATCGCCACCGCGTTCGCCTTCCTGGTGCTCATCGCGCTCGTCCTCGCCGCGTTCCTCGCGCTCACCGAGATCTGGGCCCCGTGGCTCGCCGCCCTCGTGGTCGCGGGCGGCACGGCGTTCTTCGCGCTCGTGTTCGGCATCATCGGAGCGGTCAAGGTCAACAAGAACAAGAACCTCATGCCGGAGAAGGCCATCAACAACGTCAAGGCCTACATCGGCAAGTAAGCCAAGCCGAACCTGACGGCCGATGCCGGGCTCGCCCGGGCATCGGCCGTCGGCATGTCCGGGTGACGCCGCGTCCGCGTCGGGGCGCCACGGTTCACCGCGAGGTCCGACGCGCGGGCCGCTCCCGCTAGAGCGTCTCGGCGGGCGTCGCGGCCTTGGGCGCCTTGGGGTGCCGCTGCGCGAGCCACACGCCCAGCAGCACGACCACCGCGCCCACGGGCTCGTACCAGTGCAGGTGCTCGCGCAGCACGATGACGCCCAGCAGCGTCGAGACGATCGGGACGAGATAGGTCACGAGCGACGCGTTCGTCGCCCCTGCCGTGGCGATGACGCGCCAGAAGAAGATGTACGCGACTCCCGTGCCGAGCACACCGAGCGCCACGAGGCTCCACAACGGGCCAGAGCTCGGCGCGAACGCGCCCTCCGCCGGCGCGGGGCCGATCACCACGAACGGCAGCACGACGAGCGAGGACACGGAGATCTGGGCGGCCGCGATGGAGGTCGTGGGCTGGTTGACCCGCCGCAGCAGAATGCGCGACAGCGCGCCGCCGACGCCGTAGAAGGCCGTCGCGGACAGCATGAGCAGGGCGCCGCGCAGCGGGAACGAGTCCACCTGCCAGGCACCCAGCAGGATCGCCATGCCGAAGGCGCCCACGATGAGGCCGAACCACTGGGCCGCGCTCGAGCGCTCATGCGGCACCAGCAGGCCCACGAAGAACGCGGTCCACAGCGGCGTGGTCGCGTTGAGCAGGCCCGCGAGCACCGAGGTGATGTGCTGCTCCGCCATAGGGATGAGGATGAACGCGAAGCCGGACAGGCCCGCGCCCACGATGAGCAGCGCGACCAGATCCCGCAGCGAGAAGCGGGCGCTCTTCTTGGTCGCCCACACGATGAGCCACAGCACCGCGCCGCCGATGATCAGACGGCCCAGGCCGATCTGCGCCGGCGTGAACGCGTCCAGCGAGACCTTGATGAAGAAGAAGGACGTGCCCCAGAACAGCGCGGCGACGACGAGGTTGGGCACCCATGCCTTGAACGGCGCGTGGACGCCCGCGGCGGGGGCGCTCACCTGGCGCCCGCGAGGGTCCGCTCGCGGTCGGACGACGCCGTGGTCGAGTACTCTGTCGAGCCCTCGAGCTCGAGCATGGCCCGCTTCACGTCGGGCCCTCCGAATCCGTAGTGGCCCAGCTCGCCGCCAGACTTCACCACGCGGTGACACGGGACGAACGGGGCGAGCCTGTTGCGCGCGCACGCCTGGCCTGCGGCGCGCACGGCACGAGGGCTGCCCGCGAGCATCGCGAGCTCCTGGTAGCTCACGGCCTCGCCGCTGGGCACCTCCCGCAGCGCCTTCCAGGCGGCCTGGTGGAACGGGCCGCCGTCCTGCTCGGCAGGGACGGAGCCGAGGAGGCTGCCGTCGCCCCGGAGCCACGCCTCGACGGCTCGGCTCGCGGCAGGGATCTCCCCCTCGGCGACGGGCGCCGTGCGGTACGCGGCGGGAAGCATCGCCGCGACATCCGCGACGGGCCGGAATCCGGACGCCCGGACGACCCCGTCCTCGGCCGTGCCAATGACCGTGAGCGGGCCGAACGGCGTCGCGTAGGTGTGGCTCACGAGCGTCGTCATGCGAACAGGCTACGTCCGCCTGCGGACATCGGCGACAGGCCGAGCCCAGCCACCTGGCGCCTGACTGGCCCCGAAAAGTCTGCGACCCCCGTCATGGGACGGGGGTCGCCAGGACTAGCTGGGCTGTCAGGCCGAGTGGCGCTGCTCCTGCGCCTCGGCGAGCCGGGCGCGAACCTCCTGCTCACGGAAGCGGCGGTGGCCGCCCAGCGTGCGGATCGAGGAGAGCTTGCCGACCTTGGCCCAGCGGGTCACCGTCTTGGGGTCGACGCGGAAGATCGCGGCCACCTCACGCGGGGTCAGCAGCTTCTCCGGTTCCTGCAGCGTCTCAGCCATCATCTCTCTTCTTCCCTCAGTAATGCCGGAGGCCACTCGGCTTCCTGTTGGAGGAGACTTCCGACAGGTCCGATTATGACGCGACTTGGAGACTTTTCTTTGGTTTGTCCGTTTCGGGCGGTTCGGAGGCGGATAGCGGCCCCTTGCGGGGCGTTGTACAGTACGAGAGGACTCGGAGGCGAGGACCGCGGCATCAGCGCGGTCTCTGAGAAGTCGGAAGGGACGGGCGACCATGGGGCGCGGCCGTCAGAAGGCGAAAGACGCGAAGATCGCGCGTGAACTGAAGTACAGCAACCACGGCGGCGACCTTCGCGCACTGGAGCGTGAGCTCGTGGGCGCTGCGCGCACCGCACCGACCACGGCGGTGGAGGATGAAGAGGACCTCTACGACCGCTGGGCTGACGACGACTTCGAGGACGAGGACGAGCGCTGAGCGCTCCCTGACCCTCTCACCGAGGCCGCTTCCCAGGCACGAGGCCTTGCCGAGTCACCCTCGGCACGACCCGGGTCACACCCGGTACGAGCCGCTGAGGTAGACCGCTCCTCCGTCGACCCCCTTGGCACCGCGCACCACGTCCGGCGACGTCGCGCGACCGTCGTCCGCGCCGACCTCGCCCAGCACCCAGGCCTCCACGCCCGCAGCGCTGCACGCGCGCACCACGGCGTCCACCTCGTCGGGCGCCACCACGGCGACCATGCCCACGCCCAGGTTGAGGGTCTGCTCGAGGTCTCCCCACGGCACCGAGCCGGCCGCCTGCAGCATCGAGAACACCGGCGGCAGCTGCCATGACGCACGGTCCACCGAGGCGGCGAGGCCCACGGGGAGCACGCGCGCGAGGTTCGCGCCGAGCCCGCCGCCGGTCACGTGCGACAGGGCGTGCAGCCCGGGCACGTGCGCGGCGAGATCGACGCACAGCCTCGCGTAGATGCGCGTGGGCTCCAGCAGCTCCTCGCCCAAGGTGCGGCCCAGCTCCGGCCGCTCGTCCTCAAGCGCCCACCCGGCGTGCGCGACGATGCGCCGCACGAGCGAGTAGCCGTTGGAGTGCAGGCCCGACGAGGCCATGGCGACCACCACGTCTCCCGCGCGCACCTTCTCCGGACCCAGCACGTCGTCGGCGTCCACGACGCCGATGGCCGCGCCGGCGACGTCGTAGTCGTCGGGCTCCATGACGCCCGGGTGCTCCGCCGTCTCGCCGCCCACGAGCGCGACGCCGGCCAGCTCGCACCCCTCGGCGATGCCGCGCACGATGTCTGCGATGCGCTCCGGCACGACGCGACCGCAGGCGATGTAGTCGGTCATGAGCAGGGGCTTGGCGCCGCACACGACGATGTCGTCCACGACCATCGCGACCAGGTCCTGGCCGATGGTGTCGTGCACCCCGAGAGCGCGCGCGATGACGATCTTGGTGCCCACGCCGTCGGTCGAGGAGGCGAGCAGGGGCCGCTTGTATCCCAGGAGGGCCGATGCGTCGAACAGGCCCGCGAACGCGCCCACGCCTCCCAGCACCTCGGGCCCATGGGTGCGGGCCACGGCGGACTTCATGAGCTCCACGGCCTTGTCGCCGGCGTGGATGTCGACGCCCGCGCCCGCGTAGGTGATCGGCTCGTCGGTCATGCGGTGGCCCCCGTGCTCTCGCCCGCGTGCTCCGCCGCGTGGATCACGCCGCTCGGCACCACCGCCTGCGCGAGCAGGTGGCGGGCGTCGACCGGCGGCTCGATGGGATACGTGCCGGAGAAGCACGCCGTGCACAGCCGGTCCTGGGCCTGCTGGGTGGCGGCGACCATGCCGTCGATGGAGATGTGCGCGAGCGAGTCCGCACCGATCTGCTCGCACAGCTCCTCGAGCGTGTGGCCCACGGCCGCGAGCTCCTCGCGCGTGGGGAAGTCGATGCCGTAGAAGCACGGCCACTGGACGGGCGGCGCGGAGATGCGCACGTGCACCTCGGTGGCGCCCGCCTCGCGCAGCATGGCGACGATGGCGCGCTGGGTGTTGCCGCGCACGATGGTGTCGTCCACGACGATGAGACGCTTGCCGTCGATGACCTCGCGCAGCGGGTTGAGCTTGAGGCGGATGCCCAGCTGGCGCAGCGTCTGCGACGGCTGGATGAAGGTGCGGCCCACGTAGGCGTTCTTGGTCAGGCCCTGCGCGAACGGGATGCCCGACGCCTGGGCGTAGCCCACCGCGGCCGGAGTGCCGGACTCGGGCACGGGGATGACGAGGTCGGCCTCGACCGGATGCTCACGCGCGAGAGCGCGGCCCATCTCCAGGCGCGCCGCCTGGACCGAGCGCCCGGCGATCGACGTGTCGGGGCGGGCCAGGTAGACGTACTCGAAGATGCAGCCCTTGGGCGTCGCCGGCGCGAAGCGCTCGGAGCGCACTCCGTCCTCGTCGATGACGAGCAGCTCTCCCGGCTCGACCTCACGGATGAACGTGGCGCCCACGATGTCGAGCGCCGGGATCTCCGACGCGACCACCCAGCCGCCGCTCCCGAGCTGGCCCAGCACGAGCGGCCGCACGCCGTGCGGGTCGCGTGCGGCGTACAGCGTGTGCTCGTCCATGAAGACCAGGCAGAACGCGCCCTCGACGTGGGGCAGCAGCTCGAGCGCGGTCTCGGCGAGGCTGTCGAACTGGTCGTTGCCGAGCAGGGCCGTGAGGATCGCCGTGTCGGTGCACTTGCCGCCGCGCAGCTCGTTGCGCTTGGACAGGCCGAGGCGCTGCTCGAGCAGCTCGAGCAGGTAGGCCGTGTTGGTCAGGTTGCCGTTGTGGCCCAGGGCGACGGTGCCCTGCGCGGTGGGGCCCAGCATCGGCTGGGCGTTCGCCCACACCGACGCGCCGGTCGTGGAGTAGCGCGTATGGCCCACGGCGATGTGGCCCTGGAGCGCCTCGAGCGCGCCCTCGTCGAACACCTGCGACACGAGGCCCATGTCCTTGAAGACCAGGATCTTCTCGCCGTCGCTCGCGGCGATGCCCGCGGACTCCTGGCCGCGGTGCTGCAGCGCGTAGAGGCCGAAGTACGCGAGCTTGGCGACCTCCTCGCCCGGCGCGAAGACGCCGAACACGCCGCACTTGTCCTGCGGCCCCTTCTCCCCCGGCAGCAGATCGTGGCTCAGCCGCCCGTCCCCCCGCCTCACGTCCCAGGCTTCCCCTCGCGTGGCTTGGAGCGGCGCCGGCGGGCGCTCGCATCGGCGGCGGTCCTGCGGCTCGGCTCGGCATCGGCCGATGCCCCGGCGTCGGACGCATCGCCCAGCACGGCATCGGGGTGCGTGGCGAGCCACTCCTGGATCGCGGCCTCCCGGCGGCGGGCGACGTGACGCGCCTCGACCCGCTCGTTCGCCGCGACCACGGAGCCGGCCACGAGAGCGCCGGCCAGCGCTCCCGCGAGCGCGAGGACGCCGGCCGCGGCGAAGCGACCGGACAGGAACGCGGAGGGAAGGACGAAGCCCACGATCGCGCCCACCAGGGCGAGCACGAAGGCGGCAGTCACGACCACGCGGATCAGGCGCGGAGAGCGGGTGTAGACGGCGGGGAGCGCCTGCTGCGCGAGCACCTCGTCCGAGGGCACGGGGTTGCCGTCGACGTCGGTCTCAGCGTGGGGCGTGGGGTCGGCGGGGGCGACGGCTGCGGGCTCGTCGGCCTGCGACTCGGGGCGCTGGGCGTCGCTCACAGGGAGAGTCTAGTTGGCGTACGCCGGATCGAGGACCCCGCGACGAGCGAGCTCGAGCGCGATGGGCTGGCTGAACTGCCCCACTCCGGGTCCGCCGTTGCACGAGCCGTCCGACTCGCCCGGGCGCTTGATCCACACGACGGCGTCGAGCACGCCGTCGGCCACGAGTCGCGGCGCTGTGCCGATGCCCGCCTCCGGCGCGTTGCACTGGCCGCGCTCGAGCGGGACTCCGTTGCGCGAGGTGTCGATGATGAGGCCCAGTCCCGGCTGACCGGGGTCGGCCGTGCCGCGCGACGACGTGACGTCGGCGCCGCTCGCCGCGAGCGCGGCAAGGAACGACTCGCCCCATGCGCGCTGTTCGGCCGTGGGCCGGTGCTGACCCACATTGAGGGAGAAGCCCACGACGTGCGCGAGGTCCAGGCGAGCGACCTGCACGACGGCCTCCTCGGGGCTCAGGACGGCGAGGCCGGTGACGTCGAGGTAGACGGCCGCCCCTGCCGATGCGAGGGTGGCGGCGGCATCGCCTAGCCAGGCCCCGCGCGGGTCTGCGTCGCACGTGTCGAGCGTCTGCACCAGCGCGGGCTCGAGGATGATCCACGCCGTGGCGCCCGTTGACGGCAGGTCGCGGACCACGGCCTCCGTGCGCTCCTGGTAGGCGAGCTCCAGCGACGGATCCGCGGCCGCTCGCTCGCACGGATAGTCGCGCATCCCCTGGTACGCGACCAGGCCGATGCTCTCGGTCGCCGCGGCCTTGCGGTACACGTCGCGCGCGAGTCCGGCGACGCGCGTGTTGTCCTCCCACGAGCCCACCCAGCGCGCCTGCGCCGTGTTCGCGATGCGCGACAGGTAGTCGTAGTCCTCCCAGCGCTCCTCGACGGAGAGATTGTGGGCCGGCAGGACGGCCTTGTTCGAGTCCACGGCGAAGTCGCCGAAGTCGGGCCATGGGTCCACGCCCGTCGCGGGCCGCTCGGGCTGAGGGAGGCTCGCGAGCGGCGAGGACGAGGGCGGGACCGATGCCTCAGGCGCCGGGGTGCTCGGGGAGCACGCGGCGAGGGCGAGAGCGAATGAACCTGCGACTGTGAGAGCGGTCAGACCGTGACGCATGCAGGAAACCTACACGAGCGGATGTTCGTGCCCAGTCGCCCACAACGGCAACAACGCGGCCAGGTCCGC
>Ga0207868_1001078_pt1 | contig 21834 bp, 24 predicted proteins | sample Passage237B_FD_187370 | JGI IMG/M metagenome (GOLD analysis project Ga0207868, IMG submission 187370) | Cellulose adapted compost microbial communities from Newby Island Compost Facility, Milpitas, CA, USA - Passage2 37B (SPAdes) (version 3) ... | reverse complement strand
CCCGCCGGCCGCAGCAGCCACGCCAGCAGCGCCCGCCCGAAGAACACTGCAACCCCCATCAGCAGCACAGTCGCCAGCAGCGGCGCCAGCGCCTCGCCGATGCCGATGCGTCCGGCCACCAGCGCCGGCAGCGGCTGGATCAAAAGGGCCAGCAGCAACACCAGCGCGGGCAGCATCATGCGAGAGCGCATCGAGCGCAGATTGGCCGAACGCCCGGCATGGCGCTCGGCCAGCCGCTCGAAGATGCGTTCCAGCGCCCCGGTGGCCTCACCGGCCTGCACCAGCGGCCAGTCTTCCGCACCGAACACGCCCTGCCCGCGCGCCGCCGCGCTCAGCGGCTGACCGGCGCGCATGCGCTGCACGCAGGCCGTACGCCAGCCCTGCGCGGCCGATGGCAAGGGCGCATGTGCCAGCGCCTCGGCCAGCGGCAAGCCGGCACGCAGCATGGCGGCCAGGTGGGCGTACAGGCGCGCCCTCTCCGCGCCGGGCAGGACTACGGCCGACACAGCGTTTCAGCTTCCGAACAGGTCGTCGAGCGGGTTCTTCTTCGGCGCGCCGGTGGCTGAGGCCGGACGCACGGCAAACTCCTCCTCGATGTTGTCGCGGTAATAGCTCCACGCCGAGGCCGAGGCGGACAGCCGACGCCACACTTCGTCACCCACACCCGAGTAGTCAAGCAGGCGACCGTCATCGAGTTCGACGCGCAGGATGCGGCTGGCCGGGTCGTAACCGGCCGCACGCAACTTGCCGGAACGGATGGTCTGCATGTTCATGTGCTGCACCTCCCATGGGTGGCGGCATCAAGCCGGCTCCACATTGTGCGCCGACAGCGGCAATAGTTCCGCCCCGCCAGCGCGTGAAGCCGTCGTGGTGGCGACAAGCCGGGAAATAATTTGAATTCCTGTCTAACGGGCGCCCGCCCTCCGCCACCGCAAGGATTCCGACATGAAAACCTCCCGCATCGCACTCACCACGCTGCTCGCCCTCGGCCTGACGGCCTGCTCGGTGACCGGCACCAACGAAGTCATGAAGCCGGCCGAGCAGCGTTCGGGGTTCATGGGGCTGTCGGTGGCGGACGACATCAAGGTGGAGCGCGAGGGGCCGTTCAAGGGCGTGCAACAGGTGGCCGTGGCCTCGTTCAAGGTCGGCTTCGTGCATGGCAAGATCGAGTCGCGCAAGGCCGGACGCGGCTTCGGCGGGATGTCGTCGGCCGGCATCAAGCTCAAGGGGGTCGCGCAGGAGAACATGCAGGCCATTACGGATGCCGCCTATGCCGACTTCGTGTCGCGCATGAAGCAGGCCGGCTACGAGATCGTCGACCGCCAGACGCTGAAGGCGCAGCCCGACTTCGCCAAGGCCCGGCCGGAAGCCTCGCCGCAGATCAAGGAGGCCTCGTTCTTCGGCGACAAGACCGAGATGACGACGCTGGCGCCGAGCAGCCACGGCGACTTCTACTGGTTCGACGGCGAGTCGATCGGCAACAGCGGCGGCTTCGGCTTTGCCAACGCCAGCACGGCGGCGATGACGCAGTACGGCAAGACCGGCATCAAGGTGCTGTCGGTGTATTACGTGATCGACTTTGCCGGCGCCGACGGCTACGGCGGCACCTTCCGTACCACCTCCTCGGTCAAGGTCGGTCAGGCGCTCACGCTGGCGCCGGGCGGCGGCATCAGCATCTTCGGCGGCGACGGCCGGGTGGTGGCCAATCACTTCAGCCACATCAAGCTGGGCCAGCCGCTGTATGCCGAGGAGGCTTTCGGCGAGGTGGTCAACACCAGTTCGGATGCCGCCGTCGGCGTGGAAACCGGCCTCAACGTGGTGCGCGCGCTGGCCGGCCTGGGAACCAGCCAGCGCCGCGACTTCGAGGTGCAGGCCAACGCCGCGCGCTACGACGCGCTCGCGCGCGACCTGCTGGCGCAGGCCAACGGCAAGCTGGTCGAGCGCATGGCCAGCCTGCGCTGAGGAGCGCGCGGCAGGCACAAAAAAGCCCGCTCATTGGCGGGCTTTTTTACTTTCCGAAGCAGCCGGCTCAGTCGCGCAGCACGTAGGCGAGGATGTCCACGACCTGCTCGGTGGTGGTGGCCCAGGCCTGGGCGGCGGCGTCCACTTCCTTGAGCGGGTGGATGATGTCCTCGGCGTGCAGGGTGACGTAGGGCTTGCCCAGCGCGGCACAGTAGCCGGCGTCGAAGGCGGCGTTCCACTGCTTGTATTTGTCGCCGAAGCGCACCACCACCAGGTCGGCCTTCTCGATCAGGTTGCGGGTGCGGATCGAATTGACCAGGGACGACTTGTGGTCGCGCCAGTAGCCGCTGCTCTCGGGGCCGAGGGAATCGCCTGCGGCATCGCTGGCTTCATGGTCGGTGACGGCGGAGGTGAAGGTGACGTCGAGGCCGCGGGCGGCCGCGCCGCGGCGGATCTCGTCGCGCCAGTCGGTGTGGATTTCGCCGGAAAGATAGACAACAAAAGACATGCTTGCTCCCGATCGGGCGGCCGCAGGCCGGCCGCAAAGGGTCGCAAGACTAACAAAGCCGGCGCCCGAGGTACAGGCCGCGCACTCAGCGGGGCTTGCGGTCGGCGGCCTGCTGGCGCATCCAGTCGGCGCAGGCCGCGGCGTCCATCGGGCGGGCGTAGAGATACCCCTGGCCGGCGTCGCACAGCAGCGAGCGCAGGCTTGCGGCCTGTTCCGGAGTCTCGATGCCCTCGGCCAGCACGTCCAGGCCGAGGCTGCGCGCCAGCCCGATGATGGCCTGCACGATGGCGAGGCTCTCGCGATCCTCGGGCAGGCCGCGCGTGAAGGACTGGTCGACCTTGAGGCGGTAGATCGGGAACTGCTTCAGGTAGCTGAGGCTGGAATAGCCGGTACCGAAGTCGTCGATCGCGAGCTTGACACCCAGCCGGTCCAGGCTCGTGAGCTTGTCGCGCACCTCCTCGACACCGCGCATGACCACGCTCTCGGTCACCTCGACCTCCAGCAGCCGCGGCGCCAGCCCGGTGCGCGCGAGGATCCCGGAGACGGTCTCGACGAAGTCGTGCTGGCGGAACTGCAGCGCCGAGACGTTGACGGCCATCGTGCCGTCGAGCAGCCCCTCGGCCACCCACTCGGCGTGCTGTCGGCACGCGGTCTCCAGCGCCCAGGTGCCGAAGGCCGTGATGAGGCCGCAGTCCTCGGCGATCGGGATGAACTGCCCCGGCGACACGATGCCGCGCTCGGGGTGCCGCCAGCGCATCAGCGCCTCCAGCCCGACGACGCGGCCGGTGGCCAGATCGACCTGCGGCTGGTAGGCGAGGCTCAGCTCGCCGCGCTCCAGCGCCTGACGCAGATCGGACTCCAGCCGCAGCCGCTCGTGCGTGCGGGTGTTCATCTCCTCGGAATAGAACTGATAGCGCCCGCGGCCGAGGTCCTTGGCGGCGTACATCGCGACATCGGCGTTGCGCAGCAGCGTCTCGACCTCGCCGCCGTTGTCCGGGTAGCAGACGATGCCGATGCTCGCGCCGAGCACGACCTCGGTGTCGGCGACGCGGAACGGCTCGAGCACGGCGCCGATGAGTTTCTGCGCGACGCGCGCGGCGTCCTCGTCGCACTGGATCTCGGGCAGGATCACGAGGAACTCGTCGCCGCCCTGGCGGCTGACCGTGTCCGAGGCGCGCACCGCGGCGCGCAGCCGCCGCGCCACCTCCTGCAGCACGGCGTCGCCGGCATCGTGGCCGAAGACGTCGTTGACGTTCTTGAAGCGGTCCAGGTCGATGAACATCAGCGCCATGCGCCGGCCACTGCGGTCGGCGCGCGCCATCGCCATGTGCAGGCGGTCGATCAGCAGCAGGCGGTTGGGCAGGCCGGTCAGCACGTCGTGCTGCACCATGTAGGTCAGGCGCTCGGAGGCGCGCGCGCGCTCGATGGCGGCGTTGAGCGTGTTGGCGATGCTCTGCACGAAGCCGGAGTCGTCCGGCGAGAAGCTCTGCGAGTTGCGCGAATAGGCACCGAGCACGCCGACGGGCTTGTCGTTGCGGCCGATCGGCGCGGCGATGCCGCTGACCACGCCGTGCGAGGCGAGCATGCCCTCGGGCAGGAAGTGCCCGTACTGGCGGAAGTCATGCACGATCAGCGGCCCGCCGGCCGCCACGACATCCCCTACGTGCGTCGCCACGGCGCCGTCCGGCACCCGCCAGCCCAGCCACTTCGGTTCCCAGCCCACGCCGGAGCGCACGAAGAAGGTACCGTCCGCGCCGACCAGCATCACGCGCCCGAACTCCACGCCGAGCCCCTCGGCGACCGCCTCGGCGGCGGCGTCGAACACCGCGTCGAGATCCGCGTCGGAAAGCGCCAGCCGGCCCAGCCGCGCGACCAGCACCTGCTGGTGGGCGCGCGCGCGCAGCGCCTGTTCGTCGCGCTTGCGCGCGGTCACGTCCTGCACGGTGCCGACCAGGCCGACCACACGGCCGGTCTGCTCGTCCTTGCGCGGCACGGCCACGGCCTGCACGTACACGCGCTCGCCGTCCGGCCGCACGAACACCAGCTCGTACTCCTGCGTCTCGCCGGTGTCGACGGCGCGCTGGATGTACTCGTGCAGCACGGCGCGGCTCTTCTCGTCGTACAGCGCGTGGTGCTCGGCGAAGTCGCGCGGCGGGCCGAGCGCCGGATCGCGCCCGAAGATGCCGTACACCTGCGGCGACCAGTAGATGGTCTCGGTGGCGAGGTCGCATTCCCAATCGCCGATGCGGCCGATGCGCTGGGCGTGGTCCAGGCGCTCGACCGTGCGCTTGAGGTCGTCGATGTCGGTGCAGGTGCCGAACCACTTGACGATGCCGCCCTGGTCGTCGCGCATCGGCACCGCGCGGCCCAGCATCCAGTGATACACGCCGTCGTGGCGGCGCAGCCGGTACTCCATCTCGTACGGCTCGCCGGTTGCGATGGCGCGCTGCCAGGCCCGCGCCGCGCGCTCCCGGTCGTCCGGGTGGAACGGCGCGTTCCAGCCGAAACCCTGGCTCTGTTCCAGCGTGAGCCCGGTGAAATCCAGCCAGTGCTGGTTGAAATACACGTGCTCGCCGTCGGGCAGCGTGACCCACACGATCTGCGGGGTGGCCTCGGCCAGCGTGCGGAACTCGGCCTCGCTCGCGCGCAGCGCCTCCTCGGCCTGCTTGCGCGCGGTCAGGTCGACGTCCACGCAGAACAGCTCGGGCTCGCCACTCGCCGTGACGACGCGCGCGGGCGACGAGAACACGGTCACCCGCGTGCCGTCCTTGCGCATCAGCGTCAGCTCGGCCGGCGGGTACAGCTCGCCGGTCTCGAGCATGTGGCGCATCGCCGCGAGCACCTGCCCGCGCGTCTCCGGCGGCACGATGAGGTCGAGCATGTTGCGGCCGATGGCCTCCTCGGCCGTGTAGCCGTACAGCGTCTCCGAAGCCTTGTTCCAGTAGCGCGCCGTGCCGTCGAGCGCATAGCCCTGCACCGCCACCGAGGGCACGCCCTGCAGCAGCAGGCGGAAGCGCTGCTCGCTCTCGCGCAGCGCCTGCTCGGTGCGGAAGGCCTCGGTGACGTCCTCGACGGTCGTGACGATGTGGTCGGGCGAGCCGTCGGCCTTGCGCACGCAGCGCACGTCGAGCCGGCCGATGAAGCTGCTGCCGTCCTGCCGCACGAAGCGTTTCTCGCAGCGGAAACCGTCGATCTCGCCGCGCTCCATGCGGGCCATGTCCTCGGCGCCCAGCCCGGCGTCGTCCGGATGGCCCAGCGTGCTCCAGGTCTGCCGCGCGAAGGACTGCGCGTCGTAGCCGAACATCTCGCACAGGCGGTCGTTGTAGCGCAGCATGCGCTGCGTGTCGGCCTCGCTGATGGCCATGCCGACGAAGGGCAGGTCGTAGAAGTACTTGAGCAGGCGGTCGGCCTGCACCTCGAGCTGCAGCTGCTGCGCCGCGCGCTGCTGGCGGAACAGCATCACGACGGCGGCCATCACGAAGATCACGCCCAGCAGCGCCACCGCCGCCGTCCACCACGCCGTGGCCCAGGCCGGCCGCAGGGCCTCGTCACGGTCGATCTTGGCGATCGCGCGCCAGTCCGTGCCCTCGACCACGCTCCACGCCGCCAGCACGCGCTCGTCGCGGTAATCCAGCCCCATGAACTCGCCCGGCCCTTCCGAGGCCAGCGCCACGGCCGCGACGCGGTTCGGATCGTCGAGCGGCACGCGCAACGACAGCGCGCCGGCATTGCCGTGGCGCAGATCGTTGAGGAACAGCACGGTGTCACGGTCGGCCCGCACCAGCACCATCTCGCCGCTCTCGCCGGGCAGCGGCCAGGCCCGCACGAGCGGCAGCAGGAACTGCGCCGGATCGGAACGCAGCACGACGACGCCGACGACGCCCTCGCCGTCGCGGCCGTGCAGCGGGACCGCGAAAGACAGGTTCAGGCCGCTGGCGTCGCGGTACATCTCGCCCATGCGCACCTCGCCCAACGTGACGGCGTCGCGCACGAGCTCCAGCGCCGCCGGATCACCGGCGAACGGCAGTCCGGAACCGACCAGCGGGCCGCCGGACGGATCGACGATCGTGACCGCCGTGTAGCCGAACACCTCGCGCAGCGTACGCAGGCGCTCGGACAGCTCCGCACGCTCGGACGAGACCGGATCGGCGCGCACCGCCGTCACCTGCTCGACGAAGCCGCGGCTGGCGCCCAGCGTGGCCGCGTCGCCGTGCCGCTCGGCGACCCAGCCTTCGATGTGCTGCGCCATCGAGCGCGCCACGACCTGCAGGTTGTCGAAGGTCTCGCGCTCGACCTGCCGCGCGTTGAGCGCGAACACGCCGAGCCCCACGACCGGCACGGCCAGCACGACGAGGACGCAGGTGAGCAGCAGGCGTGAGGGCGCGCTGGCGGGCGCCACGTCGTCGGTCGCCAGCCGGTCGGGATGCTCGCGCCGCACGCGCATCAGCGCGTACAGCACGAAGCTGCTGACGACGACGAAGGCGAAGCCCTTGGCCAGTTCGAGGCGCGACTGCAGCACGGGATCGCTGACGCTCAGTTCCAGCACGGAGCCGGACAGCACGATCCACAGCGCCGAGAAGGCGGCGTAGATCAGCGCGACGGCGGCCGGACCGAAACGACGTACCAGCGGCAAGGGCTAGTCCTTCACAGGGGCGTGCGGCAGGGTGGGAACGGAGGGGTGCTGCGCGGTGCGTCAGTCATCGTCGCAAGGCGGATTCGCGTGGCATCGCGGCGAGCATACCGCAGGCCGGACGGGCCTGTGCGACGACGTCATGAGACTTCCTGCACGTCCCCGTCCACATAGAACCAGCGCCCTTGCTCGCGCACGAAGCGGCTGCGCTCGCCCATGCGATGGCCGCGTCCGCCGGCGCGGTATCGTGCGACGAAGGCCACCTCGGCCGAATCCCCGTCGATCCGCCGGTGTTCGAGCACCTTGAGCCCCAGCCAGCGCACCGGATCGGTGGCCAGATCGAGGCGTTGCGGACGGGTGTCGGGGTGCCAGGTGGCGAGCAGGTAGGCCTCGTCGCCGAGCACGTAGGCGGTGTAGCGCGAACGCATCAGTGCCTCGGCATCCGGCGCCGGCGCGCCGGCGAGCAGCGGGGCACAGCAGCGGCCGAAGGACCGGGCGGCGCCGCAGGGACAGGGCTCGGACGGCTTCATGCGAGGCTGCGCGGGTTCTCGATCATCTGCTGGTAGATCAGGCTGCGCAGGATCATGCGCTCGGACGGCGGCAGGCCGGCAAACTCCACGCCGTAGCGCAGCGCGCCCGACTCGCCGCTGACGTTGAGGATGGTGGCCTCGGCGGAGATGTCGCTGACGACGTCGTGCAGCGCGACCTGGAACTCCAGCCGCAGCCGGTCGCCGACCTCGCCCAGCGGCTGCGCGGCGACGACCAGCGCGCCGGTGGCGCTGAGGTTGCCGAGCCGCGCCGGCTGCGCCGCGCCGCCGGCCGGCGTGGCGCGCGCGTCGATCGCCACGCGCACGCGCGCGGCCTTGCGGATCACGCTGCTGTCGATGCGGTCGGGGAAGCTCAGGTGCATGTAGTCGAACGGCAGGCGCGAGACCTTGAGCACGGTGCTGCGGAACACGAACACGCTGTTGCGCGAGAAGGCCTGCACGACGACGAGCTCGTTCTCGAGGAACCCGGCGCGCACGCCACGCGGCGCCGGCACCGTGACGAGCAGGCTGACGCCGTCGACGAAACCGACCACGCGCGAGATGTGGCGGGCGCGGTCGGGATGGGACGGGCAATGGATCTGCAGCCGGTCGCCCGGCTGCAGGTGCATGTCGGCGAAGCGGACGGCCGGCGCGGCGCCGGGGGACGGGGTGTGCGGCGTCATGGCGGTGTTCGGTGCGGGAACGCCGCGATTATCCCCGAAATGGTGCGTGCCGTCCCCCGGGACGGAACGCGGTCAGCTCCCCTTGGGACCGAGCAGCAGCCAGGCGATGAAGCCGACCACCGGCAGGAACAGCAGGATCAGGATCCACAGCAGCTTGGGCAGCGGACCCGCGCCGCTCTTGGCCACCTTGACGATCGCCCAGATGATGACGAGCAGCCAGATGAGGCCCAGAATGCCCCCGACTTCGATTCCCATGGCAGGTCTCCTGCAGGCTTGAGGAGCGTCCATGGTACCCGGAGCGCGGCTTGACGTGCGTCAGAATGGCGTAACGCGGGCGCGGTATCATGCGCGCTCCCCGCACCCAGGATCCGACATGTCCCGCCGACCGTGCCCGCCGAATGCCCGGGCACCCGGTCCGCGCCGCCGGCCCGCGCCGGCCCGAGCCCGCCGATGCACGATCTCTACGCCCACCTGAAGGACGCGCTGCGCAACCTCGCGCCCATCATCGCGGTCATCGGCGGTTTCCAGCTGCTGGTGATGCGCGAGCTGCCCGACGGGCTGGGCGCCATCCTGTCCGGGCTGGTGATGGTCGTGGTCGGGCTGGCTTTCTTCCTGCAGGGGCTGGAGCTGAGCATCTTCCCGGTGGCGAAGAATCTCTCCAACGAATTCGCCCGCATGGGCTCGCTGCCGCTGCTGATCGCGTTCGGCTTCTGTCTGGGCTTCGCGGCCGTGGTCGCGGAGCCGGCGCTGATCGCGGTGGCCGGGCAGGCGGCCGACGCCTCGGGCGGGCACATCGACGCGCTGACGCTGCGCCTGCTGGTGGCGACCTCGGTCGGCGCCGTGATCGCGATCGGCGTGCTGCGCACGCTGCTGGGCCACACGCTGCACGCCTATGCCATCGGCGGCTACGCGCTGATCGCGGCGGCGACCTTCTTCGCGCCGAAGGAGATCATCGGCCTGGCCTACGATTCGGGCGGGGTGACCACCAACGTGATCACCGCGCCGCTGATCGTGTCGCTCGGGCTGGGGCTGGCGGTGTCGCTGCGCGGGCGCAATCCGCTGATGCACGGTTTCGGCCTGCTGGCGTTGGTCGTGATGATGCCGATGCTGGTGCTGCAGCTGTACGGCATCCACGTGTTCTCGGGCGAGGCGTCGGTCGCGCCGGCCGCCGCGGAGGTCGCGGTCGCCGCGGCGGCCTCGACCGAAGCCACGCCGCTGTCGGTGGCGCGCGACATCGCGCGCATGTTCCTCGACCTGCTGCCCATCGTCGCGGTCATCGTCGGCTTCCAGTACCTCGTGATCCGCCGCCACCTCGCGCACCTGCGGCGCATCGGGGTCGGCTTCGTCGCGCTGGTGCTCGGGCTCTACGTCTTCGTCGTCGGGCTGCAGCTCGCGCTGTTCCCGCTCGGCGAGCGCATGGCAGTGCAGCTCGCCGCGCTCGACTCGCCGGTCTATGTCTACCTCTTCGCCTTCGCGCTGGGCCTGTCGGCGACCTTCGCCGAGCCGGCGCTGCAGGCGCTGGGCGAGCAGGCGCAGGAGGCCGGCGGCGGCCGGCTGCGGGCCGGCCACGTGCGCGTCATCGCCGCGCTGGGCGTGGCGACCGGCATCACGCTGGGCTCGTACCGCATCGTCGCCGGTGGCGACTACCAGATGTACTTCCTCGCCCTCATCGTGGTGCTCATACTGGTCACGCTGGCGGCGCCGAAGTACGTGGTCGCGCTCTCGTACGACGTGGGCGCGGCCGGCAGCACAGCCGTCAACGTTCCGCTGGTCACGGCGCTGGGCATGGGCCTGGCATCGCAGATCGAGGGCCGCAGCACGCTGATCGACGGCTTCGGCCTGGTGGCGTTCGGCACGGTGTTCCCGATCGTGATGGTGATGCTGTACGCCTGCATCGCCGAATGGGGCAGCCGCAGACAACAAGGAGCAGACTCGTGAAATTCTCGGTACTCGTTGCGATCCTCGCCGACGACCTGGAGGAGAAGGCCATCGACGTGGCCCGGGCCTCCGGCGCGGGCGGCGTGACCATCCTGGACGCGCGCGGCATCGGCGCGCGGGAGAAGAAGACCTTCTTCGGCCTGACCTACGAGGGCAGCCAGTCGGTACTGGTGTTCGTGCTGGAGAAGAAGCTGTCGCTGGCGGTGATGAAGAACCTCACGCGCGAGCTGAACCTGAAGGTCGACAGCCGCGGCGTGGTATTCACGATCCCGCTCGAGCACATCGCCGGCATCGACACGGGACAGATCACGCTGTTCGAGGAAAAGATCAAGGACGAAATCTGACGGCACAACGCCGGGAGGAACTGACATGCTGGTCAAGGACATCATGGTGCGCGACGTCGTCACCATCTCGCCGCTGGCGACCATCCGCCAGGCCATGCGGGTGATGAAGGAGCGCAGGGTCAAGGCGCTGGCGGTGGAGAAACGCCATCCGCACGACGCCTTCGGCCTGATCACGTACAACAACATCCTGAAGGCCATCGTCGCCGAGGAAGGCGACATCGACCTGCTCAACGTGTACGACATCTGCGCCAAGCCGGCGCTGACGATCTCGCGCGAGCTGGAGGTCAAGCACGCCGCGCGGCTGATGGTGAACTTCGACATCCGCCGCGTGCTGGTCACCGCCGACAACGAGCTGGTCGGCATCCTCACGATGACCGACATCGTCGGAGCGCTCGTCGACCTGGCCGACAACATCGGCTGAGCATCCGGACGATGCGCCCGGCCGTATATCAGATTTCCGTGAAACTCCACGGCTGTGGTTCAATGGCGCCCCATGCTCGAAGCCACTGAACTCGCCTGCCTGAAGGGAGACCGCCTGCTCTTTCGCGGGCTGGACCTCGTGCTCGATGCGGGCGGCATGCTGCGCGTGGCCGGCCCCAACGGCGTCGGCAAGACCAGCCTGCTGCGCATCCTGTGCGGGCTGGCACTGCCCGAGCACGGGCAGGTGCGCTGGCGCGGCGCCGACATCCGCCGCGAGCGCGAGGCTTTCCACTCGGCCCTGCTGTACCTGGGCCACGCACCGGCGCTCAACGACCTGCTGACCCCGCTGGAGAACCTGCGCTTCGCGCTGCGCGCCGGCGGCGAGGCGGCCGACGACGCGCGCTGCGTCGAGGCGCTCGGACGCATCGGGCTGGGCGCGCAGATCGACCTGCCCGCGCGCGTGCTCTCGCAGGGCCAGCGCCGCCGCGTCGGGCTGGCGCGGCTGTTCGTGTCCGCCGCGCGTCCGCTGTGGGTGCTCGACGAGCCCTTCACCGCGCTCGACACCGCCGCCGTGGCCGACCTGGCCGCGACGCTGGAGGCGCACTGCGAGGCCGGCGGCACGGTGATCCTGACCACGCACCAGGACGCGCCCTTCCGCCGCGCGCCACAGGTGCTCGACCTGGCGGAGGTCGCATGCTGAGCGCTTTTGCCGCCGTGCTGCGGCGCGACCTCACGCTCGCCTGGCGCGGCCGGGCTGACGTGCTTGTTACACTTGCGTTTTTCGTCGTCGTCGTGTGCCTGTTCCCGTTCGGCGTCGGCGCCGAGACCAACCAGCTGCGGGCCATCGGGCCGGGCGTGCTGTGGGTGGCCGCGCTGCTGTCGACGCTGCTGTCGCTGCACCGGCTGTTCGCGCAGGACCACGCCGACGGCACGCTGGAACAGCTGCTGCTGACGCCGGAACCGGCCGCGCTGTGGGTCACGGCCAAGATCGCCGCGCACTGGATCGTGACCGGCCTGCCGCTGGTCGTCGCGGCGCCGCTTCTTGCGCTGTTGTTTGATGTGGAACAGGAAGCACTCGGCGTGCTGACGCTATCGTTGGCGCTGGGCACACCCATCCTCGCGCTGCTCGGCGCCGTCGGCGCGGCGCTGACGCTGGGGCTGCGCGGCGGCGGCGTGCTGCTGGCGCTGCTGGTGCTGCCGCTGTACGTGCCGGTGCTGATCTTCGGCGCCGGCGCGGTGGACGCCTTCCTGGGCGGTGTGGGCGCGACGGCGCACCTGCTGCTGCTCGGCGGCGGCCTGCTCGGCGCGCTGGCGCTGGCGCCGTTCGCCTGCGCGGCGGCGCTGCGGATTGCTGTGGAATGAGAAACCCTGCATGAGAGACCTGAACGAAAAGGACCTGCGCGGCAAGAGCCTGATGCGCTTCGCCTCGCCGCAGGTGTTCTACCCGGTGGCGGGACGCTTCGCGCCATGGTTCGCCGCCGTCGCCGCGGTGCTGGCGGTGGCGGGCCTGTACGTGGGCTTCTTCGTCGCGCCGACCGACTTCCAGCAGGGCGAGGTGTACCGCGTGATCTTCATCCACGTGCCGGCGGCATGGATGTCGATGTTCGTGTATCTGGTCATGGCCTTCTGGTCGGCCGTCGGGCTGGTGCTCAACACGCGGCTGTCGTTCATGATGGCGCGCGCGCTCGCGCCGACCGGGGCGATGTTCTGCTTCGTCGCGCTGTGGACCGGCGCGCTGTGGGGCAAGCCGACCTGGGGCACGTACTGGGTGTGGGACGCGCGGCTGACCTCCCAGCTGCTGCTGCTGTTCCTGTACCTCGGCTACATCGCGCTGACCGAGGCCATCGAGGACTCGCGCCGTGCCGACCGCGCCGGCGCCATCCTCGCGCTGGTCGGCGCGGTCAACGTGCCGATCATCTATTTCTCGGTGCAGTGGTGGAACACGCTGCACCAGGGCGCCTCGGTGAGCCTGACCAAGGCCCCGTCGATGGCCACGACGATGCTCGCCGGCATGCTGCTGATGGCGCTGGCCGCCTGGGCCTACACCTTCGCGACGGCGTTCTGGCGGGTGCGCTCGCTGATCCTCGAGCGCGAGCGCCACACCGACTGGGTCGGCGCCGAACTCGAACGTCTGGGGAGCCGGTGATGCAGTGGGAATCGTGGAGCGCGTTCTGGGACATGGGCGGATCCGCCCTGTACGTGTGGGGCAGCTACGCCGTCACGGCCGCCTGCGTGGCCGTGGAACTGTTGCTGCTGTTCCGCCGTCGTAGCGAGACCGCGCGCCGGCTGCTGCGCCTGCGCCGCGCGGCGCCGCCGGGCCGTCCGGCCGCCGGCGGGAACGAGGAGAAGACTTGATGAAACCCCGTAGCAAGCGCCTGCTGCTGCTCGCAGGCGCCGTCTCCCTTCTGGTCGGGGCGGTGGCGCTCGTGCTGACCGCCTTCCAGGAGAACCTGGTGTTCTTCCACACGCCCAGCGAAGTCGCCGAAGGCAAGGCCCCTCAGGGCCGTCCGTTCCGCGTCGGCGGCATGGTCGAGGCCGGCTCGATCCGGCGCGAGGCCGACGGCCTGACCGTGAGCTTCGTCATCACCGACATGGTCAAGACCGTGCCCGTGACCTACCGCGGCACGCTGCCCGACCTGTTCCAGGAGGGCAAGGGCGCCGTGGTGCAGGGCTCGCTCGGTCCGGACGGCCGCTTCACGGCCACCGAGGTGCTGGCCAAGCATGACGAGAACTACATGCCGGTCGAGGCGCAGTACGCGCTCGACTCGGCGCAGATGAAGAAGGCCGCGGAGAGCCTGCAGCAATGATTGCCGAACTCGGGCATTTCGCCCTCATCCTCGCGCTGGTGCTGTCGCTGGTGCAGGCCGTGGTGCCGATGGTCGGCGCCCACCGCAACCGGCTGGCGCTGATGGGCGTGGGCCGCCCGGCCGCGCGGGGGCAGTTCGTGATGCTGCTGCTGGCCTACGCCTGCCTGACCTGGGCCTTCATCCAGAGCGATTTCTCGGTGCGGCTGGTCGCCGTCAACTCGCACACCGACACGCCGCTGATCTACAAGATCACCGGCGTCTGGGGCAACCACGAGGGCTCGCTGCTGCTGTGGGCGCTGGCGCTGTCGGGCTGGACGCTGGCCGTGACGCTGTTCAGCCGCCACCTGCCGGAGGCCTTCATGGCGCGCGTGGTCGGCGTGCTGGGCTGGGTCAGCGCGGGCTTCATCTCCTTCACGCTGTTCACGTCCAACCCGTTCGAGCGCCTGCTGCCGGCCGCCGCGCAGGGCCGCGACCTGAACCCTCTGCTGCAGGATCCGGGCATGATCATCCACCCGCCGCTGCTCTACATGGGCTACGTCGGCTTCTCGGTGGCCTTCGCGTTCGCGATCGCGGCGCTGCTGACCGGCCGGCTCGACGCGGCCTGGGCACGCTGGTCGCGGCCGTGGACGACGGTGGCCTGGGTGTTCCTGACCGCCGGCATCACGGTCGGCTCGGGCTGGGCCTACTACGAGCTGGGCTGGGGCGGCTGGTGGTTCTGGGACCCGGTCGAGAACGCCTCGTTCATGCCGTGGCTGCTCGGCACGGCGCTGATCCACTCGCTCGCGGTGACCGAGAAGCGCGGCGCCTTCCGCAGCTGGACCGTGCTGCTGGCCATCGGCGCGTTCTCGCTGTCGCTGCTTGGCACCTTCCTCGTGCGCTCGGGCGTCATCACGTCGGTGCACGCCTTCGCCACCGACCCGGCTCGCGGCCTGTTCATCCTGGCGCTGCTGGTGCTGGTGATCGGCGTGTCGCTGGTGCTGTTCGCGTGGCGCGCGCCCAGGCTCTCCGGCGGCGGCAGCTTCGGCCTGGTGTCGCGCGAATCGACGCTGCTCGGCAACAACGTGCTGCTCGCCGTGGCCTGCGCGGCGGTGCTGCTCGGCACGCTGTACCCGCTGTTCATGGACGCGCTGAACATGGGCAAGATCTCGGTCGGCCCGCCGTACTTCGAGTCCACCTTCGTGCCGCTGATGACGCCGGTGCTGGTACTGATGATGATCGGTCCCTTCGTGCGCTGGAAGGGCGACGACGGCGGCCGCGTGGGCCGCGTGCTGTGGGCCTCGGGGCTCGCCAGCGTGCTCGTCGGCGGCGGCGTGGCGCTGGCCATCGACCACGTGACCTGGCGCACGGTGCTGGGCCTGTCGCTGGCCGCGTGGATCGTGCTCGCCAGCCTGCAGCTGCTCGCGCGCCGTCTGGGCGAGCGCCCCGGCACGCCGGCGGGCCACCGCCTGCGCGGCATCCCGGCCGCGTGGTGGGGCATGTGGCTGGCGCACCTGGGCGTGGGCGTGTTCACGATCGGCGTCACGCTGGTCGGCAGCCTGGAACAGGATCTGGACGTGAAGATGCGCGAGGGCCAGAGCGCGCAGCTGGCCGGCTACACCTTCACCTTCGGCGGCGCGGCGCGCCTGCCGGGCCCCAACTACGACGCCGACCGCGCGCTGGTCACGGTCACGCGCGGCGACCGTCTGGTCGCCTCGCTGACGCCGGAGAAGCGCGTCTATCGCGCCCAGGGCATGCCGATGACCGAGGCCGCCATCGACATCGGGCCGCTGCGCGACGTCTACGTCTCGCTCGGCGACCAGATCGAACCCGGCGCGTGGATCGTCAGCCTGCACTACCGCCCGTTCATCAGCTGGATCTGGGCGGGCTGCCTGCTGATGGGGCTGGGCGGCGTGCTCGCCGCCCTGGACCGCCGTTACCGCAAGCTCGCCGCGCGCGACGCGGCCAGCCCGGCCAGCGCCGCCGCGCAGGCCGGCTGAGGACACCGGAACCGACATGAAAGCGAAATTCCTCGTACCGCTGGCGATCTTCGTCATTCTCGCCGGCTTTCTCGCCTACGGGCTGACACTGAATCCGCGCGAGGTGCCCTCGCCACTGGTCGGCAAGCCCGCACCCGAGTTCACGGCCCCGCGCCTGGACGCGCCGGAGCAGAGCTTCCGTCTGGCCGACATGCGCGGACAGGTGTTCCTGCTCAACGTCTGGGCCTCGTGGTGCGTGTCGTGCCGGCAGGAGCATCCGCTGCTGGTGCAGATGGCACGCCAGGGCGTGGTGCCCGTGGTCGGCCTGAACTACAAGGACGAGCGCCCGGCCGCGCTGGCCTGGCTTCGTGACGGCGGCAACCCGTACACGACCACCGCCGTCGACGCCGACGGCCGCATCGGCATCGAGTACGGCGTGTACGGCACGCCGGAAACCTTCCTGATCGACCGCGAGGGCGTGATCCGCTACAAGCACATCGGGCCGATGACGCCGGAGGTGCTGCGCAAGGTCGTGATGCCGAAGATCGAGGAGCTGTCCCGTGGCTGAGCGGATGCGCGCGCTCCTCGCCGTGCTGGCGCTCGCGGTCTCGGCCGCGGCCTTCGCCGCCGGCGAGGCCGAGCCGCTGACGGACGACCCGGAGCTCGAGGCCCGCGTGATGGATCTCGCGCAGACGCTGCGCTGCCTCGTGTGCCAGAACGAGACCATCGCCGCCTCGCGCGCGCCGCTGGCCGTGGACCTGCGCAACCAGGTGCGCGAGCAGCTCGCCGCCGGCAAGAGCGAGGACGAGGTCATCGACTTCCTCGTCGGCCGCTACGGCGACTTCGTGCTCTACAAGCCGCCCTTCCGCGCCGCCACGGCGCTGCTGTGGCTCGGCCCCGGCGCGCTGGCCGTGCTGGGTCTGGGCTGGCTGGCGCTGCGCCTGCGCCGCCGCGCCGCCGAGGCCACCGTCCCCGAACTGTCCGACGCCGAACGCGCGCAGGCCCGCCGCCTGCTCGGCGAGCCCGACGACGCCCCTCCGGAGTCCCGCACGTGATCGAATTCGCCCTCCTGTCCGCCCTGCTCGTCGCGGGCGCGCTGCTGCTCGTGGTGCCGCCGCTGTTCGGACGCGGCGCGCGGCGGCGCGCGCAGGCCGGCAAGCGCGCCCAGGCCGAAGTCGCGATCGGCGTGCTGCGCGAGCAGCTGGCCGACCTGAAGGCCGACCATGCCGCGGGCCGCATCGACGACGAACAGTTCGAGCGCACCCGCGCCGAGATCGAGGCCCGCGCGCTCGAGGAAGGCCGCGTGGTCGAGGCCGAAGCCGATCCGGGCCCGTCGCGCGGCTGGGCCGTCGCGCTGATCCTGCTCGTGCCGCTGACGGCGGTGCTGGTATATGGCGCGATCGGCGAGCCCGACGCGCTGGACCCGGCCAACCACGTCGCCCAGCCCGCGGCGGGCGACGTCACGCCCGAGCAGTTCGCCGGGCTGGTGAAGCAGCTGGCCGACCGCATCGAGCGCGGCGAGACGACCGACCCGACCGGCTGGATCATGCTCGCGCGCTCGTACATGATGCTGGGCCAGTTCGACACCGCCGCCGAGACCTGGAGCCGGCTGCGCGAGCGCGCGCCCGACTCGGCCGACGTACTGACGGAATGGGCCGACCTGCTGATCGCCGCGCGCAAGGGCGACTTCGAGGGCGAGCCGCGCCGCCTGATCGAGCGCGCGCTGGAACTGGAACCCGGCCACTTCAAGGCGCTGGCGCTGGCCGGCGCGGCGGCCTTCGAGCGCGCCGACTACGCGCAGGCCTCGGCCTACTGGGAACGCATCCTCAAGGCGGTACCGGAGGACGACCCGGCCTACGCCTCGGTCGTCTCCAGCATCAACGAGGCGCGCGCGCGCGGCGGCATGGAGCTGCTCGCGGTGCCGGCCTCGGCCCGCCGGCTCACGCTCAGCGGCCGCATCACGCTGTCCGAGCGGCTCGCGGGCAGCAGCATGCCGACCGACGCGGTCGTGTACATCTTCGCCCGCCCGCCCGGGGGCGGCATGCCTTTCGCGGCCATCCGCTTCCCGGCCAATGCGCTGCCGACCACGTTCGACTTCTCGGCCGCGCAGCGCATCAACCAGGACGCGCTGCCCGAGGAAGTGGCGGTGGCCGCGCGCATCTCGATGAACGGCGACGCCGCGCCGCGCGCCGGCGACATGGAGAGCGCGGTGCTGCATGCCGCGCCCGGCGCCGACGGCATCGAACTGGTCATCGACCGCGTGCTGGAGTGAATGCCATGACCCCGATCCGTGCCCTCCTGCTGGCCGGACTCGTCGCCGCGACGCCGGCGATGGCGCAGACGCCCGCCATCGTGCTGGTCTGTGGCGGCATCGGCCTCGAGGAATCCCTGCAGATGCGCCACACCCAGGCGGCGCATGCGCTGACCGTGCTGTTCGCCACCGAGCAGGGCGGCTACGTCGCCGGCGTGAACACGCGCGTAGAAGCCGCGTCGTCCGGCGCCGTGGCCGTCAACGAACAGTGCGGGCCGGTGGCCCAGATCGACGTGGAAAGCGCCGGCACCTACCGCATCCGGGCGGAACTGGACGGCGTGCCGCGCGAGGCGGAGATCGACCTCGTTCCCGAAGGCGGACGGAGCCTCGTGCTGCGCTGGCCCGAGTGAGCCGCGCCCTCAGCCGCCGACGTACTCGAAGCGCACCCGCTTGACGTTGCACAGCAGCTCGTAGGCGATCGTGCCCGCGAGTTCGGCGACGCGATTGACCGGCACCCGCGGCCCCCACAGCTCCACCGTGCTGCCCGGCCCGGCCTCGGGCAGGTCGGTCAGGTCCACCGTCAGCATGTCCATCGACACCCGGCCGACCAGCCGCGTCTTGAACCCGTCCACGGCCACCGGCGTGCCGTCCGGCGCGCTGCGCGGATAGCCGTCGGCGTAGCCCATCGCGACCAGGCCCACGCGCATCGGTGCCTCGGCGCGGAAGCGTCCGCCATAGCCCAGCGGTGCGCCGGCGGGCAGTTCGCGCACCGAGAGCACCTCGCTCTGCAGCGTCATGACCGGACGCAGGCCGTTCGACTCGTCCGGCAGCGGATCGGCACCGTAGAGCAGGATGCCGGCCCGGCCCCAGTCGGCGTGCGACTGTGGCCACGCGAGGATGCCGGCGGAGTTGCTGAGGCTGCGCTCGCCCGGCAGGCCCGCGATGGCGGCCTCGAAGTCCTGGACCTGACGCGGCGTGGTGATGACCTGCGGCTCGTCGGCACGTGCCAGGTGCGTGATGAAGGTGATGCCCGAGACCTTGCCGCTGTCGTGCAGACGCTGCCAGACCGCGCGCACCTCGTCCGGGTTGAAGCCGGCGCGGTTCATGCCGCTGTTGATCTTGAGCCAGACGTGCACCGGATGCGGCAGGTCGGCCGCTTCCAGCATCTCGATCTGGCCGGCGTGATGCACGACCGGCCACAGGTCGAAGGCCGCCACGCGCAGCAGCTCGTCGGCGGTGAACACGCCCTCGAGCAGCAGGATGGGCTGGGTGATGCCGGCGTCGCGCAGCACCAGCGCCTCGTCGAGGAACGCCACGGCGAAGCCGTCGGCCTCGGCCAGCGCGCGCGCGCACTGCACGGCGCCGTGCCCGTAGGCGTTGGCCTTCACGACGGCCAGCGAGCGGGCGCCGTGGCGCCCGCGGGCGAGGCGGTAGTTGTGACGCAGGGCGTCGAGGTCGATGAGGGCGCGGGCGGGTCGCATCGCAGGCTCCGGAGGCGAACCGTTACTGTGCCACAAGCCGTCGCGGCATGCGGAGACCGCCGGGCGGATCAGTCCTCGCCGGCGAGAAAGGCGAGCATCGCCTCATAGGCGTGCGGGCTGCCACCCAGCAGCGTGTGATGCGCGCCCGGCACCACCACCATCCGCGCGCCGGCGATGCCGTCGGCCAGATTGCGCGCCAGCCCGACCGGCGCCTGCCCGTCGTGCTCGCCGGCGATCACCAGCGTCGGCGCCTGGATCCGGTCCAGGCGATCGAAGCAGTCGTGCCGCGCGCGGGCCATCAGCTGGCGCCGCTTGCCGATCTCCAGCGCGGCATCGTCGGCACGGCGCGCGGCGAGGATCATGCGCTCGCGGATCATGCGCGCGGCTTCCCGGGGGTTCTCGGCCTGCCACTGCGGCGTGAAGCGCGTGTCCATCACTTCCAGGCTGCGCCGCGCGCGCGTCTCGGGGTCGAGGTCGAGGAACTCGTGGATCGGGTAGGACGAACCGCCCGCGCCGCCCGAAGTCGTGCCGGCCAGCACCAGCCGGCGCACCCTGTCCGGATGCCGGATCGCCAGCTCCTGGGCCACCATGCCGCCGAACGAGAAGCCGACGACATGGGCCGACGCGATGCCCAGCACGTCGAGGATGCCGGCCGCGTCCTCGGCGTAGTCGGCCATCGTGTATTCGACGTCGGGCTTGTCGCTCTGGCCCATGCCGCGCTGGTCGAACAGGATGACCTCGAAGCGCTTCGCGAGCGGGCCGTCGAGCGGGTTCGGGCGGTCGCGCAGGTCCCAGCCCGTCCCGCCGAGGAACAGCACGGGCTCGCCGCTGCCGCGACGGTCGAGGGCGAAGGTCAGGCCATTGGACTGCACGAACTGCATCGGGGAACTCCGGAAGGTGAATGCGGGGGTGTGGTCATGGTATCAAGCCGCCCGCCCGGGGCGGAATCCGGGCACTGCGTCGCGGATGCGTCAAACGGGCCGCAAACCCGCGCTGTTACGAAAAAAGGGCTTGTGTGATCGATTCGCCTTGGGCAGACTGTTCCTGCCTGAATTTCAGACGCGAGAGAGCATCCGCGCTGGGTTCGCAGGGAGGCGCGCACGGTGTGGCCGGATGTCGTCCGTTCCGGAGCGCATTGCCGGAATCCCGGCGGGATAACGGTTTTCCAACACAACAATTTGATCGAGGAAAAGCATGAACAAAGGTGAATTTGTCGAAGCCCTGGCTGACCGCATGGATGTTTCCCGCGCTCAGGCCGATCGTGCCCTGTCCGCCGTGCTGGATCTGATCGCCGAGAGCATGGCCAAAGGTGAGAAGGTTGCCTTCACGGGCTTCGGTTCCTTCGAAGTGTCCTCTCGCGCTGCCCGCACCGGCCGCAACCCGCAGACCGGTGCCACCATCAAGATCGCCGCCACCAAGGTGCCCAAGTTCTCCGCCGGCGCCTCGCTCAAGGCTGCCGTCAACGGCAAGTAAGCAGCACCGACCGTTCAGCGAAAAGGCCCTGCCATCCGGCAGGGCCTTTTCGTTCGTGGCGTGCGGAACGGGATCGCTCAGTCGCCGCGGGCCTTGCGCGCGGCCTCGACCTCGATGCTGCGCAGCACCGCCGCCAGCCGGTCGAGCACGCCGTTGACGAAGCGATGGCCGTCCGTGCCGCCGTATTCTTTGGCCAGTTCGATGGCCTCGTTGATGACGACGCGGTACGGCGTCTCGATGTCGTTCTTCAGCTCGTAGCTGGCCAGCAGCAGGATCGCGTGCTCGACCGGCGACAGCTCCTCGACGCCGCGGTGGATGAACGGCGCGAAGGCCTCGCGCAGCGCGTCGGCCTGGTCCACGGTGCCGCGCAGCACGCGGCGGAAGAAGGCCAGGTCGGCCTTCTCGAAGCCGCCGGCCTCGGAGACGTGGTCCTCGATCATGGCCACCGAGTTGCCCGACAGCAGCCACTGGTAGACCCCCTGGAGCGCGAATTCGCGCGCGCGCCGGCGCGCCGCCTTGCCCGTCATCGCAGTGCCTTCAGCAGATTGACCATCTCGACCGCCGCGCGGGCGCAGTCGGCGCCCTTCTCGCGCATGCGGACCAGTGCCTGGTCGTCGTCCTCGGTCGTGAGCACGCCGTTGGCGATCGGCACGCCGGTGTCGAGCCCGACACGGGTGATGCCCGCCGCCATCTCGTTGGAGACGATCTCGAAATGGTAGGTCTCGCCACGGATCACGGCGCCCAGCGCCACGAGCGCGTCGAAGCGGCCGGTGCGCGCCATGTGCTGCAGCACCAGCGGGATTTCCAGCGCGCCCGGCACGGTCACGATGTGGATCGCGTCGGGCGCCACGCCCA
>Ga0207868_1001073_pt1 | contig 21977 bp, 19 predicted proteins | sample Passage237B_FD_187370 | JGI IMG/M metagenome (GOLD analysis project Ga0207868, IMG submission 187370) | Cellulose adapted compost microbial communities from Newby Island Compost Facility, Milpitas, CA, USA - Passage2 37B (SPAdes) (version 3) ... | reverse complement strand
GATCGCTGCTGTGGGGATCGCCAAACAGGCCATCAGGGCCGGCGGAGACGAAATCGCCCACGCGCAGGCGCTGCTCGGCCGGGTCGATGTAACGCAGCGGCCGGCCATAGCCATCGTCGATAGTCATGAAGCCTTCGCGATCGGCCCGCATGCGCAGGCCTCGCAGATGGGCTTCGCTTTCAGGAACGCGCTGCAGGTAGTGGATAGCCACGGATGAAGGCCCGGGCGGATAGGTGCTGGTCTGGCTGTGATACTGCGACAGCGCCAGGCGCAGCGACCGCAGGATGCTGGTGGTCTGCTGGTAGGCGTTCTCAGTGCGGATGGTGTTGCTGACCATCATCAGCACGGCCAGCATGATGGAGATACCCGCCAGGGTCAGCAGCATTTCACCCAGACCCATGCCCCATTGATGGGTGAGCCTGACGCGGCCACGCAGCACGCCGGTGCTGTCGACGCGGGCGGCGTCGCAGAGTCGGGCGAAGTTGGTGACAGGTCTGGAGAGCATGGCTCAGATCATCCGCAGGGTAAGGATGCAGGGTGATGGACGCCGGGCTCAGGCGCGACCACAGCGGGGCCGCCGCCGGCCTGGAATAACGATCAATCCCGTGACGATCAGGTGAGGTTGGTGATGAGCTTGACCAGCGGGAGGAACAGCGCCAGCACGATGAAGCCGACGATGCCACCGAGAACCACCACCATGATCGGTTCCATCAGCGAGACGAGGCTGGCCACCAGAGTGTCCACTTCGTCGTCGTAGTTATCTGCGATCTTGGTGAGCATTTTGTCCAGGTCGCCTGTTTCTTCACCGACGTCGATCATGTTGACGACGATGGAGTCGCAGACGCGGGCCTGTCGCAGGGGCTCGGCGAAGGAGTCGCCCTGACGGACGGAGTCGTGAATCTTGCCAAGGGCGCGGGCATAGATGTAGTTACCCGTGGTTTCCTTGGTGATGAGGATGGCGTCGAGAATGGGCACACCGGCGCTCACCAGCGTACCGAGGGTACGGGTGAAGCGGGCGATGGTGCTCTTGGCAATCAGCTTGCCTGCGACGGGCAGCTTCAGCGCGATAGAGTCGGTGATGAGCTTGCCCAGCTCGGTCTTGCGGATGAGCTTGAGGAAGATCACGAAGAAGACGGGAACCAGCAGCATCCACAGCAGGCCGGGGATCATCTGGTCGGGATAGGCGCGGCCGCCGAGCCATTTACTGCCGAAGATCAGCATTGAGGTCAGGGCGGGGAGGCTGGTTCCGAAGTCGTCGAAGATCTTTTCGAACTTGGGAACGATGAACACCATGATACCGGTCACGATGATGCCGGCCACGCCGATGACCACCGACGGATAAATCATGGCACCGATGATCTTGCGCTTGAGCTTGGCGGACTTTTCCATGAACTCCGCAAGACGCTGGAGGATCAGGTCAAGCACACCACCGATTTCACCGGCGGCGATCATCTTGGTGTAGAGCTTGTCGAAGGCCTTGGGCTGACGGGCCATGGCGTCCGAGAGCGTCGAACCGCTGGCCACGTCTTCATGCACGTTACCAATGATGGTCTTGAACAGACCGGGCTTCTGCTGCTGTTCGAGAATCGCCAGCGAGCGGAGGATGGGCAGACCGGCGTCCTGAAGCGTCGAGAGCTGACGGGTGAAGGTGGTCAACGCCTTCTGACCGACACCACCAATGTTGATGGTGATCTCGTTCATCTTCTTTTTCTTGGCGGGCTTGGCCGCTCCGCCGGCCGCTGCAGCCTTCTCGGCGGTCTTGGTCTTCTTGACCTTCTGTTCGCGCACGGAAGTGGGGAACAGGCCCTGCGCACGGATGCGTGCGATGGCGTCCTCACTGCTGGCAGCGACGATGGTGTCCTTCTTGGGCTTGCCGTCTTCGGTCAAAGCATCGTAGATGAAGGTAGGCATGTGAGGCTCCTTGGTCGTCCTTGGCATCCGGGGCGTCACCTGCTCGATGGCGGTGACGGCCAGTAAACGGGCAGGAATGATTATTCGTCGGTCAGAGTTTCCTGAACCACTTCGTCAATGGTGGTGATGCCATCGTAGATGGACATCAGGCCGGCCTGTCGCAGGCTTCGTGAACCACGCTTGCGGGCGGCTTCGCGAAGCACCTGCGTCGAGGCGCTCTTCATGATCATGTCACGCATTTCGTCGTCGAGGACCATGATTTCATAAAGACCCGTACGGCCCTTGTAGCCGGTGTTCTTGCAGAACTCACAGCCCGTGCCACGGTAGAACTGCCTGTCCTTGATGTCTTCAGGCGTCAGGGCCAGTTCCATCAGTTCGGTTTCAGAAGGCGTGTAGGCTTCCTTGCACTTGGTGCAGATCTTTCGCACCAGACGCTGAGCGATGATGCCTTCAATCGTGGCGGTGATGAGGAAGGATTCCAGGCCAAGGTCCAGCAGACGCGCGATGGAGCTCGGGGCGTCGTTGGTGTGCAGCGTGGTGAGCACAAGGTGGCCTGTCAGCGATGCTTCGACACCGATCTTGGCGGTTTCAAGGTCGCGCGTTTCGCCGATGAGGATCACGTCAGGGTCAAGACGCAGGAAGGATCGCAGGGCACGGGCGAAGGTCAGACCCACGGCGGGGTTGACCTGAACCTGCATGAGCCCGTCGATGTCGTATTCCACCGGGTCTTCGGCGGTGCAGATCTTGGTTTCAATATCGTTAAGCTCAGCCAGGGCCGAGTAGAGCGTGGTCGTCTTACCCGAGCCGGTGGGGCCCGTAACGATCACGATGCCGTTGGGCTTGTGGATGAGCTGGCGGACGGCTTCGAGGTCGTCAGGCCTCAGGCCGATTTTTTCAAGGTCCAGCGCCGTGTTTGAACGGTCGAGAATACGCATGACGACCGATTCGCCGAACAGGGTGGGCAGCACGGCCACACGCAGGTCGACGGGGTTACCGCCGACGGTAAGCTCGATTCGGCCGTCCTGAGGCAGACGGCGTTCGGCGATGTCCAGGTTGGCCATAACCTTCACGCGGCTGACGATCGGGGCGGCCAGGTGCTTGGGCGGGGGGACCATCTCGTAAAGCACGCCGTCGATGCGGTAGCGCATCTTGAATTCATCTTCGAAGGGCTCGAAGTGGATGTCGGCTGCTTTGTCTTTAATGGCCTGCATGAGCACCAGGTTCAGCAGCTTCTTGACCTTGTTGTCTTCAGCGGCTTCGACCAGGGTAGCCAGGTCGATGGACTTTTCGTTGTTCTTGAGCTCTTCGAGCTTGGTGTCGGCTGCCAGTTCGCCGATCAGGTCCGACATCGACTCTTCCTGCCCGCCATAGTGCTTCTGCAAGTGGGCTTCCACCTGTTTGGCGGGGGCGACGACGGACTTCACGTTAAAGCCCAGCAGCAGGTGGAGGTCGTCCACCGCGCGGAAGTTGCTGGCACTCTTGAGGGCGATGGTCAGGGTGTTGCTGGCTTTGTCGTAGCTGACAGGCATCACCTGGTACGACTGGGCCGTCTCAGCCCCGATGATGGAGATCACTTCCTTGGAAATGGTCTGGCTGTCGAGATCGATCGACTCCATGCCAGCCTGGGCGGCCAGGGCAGAGTTCACGTCGTCCTCATTGACGTAGCCCAGCTCGATCAGCAGCTGACCCAGAGGCTGGCGACGCTGCTTCTGAAGCTCGAGCGCTTCGTTGACCTGCTCCCGGCTGACCTTGCCCATCTTGGTCAGGATGCGGCCAATCTTCCGGCCCTTGAGCTCGGAAATGGGAGGCATGCCGGATACGCCTGTCGCAGCGGCTCCGGGGGTTTGTACTGCCGGCTTGGAAGTAGGCTCAGCCAACCGTCGTCTCCTAAGATTCAGCCCCGGAAGTTCTCAGTTCATCTGTCAGACCTTATCCGATCCCGCAGCAGGCTCAGGCAATCACCCTGGAATCTGACAGGACATCTCTGTGTGGGTCGCCCAATCCTGCCTTGAGGCTGGTAGGGGGACCGGGGGTGTCTGCCCCTGGAACCCGACTTGATCTCGTCTCGGCTGTTTCAAAATCCATGTGTCCATTAAGGAAGGCTTGGATTTCAGCGGCCAAAGCTCGGTTCAGAATCACTCGATCTGAGTGATTGTCGGCGTCTCATCTGTCATCCTAGAGATATTCATGGGCAGATCAATGTTAAATCTACGATATTTTCAATAGGACACTTGGAATTTGATATATCTGAGCCCCGATTTTGTCCCCTCTGAGGTCGGGTAGACGAGGTGGATGAACGTGTTCATCAGGATGACGGCGACTGACCATAGGCTGGGCGACAGTTGCCTGGAAGGGTAGGCAACGGCTGGCTGAATGTGAATCAGGATTCACGGATGACGGACGAAAAGGACTCTCGAATCTCCCGGCCTGCCCATGCAGATGATTGAGGATAATCCATCACCTGCCTGCCGGGAGGGGGAGCAGATGGGCTCTGTGGGCAGTCCGAAGGGCGATCAAGCATCGGTAAGGGATATCCGTACAGAATCCAAAAATAGTATTGACTTGACGGGGATTGTTTGGTATAAGGTAGGCACTACCTGAATCCGAACAGATTGGCGGAAAGGTAGATCGTGCAGGGGATGTGTCCGGTTCCCCGACCGCCTGGCAGGCTGCCTGGATCTGCTTTGAGGGTGAAAGGAAGACCTATGCTTACTCCCACCATGATTGCCCGTCTCATTGCCTCCGACCGTCCTGGTCAGCTGCTCGATGCCATTATTTCCAATGGCCAGTATCTGCCCCGGTCGGTGCATGCTCACCTGCTGCACTCGCCTGTGTCGCTGCTGGCGCTGGGGCTCAAACGGGTGGTCGAGCTTTCGCGTGGGCCTCACCCGGCCCGTGACCAGCTCACCCGGGACCTGCTGGACGCTCAGCTGGAAGATGGCAGTTTCGACGCTGACCCGCTGGCGACTGCCTATGCGGTGGCGGCGTTGGCCAGCCTGATGCAGGATCGACAGGGGGCCAGCCCCGAGGTCTGCCAGGCCCATGACCGTGCCGTCGAAGCCCTGGCGGCGATGCAGGATGGTCAAGGCCTGTTCGGGGATTCCGAGATTCGGCAGGGCGATCGAATGCGTGCCAGCGCCTGCGTGCTCCATCTTCTGTCCCGTGATGCCCTGGCGTGCGACCGACTCAATCTGACTCATCTGCTGGATGTGCTCGAACGTCAGCCCAGCAGCATGGACCGCGATACCCAGAGCTACCTGCGCATCGCCCGGGCAAGCATGCCCCGAAGCCGCGCGGCGTGAGGATGGGGTGTTGTAAGGATCGGTTGTTTATAGAGATGGAATCTTAAGGGGGAGTTGATTGATTCAGGGAGAGGGGGCGGGCCCAGCCATGCAATGGCTGGGCTTTGTGAACGAATTTCCGGGGACGCTTTGTGTTGGGGACAGGACCATCGAGAGTTCCCAGATCGTTGCTCCCCATTTTCCTTCCTCAACCCCCAAAGCCCAGCCGTTGCACGGCTGGGTCTTCGATTCCCATTCCCCCCTCAACCCTGAATCCCTCCCACACCTGCAAAAAAACATCGGCTGCCTGCAAGGGAATGCGGGCAGCCGATGTTGTTGACTGGGCTCAGTCCGTCCGCAGGGGACGGGGTCTGATGTTTAGCGCTTGATGCGGGCCGAGCCGCCGGAGGCGGTGTGCTCGAGTTCTTCCAGGGTGATCTGGCTCGAGTCGCCGCGGGTGGTCATCAGCAGCGCGCCGTGGGCCACGCCGGTGTTGACGCACTGCTGCGGGGTCTTGCCCGTGAGGAAGCCATAGGTGAAGCCGCTGGCGAAGCCGTCGCCACCACCGACGCGGTCGGTGATTTCCAGGCCGGGGAACTTGATGCCGTCATAGAACTGGCCATCGTGCCACATGATGGCGGACCAGTCGTTGATGAAGGCCGACTTCACGCTGCGCAGGGTCGTGCCCACAATCTTGATGTTCGGATAGTCCTTGACGACCTTGGTGACCATGGCCTTGAAAGCGGTGGTGTCCAGTTCGCCCTTTTCAACGTCCACGCCTTCGACTTCGTAACCCAGCACCTTCTGGAAGTCTTCTTCGTTGCCAATGAGGCAGTCGATGTAGGGGACCAGAGGCTTGGTGGTTTCGATGGCCTCCTTGGACGACCAGAGCTTGGAACGGAAGTTCAGGTCGTAGCTGACGATAGTGCCCGCTTCGTGGGCGGCTTTGACGGCTTCAGCGGCCACCTTGCGGGTGGATTCGCTCAGAGCCGCGAAGATACCGCCAGTGTGGAGCCAGCGGACGCCACGCTTCTGGAAGAGTTCCTTCCAGTCGATTTCACCGGGCTGCAGGCCGGCAGTGGCCGAGTGGCCACGGTCGTAGAGGGTGGTGGAACCGCGGGGGCCGGCGCCGACTTCGGTGAAGTTCAGGCCGATGCGGTCCTTCTTACCCACGCCGTCAAACTTGCGGACCTTGGCGAAGCTGATGTCCATGCCGACCGCGCGGGCGTGGTTGGCGATGATGGCACCCATGGGCGAGTCATTCAGACCGCCGACCCAGCCGGTACGCAGGCCCAGGCGGGACAGGGCGTAGGCGACGTTATATTCACCGCCGCCGACCCACACTTCCAGGGTGTTGGCGAATTCAACGCGACCATTGCCGGGGGGAGACAGGCGGATCATGGATTCACCCAGCGAAACCAGATCGAACTGACAGTCCTTGGCGTCACGAAGCTTGAGCGTCATGAGAGGGGCTTCCTTCATTCATCAGAGGGTTGTGTATACCAGTGCATGCACAATCTGCTATTGTCGGCGGTTTAAAGCACGGTGTCAAAGCAGCCGACTTGAGGACAGCGTCACAGCCTCAGCAGCCTGACGATCCATCTGTTATTGTCTCGCCACCGGGGGCTGGAGAAAGTGAACTATGTCCCGGCATTTTGTCGCCAATTACCATCAGAACTTCTTTTTCCCCTGGGTTGAGCGCGGGCGTGTGCATCCCATGTACACCTACGTGAAGCGGTCTCTGCCTCACCGGGTGATCCGCCGTCTCATGGGCAAGCGGGAGTTCAACTACGACTTCGCCCCGTGGTACGAGGCCCTGGAGCGGGGCGAGATGGTGGTCATTCAGGACCGGGCGATCAAAAACGACCAGTCGCTTCATCGCCTGTACAAGTATCGGGATCAGATCCGCATCTTTACGTGGGATACGCTTGAGTCGGCGCAGGACCTGGCCGTGCGCTTCAAGGACCGTTTCGAGGTCTACACGCATGACCGCAGCGATCACCGCCGTTATGGCCTGGCGTTTCAGACCACGTTCTTCCAGCCCGCGCCGAATCTGACGCCCCATCCACAGCGCTACGACCTGGTGTTTCTGGGGGCCACCAAGAACAGGCTGCCTCTTATTGAGCAGTGCTATCTGAATCTCAAGGATCAGATCAATGCGATGTTCTATGTGCGTGCGCCCCAGTCGCTGTCGCAGGATGCCACACCTGTTCCGCTGCAGCGTGACCTGCTCGATTACGGGCCATATCTGCAGTATGTGATGTCCTCGCGGGGGATTCTGGAGATTCTCCAGCCCGGGCAGGACTCGCTGACGCTGCGCGTGATGGAGTCGCTTTTCTATCAGAAGAAGCTCATCACGACCTATCAGAACATCGTGCACGAGGATTTCTACAACCCGCAGAACATCATGGTCATTCAAGGCCCGGATGATCTGAAGTCCTCAAAGGTGCGCGATTTCCTCTACAGCGATTATGTTCCGGTCGATCCACAGCTGGTGGACCGTTACCGGTTTGATCAGTGGATCAAACGGTTCTGAGGGGGAGATCAGCCTCTTCTTCATCAGCCTGATTGCCACTTATGTCCTGCCCGCGAAAGCAGGCATCCACTGATCCTGCCTGGAACGGTGAATTGAATCCCGCTCGCGAGAGAATAACGAAAGGGAATTGAGGGGGGCGACCACCTTCAACTTCTCTGCCTCATTAACAACCTTCCAAAACAAAAAAACCGGACGCATGGTCCGGTTTTCGTGTAGTCGTTGGGGTGCACCCGTCGGCTCAGCGGTCGCGGAGCTTGGCGAGCAGTCGCAGGATTTCCAGGTACAGCCAGACCAGCGTCACCAGCAGGGCGAAGGCACCGTACCACTCCATGTGGCGAGGCAGGCCGGCTTCGGCGCCCTTTTCGATGAAGTCGAAGTCCAGCAGCAGATTGGCGGCAGCAATCACCACCACCACCACGCTGAAGCCGATACCGATCGGCCCGCTGCCATGGATGTAGGGAATCTCAATGCTGAAGAAGCCCAGAATGAAGGTGGCCAGGTAAAGCAGTGCGATAGCGCCCGTGGCCATCAGGATCCCGGCGCGGAACTTGTCGGTCACGCGGACGATGCGGGTGGTAAAGAGCATGAGCATGACCATCAGCGTTCCGAAGGTCAGGCCGATGGCCGGTGCAACGATGCCCGGATACTTGAGTTCGAAGAACGCCGACACACCACCCAGGAACAGGCCCTCGGCCAGCGCGTAGAGCGGAGCAGTGATCGGAGCTGCCTTCTGAGCGAAGGCGGTGATCAGCCCAAGCACCACGCCACCAATCAGCCCGCCGATCATCCACGGCATTGCGGCGCTGATGGCCGCGCTGACAGCCTGCTCAGCCGTCAGGCCCGGCGTGTGGAATGCGGTGTAGAAGCGATACCAGACAAAGATCGCCGTGGCCATGGCCATGGCGGTGAGCAGGGCAGTCTTGTAGATCGTGCCCTGAACGGTCATCGCCTGCGCCGGGCTGGCGACGACTTCGCTGGTGTTGAAGAAGTTCTGGTTGAAAGCAGGATTCGCGGTTCTAAATGCCATAGTGGTTCTTTGCCCCGGATGATTCAAAACAGAAGGTGATTAGAAAGTAACGTTGCGGGAAGTTTACAGAAGATGATCGGCTTCGGCCAGAAAGCCTTTGAAAAGCCGGCGATGCTCTTCTTCATCGCCCTTGAGGGTGATGCACAGGTCCTGCGTCACCGGGTCGACGCCCTCACAGAGTTCGATGATCTTCTGGTACTGATCGACGGCGCCCTGTTCGGCTTCGATCACGCCGCGGATCACAGATTTGACGTCCACCGATTTTTCAGGCGGCTGAAGATAGCTCTGCTCCATCTTCAGCTCCATTGAGCCGGGCATGCGGCCTTCAAGCACCTTGATACGGTTGGCCAGCAGGCGCGCGTGGCCGAGTTCCTCGGTCACTTCCGCCGCCAGGCTGTCCTTGATGTGCTTGGCGCGAATGCCATCGAGCCACACCGAGTTGGCCAGGTAATTGATGACCGTTTCCAGCTCCATGTTGTAGCTGCGGCGCAGCTCACGGATGATCTTGTCCCTGACATCTGCATGCTTGTCAGACTTCGATTCCTTGTTGGCTTTCTTTGATTTGTCTTTGGACATGCCGAGCCTTTCATTAGTGGATTGAATCTGTCTGCATGAAATGGTTGGTCCTGACTCGCTTCTGATTATAAGCATCTGCCTGCCTGGCCAACCCCTGACGCGTGATTATTCAGAGCATAGAGTGATCGGGCATTGTGAGCAGGCGGGGGATTCCTGAGGGCGATTCGCCTTTTCTTTAGATTTATTCTAAAATAGGTCCGTTCGTTCAATGGACTGCATCAACCTGATTTTCATCTAGAGACTGGAGATTCGTTCATGCCCGTGACGCCGCCTATTGCTCCTGACAAGGCTCCCGCTTCGACCCAGGCGATCTACGATCGCATCAAGGAAACCATCGGTAAGGGTGAAGTTCCGGTGGGCTATCAGATGATGGGGCATGTGGACTCGTTCCTGCAGGACAGCTACATGAACGCCCGCAAGTTCATCCACGAAGGCTCGGACCTGCTGGACCGCAAGACCCGCGAAGCCCTCGCCCTGGCCACCAGCAGCGCCCAGAACTGCGTGCACTGTGTGCGCTCGCATGCCAAGACCGCCGTGGCTGAAGGCTGGACCGAACAGCAGGTCGCTGAGATCCTGGCGGTCACGGCCACCTGTGCGATGTACAACAACTACTACAAGTTCAAAGACCTGGCCGGCGACTCGACGTTTGAAGGTTTCTCCGTTGGCCTGCGTGCTCACACTTTCCTCAAGACCAGCCTGGATGAGAAGCTGGTGGAACTGATCAACATCGTGGTCAGCAACATCAATGGCTGCCTCAAGTGCACCTCCGGTCACGTGCAGAAGGCGCTCAAGCTCGGTCTGACGCATGAGCAGATCGACGAAGCCATCAAGGTCTCGGCGACGATGACGGCGTTCAACACCTACCATCGCACGCAGTAATCACGACCGGACAGTTTTGAAATCTGACAACACCCGGATACCTCGCGTCCGGGTGTTGTTTTTTTTGTTGGGGGATGGGAGTGGGGAAAGAAAAACCCAGCCATGCAATGGCTGGGTTTTGAGTGGATCGGGAAGGAAAATTAAGCGTTATTCGGCGCTGCCCGGAGAGAGGATGTCGAGTTTGGTGACATCGACCACGCGGAGCTTGAGCGCCGTGTCGTAGCGGGTGGTGCCCTGGATGCCCACGGTGTTACCCAGAGCCCTGGCGGCGTCGAAGGTATCGCTGGCGCGGATGTAGGCGATGGTGCGGCCTTCACCGGCGTTGACCAGACGATACAGGCGAGGCAGCGTCACACCGTCGTACACGCTGCTGGCCAGCAGCATGCCCACGGCGTCGTACTGCGTCTGAGCTGCAGGCGGGGGAACCGTCAGGCGGGTGGTGCTGGTCTTGACCTGTTCACGAGCGCCACGCAGTTCGGCGATGGCCTTGGACAGCGCGATGTTGCGATCAATCTGGCTGATGCGGGCGATACGCACGCGATGGTCGCCGGGGGTCAGCGTCACATCGTTTTCCAGCCCTTCGTACTGCTTGCGCAGCGCTTCGAGAGGCTGCTGTTCGATGGGCTTCTTCTGTGCTTCGATGAACAGCTGTTCCACCGCATTGAGATTGGGCGACACGACCGTGAAAGTCTGAACCTTCACAGGTTCTTCGGTGGTTTCAACCGCAGGGGCAGGCGTGGGAACCGCAGCGGTCTGCTCGGGAGCAGGAGCAGGCGTCGGGGCTGCTTCGGTGCTGGGCTCTACAGCAGGGGCTGCAGGCTGCTGAGGCTCAACTGCGGGAGTCTGAGCAACCTGAGGCTGCTGCGGAGCGGGAGCACGGGGTTCCTGGACAACCGGTTCAGGCTGAGCGGGAACCTGGGGCGTCTGCTGGGCAGGAGCCGGGGCCTGAGCGGCGGGCTGCTGAGGAGCAGGAGTCTGCTCAGGCTGAGCCGGAGCAGGGGCGGGCGTTGGAGCAGGCTGAGCTTCGGGAGCCTTGGGCTGAGCGGGGGCGGGAGCCGGGGTCGCAGCGGCCGGGGCGGTGACATCCGTCGCCGGCGTCACATGCTGGGTCTGCACGTAGACGAAAGCGCCCTGAGGCGGCTCGATCTTGAAGAAGCTGCCATCGGTGCCCACGATCTTGACCACTTCACCAGCCAGCAGGTCGAGCTGACGGCGGTAGCTTTCGCCCGGGCCATTGATGCTTGCGGCGTAGGCGGGAATACGGGAGCGAACCGTTCCCGTGCTGCCATCGCCACGCACATCGACATAACCCTGCGAGACATACGTATAGGTTCCCGCCGGCGGGCTGATCTTGTACCAGTCGGCGATGCGCTCGGTGACGGTGACCTTCGAGCCCTTGGTGGCTTGGCCGACGATGTAGTAGACGGTGCCAGCGCCGGCGCGGAGGGTGACATCATCCTGATTGATGACGCCTTCAAAGGGCACTTCCTGGGCCCTGGCCTGCGAGGTGGCATAGAACAGACCCGACACGACCATCATCATCGCCAGCCATGGCGAGAGCATAATGCTGCGCTTCATTGTGCGATCCTCCTGTTCAGGCCCCGAAGCGGACCTGGCGATCGGTTACTGGCCTCAATCATACCCTACTGGATCAGGCCATGTTGACCATCATCATGTTAACCCGTGAGGGCTAGGTGTTAAAGTAGGCCCGTCTGGATGGTTTATGCCGTTGAAAGTTGAGATAAGGAAGTTTTTATCGGCTCTATCCAGATCAAGTCACCTCGCCAAAAGACCGATTCACGCTCAACGCCGTGTCTGTATCAGGTGATGCAGCAGGTGTCCGCCAGGGATGAATCGCATGCTGGTCAAGCCAATGGCATTGATTCTTCACGATCAGCCGCAGGTCGTGCGCACGCTGGAGTATCTCGTGCGTACCACAGGCGTGCTCGGAACGTGTACGGGAATCGATCTGGCCCAGGCCTTTGAGCAGATTCAACAGCACCCGGTGGCACTGGTCATGCTCGACACCTGCCGGATGGACCCCGTCCAGGCCGCGCAGGCGTGTGCATCGATCAGACAGGCGTGGGCTCATGAACACACAGACGACAACAGCCGGGGGCAGTCAGTCAACTCGCCCCGCAGGCAGATCTGGTTCATCACGAACCGGGCCTCTTCGATTGATCTTGAAGATGCCCGCGAACTGGGGGCTGATCGCATCCTGACGATGCCCTTTGATCCTGATCTGGTCCAGCAGCTGGTCTGGGAACTTGGGCGTCAATGGAACGGACCGCTGGCCAAGGCCAGCTAGTGATTGCAGTTGTTCAGTGGCGGAGGTAGTGGGGTGACCGGACGCGCTGTTCGCGTGTCACCGACACTGCCCGGAAAGGGGTGACGCCAATGTCTATTGGCGCGGGGGCCGATCTTCGATTGACTGAACCAATGCCAGGCGCGATCGCCGCGCCCGACCAGCCAATGGATCGGGCGCTGTGGATGAACAAGCTCAAGGCGCTGGGACGTGTGGAGAAGGAGCGCACGCTCGAGAGCATTTCCACGCTCTCGCTGCCTTGCCTGTTTCCTTCGATCCGTAAGAACGTCAGGCAGTCGCTTTCAACACTTCAGGCCACGCCTGAATACACCCATGAGCTGCTCTTTGAAGAGCCAGCCCTGGGCCCGGCTGTGCTGGGCATGGCCAACAATAAATCGCCGCGTGAAACCATTCTCGACCTGCAGGAAGCCATCCGCCGGGTCGGGCAGCGTGGCATTGAAGACGTCATTGATCTGGTCGAAATGGATGCGCCGCCTGTCAGTGCCCTGGCCAGACCCTGGCTGGTGAACTGGTGGTGTCACGCCATGGCCGTGTCGCAGTTCGCGGGCGTGCTGAGCATTGCTCAGGGCGTTGATCCCGCTGCGGCCCGCGTGGCCGGGCTGATTCACGATCTGGGTCGATTTGTGCTTCTCTCCAGCCGCTTCGCCAATAAGCTGGTGTCCCTCTACGAAGTGAGCCATCGGCTGACGTTTGCCACCACCATGGCGGAAACCTCGCTGCTGGGCCTGGACCACCGCCAGGCCGGGGCGATGTACTGCAGCCGACTCGGATTGCCTGCTTACGTCAGGCAGGTCTGCGAAACGCACGATCTGGATGACGCCATGCGCGATCAGCTGCCTGAGAGTGATCAGAAGATCACCGCAGTGGTGACTGCCGCCAATGAACTGGCCAAAGCCGTGGGCATCGGATCACTGCCAGGCGATGAAATCAATCCGCTGCCTGCCTGCATGGTCCAGGCCGCTACTGAACTGAGCGTATCGCTGGAAAGTGCGCTGGCGGAAATCCAGACCCTCTGCTACTGGCGCGTGGGGCATAGTGGCGTTGCGCCTCTGCCCGAACTGGCGCAGCTGCGAGGCCGACTGGTCGTGCTGGTCACCTCCAGCGCCGGACCGTGGAACCCCATCCGCAGGCTGCTGGTTCGCGCCGGGGCCCGCGTGAGCTGGTTCACCGATGTGAAGGAAGTCATTGAAGCTCGCCCGATGAGCGATGTCATGCTGCTGGATTACTGCGACGCGAGCCTGCATCTGACGATGCCCGCCATCTGCAGACTCGGCGCGATGGACTGCTTCCGCGATGTGCCCAAGATGCTGCTGGCCCGCCGCACTGAAGACCCGCAGGGGCGCGTGGACCAGGCGAATCTGGATATCCGCGTGTTCCCCACGCCTGTCCGCTCGCTGGCACTGCTGCAGGCGATCCGTGAACTGACAGATTGATCGATTGATTGACGTCAGGCCTTGCGCTGCTGATCTTTCAGCAGGGTTTCGAGCTGCAGAACGAATGCTTCGAGATTGTTGAAGCGGTCGCGCAGCCTAGGCAGATCGGCGTGCGATGCCAGCATCGATCGCACGGGATGCATCGCCGCATTGCGCAGCGTGATCAGGTGGCTCGTGGCCTGGTCGAACGCACTGCGGGTGCGATGGCCAAGCTGCAGCCTCAGTTCGTCGAGATTGCGACAGATCAACAGCAGATCGGTCAGCTCTGCGCCTTCCAGCGGCGTCAGGTCCACCCGCTGGCGGCGGGAGACTTCATATCGCCCCAGAATGTTGACCTGCCTCTGTTCAGGCAGATGACGCAGCCAGTCGAACATCTCCAGCTGATGCTGCTGAATGTGGAGCGTCAGCAGTCGCACCAGCCCGATTTCGAGCGCTGACAGCCACAGGTAGAAGAACACGCGCGACGGATGGCGGTTGAAGTCGGCGTAGTGAAGCAGCCCGATGATCTGATTCTCCTGCTCGCCTCGCACCAGCAGGGCACGCTGATCCACCAGCGCATCCATCGCTTCAGACAGCGTGGCATCCCACCGCAGCGTGGTGGCAGGGGACAGCGGCGTCATGACCTGGCGTACCTGCGCTATTTCGCCTGCAGCTTCCAGCGCATCGCGCGTGACCAGACCGATGATGGTCTGCCCATCCCCAGCCAGCACAGGCAGCTGATCGAACTGCTGATCCATCAGCGCCAGTGCGGCGTGAGGGGCCACATCACCCCGCACGCCAACCAGCTCACTGGCCGGCGTCATGAGGTGACGCACCGACAGGCTCTGCGTCAGTTCACGCAGACAGCCCTGACCGGCGATATCGGTCAACGGAGACGACTGGCATGGACCGGATGGCTTCAAAGCAGGCTCACAGAAGCAGGAGTTACCTCTGTCATTATCAGCCGGCTTTCGAGCGGGTCAATGATGTTGGATAGATGATGTCTGATAAACCAGACCGGGGATGGCAGGTTTATCCGTCTGGCGATGCGGAGGGTATGCAGTGGTGATCCATTCCGGTAAATGCTGATTATCCATCTCGTCATCCCCGCGAAAGCAGGCATGCTGGCAGGGGGGAGCCAGACGCAGATGGAAAGTCGAAAAATCAACGCGTGCGAACAGCGGAGTCATCCTTGCTTCGCCGCCACCCTCATCACATCACCATCCGCCACTCACCCCTGTCCGCGCTGGCGATACGCCGCGGGGCTCGAGCCCATCTCGCGCGTGAAACTGCGACTGAAGGCCGACAGGGTCGTGAAGCCGCACGCCTGGGCGATCTGGCTCATGCTGCGGTTGGTGGTGTCGATCAGCGATGCGGCGTAGATGCACTTGGATCGGCGGATGTAATGCCCTAGGCTCACGCCCATCTCCTGCTTGAAGAGGTGACGCAGGTGGCTGGGGGAGATGTCAATATCGTCGGCCAGATCGTCGATGCTCACCGGCTCATTCAGGTGCTGGCGCAGATAGCGACCGACTTCCTGAATCACACGCCGATTCTCACTCGTGACGGCCGGTGCGGATCGGCGGGCAGGCTCTTCATGTTCCACCCCCTTGAGCAGTACCTGCAGCAGCATGGCCAGTTCCAGTGCCATCTCATTGCGATCGGCCAGAGGCAGTGTCGTCTGAGGGTCCTGGGGCATCCGCTGGCAGAGTCGAGTGGCGTGATCGATCGCCGCCTGAGGCAATGCGAAGGTCCGCTGACGCAGCGGCGCCAGCATGGTGTCGTCCTGCATTTCAAAGGTGAAGAACAGTCTGCGGGGCGTGGACTGGCCATGGTCGGGATAGTGATGGTGCTGGTAGGGGAACACCAGAATCCCGCTGCCTGCGGGCATGTCCATGACCTGCCCGTCCAAAGCCAGCGTGCCTTCCTGTCCCAGGTTCAGCAGCAGCAGGTGGCGGTAATGGCAGGAGACGGAGGTAAGCCTGCTCTGGCGGTAGAACGCCAGAATATTAGTGGGAAGAGGCAGAGCGCCGGGCTGCTGGCCATGGTAATAATTCGTGGGTGTGGGCAGCGTCTGGGCGGCGTGGATCAAGGAGGCAAGGTGGGCGGAATGTCCATCGCCACCGGCCGACGCAGACGTCGGCGGAACTGTCAAATCTTTCGGCGAATTGGCGATTTCACGCTTGGCCATCACGCATTACGATCGTACCAGAGTCAAAGACTGACTGCCCGTTCTCAGGGCAGTTTAACTTTTTGTCCTTCAATGGGAGTTTCGCATGAGTGCTGTGGGTATTGGTCTGATCGGCTGTGGTCTGCGAGTTCAGGGCATGGCCAAGCGTCTGCTTTCGGTCGCCGGCGACAAGGTCAAGATTGTGGGCCTGCACGACGTTTCGCCCAAATCCATTGCCCAGGCCAAGGAAAAGCTCGAAATTCCCGATGCGAAGGTTCACGATTCCGTGGCTTCGCTGGTGAACGATCCGCAGATCAAGTGGGTGATGATCGGTTCGTGGAACTGCTACCACCGCGAACACGCCGTGGCCGCGATGGAAGCGGGCAAGGACGTGTTCTGCGAAAAGCCCATGGCCACCACGCTTGAAGACTGTCTGGCCATCCGCGATGCCCAGCAGCGCACGGGCAGGCGGTTCTTCCTGGGCTTTACGCTCCGCTACTCGCCGCTGTATCGTCGGGTGAAGGAAGTGGTCGAAGCCGGAACCATCGGCCGCATCCTCAGCCTGGAATTCAACGAAACCCTGGGCTTCAACCATGGCGGCTACATCCACCAGAACTGGCGCCGCCTGCGTTCCAACGCTGGTACCCATCTGCTGGAGAAGTGCTGCCACGATATCGACATCGTCGACAGCCTGGTCAAGAGCCCGATCCGTCTGGCGGCCAGCTTCGGCGGTTGTGACTTCTTCAAGCCCGAAAACGCCTACCACGCCGACCGCATCGGTCCCAATAAGGACGGCGTGCCTGCCTTCCAGAACATGGGCAATGCGTCGGAATCGCCGTTCCGCACCGACAAGGATATTGTCGACAACCAGGTGGCCATCATCACCTACGCCAACGGCATCCGCGCCACGTTCCACACCAACTGTCTGTCGGCTCTGCCTGAACGCAGGCTCTACATCCAGGGCACGGAAGGCACGCTTCGCGCCAACGCCGTTCCGCTGGTGGTCAAGCATGACGACCCGGCCATCCCCACGCAGAGCGTGCTGCGCATGGAAGTCCGCCGCATCGGCTGGGAAACGGAAACCGAAGTGACGGATATCGTCGTCGGTGGCGGTCACGGCGGCAGCGACAACGTGCTGATCGACCATCTGGCTGAGTGCATCCTCAAGGGCACCGAGCCCATCACCGGCGTGAACGAAGGTCTGCGCTCGGCCATCAACTGCTTTGGTATCGACCAGGCGATGGATGAACAGCGCGTGGTCGACCTGACCCCGGTCTGGGAACAGGTGGGCATGCCGCTGGATCAGCCCGCGCTGGCCAGGGCCTGATACTCGTCTGAACAGTTCGTCATTCACGCCGCTGGCAGGTAAGCTGTCAGCGGCTTTTTCATAGATACAGGAACCGTGGGATGAAAAGCATCTATCTGATGACCGATCTGGAAGGCGTAGCCGGGGTGGTGGCCTTCGAGGAACACACCTATCCCACCGCCAAACATTACGAACATGCCAAGAAGCTGCTCACCGCCGAGATCAACGCGGCGGTTGAAGGTCTGTTGTCGGAAGGCGTGGATGACATCCTGGTGGTGGATGGTCACGGGCCGGGGGGTATCTGGTTTGAAGACCTGCATCCCGAAGCCAAGCTGCTCCATGGCAGGCCCATCACGGGGCAGATCATGCGTCAGCCCATGGAGCGATACGACGCCGTGGCGCTGCTGGGCCAGCATGCGATGGCCGGGGTGAGCACGAGCAATCTGAGCCATACGCAGAACAGCCGCGCCATCGACTACTTCAAGCTCAACGGCCGACCCATTGGCGAGATCGCCCAATTGGCCCTCTACGCCGGCGCTCTGGGCAAGCCGATGATCTTCCTCACCGGCGAAGTCGACGCGTGCAAGGAAGCCGAAGAAGTGATCCCGGGCATCACCACCATCAGTGTGAAGCAGGGGCTGGGGCGCTGCTCGGCCATCACGATTTCGGCGCAGAAGTCACGCCAGCTGATTCGTGAAGGCGTGGCGCAGGCCGTGCGGTTGCATCGCGCGAACCCGATCCAGCCGCTGGTGTGGCCGGGGCCCTATACACTCGAAAAACGCTTCTACAGCACGCACGAAGCCGACAACGCCATGATGCTGCCCGGCTACGAACGCATCGATGGCCAGACTGTGCGCGTCCGCGGTGATGACATCCGCGATGTGATCTATCGCTGAGCAGGAACGTTGCTTTACGGGTCAGTCTGACAGGCCCAGCAGTGTCAGCGCATCGCGATGGATCATGTGTTCGATTTCCTCGGTCCTGAGCCGAGGCATCGCTGAGCCTTCGAGCATGTTGTTAAGTGAACGCAGCCCGGCGAGGGTGTCATTCACAGTCGTGAAGGGATAGTCCGTCCCGAAAAGCAGCTTGCGCCACACGCCATATTCCTGCACGAGCATCAGGCTCTGATACAGCTGGAACGGGCGGTAGTAAAGCGCACTGACATCAGCATACACATGCGGATGCTTGCGGATGACGGCTACGCACTCGCCTTCGTAGGGGTGGCCCAGATGCGCCAGGATGATGCGACATTCCGGGAACCGCATGGCCACCGGGTCCAGATGGCGAGGCAGTGTGCAGTCCAGCGGAGCCTGCGAAATGAAGGTGGTTCCCGTATGAAGCAGCACAGGCAGTTTGTTCGCCTGGGCGTAGGCCCACAGCGCATCAAACTGCCTGTCCTGCGGATAAAACCCGCTGTACATGGGCATGAGCTTGATCCCGCGCAGCCCCAGTTCCTGGTGGCCCTGTCTGAGCTGGTATTCCCAGTTGGGCTCGGTGGGATCGAGCGATAGAAAACCGATCAGATGCTCCGGGTCCTGCTGCACGTAGCTGGCCACGTATTCATCGGGCACCCACAGATCGCTGAGCCTGGCTTTGCCACCGAACACGATGGTCTTCGTGTCGGAAGGGCAGTTGACGCGGTAATGCTCATAGTGCACGTCCAGGGCGACAGCAGCACCGCCTCGGGCGCGACTGGCCTGATCGCGAAAGTTCTGACCGAAGTGGTCAGGATACGCCCAGGCATGACTATGAACGTCGATGATCATTCAGCCAGCCCCCTTTGGCAGAACGTCGGAATCAGGCTTTGCCCACGGCGGCTTTGAGCCTGTCGAACAGACGATCCACTTCAGCGCGGGTTTCGTCGTCGAGCTTGTAGCCCACCGGGCCGCGCACGACGGTGTTCTTGAACACACCCTGCTTCACCAGCAGATGCTTTTCGATTGCCAGGAAGGCATCGAGGCTGGTCTGCATGGTGACGAGCGTGGTGAGCACCGGCCAGATGCGGTAGACGGCGGCTTCGTCCTTGTTTTCAAGGGCATTCCACAAGGCGACGACTGCCCAGACCAGTTCGCCGCCGGGCATGGTTCCGACGATGCCACGACGGTGGCTGTCGACCAGCGCCAGGCCGCCCGTGCCTTCGAAGATCTTCGCCTGCCCCTTAGTGGCGTCGCGCAGTTCGCTGAGCTTGGGGCCGATGGGCGTGGCTTCAGGCTTGAAGAGCACGCGATCTGCGCCGTGGTCGAGCATCAGCTGAGCCTGCAGGGCGATGGGCATGGGCTTGCCCACGTAGCCCGAGGCATCCTGAACGATGACCGGGATCGAGATGGCTTCGATGATGCGCTTGTAATAGCGATACAGCTCCGCTTCGCCCACTGCGGTGGCCACGGGGGGAATGACCATGACCGCATCGGCGCCATGATCCTGCGCGTGCTTGGCCAGATTGATGGCGGTGAGCGTTGATTCCGCGCCCACGCTGATGGTCACGCTGCCACGCTGACCACCAAACCTGCAGGCCAGCTCGGCCAGCTGTTTGCGTTCCTCAGTGCTGAATCGCAGCGTCTCAGAGACCATGGCCATCACGACGCCATCGGCGCCCTGGTCATAGATCCAGTTGAGATGTTTTTCCAGCGTGGCTGCGTCGATGGTTTCATCTTCATGCAGCGGCGTCTGAAAAACAGGAAGCACCCCGGTCAGTTTCTTGCTCATACGATCAGGCCTCGTGCATCAATGGGAAGCTGCTCCAGCTGTCCATCCTCATGGAGCAGCCAGGCATTGTTATGGAGATTCACACACGGACAGACGTGATTCATGACGATCTGGATGCGGTCGCCAAGCAGAGGGCGCTGCTCGCAGTGGGTCAGATCGATCTGGCCATGTTCCTCGCTCAGGCGCGTCACCTTGGCATCGGGATAGTTGATCACCGTGCCAAAGCCGCCATTCATCGGATCGCGGAAGTAGCGGTCGGCCGTGAGGGTCTTATTGCCCGCATCGACGACACACTGATTGGGCACCGCCGTGCTGATGACGGTGGTGAGCACCGTGGCCGCACATTCATCCAGCGAGCACCAGCCACCGCGGTAGGTGTTGGTGTCGTTGAAGATGTTGGTCCCGGGACGGATTTCGGTGTACTGCGGAATCAGGTGCGACTGGTACGCAGTGGGGCTGGAACCGCCCGACACGATTTCCGCCTGCAGGCCTGACCTGGCATAAAGGTCCAGCGTGGCCTGGAGGATATCTGAGACGGTCTTGAGCGCCGCAGGCTGCTCGGCGGTGGGCATGCTCAGATGGCCGGGGTAGCAGAACAGCCCATCAAGACGAACACCCAGGGTGCGATCGGCGTGCTGCGCCAGTTCGAGTGCTTCTTCAGGCGTCTGAACGCCGGTGCGGTGCATGCCCACGTCGATGTCAGGCAGGATGCCGATGGTCGTGCCCTTGGATCGCGCCGCTGCAGCCAGGGCATCGATAGCCTGACGCGAGTCGACCGCGACGCGCATGGTGTGCGTGCGGGCCAGCTCGGCCACGCGCGGGGCGCGGACCGGGTCGAGCGCCGGATACGCCAGCAGCAGGTCGTTGGTTTCGTTGGCCATCACATCGGCTTCGCCGACCTTGGCAACCGTCAGACCCTTTGAGCCGGCTTCCACCTGCAGGCGGGCCATGAGACGCGATTTGTGGGTCTTGGTATGCGGGCGGATGTTGAGCTTGTGCTGCCTGCCATAGCGGGCCAGCTTATCGATGTTGCGCTTCACCTTGCCCAGATCAATCACCAGGCAGGGCGTGGGAATGTTTTCAAGCGTGGGCGTAGTCGAGACGGGAGTCATAGGTCATTCCATCGGGGAAAAATGCCTTCAATCGTAGACTATGAGGATACTTGTCTTTGTCAGCTTTGGCCAACCGTATCAATTGATACGGGGGATCAGCCTGCCCAGGTGGTGGGCGAAGTGACGGAACTGCAGCTGCTGGGCTGTGGCGTAGTCCATGGCACCATAGAGGGGGGATGGATGGATCGGCCCATGATGCTGGCGGAAGCGGGCGATGGTCTGCAGCAGCTGATCGACGGCCTGGGTGTCATGAGCTTCGCAGACGCCATGGGCCGTCTCGGGAAGAGTGGGGGTTCCGCTGCTGAAACCACGAGCCAGCGTACGGCTGAGCAGGTGTTTACCCACCAGCGCCCGTACGATGCCCATAACCTTCTGCATGGCCCATGAGGGCTGGGGGTAGCCATCCATCGCGAAACGCAGCCAGTCGTTGAGATGCAGGGCGATCTGGGAAAGGTTCCAGTTGCCTGTCATGTCGTAGCCCTGAAGCAGCAGCTGCAGGTCGGCGACGATGGAATCCCAGTCATTGAATGTGAGTTGGCGAGGCTGCCTCATACGTGCTGAATCCCGGATGGAAAGAGGATGCCCGAAAGCTTACTGGGCCAAAGCAGGGGCTGCCAGTTCCGCTTCAATCTGGGCGCGCAGCTGTTTGTAGTCGGTCTTGCCTGTGCCCAGCACGGGGATCTGATCGACCTTCTTCACGGCGTTGAGGCGCATCAGACCGGACATGCCATGCTC
>Ga0207868_1001071_pt1 | contig 22061 bp, 19 predicted proteins | sample Passage237B_FD_187370 | JGI IMG/M metagenome (GOLD analysis project Ga0207868, IMG submission 187370) | Cellulose adapted compost microbial communities from Newby Island Compost Facility, Milpitas, CA, USA - Passage2 37B (SPAdes) (version 3) ... | reverse complement strand
CAGCCTTCGACATCGGGTCCCTCCCCCTGGCCATTGCAATCGCGCCGTGTCCGGCGCCACAATGCCGCTGGCCGGGCCCGCCTGTCCCGATCGGGACATCCGGGTGCGGCCATTTGCCGGCAACATATCCCTTCCATGCCAGAGTTTTCTATCAGTTCTATGACGATGCCAGCATCCCGCCCCAGCCTGTCCCCCGTCGCCATCGTCGTCCTGCCGCTCGGTGCGACCGAGCAGCACGGCCCGCATCTGCCCTTCGAGACCGACACGATCATCGCCGAAGGCATCGCCGCGCGCGCCCGCGAACTGCTGCCGCAGGGCATGGAGGTGGAGTTCCTGCCCGCCGAGCCGATCGGCTATTCGCCCGAGCATCTGTTTTCGCCCCGCACGCGCTCGCTCGGCTTCGGGGAGGCCGTGGACCGCTGGATCGGCATCGGCGAGGCCGCGGCCGCGCGCGGCGCGCGGCGCTTCGTCATGCTCAATGCCCATGGCGGCAACGCCCCGCTGATGACGGTCGTCGCGACGGAATTGCGTGTCCGCCATGCCATGCTGGCCGTGGCGACGAGCTGGACGCGGTTCGGCTATCCGGCCGATCTCGTCTCCGCGGAGGAGAAAGCCTACGGGGTCCATGGCGGCTTCGTCGAAACATCGGTGATGCTGGCCCTGCGGCCCGACCTCGTCGACATGGCGCAGGCCCGCGACGTGCCCTCCGCGCAGCGATCCTTTGCCGGCGAATTCACCCATCTTCGCGCATACGGGCCGCATGCCTTCGGCTGGGACATGCGCGACCTGTCGCCGCGCGGCGTCGTCGGCAACGCCGCGGCCGCGACCGCCGCCGCAGGCGAGCGCATCATCGCCCACTCGGCCCGCGGCTTCGTCGAGCTGCTCGGGGACGTCGCCCGCTTCGATCTCGCCCGGCTTGCCTGAGAAGCGCGCGGCGGCGGGCGCGGACGCGCCGCCCGAAGCGTTTTTCCCGCGTGCAAAACGGCATGCGGGCTCCTATATCAGCCGCGATACCCCTTGCCCGCCAGGAGAACGACCATGCCAGAAGCCCAGGCGCAGAAATCCGCACAGATCCCCGTCACCGTGCTCACCGGCTATCTCGGCTCCGGCAAGACGACGCTTCTCAACCGCATCCTCTCCGAGGATCACGGCAAGCGCTACGCCGTCATCGTCAACGAGTTCGGCGAGATCGGCATCGACAACGACCTGATCGTGGAATCCGACGAGGAGATCTACGAGATGAACAATGGCTGCATCTGCTGCACGGTGCGCGGCGATCTCGTCCGCACCGTCGAGGGCCTGATGCGCCGCCCCGGCCGCTTCGACGCGATCCTGGTCGAGACGACCGGCCTCGCCGACCCCGCCCCCGTCGCCCAGACCTTCTTCATGGACGAGGACGTGCGCGCGAAGACGCGGCTCGACGCCGTGGTGGCGCTGGTCGATGCCAAGCATCTGCCGCTGCGGCTGAAGGATTCGAAGGAGGCGGAGGACCAGATCGCCTTTGCCGATGTGATCGTGCTGAACAAGACCGACCTCGTCAGCGAGGACGAGCTGCGCGCCGTCGAGGCGACCGTGCGCGCGATCAATCCCGGCGCCAGGATCCTCAAGGCGCAGCGCTCCGGCGTGCCGCTCGCTGAAGTGCTCGACCGCGGCGCCTTCGACCTGTCCCGGGCGCTGGAGAACGACCCGCATTTCCTCGATGCCGAGGACCACGGCCACGACCACAGCCATGACCACGAATGCGGACCGGATTGCGACCACGACCACCACCATCATCACGACCACCATCACGGCGACGCCTCGCCCATCCATGACGTCTCGGTCCGCTCGATCTCGCTGCGGGCCGGCGAGATGGACCCCCGCAAGTTCTTCCCGTGGATCGAGAAGACCACGCAGATGGACGGGCCCAACATCCTGCGGCTGAAAGGCATCATCGCGCTCAGCAAGGACCCTGACCGCTACGTGGTCCAGGGCGTGCACATGATCCTGGAGGGCGACCACCAGCGGCCGTGGAAGGAGGGCGAGGCGCGCGAAAGCCGGCTGGTCCTCATCGGCCGCGATCTTGATGCGGAGCGGCTGCGCCGCACCTTCGAGGCGTGCCAGGCGGCCTGAGCTGACCTTAACCCTCCCCTCCCCCCTTGTGGAGAGGGTCGGACCGCAGGTCCGGGGCGGGGGTCGATAGGCTCCTTCTTCGGACTACCCCAACCCCGCCGCTCCGCGGCGACCCTCCCCACAAGGGGGAGGGTAAGGAGCCATCCATGCCCACCGTCGCTCCGCTCGACCTCTCCGGCCATTGCATCGCCGCCTGCTGGCTGGGCGAGGTGCCGCATTTCGCCCTCGCCGACGGCACCGTCCACCGCCTCGACCACGGACACAAGGCGGTCGAGGCGCATGACGGGCTGCTGGCCGCCGTTCCCTCGCTGGACGGCAAGACGCTGCTGACCGCCGGCGAGGACGGCAAGGTCAAGGCGATCCCCGCAGCGGGCGAGCCGGCGCTGCTGGGCGAGGTGCCGCGCAAATGGGTGCATGCGCTGGCCGCGGGGCCGCAGGGCGCCGTCGCCTGGGCGAGCGGACGCAACGTCTGGGTCAGGCTCGCCGACGGCACGCTTCGCGAGTTCCAGCACCCGCGCACCGCCGAGGCCGTGGCCTTCGCGCCGAAGGGGCTGCGCATCGCTGTTGCCCGCTACAACGGCGCGACGCTGCATTTTCCGGCGGCGGCCGGCAAGCCGACCGAGCTCGAGTGGGCCGGCGCGCACACGATGGTGACCTTTTCGCCCGACGGCCAGTTCCTCGTCACCGCCATGCAGGAAAACGCGCTGCACGGCTGGAAGCTCGTCGACGGCAAGCACATGCGCATGAGCGGCTATCCGGCCAAGGTGAAAAGTCTTTCGTGGGGGCCGAAGGGCCGCTGGCTGGCGAGCTCTGGCGCGCCCGCGGCCATCGTCTGGCCGTTCCAGGCCAAGGACGGGCCGATGGGCAAGGCGCCGCTGGAGCTCGGCACGCGCGGCGATTCGATGGCGACCGCGGTCGCCTTCCACCCCGGCGACGAGGTGGTGGCGATCGCCTATGCCGACGGCATGGTGCTCGCCGCCCGCTGCGCCGACCAGAAGGAGGTGCTTCTGCGCCGGCCCGGCAAGGGCGCGGTGGGCGCGCTGGCCTGGGATGCGACCGGCCAGAGGCTTGCCTTCGGCTCGGATGCGGGCGACTGCGGCGTCATCGACATTTCCGCCTGAAAGGCCCTATCGCACCAGAACCGCCCTCAGATCGTTGACGTTCGTCCCGGTCGGGCCGGGCGAGAACAGGTCGCCGACGGCTGCGAACGCGCCCCACGAATCGTGGGCGGCAAGCAGCGCCCGCGGATCGAGCCCCGCCGCACGCATGCGCGCGGCGCTGGAGAAATCGGCGAAGGCGCCGGCATTGGCCTCTGTTCCGTCGATCCCGTCGGTGTCGGCTGCGAAGGCGGCGATGCCGGCCACGCCGTCGATGCCGAGTGCCAGCGAAAGCAGGAACTCGCCATTGCGCCCGCCCCGTCCGCCCGCGCCGCGGACCGTCACCGTCGTCTCGCCGCCGGACAGGATGAGGACGGGCTTCGGGAACGGCCGGTCCCGCATCGCCACCTCGCGCGCGATCGCGGCATGCACCGCGCCCACCTCGCGGGCCTCGCCCTCGATCGCATCCGACAGGATGGCGGCCGCGACGCCCTGCCGACCGGCCTCGGCGGCGGCGGCTTCCAGCGATCTCGCGGCGGACGCGATCACCCGCACCTCGTGCCCGGCAAAGCGCGGGTCGTCCGGCTTCGGCGCATCGGCGTCGGGCGAGCCGAGGCGGCGCATCGCCGCGGCGGGAAGCTGGAGCCCGTATGTCTGAACCAGCCGCAGCGCATCGGCGCGCGAGGCCGCATCCGGAACCGTCGGTCCCGAGGCGACGAAGGCCGGATTGTCGCCGGGGATGTCGGAGACGACCAGCGTCACGACCTTCGCCGGATGCGCCGCCGCCGCCAGCCGGCCGCCCTTGACGGCCGACAGATGCTTGCGGATCGTGTTCATGGCCGCGATCGGCGCACCGGACGCGAGCAGCGCCTGGTTGACGGCGATCTCGTCGTCGAGGCTCATGCCGGCCGGCGGCGCCGGCAGCAGCGCCGAGCCGCCGCCCGAGATCAGCGCGATGACGAGGTCGTCGGCCGTCAGCCCCTCGACCGCCGCGAACAATCGCCGGGTGGCTTCGAGCCCCGCCGCATCCGGCACCGGGTGCGCGGCCTCCAGCACCTCGACCGACCGGCAGCGCGCGGCATAGCCGTAGCGGGTGACGACGACGCCTTCGAGCGGCCCGTCCCACACCGCCTCCAGCGCCTGCGCCATCTGCGCCGAGCCCTTGCCGGCGCCGATCACGACCGTGCGGCCCCTGGGACGGGCAGGCAGGAACGCGCGGATCGTCCGGCGCGGATCGGCCGCCGCCACAGCCGCATCGAAGAGCGCGGCGAAGAAGACGCGGGGATCGGGGATCATCGGCGCCTCGCAGGACAGCGGCGGTCAAAGGCGGGCGACGCCCTCACGAGGCGGACGCCGCACCGGACAGCTCGGCCTTGACCGCGCGCCCCGCGACATAGACTTCGCGCACCGCGCGGTCGTCGCCGAGCGTCTGCAGAACGAACAGCTCTTCCGCCAGCGTCTCGACCGTTTCCATGCGCAGTGCCATGGCCGGCGTCGCCCGCGCGTCGAGGACGACGAAATCGGCATCCGTTCCCTCGTCGAGCGTCCCCACCCGGTCGTCGATCGACAGCGCCCGCGCATTGCCGAGCGTGATCTGCCAGAACGAGGCGAACGGGTTCAGCTTCTCGCCCTGCAGCGCGATCACCTTGTAGCCCTCGTCCATCGTGCGCAGCATCGAATAGTTGGTGCCGCCGCCGACATCGGTGGCCGCGGCGATCCGCAGCGGCTTCGCCCGCCGCCGGTAGCGGTGATAGTCGAACAGGCCGGAGCCGAGAAACAGGTTGGACGTCGGGCAGAACACCGCGACGGAACCCGTGTCGGAGAGCATGTCGGCCTCGCGCTCGGACAGGTGGATGCAGTGGCCGAGAAGCGCCTTGCGGCCGAGCAGCCCATAGTGGGCATAGATGTCTGTATAGTCCTTCCGCTGCGGATAGAGCTCCTGCGTCAACGCGATCTCGGCGTGGTTTTCCGACAGGTGGGTCTGCATGTGGAGGTCGGGGAACTCGCGCATGAGTTGCCCCGCCATCTCCAGTTGCTCGGGGCTCGAGGTGATGGCGAAGCGCGGTGTGACCGCATAGTGGAGCCGGCCGCGGCCGTGCCACTCGGCGATCAGCGCCTTCGTGTCGTCATAGCCCGTCTGCGGCGTGTCGGTGAGCCCGTCCGGCGCGTTGCGGTCCATCATCACCTTGCCGGCGATGACGAGCATGTCGCGGCCGAGCGCCTCGGCGAAGAACGCCTCGGCGCTGGCGCGATGCACCGAGCAATAGGCGGCGACGGTCGTCGTGCCGTGGCGGATCGCCTCGTCGAGGAACAGCCGCGCCAGCCGCCGCGCATGCTGCGCGTCGCGGAACTTGGTTTCCTCGGGAAAGGTGTAGGTGTTCAGCCAGTCGAGCAGCTCCGCCCCGTAGCTCGCGATCACCTGCATCTGCGGCATATGGACATGGGCGTCGATGAAGCCGGGCAGGATCAGGTGAGGCCGGTGATCGACCGTCTCGACGGACGGGCCGGCTTCGGCGGCCACGGTGGCGAAGTCCCCCATCGCGACGATGCGGCCGTCCTCCACCAGAAGCCCGCCATCCTCGGCGAAGCGGTAGGAGGCGCGGTCGTCCAGCCCCTCCGGCTCGGTCAGGAAGGACAGCAGCCGCCCGCGGATGACGAGGCGGCTCACCGAAGGCACCCATGCCGGAAGGCAGCCCGCCACCCGTCGCCTGCCTGTCGGCTTCCCCTCCCCGTAAAGGACGGTGAGAGGAAGGCTGGCCGTAACGTCGTTGCCCCCGCTCCCCGTCCTTTACGGACAGAATGCAGGGACGCGGAGCAGGATCGGAGAGCCAAGGCCCCGCGTGTCGTCGTCACTTCCGCGCCTCCTCGAACCACGCCGCGATCAGCGCGCGCTCCGCCTCGGTGATGCCGGATACGTTGGCCGGCGGCATGGCATGGCTGACGCCCGCCTGCAGGTAGATCTCGCGCGCATGGGCGGCGATCGTCCGGTCGGTATCGAGCTCCACCCCCTTCGGCGCGCGCCGGATGCCCTCATAGGCCGGCTCGGCGGCGTGGCACATGCTGCAACGCCCCATCACCGTGTCGCGCACGGCCGGGAAATGCGCGGAGGCCACCATCTGCTGCTGCAGCGCCGAGAGCCTCGGCTCGTCGGTCAGCACGGCGGGCGCGGTCGACAGCCACATGATGACGATGAACAGCACCGCCGCCAGCCCCCAGGTCCAGTGCGGCCGGCCCTTCCTCGCATGCATGGTGTTGAAATAGTGCCGGATCAGGACCCCGATCAGGAAGATCAGCGAGGCGATCACCCAGTTGAACTGCGTGGCGAAGGCCAGCGGGTAGTGGTTCGACAGCATCAGGAAGATGACGGGCAGCGTCAGGTAGTTGTTGTGCAGCGAGCGCGTCTTGGCGATCCGGCCGTATTTCGGGTCCGGCTTGCGGCCGGCCTTCAGGTCGGCGACCACGATCTTCTGGTTGGGAATGATGACCAGAAAGACGTTGGCCGACATGATCGTGGCCGTGAACGCGCCCAGATGCAGGAAGGCCGCGCGCCCGCTGAAAAGCTGCGTGTAGCCCCAGGCGATCGCCACCAGCGCCACGTAGAGCACGAGCATCAGCGTCGTGTCGTTGCCGGCAAGCGGCGACTTGCAGAGAAGGTCGTAGATCAGCCAGCCGACCGCCAGCGACGCCAGCGAGATCAGGATCGCCACCGGCGCCGAGACGTCGAGCACGGCCGGATCGACGAGATAGAGGTCGGCGCCGGCATAATAGACGATCGCCAGCATGGCGAAGCCCGAGAGCCAGGTCGAATAGGACTCCCACTTGAACCAGGTCAGGTGTTCCGGCAGTTCCGCCGGCGCGACCAGGTATTTCTGGATATGGTAGAAGCCCCCGCCATGGACCTGCCATTCCTCGCCATGCGCGCCGGCGGGCAGGCCCGGCCGCTGCCTGAGCCCGAGGTCGAGCGCGATGAAATAGAAGGACGAGCCGATCCACGCGATCGCCGTGATCACGTGCAGCCAGCGCACGGCAAACGACAGCCAGTCCCAGGCGATCGCGAATTCCTGCATGGCGCGGCCCCTCCTCGTTGAGCTTCCGACATTACGGACTGCGGCTTAAAGCGCCAGCAGCGAGATACGCGATGACTTTCAAAAAAAACTGGAAAATAATGGACCGCCTGCGGAAATCGGGGGGAGAGCATGGCCTATCTCGACAACATCGCCGTGTTCGTCCGCGTCGTCGAGCTGGGCAATCTCTCCTCGGCCGGACGCGACATGCGCATCTCGCCCGCGGTGGCCTCGAACCGCATCAAGGAGCTTGAGAAGCATCTCGGCGTGCGGCTGTTCAACCGCACCACCCGGCAATTGATGCCGACCGAGCACGGCCGCGTCTTCTACCAGGGCGCCAAGCGCATCCTCGAGGCCGTCAACGAGGCGGAAGGCTCCGTTGCCGCGCTTTCCGGCCAGCCGCGCGGCACCATTCGCGTCACCGCCCCGCTCGGGCTCGGCCGCCGCATGATCGCGTCGGGCATCCCGGAGTTCCACGACCGCTATCCCGACATCGAGGTCAGGCTGCGCCTGTCCGACCACAATGTCGACATCATGAAGGAAGGCATCGACGTCGCCTTCCGCCTCGGCCAGCTCGAGGATTCGAGCCTGAGGATGCGCGGCATCGCCGAATGCGAGCGGGTGATCGCCGCCGCCCCCTCCTATCTCGCCCGCCGCGGCCGGCCCGAGACGCCGCACGACCTCGTCGAGCAGAAGCACGACTGCCTGCTTCTGCGCTTCCCCGGCTCGCGCGAGAACGCCTGGACGCTGGCGACGCCGAAGGGGCCGCAGAAGATCGAGGTCCACGGCCCGTTCGATTCCGACGACGGGGACGTGTTGACCGGCTGGGCGCTGGCCGGGCGCGGCATCGTCAACAAGCCGCGCTTCGAGATCGAGCCCTTCATCCGCGAGCGGCGGCTGCAGGTGATTCTCGCCGCCTTTCCGCCGACGCCCGTGCAGCTTGCCGCCATCTATCCCCACAAGAACTTCCAGGACCCGAAGGTGCGGCTGCTGCTCGATTTCATGGCCGAGCGCTGCCAGCGCATGATCCGTGACATCCTCGCCGCGCGCTGAGCCCGCGGTAGCGGGCGCAAACGCCGCACCCGCAACCTGAACGGGACATTTCGCGTTGAGCGCGGTAGTTTGCATCTTTTCGGCAAGGAGAGTTCGTCATGGCGTCCCATGCAACCCGCAACGACCTGAAATCCAACGTCAAGAAGGTCTCGATCGAACTGCTCAACGCGCGGCTCGCGGACGCCATCGACCTGGCGCTTGTGACCAAGCAGGCGCACTGGAACCTGAAGGGCCCGCAGTTCATCGCCATCCACGAGATGCTCGACGGCTTCCGCAAGACGGTCGACGAGCATGTCGACACCATCGCCGAGCGCGCCGTCCAGCTCGGCGGCACCGCGTTCGGCACAGCCCAGACCGTGGCCGAGACGACCACGCTCAAGCCCTATCCGACCAACATCTACAAGACCAGGGATCATCTCGCGGCCCTGATCGAGCGCTACGGCGCGGTGGCGAACGCGGTGCGCGCGGCGATCGACGAGGCCGACGAGGCGGGCGACGCCGACACCGCCGACATCTTCACCGCCTTCTCCCGCGAGCTCGACAAATCGCTCTGGTTCCTCGAGGCGCACGTCCAGGAAAAGGAATAGACCGTTTCCGGTTCGGGCCGGATCGCCCCTCATCCGCTGGCGGGACCTTCTCCCCGTGAACGGGGAGAAGGACGCCGTCCGCGCCGCCGGCGCCGGACGACTGCGTTGAGTTTTCGGCCCTGGAGCGTCTGTTTCGATGGAATCGAAACAGACGCTCCAGGTGTTTGATTTGTTGCGCTTCCGAACCGAACAGGTGGTGTCCGCTTATTCTGGAAACGTTCTACCGTCCGCCGAGCGCGCGCATGATCTCGGCCGCGGCGAGCGCGGCGATCACCGCCGGCCGCTTGTCGTCGAGATCGCTGCCGCCGATCGGCGAGACCAGCCGAGCAAAGCCGGCCTCGGTGCCGCCGGCCTCCCTAAGATACCAGCTCCGGAACGTGGCCTTCTTTGTCTTCGAGCCGATCATGCCGACATAGGCCGCGTCGGGTCGCTTCAGCGCTTCCGCGACGATCAGGAAGTCGAGCGCATGGTTGTGCGTCAACACGACGAAGGCCGAGCCGGCCGGCGCGGCGCGCACCACCTCTTCCGGCATCGGCGTCAGCCGCGCGGTGACCTCTTCCGGGAGCCCGTCGAGCGCATCGGCGCGCGTCTCCACTACGGTGGCGCGAAGCGGCAGCAGGGCGAGCGCGGCGGCGAGCGCGTGGCCGACATGGCCGCCGCCGAAAATGAAGACACGCGGCTGCGCCGCCTCTTCCGCCGCCACCCGCGCTTCCAGGGTGCGGCGGCGTTCGGCGTCGACCAGCGTGATCGAAAGCGCGACGCGCCCGCCGCAGCACTGCCCGATCTCGGGGCCGAGCGGAATGTCCATCGCGCCGGTGGCGACGTTCCGGCGGATCAGCTCGCGCGCCCGCTCGATCGCCAGGAATTCGAGTTGGCCGCCGCCGATCGTCCCCAGCGTTGCGGCTTCCGAGACGACCATCCAGGCGCCTTCCTCGCGCGGCGTCGAGCCGCGCGCCTGCGCGACCTCGATCGCCGCCGCGACGGGCGCAGCGTCGAGAAAGGCACTAAGCCTGGAAAGACTGGTGGTCATGGCTGGCCGGCATGCGGCTCACCGCCGCCTCCCGCTTCAGCCGCTCGATGGCCATCAGCACGCGTTCGGGCGTCGCGGGCGCGTCGAGCCGGGGGCAGATGCGATGGCCGGCGACGCTCGCCACCGCGTCGGACAGCGCGTGCAGCACCGAAATGCCGAGAACGAAGGGCGGCTCGCCGACCGCCTTGGAGCGATGCACGGTCTTCTCGCGGTTCACCGACCAGTCGGCGAGCTTCACGTTGAAGATCTTCGGGCGGTCCGACGCGAGCGGGATCTTGTAGGTCGAGGGCGCATGGGTCCGCAATTGCCCGTTGGCGTCCCACACCAGCTCCTCGGTGGTCAGCCAGCCGGTCCCCTGCACGAAGGCGCCCTCCACCTGGCCGATGTCGATCGCCCGGTTCAGCGAGCGGCCGGCGTCGTGCAGGATGTCGACGCGCTCGATCATGTATTCGCCCGTCAGCGTATCGACCGACACTTCCGAGCAGGCGGCGCCATAGGCGAAGTAGTAGAACGGGCGTCCCTGCCCCTTGTCGCGATCCCAGTGGATTTCGGGCGTCTTGTAGAAGCCGGCCGCCGAGAGCTGGACGCGCGCCATATAGGCCTGGCGGACCAGTTCGGAGAACGGGATCTCCTGGTTGCCGACACGCACCCGGTTGGGCAGGAACAGCACCTGCTCGGCCGGCACGCCATGCGCCTCGGCGGCGAATGCGATCAGCCGGTCCTTGATCTGCCGCGCCGCGTCCTGCGCGGCCATGCCGTTGAGGTCGGAGCCGGACGAGGCGGCGGTCGCCGAAGTGTTCGGCACCTTGCCGGTCGTGGTAGCGGTGATCTTCACCTGGTCGAGGTCGATCTGGAACTCCTCGGCCACCACCTGCGCGACCTTGACGTAGAGGCCTTGCCCCATCTCGGTGCCGCCGTGGTTCAGATGCACCGAGCCGTCGGTATAGACATGCACCAGCGCACCGGCCTGGTTGAAGTGCGTCGCGGTGAACGAGATGCCGAACTTGACCGGCGTCAGCGCCAGCCCGCGCCGGATCACCGCGCTGTTGGCGTTGAAGGCGCGGATCTCGCGCCGCCGGCGCGCGTAGCCGGCCTCGGCCTCCAGCTCGGCGACGATGCGCTGGATGATGTTGTCCTCGACCTTCTGGTGATAGGGGGTCGTGTCCCGCCCCCTCTCCTCGCCCATCGGGTCGTAGAAGTTCTTCTTGCGCACCTCGAGCGGGTCGAGCCCGGTCGCGAACGCGATCTCCTCGATCACCCGCTCGATGCCGACGACGCCCTGCGGGCCGCCGAAGCCGCGGAAGGCGGTGTTCGACACCGTGTTGGTGTAGAACGGGGCCGAAACGGCCTTCACCGCCGGCAGGTAATAGGTGTTGTCGCAGTGGAACAGCGCGCGGTCGGTGACCGCGCCCGAAAGATCGGCCGAGAAGCCACAGCGCGCGGCATAGACGAGGTCGATGCCGAGGATGTTGCCCGCCTCGTCGAAGCCCACCTCGTAGTCGATGACGAAATCGTGCCGCTTGCCGGTGGCGGTCATGTCGTCGTCGCGGTCCGGACGCAGCTTGACCGGCCGGCGCAGCTTCTTGGCCGCCACCGCTGCGATCGCCGCGAACTGGTTGGCCTGCGTCTCCTTGCCGCCGAAGCCGCCGCCCATGCGGCGCACCTCGATGGTCACGGCGTGGTTGGGCACGCCCAGCACGTGCGCCACCATGTGCTGCACCTCGCTGGGATGCTGGGTGGAGGAATAGACGGTGACGTCGTGATCCTCCCCCGGCACGGCAAGCGCGATCTGGCCCTCGAGATAGAAATGGTCCTGCCCGCCGACATGCGCGCGCCCCTTGATGCGGCGCGGCGCGGCCGCGAGCGCGGCGGCAGCGTCTCCGCGCCGCAGGGTCAGCGGCTTGGTGACGAGCCTGTCCTTCTGCGGGTCGAGATCGTCGATGGCGACGACCGCCGGCAGCGGGGCGTATTCGACCTTGGCGAGCTGCGCCGCGCGCCGGGCCTGGTCGCGCGTCGCCGCCACCACGGCGAAGATCGGCTGGCCGTAGAACTGCACCTTGCCGGTGGCCAGCACCGGCTCGTCTTCGAGCCCCGTCGGCGAAATGTCGTTGGCGCCCGGCATGTCCTCGCCGGTCAGCACGGCGACGACGCCCGGCGCGGCCTTCACCGCCGACAGGTCGCACGCCACGATCGTCGCGTGGGCGGCCGTGGACAGGCCGAGGCAGGCATGCAGCGTGCCGCGCGGCTCGGCTATGTCGTCGATATAGACGGCGGCGCCGGTGACGTGCTTGTGCGCCGAATCGTGGCGCCGGTCGGTAGCGACCCCGCCGTCGATGCGCGCGGCGGTGAGATCGGGCGCGGCATGCTTGTTCATCTCACGCCTCCTCGTAGCGCCTGACCTGGATCGGCGCCCTGGTGCCGGTCGTCTCCAGATAGAAGCGCTTCAACAGGTTCTTCGCCGCCAGCATGCGGTAGCCGGCCGAGGCGCGCATGTCGGAGATCGGCTGGAAATCCGCCTCGTAGGCGGGAAGGGCGGCCTCCACCGTCTCCAGCGTCCACGGCCGGCCCTCCAGCGCCGCCTCGACGGCCTTCGCCCGTTTCGGCGTCGCCGCCATGCCGCCATAGGCGATCCGCACGCTGGCCACGCGGCCGTCGCCGCCGAGCTTCAGATGGAAGGCGCCGAGCGTCGCGGTGATGTCCTCCTCGCGGCGCTTGCTGATCTTGTGGACGGCAAAATGCGCGTCGGCCGCCGGCAGCGGCACCTCGACCGCCTCGACGAACTCGCCCGCCGCCCGGTCCTGCTTGCCGTAGGCGATGAAGAAATCCTCCAGCGGGATCGTCCGCCGGCCATGCCCCTTGCGCAGCGTCAGCGTCGCGCCGAGCGCGATCAGCGGCGGCGGCGTGTCGCCGATCGGCGAGCCGTTGGCGATGTTGCCGCCGATCGTTCCCATGTTGCGCACCTGCTCGCCGCCGATGCGGTCGATAAGGGTTCCCAGCGCCGGGACACGGGCGGCAAGCATCGCGAACGCCTCGCTGTAGCTGACGCCGGCGCCGATGCGGATCGCGCCGTTCGCGGCCTCGATATGCCGCAGCTCGTTCAGCCCGCCGATGAATATGACCGGCGCGATATCGCGCATGAACTTGGTCACCCACAACCCGACATCGGTCGAGCCCGCGACCAGCCGCGCCGCCGGCTCGGCCTCGTAGACGCGGGCGAGGTCGTCCACGTCCGCGGGGATGACGAGCCGGTCCTTGCCGCTGCCCACTTCGACCCGCCTTCCGTCGCGCATCGCCGTCAGCTTCGCCGTCACCGCGGCGCGCTCGCGCACCAGGAAGTCGGCTTCCAGGCGTCCGTGCGCCGCCACCGCCCGCGCCGCCCGCACGATCGGCTCGTAGCCGGTGCAGCGGCACAGATTGCCCTGCAGCGCCTTCTCGATCGCGCGGTCGCCGGGTTTCGGGTCGCGCATCCACAGGGCGTAGAGCGACATGACGAAGCCCGGCGTGCAGAACCCGCATTGCGAGCCGTGGTGATCCACCATCGCCTGTTGGATCGGATGCAGCTCACCGGCCTCGCCTTCCAGGTGCTCGATCGTGACGACGTGGCAGCCGTCGACCGAGCCCAGGAAGCGGATGCAGGCGTTGACGGCCTCGTAGACGAGGCCCTCATGTCCCAGCCGCCCGACAAGCACGGTGCAGGCGCCGCAATCGCCCTCGGCGCAGCCCTCCTTGGTGCCCACCAGGCGCCGGCGCAGCCTCAGATAGTCGAGCAGCGTCTCGTCGGGCCTGACGTCGCCAAGGGCGACCTCCTCGCCGTTCAGCAGGAAACGGATGTGATCTCTGATCTGCGGAGCAGCCATTGCCTAGCTTTCTGCTTGGTGGCGTGAAAACGCACCGGCCTCCATCCCGCCGTCTGCCCCGCGCGACACTCAGCTTCCCCTGTATGTAGAGTAGCCATAGGGCGAAATCAGCAGCGGCACGTGATAATGCGCCTCCTCCGCGATGCCGAAGCGGATCGGCACCTGGTCGAGGAAGGCGGGCTCCGGCAGCGCCGCGCCGGAGGTCCTGAGATAGTCGCCGGCGAAGAAGACCAGCTCGTACCGGCCGGGCTCGAACGCTGCGCCTTCCAGCAGCGGCGCATCGCAACGCCCGTCGGAATTGGTCTCGACCGTCTTCAGCAGCCGGTGCGAATTGCCGTCGACGCGGTAGAGCGCGATCTTCAGCCCCGCCGCCGGCTTGCCCAAGGCGGTATCCAGCACATGGGTGGTCAACCTGCCGCGCGTGGTCATCTTTCCCCTTGTTTTCCCGCCGCTGCGCGCCGGCCGGCGCCGCAGGGCGTTTCCATGCTGGTATAAGCCACGATGCGACGAAACGGTGCGGAAAGACTTTCAAAATTTTTGAGGGGATTTGCGGCCCCCTTCTCTGCCATATCCTGAAGCCGGAGCCGGCAGGACGCGGCCGGCCAACGCGGAGCGAGGGATGCGATATGTGCGCGACATGCGGGGCTACGGCGCCAGCCCGCCGGACCCGCAATGGCCGGAGGGCGCGTTCGTCGCGGTCCAGTTCGTCGTCAATTACGAGGAGGGCGGCGAGAATTGCATCCTCCACGGCGACGCCGCCTCCGAAGCGTTCCTGTCCGACGTGGTCGGCGCCGCGCCATGGCCCGGCAAGCGCCACTGGAACATGGAATCCATGTACGAATACGGCGCGCGCGCCGGCTTCTGGCGCCTCCACCGCATGTTCACCGAGGCGCGACTGCCGGTGACCGTCTTCGGCGTCGCCGCCGCGCTCGCCCGCTCGCCCGACCAGGTGGCGGCCATGCAGGACGCCGGCTGGGAGGTCGCCTCCCACGGCCTGAAATGGATCGACTATCGCGACCACGACGAGGCGGCGGAGCGTGCCGACCTCGCCGAGGCGGTCCGGCTTCACGCCGAGGTCACCGGCGAGCGCCCGCGCGGCCTCTATGTCGGCCGTACCTCGGCCTGGTCGGTGCGGATCGCGGCCGCCGAGGGCGGCTTCGACTGGATCTCCGACACTTATGACGACGATCTGCCCTACTGGCTCGACCATGACGGCCACGGCAACCCGATCCCGCCGCAGCTCGTCATCCCCTACACGCTGGAGGCCAACGACATGCGGTTCGCCGTCGCGGCCGGCTTTTCCGACGGCGACCAGTTCTTCACCTATCTGAAGGACACGTTCGACACGCTGCATGCCGAGGGCAGGGCCGGCCGGCCGAAGATGATGAGCGTCGGCCTGCATTGCCGTCTCGCCGGCCGCCCCGGCCGCGCCGCCGCGCTGAAGCGGTTCATCGACTATGTGAAGGGCCACGACCGCGTCTGGGTCGCACGCCGGGCCGACATCGCCGCCCACTGGCGCGCGCACCATCCCTACGATGCCGCGCGGCTGCGGCCGAGCCGGATGAGCCGCGCCGTGTTCGTCCAGCGCTTCGGCGGCATCTTCGAGCATTCGCCCTGGATCGCCGAGCGGGCCTTCGACCTCGAGCTCGGCCCGGCGCACGATTCGGCCGGCGGCCTCGCCAACGCGCTGGCGCGCGTCTTCCGCACCGCGAGCGAGGCCGAGCGGCTCGGCGTCCTGCGGGCGCATCCCGACCTTGCCGGCAAGCTCGCGCAGGCGAAGCGCCTGACGGCGGAATCGGCAAGCGAGCAGGCCGCGGCCGGCCTCGACGCGCTGACCGACGCCGAGCGCGACACCTTCACCAGGCTGAACGCCGCCTATGTCGAGAAATTCGGCTTCCCCTTCATCATCGCCGTGCGCGGCCTGACCAAGGCCGACATCCTCGCCGCCTTCAAGACGCGGATCGACAACGACCGCGAGACCGAATTCGCCACCGCCTGCCGGCAGGTCGAGCGCATCGCCCTGCTGCGGCTGGCGGATATCCTCCCTCGATAGGTTTCGCCCGGTAGAACCCCGAATGTCCGCCAACGCCTATTTCGCCCCCTCCGGCGGCCATCCGCCGCAGACCGACCTGCTGACCGGCCGCGCCGTGTTCACACAGGCCTATGCCGTCATCCCGCGCGGCGTGATGCGCGACATCGTCACCAGCGTCCTGCCGTTCTGGGACAAGACCCGCGCCTGGATCCTGTCGCGCCCGCTGTCCGGCTTTGCCGAGACGTTCTCGCAATCCATCCTGGAGGTGCTGCCCGGCGGCGGCAGCGACAAGCCCGAACCCGACCCCGAGGCCGAGGGCGTCCTGTTCGTCGTCGAGGGCGAGGTGACGGTCTCCGTGGCGGGCGCCGAGCATCGCATGGAACCCGGCGGCTGGGCCTTCCTGCCGCCCGGCAGCGGCTGGACGTTGCGCGCCACCGGCGCTTCGCCGGCACGCTTCCACTGGGTGCGCAAGCGCTACGAGAAGGTCGACGGCATCGCCGTCCCCGGCCCGCTTTTCCGCAACGAGCGCGACATCGCGCCCGCACCCATGCCCGACACCGGGGGCCGGTGGGCGACCACGCGCTTCGTCGACCCTGACGATGTCGGGCACGACATGCACGTCAACATCGTCACGCTGGAGCCGGGCGCCGTCATCCCGTTCGCCGAGACGCACATCATGGAGCACGGGCTCTACGTGCTCGAAGGCAAGGGGGTCTACCGGCTCAACCAGGACTGGGTCGAGGTCGAGGCCGGCGACTACATGTGGCTGCGCGCCTATTGCCCGCAGGCCTGCTATGCTGGCGGCCCCGGCCGCTTCCGCTATCTGCTCTACAAGGACGTCAACCGACTGCCCAGGCTGGGCGGGGTATTGGGGCGGTGAAGCGGCTCGTCGCCGAACCGCTCACCCGCGCGACCTTCGCGGAATTCGGCGCCGTGCTCGATACAGACTGGGCGGACCACTATCCGATCAACGACGGCAGGTGCGAGCGCTACCACGCGCTCGCCACCGCCGATGCGCAGGGACCGAACGGCCGTGTCGTGCTGTCCATCTTCAGGGGCACGCCCTACGCCTTCCCGCTGAAGCTGACGATGGTCGAGCGCCATCCGCTCGGCAGCCAGGCATTCATGCCGCTCACGCCGCGCCCGTTCCTCGTCGTGGTGGCGCACGACGATGGCGGCCGCCCGGGCGCGCCGCGCGCCTTCCTGACCCGGCCGGGCCAGGGCGTCAGCTATCCGGCCGGCCGCTGGCACGGCGTGCTAACCCCGATCGGCGAGCCGCAGGACTTCCTCGTCGTCGACCGCGCCGGCGACGGCAACAACCTCGAGGAATTCCACTTCGAGGAGCCATACGAGATCGTGCCGGGCTGAGCGCTACCGGCGCTCCACGCCGAGATCCGCAGCGATCTCCTCGACCATCCGCTCCACCGGCAGCGCGAGATCGGCTGTGATCGCGCCTTCGTCCGCACCCGGCGGCTCCAGCGTCGCGAACTGGCTGTCGAGCAATGCCGGCGCGAAGAAGTGCCCGGTGCGGGCCGCCATGCGCCCCGCGATCAGCGCGCGCGAACCATCGAGATGGACGAAGACGAGCGGCAGCCCGGCGCCCTCCCGCAGCCGGTCGCGATAGGCGCGCTTCAGCGCCGAGCAGGCGCACACCACCGGACGCCCTTCCGCGGCGCGCCGCGCGATCTGCGCCGCCACCGCATCGAGCCACGGCCACCGGTCCTCGTCGGTGAGCGGAATGCCCTTCGCCATCTTCTCCAGGCTCGACGGCAGGTGAAACCGGTCGCCCTCGATGAAAGCGGCACCGAGCCGCCGCGCGAGCAGGGCGCCCGCCGTGGACTTGCCCGCGCCGGCGACGCCCATCACGACGACGGCCAGGGGAAGGGCCCTCCCGTTCATGGCGCCGTCACACGTAGCGGTTGACGATGTTTTCCAGGAGCTCCTGCCGGCCGGAGCGCGGCTGCGGCTCGATCCTGCGCGCCACCACCCGCTCGGCAAGCTGCTCCAGCGTTCGCTCGCCCTTCAGGATGGCCCGCGCCTCGCGGCTCTTCCAGCCCGCATAGCGCGCCTCCAGCGGACCCGAGAGGGCCTTGTCCTCGATCATCCGGGCCGCCGCCTTGAGGCCGCGCGCGCAGCAATCCATGCCGCCGATATGGGCGACCAGAAGGTCCTGCGGGTCGAGCGACTGGCGCCTCAGCTTGGCATCGAAATTGGTGCCGCCGGTGGTGAAGCCGCCGGCCTGCAGGATCTGGTAGTAGGCCAGCGCCATCTCCGGGACGTTGTTGGGGAACTGGTCGGTGTCCCAGCCCGACTGCATGTCGTTGCGGTTCATGTCGATCGAGCCGAAGATGCCGAGCGAGGCGGCCAGCGCCAGCTCGTGCTCGAACGTGTGCCCCGCCAGGATCGCGTGGCCCTGCTCGATATTGACCTTCACCTCCCGCTCGAGCCCGAACTCCTTGAGGAAGCCGTAGACGGTGGCGACGTCGTAATCGTACTGGTGCTTGGTCGGCTCCTGCGGCTTCGGTTCGATCAGGATCGCCCCCTTGAAGCCGATCCTGCGCGCATAGTCGACGACCATCGACAGGAAGCGGCCGGCCTGCTGGCGCTCGCGCTTCAGATCCGTGTTGAGCAGCGTCTCGTAGCCCTCGCGCCCGCCCCACAGGACGTAATTGGCGCCGCCCAGCCTCTTCGTCGCGTCGATGCAGGCCTTCACCGTCGCCGCCGCATAGGCGAACACGTCCGGGTCGGGGTTGGTGGCCGCGCCCGCCATGTAGCGGCGGTGCGAGAAAAGGTTCGCCGTCCCCCACAGCAGGCGCAGGCCGGTCTCCTCCTGCTTGCGCGCGAACAGGTCGACCATCTCGTCGAGCCGCGCCCTGCTTTCGGCAAAGGTCGCACCCTCCGGCCGCACGTCGGCATCGTGGAAGCAGTAGAACGGCACGCCGAGCAGGCAAAACATCTCGAAGGCGGCGTCGGCCTTGAGCTTCGCCAGCTCCATCGTGTCGGTCGCCCCCGCCTTCGCCAGCCAGGGCCTGTCGAAGGTGCGGCCGCCGAACGGATCGCCGCCCTCCCAGGCGAACGAATGCCAGTAGGCCACGGCAAAGCGCAGATGGTCCTCCATCCGCCTGCCCATGACGATCTCGTCCGGGTCGTAGAAGCGATAGGCCAGCGGGTTGGCGCTGTCCGGGCCCTCATAGGTGATCTTGCCGATGTCGCCGAAGAATCCGCTGGTCACTTCAATGCTCCCTTGATGGCAGGATAGAGCGCGCGGTAGCGCCCGTAGGCTTCCGCATAGGCGGACGAATGCGTGCGGTCCGGCTCGATCGTCTCCGAGATCGCGGGCGCGGTGCATATGGCGTGCGGGTCGGCCCCCTCGGCCGCGATCAGGCCGAGCCGCGCCGCGCCGAAGGCCGCGCCGAAATCGCCGTCGGCCGGCATGTCGACCGGGATGCCGAGCGCGGTGGCGATCGCCTTGAGCCAGTAGCGCGAACGCGAGCCGCCGCCGGTCGCCGTCACCCGCCGCAGTGGCGTGCCGGCCGCCCGCAGCGCCTCCAGAGCGTCGCGCAGCGCGAAGGCCACGCCTTCGGCCACTGCCTGCGCCAGCGCGGCGCGGTCGCTGCCGTGCGACAGGCCGGCCAGCACGCCGCGGATCGCGGCATCGTTGTGCGGCGTGCGTTCGCCCGAAAGATAGGGCAGGAAGATCACCCCGGACGGCGCGCGCAGCGTGTCGCCGAGTTCGGCCGAAAGATCCGCCGCCGCCACGCCGGCGACGCCGGCCAGCCAGTTGAGCGCATCGGTGGCCGACAGGATGACGCCCATCTGGTGCCAGGTCTGCGGCAGCGCGTGACAGAACGTATGCACCGCCGTATCCGGGCTCGGCCGATAGCCGTCATTGGCCGCGAAAAGCACGCCGGAGGTTCCGAGCGACACAAATGCCTGTCCTTCGCGCACCGCGCCCATGCCCACCGCCGAGGCGGCGTTGTCGCCGGCGCCGCCCGCCACGACGACCGTGCCGCCCATGCCCCAGCGTGCCGCGAGCGCGCCGCGCAGGATGCCCGCCGGTTCCGTGCCCTCGACAAGGGCCGGCATGTGGGCCGCGTCGAGGTCCGTGGCGGCGAGCAGGTCGCCCGACCAGCGCCGCCCTGCCGTGTCGAGCCACGCGGTTCCCGCAGCGTCCGACATCTCGGACAGATAATCGCCCGTCAGCCACAGCCTGAGATAGTCTTTCGGCAGCAGCACCTTGCGGGTCGCGGCGAAGAGCTTCGGCTCGTTGGCCCGGACCCAGGCGAGCTTGGGCGCGGTAAAGCCGGGAAAGACGATGTTGCCGGTGATGGCGCGAAAGCGGGGATCGGCGTCGAGCTGCGCCGCCTCCGCATGGCTGCGCGTGTCGTTCCACAGGATGCAGGGCCGCAGCGCCTCGCCCGCCGGCCCGAGAAGCGTCGCGCCGTGCATCTGTCCGGAAAGGCCGATGCCGCGCACGGCGGCCAGTTGCCCGGGATGCGACGCCTTGAGCCGGGCCACGGCATCTTCGGCGGCGGCGATCCAGTCGGCGGGGTTCTGCTCGGACCAGCCGGGATGCGGGCGCGAGACCTCCAGCGCGCCGCTCGCGGAAGCGACCGGGCGTTGATCGCCGTCGATCAGCAGCGCCTTGACGGCGCTCGTGCCGAGATCGAGGCCGAGATACATCCTGTCTCCTCCCGCGCCGGCTTCGCCTTCGCCTGCCGGCGTCTGCACAGCTCCCTTTCCCGCGCCGCCCCCCAGATAGCAGATTGCCGGCGCCGCGCGTATCGATTTTTTTCGACGCTCGCAAAAATTGTCGGGCGCGAGGATGTCCCGCTTCCGCAGACGGGCGGGCGGGCAGCACCGGCAACGCGGATGCGCCTCCGGCGGCTTTGTCTGGACAGCCTTGCTTCAACCGATTTAGAAGACCGTTGTCCGGCGCCGGCGCGCCGGCAGGAGAACAGGATGGCCCCGACATATGTGATCGCGCAGGGCGGCGGCCCGACGGCCGTCATCAACCGGACGCTGGCCGGCGTCGTGGTCGAGGCGAAGCGGCGCGATCCCGGGGCGCGGGTGCTCGGTGCGCTGCACGGCGTGCGCGGCGTGCGCGACGGCCGCTTCGTCGACCTCGCGGCGCTGCCCGAAACGGAGCTGATGCGGATCGCCGCGACGCCGGGCGCCGCCCTCGGCTCGACCCGCGACAAGCCGGATGCGGCTTATTGCGAACAGGTCCTCGCCGGTCTTCGCAAGATTGGCGCCGACGCGTTCGTCTATATCGGCGGCAACGACACAGCAGGTACGCAGCAGATTCTGTCCGACGCTGCGGGCGGCTCGATCGCCTGCGTGCATGCGCCCAAGACGATCGACAACGACCTCGTCGAGAACGACCATACGCCGGGCTTCATCTCGGCCGCGGAATTCGTCGCCGGCGCCTTCCTGTCCGTCGATCTGGATTTCCGCGCCCTGCCCGGTGTCTATGTCGGCATCGTCATGGGCCGCCATGCCGGCTTCCTGACCGCGGCCGCAGCCGCCTGGCAACTCGACGCCGACAGCGGCCCGCATCTGGTCTACGTGCCGGAACGGCCGTTCGAGCGGCCGCGTTTCATCGAGGACGTGCAGCGCGCCATCGCCCGCCACGGCCGCTGCGTCGTGGCGATGTCGGAGGGCGTGACCGGCGCCAGCGGCCGCTCCCTCATCGAGGAGCTGGTGCCGCCCGAACTGCAGGAGCGCGACGCGCACGGCAATGTGCGCCTGTCGGGCACCGATCTCGGCCAGGCGGTCGAGCGCATCCTCGCCGAGGACCTGGAGGGAAGGCGCGCGCGTGTCGACACGTTCGGCTACCTGCCGCGCGGCGCCGTCGCCACGATCAACGAAACCGACGCGCGCGAAGCCTTCGCCTGCGGCATCTTCGCGGTGGAGGCGGCGGCCCGGGGCGGCGGCTCGGTGGCGTTGCGGTTCGACGGCGGTGAGACGCAGCCGGCGCTGGTGCCGCTGGAGGCGGTCGCCGGCAAGACGCGTCGCATGCCGGCCGATTTCCTCCTGCCGCACGAAAACCGCCTCGCACCCGCCGGCCGGGCCTATTTCGAGCGCCTGCTGCCGCGCCGGTTCGCCGTAGCGAAGCCGTTCGTGTGAGCCGGGCGCGGACCGTCGGGGGACTGGCTGGGGCGCCTGGATTCGAACCAGGGAATGGCGGTACCAAAAACCGCTGCCTTACCGCTTGGCTACGCCCCAA
>Ga0207868_1001070_pt1 | contig 22070 bp, 13 predicted proteins | sample Passage237B_FD_187370 | JGI IMG/M metagenome (GOLD analysis project Ga0207868, IMG submission 187370) | Cellulose adapted compost microbial communities from Newby Island Compost Facility, Milpitas, CA, USA - Passage2 37B (SPAdes) (version 3) ... | reverse complement strand
GCCAATCCTCTGCTCTTTGCAGAAGGCGTCCCCAACGCGGGCGCGGCCCATCTGTCGATGGCACTGAACTTCCACGGCCCATGCCAGACGCTCCTTGGCACGCGCACCGCTGGTCTGGATGCAGTCCATGTGGCTCGCGTGGGAATCGAGTCAGGTCACTTCAGTCGGGTACTGATCTGCGCTGCAGAAGAACAGCACACGCTCGTCGATCAGTCCTATGCCACCTGTCGCCTCTTCCACGGCGGTGAACCTGAAGCAGCCTTTGGAAACACCACCGGCTTCAATACGGTGGAAGCAGGCGCAGCTGTCATTATTGAATCAGAACACGCGGCGCGGGCCCGTGGCGCACGCATCCTCGCTTATGTAGAAGCCAGTGGCTGTGTTACCTGGCCACAGGACCTTCTGGTTGATGGCGCACAGCGTGTGGCCAATCTGCTGGGCAGACTTGGGTACCCGCAGCAGATCCTCACCAGCGCCAACGCCACTTGGCTCGACCGCGTGGAACTGCTGGGCGCTCGACAGGCCGGCCGATCCAGTGGAACTGCCTCGCCTGCGACGCTCTCCACGCTCTATGGCTACGTCGGTGAATGCTTCAGCGCCATGCCCCTGGTGAGTCTGGCGGCGATGCTCACCACCGGCAAGTTCCCCCGCCTGCTGCCCAGCGGATTCCCGCAGTCGAACCTGCTGCGTCCCGCTGGGGAAGATGAACCACTTTCACATGCTGCATTGCTCGCCAGCGACTATCATGGCATGACCACTGGTATCACCATCCGCATGCCCGGAGATCAAGGATGAATCTACGCTCTGCCTCGCTCGTGCTGCTGACGCTCGCCCTGTTCCTTGGCTCTACCGGCTGCGCCACCACGCAGCCCGCGCTTCCCCCGGAGCCGGTGGTGCGTATGCCCATTCCCCATCGCACCTGGGTGAACCTCAACTACGCCATCAAAGCCATTAACGAGCGAGCCGAGTCACTCAACACCGTGCTGGCCGTGGGTGACATCGTCATGACCAAACCCGATGGCAAAACCAGCGTCACACTCCGCGCGGCTCTGCTGATGGAAAATGCGGACTCGCTGCGCCTCAAAGCATGGAAAGCCGATCAGCCCGTGATGGACATCACCTACACGCCCCAGGGGGTGTGGGTATGGACGCATCAGCGCTCACCGGAGCTCACCTTCACGCGTGCTGCCCTGACCCAGCTCGCCGCCACACTGCGAGGCAGTGTTCCTGAAGATGCCCAGCAGATTCAGGATTCCACCCACCTGGTGACGGCCTCTGCAGTGCTGCCTGATTCGCAGACCCCTGTTCAAATGCGTATTCACAAGCCTACGCTCACCATCACGCAGTACACCTACTTCGATAAGCAGAACAACAAGCGCCAGACGCTGGTACTCGATCAATACGACCTGATCAACCATCAGCCCTGGCCACGCCGCATCCGCGCTGAAGGCGAGCTGGGCTTCATGCTCATCACACTCGATGAAGTTGAAATCAACGAGCCATTGCCTCCCGCGGCGTTCGTTCCTCCCGCACGTGCCATTCGCCAGCCATGACCCAGAGCGGGTTCCAGCGTAGTTCGATACTCGACTGGCCCACCCGCCGGCCGTGGCTGACGCTTGGATTGCTGGCTCTGCTGGCCGTACTCGCGCTGGTGTCCATCTCACGCATCCGCGTTAACACGTCGCTCGATGTCCTCTTTGCACGTGACGACGCCAGTTCACAGGCACTGGCCCGCGTCATTACGCGCTTCAATGCCATCGACAGCCTGCTGCTGGTAGCCTCGCTGCCTGATGACCAGCCCACCGCCCAGGCCCATACACAGAAGCTGCTGGATTTTGCTGACCGTTTTCAGACTGCTCTCCAGAAGGATGCAACGAGCAGACAGATGGTCTCCTCGCTTCAATATGAAGTCACATTTGATTCGCGACAGTTCATTGAAGCTCACGCGCTGCCCGCACTGGCGTGGTATCTCGATGACGAGGCGTTTGAGCGACTGAAGCATCGCCTCACCCCTGCAGGCATGGCCGAGCAGTTCGTGCAGAACGAAGCCATGATGACCGCCCCGGGTGCAGGCGACAGTCTGGCTCGCCTGCTCATCGCAGATCCGCTTCGCATCCGCGAGCTGGCCCTGGAGCGTTTCACGCGGATGACGCCGCCGATGAATTCCTATCAGGGCCTGTCAGGAAATCGCATGCCCTTCATCAGCCCCGATGGCAGACACATCCTCATTGCCCTGACTGGCTCCTCGCCGGTGAGCGATATGGATTTTGTCCTGCGTTTCACCGAGGCGATGGACATGCTCGCCCGAGAAGCCAACACCGATCATCTCACCCTGTCATGGACAGGCGGCTACGCGATTGCTCGCGAAGCGCAACAGTCGATCCGCAGCGACATGATCTCCAGCACCACGACCTCCATCATCTTCATCCAGATCCTGTTCCTGCTGGCCTATCGGCATCTGGCCAGCTTTCCGCTGGCCTTTGCACCAGTGGTGCTGGGACTGGTGCTGGGCTTCGGCGCATTTTCAGTGATGGGCTTTCAGCTCACCGCCCCCATCGCTGTCATCGGAGCAATGCTTGCAGGCATGGCCATCGATTACGCATTGCATTTCCTGTCGCACTATCACCAGATGGGCCAGCCCGATGGCGTTGCTGCCCGCATGATCAAACCCCTGCTGGCCGCGTTCATCACCACCGCAACAACATTCGCCATCATCGCCTTGTCAGGCGTACACGCCCTGCGAGATTTCGCCCTGCTGGGCATGATGGGACTGGGCTTCTCGCTGATTGCCAGCGTAACGCTGCTGCCTGCGATCCTGTCGCTGATGCATCGTCGCCATCCCAATCGAACCATTAGTTTTGCGCAGCCTCGCATCAACTTCAATCGTCCGCTGCTGCTGATTGCTCGCGGGCCCACCGTCGCGATGATCCTCGGGCTTCTGCTGCTGGCAGTGCTGAGTGTGATCATTCTCTCGTCGCCGCATCGTAGCGTTCGTCTGGACCCGAACATCCGTGCGATGCATCCCCAGCCCAACATGGCCCTGACCGTTCAGGACAAGCTCACTGAGCAGTTCGGCCTGTCACCAGAGTTTCTGGTGGTGCATCAGCAGGCCGATACGCCTGAACATCTCATTGCACTGTCACACCGTGTACGAAACAGTCTGCTGGCGTCTACGAAGAGTTCCCAGTCCATTCGTTCCATGCTCGGCCTGGCGGACCTGCTCGTTGATCCCGACACACTGGCCCGCCGACAGCAGGCCCTGCAGGCCATCCATCCAGACGAAGTTCTGGCCAGCTTCCGTGCAGCAGTCGAAGACTCCATCTTTGAGCCTTCACAGTTCAAGGCATACGAAGCGTTCCTGACCAGAATGTTTCGCCCCAATCAGCCTCCGACGATCGAAACGCTGCAGAACTACCCGCAGCTGGCGGTGAATCTGTTGCCTCGTAAGTCGACATCTGCTGCGATTGATAACACGATGCCCTATGAATCGCTGACCTTCATCTGGCTGCGTCAGCCACTGGATCAGCGGGACCACAGGCAGGCCGTCCTCCACACACTTCGTGATGCCCTCAAGGCCGCAGCGAATCCCGATCGAAACGAACGCGCGACGCTCACAGGCATCAGCGTGGTTGCACAGGACACTGAGCACGTTATCGCCAGCAGCTTGCTTAAGCTGTCCTCGCTGGCCGCTGTGGGTGTACTGGCCATCGTCCTGCTGACTTTCCGCAGTGTGCGCGATGCCCTGCTGGCGCTGCTGCCTGTGGTCATGAGCATCGCGACGGTACTGGCGGTCATACGGGTAACCGACACAGGCTTCAACCTCATCAACCTCATCGGGCTGCCTCTGCTTGTGGGCGTGAGTGTGGACTACGGCATCTTTCTCGTCAGCTCGGCCAGACATGTACACGACACATCTCTGCCGCTGGTGCAACGCATGGGCATCAACGCGCACGCCAGCTCACTCTGCTGCATCACCACGATTCTGGGCTTCGGATCGATCATCACTGCGGGGACGCCTGCGATAGCATCACTGGGGCTGGTGCTCTGCTCCGGCATGATCGGCTCCATGGCCGGTGCATTACTGCTCACTGCACCAATCCTGCTGATAACTTCTCATCAGGAGGCGCGATCATGATGATCCCTTCCCTCATGGGTCTCGGCGCGATGACTGTTGGTGCCATGGCAGGCATCAGCTATGCGATGTTCAATCCCCGCAGCCAGTGGCTGGGCAGAGTCTGGACCAGTCGCCCTGACGAGAAGAACCGCCGGATTGCCCTCACCTTCGACGATGGCCCGCACCCGCAGGCCACGCCCAAAGTGCTAGAAATCCTCGGGAAATATCGGGCCCAGGCCACCTTCTTCGTCATCGGCCGATTCGCAGAAGAGCATCCTGATCTGATTCGGCAGATTCACGCCCAGGGCCATCAGATCGCCAATCACACGATGGATCATCATCACCTTGGCACGCTTCATGGCCGAGGGTACTGGATAGATCAGATCAGGCAGACCAACGACATTATCGCCCAGATCATCGGCAGCGAGCCTGCGATGTTCAGGCCGCCGATGGGTTTCCGATCTCCATTGACCATGCAGGCCGCGCGTCGCCTGAACATGCAGACAATCAACTGGTCTCTCCGCGCCCGGGATGGTGTAGCCACCACCTCAGAGGCCATTCTCCGTCGGCTCAAGAACCACTGCATCCCCGGCGATATCGTGCTGATGCATGATGGCATCGACCCTCATCGCCCACGCGACTGGGAGCCCACCATCGAAGCTCTGCCTGCCATTCTGGAGCATCTTCGCGACAAGCAGTTGCACGGCGTGCGCGTCGATGCGCTGCTTGGCCTGCAGGGTTATCGTGATGTGAAAGCGGATGCCCAGCCATGAATCGCGAACAGTCATCCGATCATGCCAGATTGATCCTCCAGCAGGCCGCGATGATGGCGACCACGTCGCTGCGCGGCTATGCAAAGCATTACATCCTCTGGAAACTGCGACTGGACCCGGCGTACACACTGCTGGCGCAGCAGTCGCACTCCTGGGGTCATGTACTGGATGTGGGCTGTGGACCCGCGATTGTTTCACTACTGGCCGCTGCGAGGGGTGATGCAGCGTCATACACCGGGGTCGACCTCGATGAAACCAAGCTCCGCACTGCCGATCGTCTGCTGGCGTCGCTTCCGGTGCGTGATCATGTGAACTGGAAAGCTTTGCGATGTCGGCTACCTGACGATCCACTTCCTGCAGGCCCATTCGACACGGCTATGCTGCTGGATGTGCTCCACTACTGGCCTGTCGATATGCAGGAGCAGATGCTCACACTTATCCGCCAGAAATTGCATGTAAGTTCGATTCTTTATCTGCGTGATGGGCTGGCGAACGATCGCGGCCGAACCGGCTTAGTAGGATTGGGTGAGCGCTTCACCACCTTCATGGGACTAAACCCGCGTGTGCGCAAGCTGCATTTTCTCTCCCGGCAGCAGATGCATGAGATGCTCGATCGCACTGGATTCGCCGTAGAGTCCATCCACGCTGCGGGCGGAGTCAATGAGCTGTGGGTCTGCAGGGTCAGGTCTGCGCAGGCTTGACGGGAATGAATCGCAGCACACCCAGCGCCAGAACAAACGTCAGCAGCGCCAGCACGCCCCCCACCACAGCACTGCCCAGCGCCCACTGTCCAAGCAGCATGCCCGCGGTCTGCAGAATCTCGGAGGGCTGCCACTGCAGTTCACCCAGATCAAGCATCTGACCATGAATCAGCCAGTGGCCCACGATGACCGAGGCCATCACGATCAGGACTCCCACGGGCGGGAAAGAGATGTTGGCTCCAGTCACCACGGCCAGCGGATGCAGCTTCAGGCGGTGCGCGGTCAGGATCGACAACGGAACCTGAACGCCAAAGAAAGGCGTGCAACCAATAAACACGCCCACGGCCAGCGCGGTGGCCAGGCGCGTAGGCTTGAGTGATCCTTTGCGCAATTGTCGCCAAGCCCGGAACGGACTGACCCATCCCCACAGGCGCCACATCGGAACGCCGCGCAGTTCGTCGACATCCACCAAGCGATCTTCTGGCCACTGCGGGCAAGGCCAGGGCAGTAGTGCCCGCAGTACCAGTCTGATGTGCATGCGGATGGCCCGCAGCGAATCCTTGCCCGGCTTGAAGTGTGTTACACGCTCGCCCGGCGGCAGGTATCGACAGGTCACTGGAACTTCCACCACCGGGCAGCCTGCCCAGATGGCGCGGGTGATGATCTCCGCTTCAAATCCGAAGTGGCCCGAGCCACAGCGGACCTTGCTCACCAGCCCCAGCGGATAGACGCGGAAGCCGCACTGACTGTCGCCCACGGTCCTGCCTGCCTCAAGCCAGATCAGGGCGTTGGACACTCGCCTGCCAAAGCGGCTTTTCGCAGGGTAATCAGCTTTAGTCACATCTCTGCAACCGACGATCAGGGCCTGTGGATGTTCAAGCAGCGCCTTGAGCATGTCGGGAATTTCTTCCGGTCGAAGCTGGTCGTCTGAGTCCATGGTGATGGCATGCGTCAGCCCCATTTCCTGCGCCACTGCGAAGCCGGTGAAGAGTGCTGCTGCTTTGCCTCGATTCCGATCGTGCTTGAGCAGTGTCAGCCGATCTGGATGACTCTGCTTCAGGTCAGCCAGGATCTCGGCAGTGGCATCGGTTGCGCCATCGTTGACAATCACCACAGGCAGATCGCAACTGCTGAAGATCCGCATCACCACATCGCGCAGCGTCCGCGCGTTGTTATACGTCGGAACCAGCACGCAAGGCCGAGGTTGTTTCAAGGGTTCACTCACAGGGCGGATAGTTTACCCGCCTCGTGGGTGGAACGCGCTGTCATGCATTTCCGAATAAAAAGACCCAGGTCTGGCAGACCTGGGCTTGGATTGAAGAATGAAACGTATTGAGCTAAATATCCTGACAACCGTTAAGGATTCTTTGGCTCATCCCACAGGGCGTTGATATTTTCGACGGCCCATTCCACCAGCAACTTTCCAGCTTCGGGTCCGCTATGGCGACTGCTGGGGGGTGTTGCGCCATAGGCTCGGCCCGCGATAGAGCGTTCTGTCGGCAGATACAAATACCAGGCATTGGCAAGTTCAACGACAAACGTTTGAACAGCTTTGCTGCGGGCCTTGATGCGCACGCCGTAGTCGAGGTAAAGCTCAAAGGGATTGAATGTAAACGCCACATCGCCCAGGCGGAGGGCATGCAATTCCACATCATTGAAGGGTTCACCTTCTTCAATCGCAAGCACGCGTTTGGCCCGGCTCAGATGCCAGCCTGCTCGATTCTGTCGGCGCATCCATTGGGTATCCTGCGCCAATGCAGGATTGGCCTGCAGCTGGGCTTGAAACTTATCCAGATCAGCCTGTGACGTGACGATGGTTTCCTGGGCTTCGGCTTTGTCCTGAGCCGTCAGTTGCCTGCGGGGCAGCTTCACGATCTGCGTACGATGCCTGAGCACCGGCGACCACTCGATATTCTTCTGCATGACATCGTAGATGGCCATGACACCATCAGCCAGACGTTGTGCAACCTGATCTCGACGGGTTCGGCCGGTGAGCTTCTCCATTCGCTTTTCAGCACGAGCATCAACCAAGGGGGTGGGCGCCTGATCCCCCGCCGAACTCACCTGAGGCAGCACAAACAGCTTCTCTCCCAGACGCTTCCGGAGTTCTACTCGCGTTTCGTGCCAGTAGTCAGCGCTGACGACGCTTTCGCTCGCGCGTGTCTGAGCCGTGGCCGTGGTATTGAGAAGCACGCCGGTAAGCTTACCCTGCGCGTTCCAGGTGAAAAGCAGATGCAGGGCGTGATCCTCAAAACCTTCGATATGGCTGAAGTCCGCTTGATTGACCTTGCCATACATTTTGGCCTCGCCCGACGTATAGGTGACCACGCGATTATGCGCGACCACGGCATGCGACAGGCCATAGCTGATCCCGCCAGGCTGTCGATTATTCCAGGCTTTAGCAAGGGTCGCCGCAATACGTGGCGCAGCCCATTCCATATACTCCGGCTCAACCATAGCGTCGGTCTGCTGGCCATACGCACTCAAAGGCGGCGCCGTGTGAGAATGCGTCGCTGAGAGCATTACACGTGATGGATCAATTTCCGGATGATTTTGACGCAGCGCATTTCGCACCGCAGCCATCATGTTGGGCGTGATGGAGGTGAGATCGGCGCTGGCGATAATCACCTGGCTGGGACCATCGGTCTGATACGGCGCTTCAAGCGCCATGGCGGTGACCGTCAACGGATCGCTTACTTCTTTAGAAATGCGAAGGTAGCCCATCCCACCCAGCGCGGCTGGCCGGGTAGGAGTAATGTCTCCCTGCGCCCAGCCCACCAGCAGCCTGGCATTGGCATCAGCCGACTGTGCATTTCCAATTGCAGTCATGCTCATCAGAACCAGCCCTCCAAAGATCAGTAGCCATTTATTGATCATCCTTGCCCCCTTATCATGCATTCCCATATTGCAACCCATACGCGTGCGCGTCTGCATCCTTACCAATAGCATGCAGACGATTCACCAGTTCAATCCCTGCAGCCACAATGCGCTCGCCCGCATCGGGCATATATCGGCGGTGTTCCGTCTCATACCCGCCCAGCGCAATGGCCAGGCGCGTCGGAACGTAATTGACCACGTCATCCGTCAGATCCACCAGCATCACCTTCCTGCCTGGCAGCGCCTGCTTGAGGTCCATCTGAAACTGAACAAATTGATGCGCAGGCGTAAGCACAAAATACAGATCACCGATGCGGATCCCCGAGAGTCTGATGGTCTGTGAGCTGCCATGCTCTGCTTTGAGCTGCTCAATCAGCGCGACTGCCTTGGCGTGAGCCTTCTTCGTCAGCGTATCGAGATGCGGATCGAGAAATGCCTTAGGGTCCGACGCCTGCCTGCTTTGTTCAAACAGCTGCATGATCTGACGGATATCCTCAGGCGGAAACTCGCGGAAATCGAGCGACACGTGAACATGGTCGGTATGCAACGCCAGGGTCTGCCCACTGACGGGGCGCGACGCGTGCATCACCTTGATGACTTCGCCTGCAATATGCCTGCCGATGGTACGGATGCCCTCGAGCTTTTTGCCCCAGGTGGGATCATCCTTGAGATCCACAGGCTGCACATCGCCACAGGCGCCCTGCAGGAACAGAATGGGGAAGTTTTCCTGCAGCGCTCCCCAGATGCACTGACGCATTTCGCCGGGGAAATCCGCATGAAGGCCATCAAGGCCATAAGACTGATTGGGGTGGGTGGCCGCATTGACCAGCGCCGCCACATATCGGTCTGTCTGTTCATCAATGAACCAGACGACCTGCAATGTGTCATCCACCGGGCCTTCGATCTGAATGCGGGTTTCGCCATTCTCACTTTTGCCATGCATCGCCGACCGACCAGTGGACATGATCCAGCGTCGGTTAAAACAGGCCCGCTCGATGTTCCCTACGCCATGGCCGACCTTTACAGGTCGACGATTGTTCCAGGCTTCGATAGCGCTGGCCGCCGCTTTTTCCATCATGTCCTGATAGACACGCCAAGCTTTCTCCTGCCTTTCATCATTGGCGTAGATTTGAAAATCGCCCGGCCCGGTTGGTGCCCCGTGACAGTGTGTGGTGGAAATGTGAACCTGATGCTCGGCCAGCCCCGTGGCTTCGATGACCCGCTCACGGAAACGATCACTCCGCCCCCGCCCCAGGCTGCCAAGATCAACACTCGTCCAGATGAACGCTTCATCGCCCTGTGATACCGCGATGGAATGCGCCATCAATGGCGTATAGACCTTCGTGACTTCCATAAGCCGAAACGACCCGCCTCGCTCCACGGGCAAAGGCGGCGTGATGTCGATCTGGCCCGAACCTGCCATCAAAGATTGTTCACCCACCGGAATACTCCTCTGGAAGAAGAGAACCTCACCCGTTCATGTCCTGTCGCGGCGCGTCAGGCTGCCATCCGAGTCATCCTGGAATTTCATCTTGAACTGCCAGATCGTCAGCCCGGCCAGGAGCAGGATGACGATCAGCATCGCGCCGAAGGTCCGCATGATGGGGGCGATGCCATACATCGACGCCAGCCAGCCGCCCACGAGCCCGCCCAGCGGGTAGCCCAGCAGCATGCTGAGCATGTGCAAGCTGGAGATGCGACCTCGCATCTGCGTGGGGATCGAGCCGATCATCCCCGCGAAGAATCGATTCAGGCTGCTGATGTACGACATGCCACTGAACACCATCAGCCCCAGCGCCACGGGGAAAGGCCAGCCGAAGGAGAGCAGCACTTGAATCGAGGCGTACACCCCCATCGTCAGGAAGCCGCGCCACGGACTGGCCTGCTTCTTGCTGCGCACCGCCAGCATCGCCACGCCAAGCACCGCTCCGATGCCAAAACAGCTGAGCATCTGTGAATAGCGTCTGGGCTGGTTGTCGTACATCGCCTCGACAATCGCAGGCAGCATGAACAGCTGCGTTGCCGCCAGGAAGCTGGAGCTGAGCACGATGAACATCGTCAGCCTCAGGTCCGGGCGATGACGCAGATACAGCACTCCGCCCGCCAGCGATTTAAGCACGCCTTCCTTCCTCACATGATGGTCGGCAGGCTCAGGCTTACGTATAGACAGCACGGCGAAAATAATCGCCACATAGGTCAGGGCATTGAACCCAAAACTCCACATCGCCCCCAGCGCCGTGAGCACCACCCCGCCCAGCGCAGGCCCGATGGCGCGCGTGGTGTTGAACTGGACTGAGTTAAGCGCCACCGCGTTGGTCAGACAGTCCTTGGGAATGAGCGTAGAGAGCAGCGACTGATTGGCGGGCTTGAGCATTGCATCCCAGCAGCCAATGGTGGTCACTGCCGCCAGCAGGATCCAGATGTTGATCATCCCCTGCCACTGGAGCGTCATCAGCGTCAGCGCCAGCAGCCCCAGGCAGATGTTCCCGGTGAGGATGATCCACCGCCGATCAAAGCGGTCAGCCAGCATGCCGCCTACAGGCAGCAGCAGTGCAGCGGACATGTGATGCAGAAACGTCGCTCGGCCGAGCCACAGCGCACTGGCTCCGGGTGCCATCGACTTGATGAGCCATTGCACCGCGATGGTCTGCATCCAGGTTCCGATGTTGGAGCACATAGCCCCCATCCACATCGCCCGGTAGTCGCCATGTGCCAGCGCGGGGAAGGCTCTGCTCAGCCCGCGACGCGTGATCGCCACAGGCCCGGTCTCCATGATGATCTGCCCCAGCCCTGCGAGCAGGCCAGGCTGATAGAACGCGCTGACGGGCTGCTTCTCAATCTCAGCAGTGAGGATGGGTTCGGCGTTTTCTGTCGTTTGAGATGCAGGGTTCGCAGCAGTGTCTGCAGCTTGCGTGCGAGATGAATCATCCGACGCCAAAGCTGCCTGCGGATCATCAGGCTCAACATCGGCCGCCACGGTTTGCGATTCACTGCTCATGGTCAGGACTGGCCATCGTTCTTTCCTGCCTGACAGTTTTCAATGCCCGGCCGGGTCGATGGTTCATGCGTCAGCAGTCGCCAGCTCATATCGAAGCTCAACGACGGCTTCAGGGGGAATTTCATCTTACCCCCCGCCTACCGGGCCACAACTGGATGATGTTGTTGTCGCGGGGCAATTTGTTGCACCGGGCCGCAACGAATTACGGACACAAAAAAACCTGCGAAGCTCGCGCTTCACAGGTTTCGTTCTGGGAGTGGCTTTCGCCACGTCAATGGGCCTGGCGTGATTCGAACACGCGACCTCACCCTTATCAGGGGTGCGCTCTAGCCAACTGAGCTACAAGCCCCCTTGTCGGAATCACAGCGTTGCCGCCGTGATGACAGGCTGAGCATTATACATGCTCAGAGCCTCAATGCAATTGGCCGGGCAAGAACTCACACCAAAACTCAACAATTCCTGATCTATTCATGGTTTATTAAACTTACTCACAGCCTATCCACCCTTTCACAGGGCAGGTACAATCAGGCGGAAATGCTGAGCCAGCGTGGGGTCAGATACGTGAATGATCTGCAGGAGCCTGTCATGTTCGACATTAAAGCCGTGGTCCAGGCCAACCGGGGTCATTCGCTTTCTCTGGCCGAGCAACATATCAACCCGGCTTTCGCCAAGGTGCTCAAAATCCTGGGCTTCGACGTGAACTACGTCAGAGGCCAGGGCGCCTACCTGTACGACGACAAGGATCAGCGTTACATCGACTGTCTGGCCGGCTATGGCACGTTCGCCTGCGGGCGGAACCATCCTGCCATCCGTCAGGCCCTCAAGGATGCGATGGATCTGGACCTGCCTAATCTCATCAAGATGGGCCCCTATCACCTCTCCGGGCTGCTGGCGCAGGAACTGATCAAACTTGCCCCCGGCGAGCTGAACACCGTCTTCTTCACCAACAGCGGCGCTGAAGGCGTGGAGACGGCCATCAAGTACGCCCGAGCGGCGACAGGCAGGCAGAAGATTCTCTTTGCCTCCAAGGCCTTCCATGGCCTGTCGCTGGGGGCGCTCTCCGTCAATGGCAACGATGAATTCCGCGAAGGCTTTGGCCAGTTGCTGCCCGGCTGTGAAAGCGTTCCCTTTAACGATCTGGCCGCACTGGAGCAGGCGCTGGCGAAGAAGGATGTCGCCGCCTTCATCGTCGAGCCCATTCAGGGCAAGGGCGTGAACATTCCCTCGGACGACTATCTGCCCGGCGTGGCGCGACTCTGCAAGCAGTATGGCAGCCTGTATATCAACGATGAAGTGCAGACAGGCCTGGGGCGCACGGGAAAGATGTTTGCCTGTGAACACTGGGGCGTTGAGCCGGACATCATGATCGTCGCTAAAGCACTGTCAGGCGGATACATCCCGGCCGGGGCGGTGCTGAGCAAGCGATGGATCCACGAAAAAGTCTTTTCCAGCCTGGACCGCTGCGTGGTGCACTCGACCACCTTCGGCCAGAACGACATGGCCATGGTGGCCGGACTGGCCACACTGGCGACGCTGCGGGACGAGAAGCTCGTCGAAAATGCCGCGACTGTCGGTGCGATGCTGCGTGACCAGCTGGCAGCGCTGATCCCCAAATATGAGCTGCTCAAGGAAGTGCGTGGCAAGGGCCTGATGATTGCCCTGGAATTCGGCCCGCCTCGCAGCATGGGGCTGAAGATGGGCTGGTCACTCCTGCATAAGGTGGACCAGAGCCTGTTCTGCCAGGCGATTCTGATTCCGCTATTGACCGATCATCGCGTGCTGGCGCAGGTGGCCGGCCATCATATGGATGTCATCAAGCTCATTCCGCCTCTAGTGCTCAGCCCCTCGGATGTGACCGATCTGGTCAAGGCGTTTGATACGGTAATCGCCGCCTGCCACCGCTTCCCCGGCCCGGTGTGGGAGGTAGGCAAGAAACTATCCACCCAGGCGCTCAAGCGCAGGCCAGAAACTGTCCCGACTTGAGCCAGGGTTGAATCCGCACCCGCAGAAGAGAAAAAGACTCCCGACCCCTTTTCATCCCCTGCCCCACGACCCCTTTTCCGCCCAAAGTTATCCCGGAAGCCGTCCTCTAGGACCCGCCATGCGTGGATCACGCTCGTCCGGCGAGCGAAAATCCAGGCCTGTTAGTTTGGCACTGCGTGCTCGCTCAACGAAGCGATCTGTAGCATATGTCGTAATTGGTCTTTGAGGAATTCTGAACAAGGAGATATTTGTAAGCAATTCTTCTCGAAAACAGATTTTGGTAATCGCCTGTATGCTACCGCTGGGTCTTTTGATAATATGTGATTTTTCTATATCCAGAACGTCCATTTTTTGCGTGATATTGCATAGATAACGCTCCGTTCCATCGGGCGCGACCGCAGGAAGAAGTTCTATCCAAGGGTCCAGGATATTCCTGAGATAAGACAAAGATTTTTGATTTAACATAGGCTCACCCGTAGGCCACAACTCAATGTCGCGTAATGAATAATCATGGGATGTCGAGGCATACCTTGCTATCTTCAGCACGGGGGTCGTCCAGTTGTCACCCACTGGCGAACCCATCATATTGTTGATCCGTCTCTGCTCTTCATTTGTTCTTGCCACGAGGCCAAGAGGAACATCCCCTGGCCACAGTTTATATATTTTCATAATCCAACTCTGCAAGGCTACAATTTACCAATTGAGGAAAAGGGGCCGGGAGTCATATTTTGATCTCCTGTTTTCTTGACCGGCAAGTAAAGGGTATTCGCCACCCTTTCTCCACCCGTTTTGTGCAGTTCACAGTTTCATCTGTGATTCAACCCCCACTATGGCTTGCAGGTGGGTTGTTGACAATCTTTTTCTCATGTATTGAGCCCCTGGTTGGGGAATGGGTAGTGCAGCGGATCGCTGGGCAGCAGGCCAGAAGCTGCCTCGACTTGATCCAAATGCGATGAAGACCAGCGGGTATGTGTCATGGGGAAGAATCCTCACATCGGCAGCGCTATGATCTGCTGATCCTTCCCTGCTTTTGAACAGGTCGCTACATGCCCGCCAATGCTTCTCTCAAATATTCCCTCCTGGACCTCTCGCCCATCATTCAAGGCGGGACGCCCGCGCTCTCCTTTCAGCAGACCGTCACCCTGGCTCAGCATGCTGAACAATGGGGCTATCACCGCTACTGGCTGGCAGAGCATCACAACATCCCCAGCGTGGCGTCGGCTGCGACATCAGTCCTGATCGGCCATGTCGCCGGGGCCACGAAGACCATGCGGATCGGATCGGGCGGCATCATGCTTCCCAATCATTCGCCCCTGGTCATCGCGGAGCAGTTTGGCACACTCGAATCGCTTTATCCCGGCCGAATTGATCTGGGCATCGGTCGAGCGCCGGGCAGTGATCCGCTGACCGCAGCTGCCTTGCGCAGACAGTCACCTCGCAATGCGGATACCTTCCCGGATGATCTACTTGAGCTGATGCATTACTTCCAGCCCGATGATGATCAGGAAGGGAGACCGACGCGATCAGATGGCCTGCCCTCCTTCCCGCCGCCTGCGGTGCAGGCCATCCCCGGTCGAGGGCTGGACATCCCCGTCTACCTGCTGGGCTCCAGCGATTTCAGCGCTCGGCTCGCTGCGAAGCTGGGTCTGCCTTTCGCCTTCGCATCGCACTTTGCACCTGAAGCCCTGGAGATCGCCCTGCAGCTTTATCGGGAGCAGTACGTCCCTTCGCCTCGCTGGCCTCGCCCGTATGTGATGGTGGGATTGAATGTCACCCTGGCTGCGACGGATCAGGAGGCCCGCAGGCTCTTCACGACAGTCCAGCAGCAGTTCCTGAGTCTGGTCCGGGGCAACCCGGGCCAGCTGCCTCCGCCTGTCGATTCCATGGAAGGCCTGTGGAACGAGATGGAGAGACACCACGTCCATTCCCGCATGCGACTGGCCATCGCAGGCAGCCCGCAGACCGCCCGGGAGTCGTTCAGGCGGATCATCGAGGTAACCCAGCCCGATGAGCTGATTCTCACGGCCTCGATTTACGACCTCAACGCCCGGCTGGAAAGTTTCAGACTGGCCGCGGAGTTGATGCGGACGCTGTGAAGCAGACAAAGAAACCTGCTGTCCGAGTCTGACTTCTGCCTTGGGTCTTTCCCGCCCTGACGAGGTGGCAAAGGGATATACCCTGGTGTGGAAGGGTCGGATGATTGCCATTTACTGACACTTATCTGACTGGACGATCAGCAGCAGCAGAGCTTCCAGCCGTTCCCCCTTCTCTGAATATACCTGACTCCCATCTCATAGCAGCCCCCCCCTCTGGGCCCCTGCTGCAGCCTGTGTATGCGCAAACCTGCGATCCAATCTCAATCAACAACCTCCAATTTCCGGACTTTTTTCATAATTTTACAACTTCAATTTTTCTAATCATTATTCGATTTCACCCATTGTTTTTCTAATAATGCATCTAATCTATTAATTGACATGCAATTGCTATCACATATCTATACGATCATCCAATCCGAGAAACGCCACATCATAAAAAAATCTAATGATTATTGGCATTGACATGAATATTGCTAATGATACTATTTTCCACCCATGGATACCTTACGCCTATTCTGTGATGTGGCCCGTTGCCAGAGCTTCAGCCAGGCTGCTGGCGAGCATGGCATTACTCAGTCGGCCGCCAGCCAGCGCATCGGCGCGCTGGAGCGTCGTCTGGGTGTCACACTGCTGGACCGCTCGGTTCGCCCCCTGGGCCTGACCCCGGCTGGTCAGCTGTTCATGGAGGAATGCCGTCAGATCATCGACCGCTACGACAGGCTCGAACGCCGTATCTGCCAGTTCCGGGCTGAGCCGGAAGGCCAGGTCACGGTGGCGGCGATCTACTCTGCGGGTATCGATCTGCTCAACAACATCTGCGAGAAGCTCCACAAGGAGCATCCCGGTGTGTCGGTCACCATCGAATACAAGCGGCCTGAACAGGTGTATGAATCGGTCCAGCTCGAACACTGCGATCTGGGCATCCTTTCCTATCCCAAGCGCTGGCCTGGCGTGGGCCTGATCCCCCTGCGTAATGAACGCATGTGCGTGGTCGCCGCCCCGCAGCATCCGCTGGCCAGGCAGATGAGCATTCACGCCCGCACGAGCATTCACGTGCGGGAGCTGGCCGGCCACACGATGGCCAGCTTCGAGCCTGAGCTGCCCGTAGGCAGGCGCATCAACCGTTACTTCCGTGAGCACGATGTGCGCGTGCGCGTCGGTGCGATGTTCGACAACATCGACACCATCAAGTCGGCCGTGGCCATCACGACGGATCAGTTTGCCATTCTTCCCCGTAGAACCGTTCTGCGTGAAGCGGCGGCGGGAACGCTCACCGCCATCGATCTCGAACCTCGTCTCGAACGCCCTCTGGGTGTGATTTATCACCGTCGCAACGGCGAAGGCAAGCAGTTTTCCCCTGCAGTGCAATGCTTCACTGACTTCCTGATCCAGCATGCAGGCCCTGCCATCGACAACAACGACATGCTCAGCGACGACGCTCGTCCCCTTGCAGTAGGAAAGTCACTATGACCCGTGAACAACACCAACCCCCGACCCAGCATGTTCTGCCCACGCCGCCTGCGGGCTATCCCAAGGCCCATGGTCTGTACGACCCGGCGAACGAACACGACTCCTGCGGCGTGGGCTTCATCGCCAACATCAAGGGCAAGGGCAATCATCAGATTGTCAGCGACGCTCTGACCATGCTCGAACGTATGGATCACCGCGGCGCCTGCGGCTGTGAAGTCAACACCGGCGACGGCGCAGGTATCCTCACCACCATTCCTCATGGCTTCATGAGCCAGGTGGTCAAGGATGCCATCGGCGCTCAGCTGCCCGAACCGGGCCAGTACGCCGTGGGCATGATCTTCCTGCCCCGCGACGAAAAGCATCGCGCCACCTGCAAGGCCGTCTTTGAACGCTTCATCGCCGAACAGGGCCAGAAGCTCATCGGCTGGCGCGCCGTTCCGACGGATAACTCCATGCTCGGCCCCACTGCCAAGCGTGCGGAGCCCTTCGTTGAACAGGTCTTCATCGCCAAGGCTGGCAACATCTCGCAGGACGAGTTCGAGCGTCAGATCTATCTGATCCGTAAGCAGGCCTATCACACCATTCTGGCGATGCCTGAAGAAGCGATGCGCGACTATTACGTCTGCTCGCTCTCGTCACGCGTGGTGGTCTACAAGGGCCAGCTCACTTCCGGCCAGGTCCGTCAGTACTTCGCCGACCTGCGTGACGCCAGCTACAGCACGCATCTGGCGATGGTGCACTCGCGTTTCAGCACCAACACCTTCCCGTCGTGGAGCCGTGCTCAGCCGATGCGCTGCATGAGCCACAACGGCGAAATCAACACGCTGCGTGGCAACGTCAACTGGATGCGCGCTCGCCAGGGCCTGATGGAATCAGAGCTCTTTGGCAAGGACTTCCACAAGGCTTTCCCGCTGATCGATCCGGTCACCAGCGACTCGGGCATGTTCGACAACGTGCTGGAGCTGCTGATGCTCGCCGGCCGATCGCTGCCCGAAGCCATGATGATGATGATCCCCGAAGCCTGGCAGAACCACGAGACCATGTCTCCTGCCAAGCGTGCCTTCTATGAATACCACTCCTGCCTGATGGAACCCTGGGACGGCCCGGCGTCGGTCGTGTTCACCGATGGTCAGTACATCGGCGCTACGCTCGACCGCAACGGCCTGCGTCCCAGCCGCTTCTATATTACGGATGACGATCGCGTCATCATGGCCAGCGAAGTAGGCACAATTGAAGTCGATCCTTCGACCATCGTCAGCAAGGGTCGTCTGCAGCCTGGCAAGATGTTCCTGGTGGACTTCAAGCAGGGCCGCATCATCACTGACGAGGAACTCAAGAGCACCATCGCCAGTAAGCGCCCCTATGGCGAGTGGATCGCCAAGCAGCGCATCGAACTGGCCGACCTGGCGCCGAGCAACGAGCCTCACGGCTTCTACCCCGACACGCTCCTGCCCCGCATGCAGGCGTTCGGCTATACCGTTGAAACCATCAACACCCTGCTCAAGCCGATGGCCACTGATGGCAAGGAAGCACTGGGCTCAATGGGTAACGACGCGGCGCTGGCCTGCCTGTCTGACCAGGCCCGCCTGACCTATGACTACTTCAAGCAGCTCTTCGCTCAGGTGACCAACCCGCCGATCGACTCGATCCGCGAAGAAGTCATCATGAGCCTGGAATGCTACATCGGCCCCGAAGGTAACCTGCTGGAAACCACCGAAGGCCAGTGCCACCGTCTGCTGATGCCCCAGCCGATTCTCACCAACGAACAGCTGGCGGCCCTGAAGCACATGGACCACCGTGGCTGGAAGTCGAAGGTGATCGACATCACCTTTGACCGCAGCGAAGGCGAAGCCGGCCTCGAAGCCGCGCTGGACCGCATCTGCAGCGAAGCCAGCAAGGCCATTGAAGAAGGCTTCAGCATCGTGGTCCTGTCAGATCGCAATGTCAGCGCCAGCCGCGTGCCCATCAGCACCCTGCTGGCCTGCGGTGCGGTGCACCATCACCTGGTGCGCAACGAACAGCGCACGCGCATCGGCCTGATTCTGGAAACCGGCGAAGCCCGCGAAGTTCACCACATGTGTCTGCTGGTGGGCTACGGTGCTGACGCCATCAACCCCTACCTGGCATTCGAAGCGCTGTGGCAGATGCAGCGTGACGGCCGCATCGACAGCAAGTTCACCGACGAAAAGATCGTCTACAACTACGTCAAGTCGGTTGAGAAGGCCATCCGTAAGGTCATGGGCAAGATGGGCATCTCCACCCTGCAGTCGTACAAGGGTGCGCAGATCTTCGAAGCCGTGGGCCTGAACAAGAAGGTGGTCGATAAGTGCTTCGCTGGTACGGCCAGCCGCATCCAGGGTGTCGATTTCGACGTCCTGGCCAAGGAAGCGATCGCTCGTCACGAACGTGGCTACCCCACGCGACAGGCTGTCCGTCTGCCTCAGCTGCATAACCCCGGCGAATACCACTGGCGTGCGGAATCCGAAAGCCACATGTGGAACCCGGAAACCATCGCCACGCTGCAGTCGGCCACGCGTACCAACAGCCGGGCTGCCTATGAACAGTTCGCCAAGCTGATGAACGAAGATGCAACGCGCCGCTGCACGCTGCGTGGTCTGCTCAAGTTCAAGCCCGGTCAGGCCATCAGCATCGACGAAGTCGAGCCGGCCAAGGAAATCGTCAAGCGTTTCTGCACCGGCGCGATGAGCCTCGGCTCCATCTCGCAGGAAACCCACGAAACGCTGGCCATCGCCATGAACCGCATCGGTGGTAAGTCCAACACCGGCGAAGGTGGTGAAGACCCGGCTCGCTTCAAGCCGCTGCCCAATGGCGACTCCAAGCGTTCGGCCATCAAGCAGGTGGCGTCGGGCCGCTTCGGTGTCACCATCGACTACCTGACCAACGCCGATCAGCTTCAGATCAAGATGGCGCAGGGCGCCAAGCCCGGCGAAGGTGGTGAGCTGCCCGGCCACAAGGTGTCTGAATACATCGCCTCGGTGCGTCACACCGTTCCGGGCGTGATGCTCATCAGCCCCCCGCCCCACCACGACATCTACTCCATTGAAGACCTCAAGCAGCTGATCCACGACCTGAAGAACTCCAACCCGGCCGCCCGCGTGAGCGTGAAGCTGGTGTCGGAAGTGGGCGTAGGTACGATCGCTGCCGGTGTGGCCAAGGCGTATGCGGATCACATCCTCATCTCCGGCCACGATGGTGGTACGGGTGCTTCGGCGCTCACGGGCATCAAGCACGCCGGTCTGCCCTGGGAACTGGGTCTGGCGGAAACGCATCAGACACTGGTGCTCAACGACCTGCGTTCGCGTGTCCGCATTGAAACCGACGGCCAGCTCAAGACCGGCCGCGACATCATGATCGCTGCCATGCTCGGCGCCGAAGAGTTCGGCTTCGCCACTGGCCCGCTGATCACCCTCGGCTGCATCATGATGCGTAAGTGCCACCTGAACACCTGCCCCGTGGGTATCGCCACGCAGGACCCTGTCCTTCGTGCCAAGTTCGAAGGCAAGCCTGAGCATGTGATCAACTACTTCTTCATGATTGCCGAAGAAGCCCGTCAGATCATGGCCAGCCTGGGCTTCCGCAGCCTCGACGAAGTCATCGGCCGCGTCGACCTGCTGGAAACCTCCGACGCCATCAATCACTGGAAGGCCAAGGGCCTTGACCTCTCGCCCATCCTCGCGCCGGCCGTCAAGCCTCGCGAAGGTGTCCAAGTCCGCTGCACGCAGAAGCAGGATCACGGCCTGGAACTGGCGCTGGACAACAAGCTCATCGAGCTTGCCAGGCCCACGCTGGAAAACCAGCAGCCTGTGCGCATCGACCTGCCCATCAACAACCTCAACCGCACCGTGGGCACGATGCTCTCGCACGAGATCGCCAAGAAGTTCGGCGGAAGCACGCTGCCTGACGACACCATCCATCTGCGATTCACCGGCTCGGCCGGCCAGAGTCTGGGTGCATGGCTGGCCAAGGGTGTCACCATCGAACTCGAAGGCGATGCCAACGACTACGTGGGCAAGGGCCTGTCGGGCGGTCGCATCGTGATCTACCCGCCCAAGGTGTCCAAGTTCGTCGCTCAGGACAATATCCTTCTGGGCAACGTGGCGCTCTACGGCGCTATCAAGGGTCAGGCCTTCTTCCGTGGCCGGGCGGCGGAACGCTTCTGCGTCCGTAACTCGGGTGCGACGGCGGTAGTCGAAGGTGTGGGCGATCACGGTCTGGAATACATGACCGGCGGCCGCGCTGTCATCCTTGGCCCCACCGGCCGTAACTTCGCGGCGGGCATGTCGGGCGGTATTGCCTATGTGTACGACCCGCAGGACGTCTTCCTCTCCAACTGCAACCTGGAGATGGTTGAAGTCACCACCCTGTCCGAAGCGGGCGACGTTGCGGAACTCAAGGAGCTCGTCGAGCTTCATCGCAACTACACCCAGTCGGCTATTGCTCAGAGCATCCTGCTGGATTGGGACAACAGCATCAAGCAGTTCAAGAAAGTCCTGCCTTACGAATACAAGCGCGTGCTTCAGGCCCAGCAGGGTACGGCGAAGCAGATGGAGGTCAGCCATGGGTAAGCCCACCGGTTTTATGGAAGTTGAACGTCAGACCGTCCCGTGGACAGACCCGGTCACGCGTCTGCAGAATTTCGACGAGTTCCACGAACACGTCGACGAAAGCCACCTGCGTTCGCAGGGCTCACGCTGCATGGACTGCGGCATCCCCTTCTGCCAGTCGGCGACGGGCTGCCCCGTAGACAACCTCATTCCCGAGTGGAATGACCTGGTCTACCGTGGCCAGTGGCGTGAAGCGCTCGATCGTCTGCATAAGACCAACAACTTCCCGGAGTTCACGGGTCGCGTCTGCCCTGCTCCGTGCGAAGGCGCCTGCGTGCTGGGTATTACCAACCCGCCGGTGACCATCAAGAACATCGAATGCTCCATCATCGATAAGGGCTTCGAAGAAGGCTGGGTCATCCCCCGCAAGCCTGAAACCCGCACGGGCAAGAAGATCGCCATCATCGGCTCGGGCCCCGCAGGTCTGGCGGCG